>Ga0137403_10004121_pt2 | contig 16072 bp, 16 predicted proteins | sample CZOMad2_1_16fung_FD_122057 | JGI IMG/M metagenome (GOLD analysis project Ga0137403, IMG submission 122057) | Vadose zone soil fungal communities from Angelo Coast Range Reserve, California, USA - CZOMad2_1_16fungal (Hybrid Assembly) | ecosystem: Environmental > Terrestrial > Soil > Vadose zone... | reverse complement strand
TAAATGACTGCCACAACCAGTACGAACGCAATGATGAGAGTCCATTTCACTTCGTCAGCGGAATTGACGATGGTTTGCGACCGGTCGAACACCGGCGTGAACTGGATCGACCCCGGCAAGCTCGCGCGCAGCTCCGGGAAAAGCGCTTTTACAGACCTGGCAACTTCCACTGCGTTTGCACCCGCCTGCCGTGAAACCGCAAGCACGACCACGGAGCCAGGCGGCTTAAAACCGCGCACCCAGAAGAAGCGCGAGATGCGCTCGTCCTGGACGCTTTGGCGCACATCAGCGACGTCGCGGAGGTAGACCGGCAAGCCGTTCGGATTGCGCGCCACGATCAACTCGCGATAGTCCTCGGCCTTATCAATCTGTCCATTGGGTTGCAGCACAAAGGTACGATGCGCGCCATCGAATTGTCCTGCGCCGGAATAGACAGTGCCCGATTTGATCCCGCTGGCCAGATCATCCATGGTCAGGCCCCGCGCAGCCAGTGCCGACGGGTCAGCCTTGACCCGAATCGCACCTTGCACGCCGTAAATGTTCACCTGCGAAACCCCTGGTAGAATGTTGATGCGCTGCGCGACTGCGGTGGATGCGTACTTATACAGGTCCCAGTCCGTGAGCGTATCCGACATCAGAGCTAACAAGTAAACTGCCTGATCGTTCGGGTTCGTTTTGGTGAACGTGGGAGGACTCGGCAGATCGAGTGGCAACTTACCCGTGGCACGCTGAATTGCGGCCTGCACATCGGTCGCGGCGTCGACGATGCTTTTGCTCAGAACAAACTGCAACGTGAACGATGTGTTTCCCTGCGTACTATTGCTGGTGATAATGTCGAGCCCGGGGATTTGCAGAAATTGTTTCTCCAGCGGCGTGGCGATGTTGTTTGCCATTGTTGTCGGGTCCGCGCCAGGATAGGAGCAGCTGACTTGAATGACCGGGTAATCGACTGCCGGAAGATCGTTGACCGAAAGCTTCCCGTAAGTCGCCAGGCCAGCAACGATCACGGACAACGTCAGCAGCACGGTCATCACGGGCCGGCGAATAAACGGCCCGGAGAGCCCCGAGCCTTCGATCGGGACTAACTTTGCCGTCGACTCGGCTGTTTCCCCGGCAAACGATGTCGATCTGCGGCGGTTCTTATCCTTTACTTCGCTTTCGCCGTCATGTTGCTCCCCATCATTCATTATCAGAGTGCGCTTTCTGAAACGGCGGCGTCCTGAGGTTTATCGGAGTTTTGAGGAACGTACGGCTGGGGTGCTACTTGCGCTCCTGGCGAAAGTGCAAGCTGCCCGGTCACCACCACAGTCTCGTCGGGTTTCACGCCCTCGATCACAGTGAGGTCGCCTTCCTGCCGTTGGCCGGGCTTCACAGGACGAAGATCGACAGTGTTGTCGGGTTTTACCACAAAGACAAACGGCCCACTCTGGCTAACCTGGACGGCCTGTGACGGAACAAGCGTCGCGTTCTTAAGTGTGTCCAGGATGAAACGGACCCGCACAAATTCCGAGGGCCACAGGGCGCGGTCGGGATTCGGCGTGACCCCGCGGGCCTTCACCGTTCCGGAGCCTGGCTGCACTGCGTTGTCAATGAAGTAAAGATCGCCGATACGTGGCGTGATCGAACCATCCGGCAGATAGGTTTGCACTTTGACGTTCGGACCACCGAGATACTTTCGCACCAACGGAAGATCGTTCTCAGCCACAGTGAAATCGGTGTAAATCGGGTCCAAACCCAGAATGGTGACTAGCGGCGTAGTCGAGGGTCCAACCAGATTTCCAACGTCAACGTTACGCAGACCTACGCGTCCTTTAATTGGGGATTTAATGTAGCAAAAATCAACATTTACCTGAGCAGCCTCCACGGCAGCCTGGGACTTCTGCGCGTTCGCCACAGCAGTGTCGTAGTCCTGCTGCGATATGACCTTTCTAGCGCGCAAGTCTTCTTGCCGCTTCAGGTTCACCTGGTCTAACGCGGCTTGCGCTTTGTCCTGGTCGAGGACCGCTTGAAACGGCCGCGGATCAATGGTGAAGAGGGGATCACCCTTTTTCACATCCGCTCCATCTTGAAAATCGCGCGTGATGATTTGGCCATTCACCTGCGCCTGCACCAGCACAGTTTCGTAAGCCGCGCAGGTGCCGATTTCATCGAGATAAAGCGGTACATCTTTTGTAACGACTTTGGCCACGGTCACAGGACGCGCTGGCGCCTGCGCCGGTCTCAACGTGCCAACACCGCGCTGAAAGGTGCGCAACAGGACCAAAACAGCGAGGACGGCAAAAAGCACGTAGGCCCAGCGCGGAATCGATTGCACTCTAGTTCGTCTGAATTTCGCTGGCTTCGGCGCTTTACTCGCCACGCGACGCTCTTCCTCTTGCACAATGTTCATTTTCTTACCGTTGACCGGAATTTCGCCAGTCCGCCGTTTCCGTTTTTCCCTTCTGCCTTTTCGCAAATCTGTGCGAGCACGCGCACGCAAGTACGTAAGTCCGCCGCCGAGACATTTTCCAGTAATTCGTGGCGAAGTTTTTCGGCGGCTGCGTTGATTTGGGAAATCACCCGTTGAGCGCGCTGGCCGAGGAACACCATTTTGCAGCGGCGGTCGTGCAAGGAACTCTTGCGGGTAATCCAACCTTCATTCTCCAGGCGGTGTAACAATGTCACCAATGACGGCTGCTCGATCCCAAGCCGCTCCGCTATTTCAGCCTGTGTAAGGGCATCTCCAGCCAACGAAAGGTGCAATAAAGTGCGCCACTTTGCCTGGCTCAGGCCCATTGGCTTCAGTCGTTCGTCCAACTTTAGTCGCCAGGCACGAGCAGTCCCATGGAGCAATGGCCCTAATGTTTCATCATCGGACATGTGGCGTAGATCAAATTGGTTAGCATGCTAACCAATTCCAATCTACCAGCCTGTCAACGTTCATTTAAGGGCCAACTTCAAACAGAAGGAGCTCGCGTTTGCGATAATCCCGGACACGAGCACGCAGGTGGGCACGTTGCGGCGCCCATCGCGGTGTTGTTGTTGCTTCGGTTTCCTTGTCACTTTGAACAAGAAAATAACGCGCATTAGCCGGGAGCTCCTGAACGTAACTCACGTATTCCAGCGGGGCCTTCACATAAAAAAATACCGGCTGATATTTTGGATCCACCGCATAAAGCGTCTCATTCAGCGGAACGAGAGCGTTAATTTCCGCCGCGGCTTTCTTAACTTGTTGCCTGTTTCTCAAGACTGCGGCCGTGAACGGATAACCAATCCCTCCAACTACCAGCCCAACTGCGACAAAAAGCGCAACTATTTTTGCCCACATTCGCTCGCCCGACGTCCCTCTCTCCCAGGGCCACTGCAATGCCTGGCCGGCATAGCTCATCGCCAGCAACCATGAAGCTGGTGCTATTATCGGCATGCTATATCGAGGCAGGGCGCCGGGAACGAGATTTAGAGCGAGAAACGGTACGGCGATTCCCCAGGCGAGACCGCGAGCCAGCCGTTGCTCAGTGTAATCATGAAACTTTGAAAACCTGACGAAAGGGAAGAGAAGAACCCAAGGCAGAAAATAGATAAGACCACGCGGGATATTTTGAATCCAGCTGACGAATTTGAAATCGATGCCTTGGAGCCGGCCTGTGAACTGATTCGACCACTTCGCTGCTGCCACGTGTGTCGTCGTGCTGTGTACGAACGGAATAGCCCACGCCGCGAAGATTCCCAGCATGATTGCTAGCCCGGCGAAATGCGCAGGGTGAATAAGAAGCCGCCATTCTTTTCTTTGCCAAAGAACGGCAAACACAATCGCGTAGAAAAATATGAGATGGGTTGGGCCTTTCGCCAAAAGCCCAAGTCCCAGAAAAATGGATGCCGGAACCCAAATGAGCCACGGAGACTTCCCCAAAAAGCTCAGCCAAAAAATAATCGCTAGTCCACAAAGAGAGACGTACAGCGCTTCAATTTCAATTAACCGGCCTTTTTCAATTATCCCGATGTTTGTCATCCAAATGAGAGCCGCGATGATCGATCCTCCTGGGCCCAGACTGGCGCGCGCCACGGTGACAAACGCAACGGCCACCGCCAGCACAATAACCGCCGATGGCAGACGTGCTGTCCATTCGTTACGCACTCCAAAAATTCGGAAGGATGCGGCCACCAGCCAGTTCACGAGAGGCGGCTTCTGAAAATATGGATTTCCTCCGACTTCTGGGACGATGTAGTTACCCGTCTGGAGCATCCCAATCGCCGGCAAGATTCGTCGTCCTTCTTCTCCTTTGATTGCAATGGAACCAAGCGCCGGTAAATAAATCACGGCCCACACCAGAAGGACGACAAGAACGGCTCGTACACGGGAATTCATTGGATGCTGGACGTTCGATATTGAGCGTTAGGCGTCAAATCTAACCGACGGGTATCTTGACGAGAAGGCCTTAAGACGGTAACCTAATTGTCGAGTCCGCGCGCTGATTGGAGTGGGAACTGGCGTCCCACTCTTTTTAGTCTGCGGGCTGCATGTTTTATGAACGCAGAATTTATTGCGATGCTCGATTACCTGGAGCGGGAGCGCGGGATTAAACGCGAAATCCTGCTCGAAGCGGTCTCGACCGCCTTGCTCTCGGCCTCGAAGAAGAGCGTGGGCGCTTCACGCGAGCTACGGATCGACATCAATCCGAAGACTGGAGAAATCCGGGCGCTGGCAAACCTCATAGTCGCGGACGAAGTGGCCAATCCTCAGGACGAAATCGAACTGTCGAAAGCGCGTAAAATCAAAGCGGATGCAAACGTAGGCGACATCATCGAAGTGGAAGTAACGCCGAAGAATTTTGGGCGAATCGCGGCGCAGACAGCGAAACAAGCCATGATGCAACGGATTCGCCAGGCTGAGAAAGAAATGATCTATGAGGAGTTCAAAGACCGCGCCGGCGAAATCGTCAGTGGAACGGTGCGGCGCTTCGACCGTTCGGATGTCATTCTCGATCTTGGAAAATTTGAGGCCATCATGCCGCAGCGCGAACGAGTGGTGGTGGAAGACTACAACGTGGGGGATCGACTCCGTGCGTACGTCGTCGCCGTGGAAAATGGAATTCGCGGCCCCGAGATCATTGTATCGCGCAGCCATCCAAATTTTGTGCGCCGGCTTTTCGAGTTGGAGGTAAGCGAAATCGCGGACGGTACGGTTGAGATTCGCGGCATCGCGCGAGAAGCGGGCTATCGCACCAAGATCGCAGTCTGGAGCGCAAACGAAAAAGTAGACCCGGTCGGTGCGTGTGTCGGCATGCGCGGCTCGCGCGTGAAAAACATCGTACGCGAGCTGAACAACGAGAAGGTCGATATCATTCGCTGGAGTTCCGATCCAAAGGAATACGTTCTGGAAGCCCTCAAACCGGCAAAAGTGAAGAATCTCGCTTTCGATACGGAGAAGAAAAGTGTGCAGATTTCTGTTGATGAAGATCAGCTTTCGCTCGCGATCGGGAAGAAGGGACAGAATGCGCGGTTGACTTCGCGATTGACTGGCTGGGAGATCAATATCGGCAGGGACACATCGGCAACAACCGTGGTGGAACAGAAAGTGGCGCAAGCAGCGCAGACCCTTGCAGGTGCTCTGCCCGTTACAGAAGAGCAGGCACTTGCCCTGGTAAAATCCGGCTTCACGAACCTGGAGGGATTGCGCGATGCGGATGTTCAGGATCTAGTGGATATTCTCGCAGTCGATGAGACAAAGGCGCGAGAGATTTACGAGGCCGTCCATCGGCAGGAACTCGTACAATAACGTGGCTCTGGTTTAAGGAAGCTCGGGCCATGAGCAGAATTTTAAACGAACAACAATGGCAACAAAGACGAGCAGCAAAACTGCAGCACGCAAACCGGCCGCGCGCGGGTCTGCTGCTGCTCGCAAAGCGGCAGTCCCAGCGAAGGCAAAACTTCCAAAGCAAAAAATAAAGGAGAATGTCGCGCCGGTGGACAAGCCGGGCACCCCTCCGCTCTCAAAATCCGCACCGGCTACCGCTCGCCCTTCGACTCGCGAAGCAGAGAGCGTTTCGCTGATCGATCGAAAAAAACCAACTAAAAAGATCGCAGACGGCGACGTAAAACCGAAGCGGGCCGTTTTACCGCCGATTTCACGTATCCGGGCATCGCTGGAAACGCCGCCAACTCCCTCAAAACCGGCGCCGCCTCCAAAGAGCGCCGCAGAACCGTCCCCACCCGAAGTGCCCAGCACTGTCGTCGGGGAAAAGCCTGCGCCCGATGTAGCCACGCAGCCCTCTGCTGAGGAAGAAATTTCGGCCCAGAAAGTCATCCTTATCAAGCCTCCCATTGTCGTTAAGCATCTGGCGACCGAGCTGGGCCTAAAGCCGCATCAAATCATCGCGGAGTTAATGAACTACAACATCTTTGCGAACATCAATCAGACGATCGAGCCGGACATCGCTTCGAAGATCGCGGAAAACCATGGCTATGTTCTGGAAAAGGAGCGGCGCGAAAAAGGAGGCGGCGTTCACAAAGTGGAACAGCTGGTTGTCGCGCCTCCGCCCCCGATCATTGAAAAGAAGGAAGAACTCAAGCCGCGGGCACCCATTATCACGTTCATGGGACACGTTGATCATGGGAAGACAACGTTGATGGACGCTATTCGGAAGACACGTGTTGCTGCGGGCGAGGCTGGCGGAATCACGCAGCATATCGGCGCCTATAGCGTCAGTCACAACGGCGCGACGCTCACGTTCATCGACACACCAGGGCACGCTGCCTTCACGGCAATGCGAGCGCGCGGCGCCAATGTTACCGACATCGTTGTCCTTGTTGTCGCCGCCGACGATGGGCTCATGCCGCAAACGATTGAAGCGATCAATCACGCCAAGGCCGCGCCGCACGTGAAGATCATGGTCGCGATCAACAAGATCGATCTTCCTTCGGCAAACGTCGACAGAGTAAAGAAGCAACTCCAGGATCAGGGACTAACCCCGGAAGACTGGGGAGGCGAAACGATTGTTTGCCTGGTCTCCGCCACGAAAGGAACTGGGATCGACCAGCTGCTCGAGATGATCTCGTTGCAGGCGGAAGTAATGGAACTCAAGGCCTCGCCCACTGCCACAGCGCGAGGAACGGTGATCGAAGCGCAGGTCGAAGCCGGGCGCGGTCCCACTGCCACCGTTATCGTGCAGATGGGAACGCTAAGAACCGGCGATCCTTTTATCTGCGGTGATTACAGCGGCAAAGTAAAATCGCTGCTGGACGACCGCGGCAAGCCAGTCAAGGAAGCCGTTCCCTCAATGCCAGTGAAGGTACTCGGTTTCACCGGGCTGCCTAATGCGGGTGACGAGCTGCTCGTGATGGATTCCGAGCGCTCGACAAAAACGTTGAGTGAAGAACGCCTCCTGACCAAACGCTCCGACAAATTGACGGTTCCGAAGCGAGCGACTCTTGAAAGTCTTCTCGAAGCTACCGGAGGAACGAAGGTCCTGCGCATCGTGCTGAAGTGCGACGCGCAAGGCTCGTTGGAAGCGCTGGTTGGAGCGTTGAAACAGATCGAAAGCAAGAAGGTCGATCTAGAACTCATTCACTCCGCGGTGGGGCCGATTTCGGAGTCAGATATTCTATTGGCAAGCGCTTCGAATGCTGTGGTCGTCGGTTTCAATGTGAAGGTGGAAAACATGGCCGTTTCCGCTGCAAAGAGTGAAGGAGTTCAGGTCAAACTTTACAGCATCATCTATGAGCTGCTCGATCAGATGAAAGAAGCCATGGCCGGTTTGCTGGAGCCTGAACATCGAGAAACGATCATCGGGCACGCCGAAGTGAAGCAGGTTTTTGAACTCAGCAGAGGCATCGTCGCCGGTTGCCTCGTTACCAATGGCCGGATCGCTCGCGCGGCTCGGGCTCGCGTGCTTCGCAAACGGCAACCAGTATATGACGGTGGGATTTCGACGCTACGCCGCTTCCAGGACGACGTGAAGGAAGTGCGTTCGGGCCTGGAATGTGGGATAAAGCTTGGCGATTTCAACGAATATCAAGTCGGCGACGTGATCGAGTGTTACCAGCTTGAGGCTTTCACACAAAAATTGTGATGAGGCAGTCATTCCGAGCTCCGCTCAGGATGACAGCGAAAGGTTATCATGAAACACCGAATGCTACGCATTAACGAAGTCGTGAAGCGCGAGCTTAGCGGGATCGTTACACGAGAATTAAGCTTCGAAGGCTCTCTGGTCAGCATCAATCACGTGGATGTAACACCAGATTTAAAGAACGCGCACGTGTTTGTGAGCGTTCTGGGAAGCGAGGCCGGAGAAAGCGTGATAAGCAAGCTCACGGCTCATCGGTCTGTGTTACAAGCGGAACTTGCTCGTCACGTCACGATGAAATATACGCCGCACCTCATTTTTCATCTCGATAACTCCATCGAGCGCGGGACACGGGTCATACAGATCATGCTGCAGATGGAAGCGTCTCAAGGCGACAAGAAGTGAAGATTATAGCTACGGCCGTGCCGGCCGTGTATCGTAGCGAGTCGCAACCCTTCCCAGCGATTACTTGTGCAGCTACACCGAAAGGCTACGTCAGGGTAAGCAAAGCGGCTGCAAAATGAGCGATTCAAAATTCCAGGAAATTGGCCGGATACTACGGGAACATCGGCGGTTCGCCATCCTGGGTCACGTTCGTCCTGACGGCGATGCGCTGGGCAGCCAGCTTGCGTTAGCGCTTTCTCTTCAAGCGCTCGGAAAAGAAGTCCGCGTATGGAATGAAGATGGAATGTTGGAGAAGTATTCCTTCCTTCCCCGGGCCGAGTTGCTCACCAAACCGCCCTCCGCGCCGGAGGATTTCGATGTAGCCATCGCGCTCGACACGGCAATCCAAAACAGGCTTGGCACTGCTCTGCCAGCAGTTCGGTCGTCGAAAATCTGGATTAACATCGATCACCACATGAGCAATCCAGGTTATGGCGATGTGGTTTGTGTTGATTCGTCTGCGCCGGCCACGGCCGAAATCATTTTTCGCCTGATCAAGAGCGAGGGCCTGCCGTTCAATCGAGACATCGCCGAAAATCTTTTTGCGGCGATCTCTACTGATACTGGCTCGTTTCAATATCCAAAAACCAGCGCTCACACTTTCGAGATTGCAGCTGAACTCATTCGAACGGGTCTCGATGTCGGACTACTGAGTCAGCTACTCTATGAGAATTATCCGCGCCGGCGTCTGGAACTTTTGCGGGAACTGCTGCGCACCATGCGTTTCCAGCAGGAAGGTCATGTCGCAAGTTTTAGTCTCACCTTGAAAACAGCCGCTGAACTGGGCGTCCTTCCCGAGGATAACGAGGGGTTGATCGATCATCTGCGGGCTGTGCAAGGCGTTATCGTTGCCGTCTTTTTCGAAGAACTGTCCGATGGCAAAGTGCGTGTAAGCATGCGGTCCAAAACAGAGGTCGTCGATGTCTGCGCCATTTGCCAGAAATTCGGCGGAGGCGGTCATATGCTTGCCGCCGGTGCGCGCGTGCGTGGAACGCTCCCGGAAGTAGAAGCACGAGTCTTAGCGGAGGTTTGCGCTAAGATTGAATCGCTAAGAGCGGCGATGGATTGAAATAACTCAGCGTTCCAACGCTTCAACATTGTAACTTTTTCAACCTTTTAACCTATTGCACCATGTCTCATCCTTTGGCTCCCGACGGCGTCCTGCTCGTTGACAAGGCTGGAGGGATGACTTCGCACGACGTGGTGGCGCTAGTCCGTAGAAAGCTTCAGATCAGGAAAGTCGGCCATTGCGGCACGCTTGACCCCATAGCGACCGGCTTGCTCTTGATCACGATCGGACGGGGCACAAAGGTCCAGGATTTACTTATGAGCGAAGACAAGGAATACGCCGGCACATTCGTCCTCGGAGTGACGACCGATACACAGGATCGGCAGGGCGAGGTAGTTCAGCAACGAGCAGTTCCCGCGCTGGACGAAGCCCAAATTGGCGCCGCATTTGAAAAATTTCGCGGCGATTTCTATCAAATGCCTCCGATGGTTTCGGCAAAAAAGCATGGCGGCGTACCGCTGTACAAGCTGGCGCGCCAGGGAAAAGTGGTCGAGCGCGAGCCGCGCCTTGTGCACGTTTATCGCTACACGATCGATCGAATCGGGTTACCCGAGATCGATTTTAGTGTTTTGTGCAGCAAAGGTTTTTACGTTCGTACTTATGCGCACGACATTGGTGAGACCTTAGGCTGTGGCGCGCACTTAAAGTCGCTGCGGCGAACAAAGTCCGGGCGCTTCGATGTGGCTAATGCAATCAGTGTCGCTGAAGTCAAAGATGCGCCACGTGAGGAAATCTTGAGCAGGCTCCTCAGTCTTCCAGACGTCTCGCGCATGCGGGGCGCTTGAAATATGACCCGTGATTCGTTACGCCGTTCCATCGGTAAATCGGAACGCCTTTGCAGCCTTTTCAACTCTTGTAACGTTTCAACGCTTCAACGGTTCAACGGTTCAACGTGGCGAAGCCATTCGTCATCTTCCTGATGGAAACCCTTCAATCCATCTCCGAGTTATCGAAATTACGTGGCCCCATCTTCCTCGCGATTGGGGTTTTCGATGGTGTGCATCGCGGCCATCAAGCTGTCATTTCCACCTCCGCTGAGCACGCCCAATCGGCAAACGGCACTCCAGTCGTCGTCACGTTTGATCCGCATCCAATGAAAGTGCTTCGGCCGAAGGAGGCGCCCCACCTGCTCACTGCCACACAACACAAGATCAGATTGATCCGCGACCTCGGCGTGCAGCACCTGCTCGTCATCAAGTTCGACAAGTCATTTGCCGCAACGGCGCCGGAAGACTTCGTGCAACAATTGGTGACGAATTCAAAACCACTGCGCGAAATCTGCGTTGGACATGAATGGTCGTTCGGAAAAGACCGGCGCGGAAATCTTGCCCTTCTCAGGAAGCTAGGCGCGCAATTCGACTTTCACGTCGTTGGAATTCCCGCAGTTACGCTCGCCAAAGGCGAGCCGGTGAGCAGCACGGCGATCCGTCACGCTGTCGAAGCGGGTGACCTCGCGAAGGCGGCCGAGATGCTGGGCCATCATTACACTATCCTTGGCACGGTCGTGCACGGTGAACGTCTAGGGAAAAAGATCGGATTCCCGACGGCGAATCTGAGCGCTCATAGCGAGCAATTTCCTCCAAATGGGGTCTATTTCGCGCAAGCCACCCTGAACGGAGCAACCTATCCTGGGGTGGTAAATCTCGGTTTTCGCCCAACAGTGAGCAGCGAGAAATCCGAGCGCGTGCTCGAAATTCATCTGCTTGATTTTGACCGCGAAATTTACGGCAAGGATGTCGAAGTGCGTTTTGTCCGCTATCTCAGGCCGGAACAGAAATTCGAAAATCTCGAGGGATTGGCCAGGCAGATCGAGTCCGACGTGCAGCAGGCACGCCAACTTTGCACCGGGTAAGCGAGCCCTGACCGCGCGGTTTACGTCCGTAGAAAGCTACGTTGCAAGCCCCGGTCTCTGGATATCGCGGCCGTAGCTCCGGCAGCTGCGATCACGAGGCCGCTGGCGAGAGCAATTACAAAAATCCACAACGCGGGCAGGGCCGCGAGGCGCTCAAGAGTGATACCCACAAAGCGACCGCCACCTGAAACGACGTAGGCAAGCACACTTGCAAGGAACGTCATTCCCAGAAGAATGACAGCACGCAGCAAATCATGGCTCCGCCGAGGCGGCGGTAACTGCTGCAACACTCGGGCAGTGAATCCCTCGTCGTCGATATACGGCGCCGCTTCGCGCAATTGTCTATCAAGCCAATCTTCCTGGTTCACTTGGTTCATATTCCCTTTATTAGTTTGGACCCCAGTCGGCAAGCATTCGTTTTAATTTCTCGCGACCCCGGAGAACATTTGTCTTCACGGTACCCAGAGGGATGTTGAGAACGCGAGCAGCTTCATCGTGCGAAAGCCCGTTCTGGCAACAAAGCAAAACCGCAGAACGTTCATTCAAAGGAAGTAAGTTCAATGCGCGCATAAGATCGTGCCTTAAACCAGGGTCGGCAACCTGAGGATCCCGTTGCCTTTGGATTTGTTCCTCGTCGATTCCCACAAGTTCCTTCCGCCGGCGCGCATCTTCTCGGAAACAATTGTAAGCGATTCGGTAAAGCCACGTCGAAAAGCGTGCTTCGCCGCGAAAGCTGCGAATGTTTTTATACGCGCGCAGGAATGCTTGTTGCGCCAGATCGTCCGCCAGAGCAACGTCCGTTCGAGTAAGTTGACGGAGCAGACCGCGCACGGCGGATTGATGCCGTCGAACCAGCTCACCGAAAGCGTGCTGGTCGTCATCGACAAGAACTCGCGCGACAAGGTCCGCATCAGTCAGCTCCACGGCCGCAGATTACGGTAAAGGCGGCGGATTGTCCTTCTTTGTATCCAGCTTCCATACAAGCAAATAACCTACTCCAATTAGAAACGGGATGAGCCCCAGAGTCCATGCTCCGCCGTCCCACTCACTTGCCGCACCGAGAAACACTGTCACACCTATGCCAATCATTGTCAGGACAACACCTCGGCGCACGTCGGAACGCTGCCGCTGGGCCGGTGGTGGATTCAGCAGGGCCTCGGGCACGGGCTGCCCTTTTTCGACCATCATCCGCACCGTTCGATGGAGGGCGCGCGATCTGGAGAAACTGAAATACAGGATCAGCCCGACGATCAGAACTGGCGCGCCAAAGACCGTCAACAGCGTGATGGCAACGATTGGAATCACGAACTCTGGAATATCCCCGGAGTGTTTCTCGCCGAGGCGATCCAGGGCGTCCAAGTCCTTATCGTGGTCGTCTATTGTAAAACCAAAGTGCTTCTTGTGCTTTTTTCTGATCGACTGCTCAATCTTACTCGCAGGGGTCGAAGTCGTTGAAATAGCAGCCGTTGCTGCAGGCGTGCTTGCGATTGGCGAGACGGACGGTGTCTGCGCAAATGAGCCTGTCGCCACAATGAGGGAACAAATGTAGATAATGATGAATTTATTCATAGTGACTGATTTGACCGTAGGATGCCTTTCGCACCCTGTTTGGATTCAACTATTTCAAGCCTCCCACGACAATTAAAAGTTGCGCCCCGCGGGCGGCTGGACATTATTTGTCTCCCCTCAAAAGTGCGGGTGTAGCTCAGTGGTAGAGCGTCTCGTTGCCAACGAGAAAGTCGCGAGTTCGACCCTCGTCACCCGCTCCAGCCTTCGCTTGGAGTGTAGCGCAAAGCGAAGGCTGGAGCGAGTGCGCCGAAGCCTTGCGAAGGCGGACCGCCCAAATCCGTCAAGCTACGGCTGGCAGGCCAGCCTTCTGATGTACTACGTTTACTTGTTGAAGTCCCAATCTTATCCAAAACAGCTGTACGTAGGATCGACTCGCAACCTGCAACAACGATTTAAAGAGCATAACGAAGGACGCTCTTCGCATACGGCTAAGTTCCGTCCCTGGACTCTGATAGGTTACGTTGCATTCGCGGAGGAATGGACAGCGATCGCTTTCGAGAAGTATTTGAAGTCAGGTTCAGGGCGAGCCTTCATCAGACGGCACTTTCTTTCGATAGAACGACCACGCGGCGCGTAGTGATAGATTTCCGAAAGTTCTCGAAAGCGCGACGCGTGTGCTACCTAAACGATGCATCTATGGCGCAAACTAGCTGAGCCCGGCTGGCTCAGTGCACATGAAAGTATTTTGCAAGTCCGCTCAGGCGGAAGACTTGTGATTATCGCAAGACCGGAGCGCAAGCGCCTGCAACTGGAGATTGCATGCACGTCGCGCGATCTTTTGCGAAAGCTCATCGAAGAATTCGGCGGGCACGCTGAAAAATGGCCACGCGATTGGCTTAAGCGATTCGCGGACCTCAACAAATCGAAGCCGCTCAAGATTGGGAAACGGCTGTTAATCTCAGCCGCCCTGTCATCCCGAGCGAAGCGAGGGACCTCCCGCAAATTCGGAAGATCACGCCAGTTACATTGTGTAACCAATCCCGCAGCGGGAGGTCCTTCGTCGTCTGCGCGACTCAGGACGACGGCCACAGCGCGATCGCACGCTCTGCGCGTGCCTTTGCTCGTCATTCCAGCTTCTGCCGCTTTCGGGACAGGAGAACACGCAACGACGGCCATGTCGCTTCGTCTCCTCGAGCGCTTGAGTCGTAAATGGGAAAAAGGCTGGTCGCTTGCAGATCTTGGGACGGGGAGCGGGATTCTTGCTCTCTCGGCGAAACGCTTTGGTGCCGGACGCGTGACTGGCATTGATTTCGATCCGAGAGCGATTTCGATTGCGAAAGCAAACGCCCGTCTAAACAAAATCGACAATGCCGATTTCCGATTGGGCGATGTCCGCAGGTGGAAACCAGGAGTCAGGTGGGACGTTATTGCCGCGAATCTATACAACGAGTTGTTGATTAGCGTGGTGTCCAAACTAAAACGGAGTAATTGGCTCATTCTTTCCGGTGTGCTGCGCAGGCAAGAAGACAAACTCCTTCGTGTTCTTCAGAAGAACAATATGGAGATCGCGAGTGTGAAACGTCGTGGGAAGTGGATCGCCCTAGTGGCATGCAAACCCCGAACATCCAACATCCGACGTCCAAAACGCAATCATTTCTAATTCGACGTTCGACGTCAGCGTCGAGCGTTAGACGTTAAAACCTATTTGACGCGATGGTTGTCTGACGGCTACGTTTCCGAAGCCTTGGCGGCTTCGGGTTCTCTGCATCTCACGCGGTTTAATCACGAGCCGCGGCAGAAACAGACACTATGCAGAACGAACAACTTGCCTATGCTGCCGTCACGCCATACTCGATGCGCAAATCGCGCACCGGCGGCATTGTTGGCCGGCTAATTTCCCGCACTGGACTCGACCTCGTTGGCGGACGCATGTTCGCTCCGAGTCGGGAGTTAGCCAAACGTTATGCCGAGACGATTGTGACCGAAACCGATCCGCGTCATCGCGCCACGCAAGAGTTAATTCGCGACTACGTACTGAAAAACTTCGCCGGTGAGAAAAACGGACAGCGTCCGCGCGTGTTGTTCCTCATCTTGCGCGGCCCGGACGCAGTGGAGAGGATTCATCATGCCGTTGGACATATTGAACACGAGCGCACCAGCGGCGAGACGATTCGCGATACCTACGGCGATTACATCACCGATGATTCAGGCAAAGTGACTTACTTTGAACCGGGTGTACTGGCAGCGTTCGACCCAAAAGCGATCGAGCGGGATTTGAAACTCTGGGCTGAATTTTCGGATTCTGACGGAGGAATTCTGGACCGGGTGGTCCCCTTTCCTGCCAGCGCCCAAGTCGAAAAGACTCTGGTTTTGATCAAGCCCGACAATTTCAGGTTTCCTAATCTGCGGCCCGGCGGCGTCATTGAAGTATTTTCGCGCTCAGGCCTCTCCATCATTGGATTCAAAGTCCATCAGATGAGCGTTGAGCAAGCGGAAGAATTCTACGGCCCGGTGCTGGCAGTTCTTGAAAAAAAGCTCGGCCCAAAGAGTGGCCGCGAAAACTGGGAAAGCATCGTCGAATTCATGGCCGGACGAAAACCGAGCGGATGTCCGCCCGAGGAACGTGACGCTCCCGGGACGGAAAAATCGATTGCCATTGTTTATCAAGGCGTGGACGCCGTCCGCAAGATTCGCGATGTCCTCGGCCCGACTGACCCGGCCAAGGCCCCGCCAGGCTCGATCCGGAAAGAATTCGGGCAGACCATCATGATCAACGCCGCACACGCCTCGGATTCCCCTGACAACGCAAAACGCGAAATGGGAATCGTTCGAATCGACGAGAATAATTTCAAACCTCTAATTGAAAACTTCTATGACTGCCAATAGTTTGCGCTCCATTTTGAACCAGCCCACAACCAGCCCTACTCCTATGGAAATTTCCGAACGCGCCGCTCAACTGAGTCCTTCGCTTACTCTTTCGATCGATAGCAAGGCCAAAGCCATGAAAGCCGAGGGCATAGATGTCTGCGGCTTTGGCGCAGGCGAACCGGATTTCGATACGCCCGAACATATAAAAAGGGCTGCGATCGACGCATTGGAAGCCGGCTTTACAAAATACACGCCCAGCGCCGGCATCCCGGAGCTGCGTCAGGCTAT
>Ga0137403_10004677_pt1 | contig 16076 bp, 15 predicted proteins | sample CZOMad2_1_16fung_FD_122057 | JGI IMG/M metagenome (GOLD analysis project Ga0137403, IMG submission 122057) | Vadose zone soil fungal communities from Angelo Coast Range Reserve, California, USA - CZOMad2_1_16fungal (Hybrid Assembly) | ecosystem: Environmental > Terrestrial > Soil > Vadose zone... | reverse complement strand
GGTGCCGGGGGCCAGAATCGAACTGGCTACGCCCGCCTTTTCAGGGCGGCGCTCTACCACTGAGCTACCCCGGCAATCGATGTAACTCAGCTATTTTAGAGAGCGCGCTGCGTCGAGTCAAATGCCTGCCACAGCGCGCGTGAAGCCGATAAGAATGTCATGCCAGTCCGCCTGCGATAAAAACATTCATCACGGGATGATGGCGGCCACCTGGCCAGACTGTGCACTCTCAGTTCCACTTGAATTCACAGCGGTCACAACGTAGTAGTACGTTTTTCCCGAAGTCACCGAGCCGTCCGTATACTTCAACGCGCTCAGTGCCGATGATGTGATTCGGGTGTACGAACTTCCCGATACCGTCGACCGGTACACGTAGTATCCGGCCACTCCGGAACTGCTGCTCGCGAGCCAACTCAACGAGACGGAGTGCGTGGTGCTGCTTACGCCGGTACCCGTGACCGCCAGCGAATTCGGCGAATTCGTGGCGTTGCTGATCAGAGACACTGCCCCGCTTACGCTCCCCGTCGCCTTCGGCGCGAACACCACATTCAGTTCGGCCGTCTGCCCGGCAGCTAGCGTAGTACCGGCAACGCCGCTGGTTACACTGAAACCTGTTCCGGTCACGTTAATGGCCGAAATTGTCAGGCTGGAATTTCCGCTGTTCTTCACAGCAACCTGCAGCGGGCTCGATCCTCCGATGACTTCGCTGCCAAAATTCAGACTAGTGGTGCCCAGCGAAATGATCCGCGTCGCACTTCCTCCGGTCCCGCTCAGCGCCAACGTGTACGTCGGATTCGTCGTTGCGTTGCTCTTAATCGTTACGCTGCCGGTCACACTACCTGAAGCCGTTGGATTGAATCCCACTGTGAAATTGGACGTCTGCGCTGCTGCCAGTGTCAGTGGCAGCGAAATTCCGCTCAGCTTAAAGCCTGTGCCGCTCACCGTGGCGCTGGAAATCGTCACGCCCGCTGTGCCGGTGTTTTTTATTTGCACCGTCTGTGAATTCGTTGTGCCATTCGCGACCGTTCCGAAACTAACGCTGGACGGCGTGGTTGCCACCGTGCCGGCGGCAATCACTCCCGTGCCGCTCACCGAATATTGCGCGCTTCCATTCGACGCGTTGCTGGTGAACAACACGTACCCGGAAGACAGGCCACTGCTGGCGGGCGTGAATTTCACAGACATCGTGATGTACGCGCCCGCGGTAATTGTGTGCGGGAGTGTTAATCCACTGCTACTGAAACCGGTGGCGTGCACCGATTCCCCCGAGATGTTCACGGGTGCCGAACCGGTATTCTTTACCGTCAGCGTGATGGTCTTGCTTGAACCTACGCTTACGGACCCGAAACTTCCTGGCGACGGGCTAAACGACAGCGCGCCTCTTGCCAGCAATCCTTGCCCTTGTGCTGCACCCGCCGAAAAAATTACCGCTACAAGTATCCAAGATACGTACGAAAAATATCGCCAACTCCGCTGCCAAAGGTTAGGGTTTATAGAATCGGTCTCTGGGAAAACCGCGGAAAAATAAAAGTCGGGCAATGAAGCCCGAGGCCCGTAGGATTGCATGTCCCGTCAAGGCTACGGGCTGCCGCATACCCGAATCTACTGAACAGGAGCAGCGAATGTGAGCTAAGTCTTCTAGTGGCCCATGGGGATGGTACTACCTGTCCGGAAGTACAGGGTTCTTTTGGTGCCGAAATATAACGAGTAACCAGTGGTTAATTGATGCGTTCAACGAGCCGACTTCCTACTGCATTGATTCGTCGTATTCCTTCATCCAACTCTTGCCTTTTAACACCTCGCGCGGGCGCGTTCCATCCGGCGGCCCCACGATGCCATCTTTCTCCATCACATCAATCAGGTGCGCTGCGCGGCCGTAGCCAATGCGCAGCCGCCGCTGCAGTGTGGAAGTGGACGCCCGTCCCATCTCGCACACCACCCGCACCGCATCCTGATAGAGTGCATCGTCCGCTTCCTCAGCCGCTTCGCCGTTACCACCGCTGCCGCTCTCAGGTTTGCCGTTCTCGTCTTTCGGCGCTTCCAGCAATTGTTCGTTGTACTTGGCTTGCGCCTGCTGCCGCCAGAAGTCGCACACGCCAGTGATTTCATCCTCACTCACCAGCGGTCCGTGAATACGATGTAGCCTCGCTGAACCCGCCGGCAGATATAGCATGTCGCCGCGTCCCAGCAATGATTCCGAGCCGTTCGAATCCAGAATGGTTCTAGAATCCACCTTGCTGGCCACTCGGAATGAAATACGCGCAGGGAAGTTCGCCTTGATCAATCCGGTGATCACGTCCACGCTCGGACGCTGCGTTGCCAGAATCAAATGGATGCCTACCGCTCGAGCCATCTGCGCCAATCGCGTGATGGACTCTTCCACGTTGTTCGTGTCCACCATCATCAAATCTGCCAACTCATCGATGATGATCACCAAGTAGGGAAGCGGCTTATGCTCAGTCTCTTCCACATTTTCAAAAAGCGATAACGACTGCGTTTTCTGGAACGTCCGGTTATATTGCTCGATATTGCGCACGCCCTTTTGCGCCAGCAATTTCAGGCGGTTTTCCATTTCGCGCGTGGCGTTGCGCAGCACGTTCGAAGCAATCTTTGGATCAGTCACCACCGGCGCGATCAAGTGCGGAATTCCTTCGTACAAATTCAATTCCAGACGCTTGGGATCGACCAGTACGATTTTTACGTCGTCCGGCGTCGCCTTGAACAGGATGGACATCAGCAGCGAGTTGATAAAAACGCTCTTGCCAGTGCCCGTTGAACCCGCAATCAGCAAGTGCGGCATACTCGCCAAATCTGTGACCCGAATTCGCCCGTGCAAATCCCGGCCCATCGCTAGCGTTAATTTGCTGGCCGAGCCCACAAATTCCTGGGCCTCAATGATTTCGCGCAGCGCAATTGTTTGCCGGTTGATGTTCGGAACTTCAATTCCGATCGTGGATTTGCCCGGTATTCGCTCAATTAAGATCGATTCCGCTTGCAGCGCCAGGCACAGGTCTTCGGTCAGCCCGATAATCCGGCTGTACTTGATTCCGGCCTCCGGCTTGAACTCAAACGTCGTCACTACCGGGCCTGGATTGATCTGTGTCACGCGCCCTTGTACATCGAATTCCAGGCACTTTTCTTCAATCGCCCGCGCGCGATCCTTCAGTTCTTCTTCGTCCAGCTTTTGCGAACGTTCCCCTTCGCGCAGCAAATTGATCGGCGGCAATTTATAGTTCGTATTGCTCTTGGCGATCCTTGCATCGGAAGATTTCTTCGCGGGCTTTTCCGGCTTGTCCTGATTCAGAAACAAGATCGGCGCTTTGTGCGCTGCGCCCTTTTCTTCTTCTTCCTCGTCGATCGCGGATTTGCCTCTGAAAATATCACTTTCATCCGGCAACTGGATGGCTTGCTGCGCTTCGTTGAATGTCGCAGCTTTGCCTACTGGCTTCCTGCCTTCCAGACGATTGGCTTCTACTCGCCGCCGCATCCGTTCCTGCTCGCGACTCGCTTGCCAGTCATGCCATCTGGCCTGCGCCTTTTGCAGGATTCCCAGCTTTCCTACCGCTCCTACCGGACCGCGCGGGCCGGTCACCCATGCGTGTGAGCTCGCGAACGAAAAACTTGTCGTCAAAAACGTTGCCGTCACCAGCGAGGCCAGCGAAACAATGTACGCCCCAGCTTTGTTAAAGCCCGCCATAAGCGCGCTGGCCAGTAACGTTCCCAGCATCCCGCCTACGGGTATCGCGCCTCGGATGTCCTGGAAGTGAATGAGCGCCAACAGTGGAGGAAGCGACAGCAGCAATAATAGGTATCCGAAAAGCATGGCTTTTTGTGATTCGACTTGCTTGCTGCGAAACCATTTTAGCCCCAGCCACAACGCGGCCAGCGGCAATAGAAACGCCGAGTATCCCAGTGCCTGGAACATGAGATCGGCGCTGTATGCGCCGACTGGTCCGATTAGATTGCGAGGAGGTGCCTCATTCGCGGTGCTGGCCGAAACACTGAAGGACGCGTCGGCGGGCCAGTACGTGAATAATGCCGCTGCCATCAAAAGCGCCAGCGTCAGGCACAAAAATCCGACGAGCTCGTTGAGCCGCTTGTTGCCGGTAGGTGTCAGAAAACGCACGAGGTCTCCTCAGCTTCTTGGGGAAGGCTGAGTGCGACAGGCGGCTTGGCGCTATCCACCGCTTGCCTGGAGGAACTACGAAACGATGCCATCATAGCAAACAGAGCGGACGAAATCACTGCCACGCTCCAACTTGTTTCGCAAAGTGCTCAATCGCAAATCACCGGTTGTCACGAAGAATTCTCGCTATCGCTCAATGCATGTTCGCGATGATTGGCCAACCAGGCTTTGATTACCCTAACAGCCTGTGCAAGAAATTCTTGCCGCTCTTGCGGCTCGAACAAGCCAACGCCCGGAGGTTCCGCCTCATAGCCAATTATGCTGCATACTCCTCAGGACAAGCGTTGCAAGCTTGATCCCGTCAACCTCTATCGGTTCAGCCATTGGGTAATTAATCTCGCTAAGCCACGGCGTTCTTCAGCATTCAGCCGATCAATACGCGAATTTTTCCTCGTAGCTCCGCCAATTCGGCTTCGGAAATCCGTCCTTTTCGCTTCGCTCGTCGCGCCCGCCAGTCTAGGCTCTTGACGTGATCAGCTAGCACAGCGCCGCCGCTCTGGCTTGCCAGCCGCACCTCGAATGGATAGTCCTTGATCTGAGTCGTGATCGGGCAGCAAATCATCAATCCTGTTTTTCCGTTATATGCTGCCGGTGTCAGCACGACAGCTGGCCGTTGGCCAGCCGGTTCGCGCCCTGCTTGCGGACTAAAGCTAAGCCAAACTATCTCGCCTGCCTCGGGGATATAGCGTGGGGCCATTACCAAACTTCTTTGCCAATGGGCTCGCCGAGATCAATTTCCCGGTGAAGGTTCTTGGTTGTGATGCGGTCTAGCAATTCCTCCAGGCGGTACTCATTAGGCCCCACCGGCTCGATTACAAGCCGCCCAGATTCTTCTCGCAATTCCACAGGATCGTTCACACGCAGCTTCACGGCTCTCAACGCCACCTTCGGAATTCGTATGGCGGCGCTGTTGCCCCACTTTTTCACAACCGCTCGCATGGGTGGACTCTCCTTGACGCTTTTTCACATGCTGACACGTTTGGGTCGGTGTGTCAACATTGTATATACATCAGCCGCAACGCGAGTTCAAGCGGACCCCAGCGGTCGCGCTCCGGAAAAACCTACTTTCCCAGGTAACCCATAGCCCAGGCCAGCACCGCGCCGCCAACAATGATCCGGTAGATCGCGAACGCTGCAAACCCATGCTTCCTAACCCACGCCAAAAACCAAGCTACCGCCGCATACGCCACGATGAACGACACCACAAACCCAATCGCCAAAACAATCCAGCCATGCGCGTCAATGTGTGAAACTCCAATCGCGTTCTCACCCTTGCCCCGCAGCGATTTCAGCAAGTCGTAGCAAGTTGCCACCACCATCGTCGGAATCGACAGAAAAAACGAAAACTCCAGCGCCGATGCTCGCGACATTCCCGCTAACTGCCCGGCCGCAATCGTGGACATCGATCGCGATGTCCCCGGAAAAACGGCCGAAAGAATCTGGCAAGCCCCAATCCAAATCGCTTGTCCCAGGCTCATCGCCTCCATGTGCCACGTATGGATCAAAGAGTTCGAACCGCCTTCACCTGCGGTCTCGGACTTCGCGTTTCTTGCATCCACCAGCCACATTACAATCCCGCCGATCACCAGTGCGCTGCCCATGATGACCAGGCTCTCCAAATGTTTCCCGATCGTTTTCGTCAGGAGAAATGCCGGAATGGCTGTCACCACGAACGCCACGATCGTCCGGCTCAGCGGATGCGTCAGTACCGTTCGGTCCCCGCGCTCGCCTTCCGGAAATGTCGAAAGAAGCTTTGCGATACGCTCGCGAAAATAAACTGGCAGGCACAGAATCGCGCCCAGCTGAATCACGATTGTGTACATCTTCCAGTAGCCGCTCGTGAGATCAATGTGCAGAAGTGCTTCGCCAATGCGTAAATGCGCGGTGGAGCTGACAGGTAGGAATTCGGTGAGTCCTTCGATGATGCCGAGTATCACGGACAGCAAGTAATCGCTCAAATCGCGTCTCCGGAAGTTGGCGTCCTATCACAATTATTTACGACAGCGTTAAGAACCGGTGCTGGCCGTCGCAATCAGCTTTTTGCGCATTTCGAATGCGTCCAGGCGGCCAGAATAATAATTTTTCAGCACCGCTTCCCTACGGTATCCGTGCCGCTCCCAGAACGCAATCCCGGCTTCATTGGTGGTTGCGGTTTCCAGTAGCACCGTGCGCACACCGCGAAATCTTAAGTTCGCTTCGCTCTCGCCTACCAGCGCTGTTCCCACTCCGTGCCGGCGGTGCGATTCCGCAACATCCAAAGTAATAATATGCGCGAGTGGCGGATTTTCTTCGCTCAGTATGAATCCCACAATTTTTCCGCCGTCCAACGCCACCAGGCATTCCGCTCTCGGCTGGGCAAGAAAATAGCGCAGCATTGTTTTTGAGTATGCAATTCCCGGCGGAAAACATGCCTGATCCAGCTTGTACAGCACTGCAAAATCGTGCGGCTCGTATTGTCGAATGGGGGTGCTCACGCCGGAGATTGTAGGAATACCACCGTCCGCCTGTCGAATTATTTTCCGGTGATCAACCGCGATTCCTGATAGTCTGTCGGTGCTGAACTGCGACACCATAAAATTCCTTTCAGGAGGCGCCTGTGCGAACCGTTAATCCCCTCACGGGAAGAGTGCGTCTCCGTGCGCTTCTCCTGAGCTAAACTTCCCTTGTGATTTTCGAACTCAGCCTGTGTAACCGGCTGCTTCGTCCTGCTGCCAGCAGGCGCGCCTCGAATCCCGCTGCGCGGGGATTCGAGAACGGGTTTCAGGGCTTGTCTACCCTGAGACCAGCAAAGGAGATTCGTAGTGTACGCATTGCATGATTTAGGCTGGTCTGATTTCTTTTCATCGCAGCTTGCAGAGCTCGATCCGAATTCCGAGATTGCCGCCGCGCGCGTCGCCGAAGAGAATCGCGAAATGTTTCGTCTGCTTTCCACGCAAGGGGAATTCATGGCGGAGGTTAGCGGAAAATTCCGTCATGAAGTTACCGGGCGCGCGGATTTTCCCGCAGTCGGCGATTGGGTTCTTGCCAGCACGCGGAAAGAAGAGAGCCGCGCGACCATTCATCGCCTACTGAATCGCAAGAGCAAATTCTCACGCAAAATCGCCGGCAAAAAAACCGAAGAGCAAATCGTCGCCGCGAACGTTGATGTGGTTTTTATCGTCAGTTCACTCAACAGCGAATTCAATCTCCGCCGTCTGGAACGTTACGTCGCTCTGGCCTGGGAAAGCGGAGCGCAGCCGGTGATTGTGCTGAACAAATCCGACCTCTCCGGAAATCCGGTGGAATTTCGCGGTGAAGCGGAAGCTGCGGCCATAGGCGTGCCCGTAATTCTTACCAGTGCTTTGCTTGGCGATGGCATCGAGGAAATTCGCGAAATGATGCGCAGCGCGCCGGAAAAAAGTTCCCCCGGAGAAAGCGCTTCAGAAAACATACCAGTTGCAAAAACAGCGGCGCTGCTCGGTTCTTCCGGTGTTGGGAAATCATCGCTCATCAATGCCATCCTGGGAACGGAGTTACTGGACACGGGGGAAGTTCGCGAAAGCGATGATCGCGGGCGGCATACCACCACGACGCGCCATTTAATTGTTGCCCCCGGCGGCGGAGTGTTGATCGACACGCCGGGAATGCGCGAGTTGCAGTTGTGGGATGCGAGTGAAGGCATCGACCAGGCGTTCGGTGAAATAGCGGAACTTGCCGCCCACTGCAAATTTCGCGATTGCAAACATGTGAACGAACCCGGCTGCGCTGTACACGCGGCCGTGGAGTCGGGTGCGCTCGAAGCGGACCGGCTGGAAAGTTTTCATAAATTGGGCCGCGAGGAAAAGTTTGTGGAGGCCAAACAGGATGCCGCGGTGCGCGCCGAGCAGACCAAGGCTCTGAAACAATTGATGAAGAAGCAGAACCGCTTTTATCGCGATCGAGGGCGGTGATTGCTCGCAGCGAAAGTGCCGGTACGGACGAATCGAAGAGAGATTCCTCACTGCGCTACGCTCCGTTCGGAATGACGGCGGCGGCGCCAGGAATGACGACGGGGCATAGTGGACCCGGAATGATTGTCACTTGCACTGCAAGATCGTGCACACGCAAATTCCGGATGGCGACCTGAAGGTCGCCGCTACAAAAGCTGCCCGCGATCACGGCTTTGCCGCTCTGGGTGCGGACGTTGGCGGAGGAACTTTCAGCGCTAGAGCTTTGATGGTGATTTCGTCGGGGGCGGCGGGCTGGTCTTTTGTTTTGACTACGACTGCGAAACCGCCGCTATAGTCCCACATAGTGCAGGATTATGTGAGGTTTGCGGTTATGTGACGCTCGGTCTTGGAAGGGGCTTTTAGCAGGGGCTTTCTCGGAACTGAACGTCACATAAGCTGAGGGTATCTACGGCTAAAGCTGAGCCAGGAACGCGAGCAGATCGGGATTATCCCGCCAACGTTTTCCATTTCGACGGGATGGTGCCTCGCACATTGCGAGCGCTTTTGCTTTCATTGCCAGGTCGCTTTCCGCATAGATATTGGTTGTGTCGATCGAAACATGGCCCAACCACGCGCGGATGGTGTTGATATCGACTCCGGCGCGCAGCAAGTGAGTAGCCGTTGTGTGACGGATGATGTGTGGACCAACCCGTTTTTCTCGGAACTCAGCGCAGTGGACTCCAGCCAGGCGAGCGTAGCGCGTGACGATGTCGTGGATTCCGAACCTCGTCATCGGCTGGCCAGTGCGACTCTGAAATACGTGCTCGGTATCCTCGTGTCCTTTGACTAGGGGTTTCAGTGCCGCCGCTGTGGAGGCCCATAGCGGACAGAAGCGAATCTTGTTTCCTTTCCCGTGTAGCTGAACGAACGATTGCGCCTTCTCGCGCGCTCCGTTGAGTCGCAGATCGCCGACCGTGAGCTGGGCGACTTCGCTAGCGCGAGCACCCGAGTTGTACATGAACAACAGCAGAGTGTGATCCCTCGCTCCAAGCCGTTTGGTTTGGTCTGGGGCAGCAAGGAGTGTATCGATTCCGCTCCTTTCCAGATATCCGATAGGCTTCTGCCCGCGCTTCTTGAACGGCACCGCGTGAACGTGGGCGCACCAAGGCAGATGTTCTGGGCTGTGCTCGCCGATGAACGTCGCCAGCGTGTGCACCGCTGCCAGCCGCTGGTTGCGCGTCGAGATCGAACACCTTCGCACTTCTTCGATATGCCGCAGGAACCTCTTTACGAGATCGGCGCTTATATCTTCGACGAGAAGCTCATCCGGTCTTTTGCGCAGGGTCGAGCCCGCGAATGTGACGAGCAGCCGCAAGGCGTCGCGGTAGCTGTGTTGCGTGTTATGAGCGAAGTTGCGGTCTGAGGGAAGGTACTGCAGTAGAAAGCGTTTGATCCAGGGAGCGAGGGCGTGTCTATCTTTCATCGACGCCTCCCGAGACATATTGTTCGAAGCGGCGATTAGCCTCTTCGAGCAGTTCCGGTGTCATCGTCAGATATCTCTGCGTCGAGTGCAGCGCACCGTGCCCGAGATATGTCGAGAGAGCAGGAAGCAGGCGCTGTACATCGGCATTCTGTCGGTACCATTCGGTCAGCCGATGAACGGCGAAGGTGTGCCGGAGATCGTGAACTCGCGGCTGGTATGCCGATTTCTCATCCCGAAGAACACCAGCAAGCTCACGCAAGCGAACGAAGCTCTTGTCGACTACCTGGAGGTCGATGGGTTTGCGGCTCTTTGACTGAAACAACGGTTGATAGTGGTGATTTCTTCGCCCACGCGATCGGAGGTAGTTCGCCACGGCCTTCTGAACATCTGGCCCGAGCGGTACGAGGCGCGACTTGTAAAACTTCGTGCCGCGTATCGTGGCCACGCCTCGATGAATATCTAGATCGCTCAGCCGGAGCCGCAGTGCTTCGCCGACGCGCATCCCCGTTCCGTACAGAAAGAACAATAGAGTGCGCAAGGTGACAGCAGACATTACACAGGAGGAGACTCGCTGGCATTGCTGCACGTTGTCTAGCAACCGCCGCAGCTCAGGTCGGGAATAGATATAAGGAACAAAGGTTTGTGGGACCTTCGGCGCATGTAGCGGGACTGGGCAGCTCTTCAAGTGGCCCCGCAACATCCAGTATTCAAAGAAGCGCTTGAGTGTGCCGTGTTTACCGGACCAGGTACCAGGTCTCAGACCAGAACCTTGGATGAAGCTTGTGATTTGCACTACCGTGATGCGGCGGAGGTCGCTGTTACCACAGTGCCGCAGGAATGCACGTAGCTGTTTCGCAGGATCGTTAAAGCGGATGCCGGTATCGCGCTTGCGCTGAATATAGAGTTCGACTGCCTGCCTCAGTTTCACAGCAGCCCTCCTAGGTCCAGGTTTGCCACGGCACGCAGCGAGGGGAGATCGACCTTCGCATAGATGCCGACCGATTCCAGGCTTCGGTGTCCGAGCAGGTCGCCAATCTCCTTGAACGAGGCACCTTGCTGTAAAAGATGAGTTGCACGCGCATGTCGTAAGGCATGAGGGCAGCTTCGACGGCACTTTATGCCAAGGGCCTTCATTCGGTAATTGGTGAGATCCCACAACGGCGCTGGTCCAACTGGCCGATGCGGTGGGTCGAGTGTGACGAACAGATTCCGGCAGTCGCACTGCGGCCGGCCCTTCCTCAGATAGTCCAAGATGGCGTTGCCTACATTACGGAGCAACGGATAGCGCCGTGTGCCGCCTCTTTTTGAGTGGTTTACAACGAACGTCTCTTCGCGCCAGTCAAAATCGCTTAGCAACAACCTCGATACTTCGCCCGTCCGCAGACCGTAAAACGCGAATAGCATTAAAATTGCGCGTGCCCGCAAGGCCGGTGGATTTGATCCCTTTACTGAGCGCAACAGTTTCTGCACTTCCTCCCAGCTCGGACCCTCCGGCAGCGCTTCATACTTATAAATCTTTGGACCTTCAATGCTCTTGGCGAGGTTGGCCGCACACCAGCCGCGTCCTCCGGCACAGCGGAAAAAGGCCCGCAGTGCCTGAGTCGCAACCGACACAGATTTCCGATTCCATCCATTGCGACCGAGGTGCGCCAGGAAGTCATCGACATCTTCGACTCTTACCGTGGCCAGCGAGCGGCGACGGTCCCCGACCCAACGCAAAAACATCGAAGTTTTCGAGCAGTGTGAGTCAACGGAGTAGGGCGAAAGGCCCTGCTCCTCGCGTATATAGCGAGCGAACTGATCGAGGTTTTCAGCGAACGGAACCGGAGGAGGAGCGGGCATCTTCAGGCGGCCGTGGAAACGAAGCCATTTCTTCGCGGCGTACATGAAAAAGCTGGCCGTGTGACCGCACGAACGCACTCTTGGATTCGATTTTCCCTCAATTACAAAGCGCTCCGCTGCGTGTCGAATCTCACCCAGCGAGACCTCTCTCATCGTGTCTAAACGCAAGAGTCGGATGACGTGCAGCAACTCGTTGGAGAGAATTTGCAGCGAAGCGCGGCTTGTCCCCTGCTGCTGAAGATGGCTTAGGAACATTTCGCGCTCTTCTAACAGGGGTGCTTCTCGATGACGATTTAGGAAGAAAGGGACCTGACGAAGGGTTTCTAGCATCGGTGCGAGCCTCCATTGCCCGCGTCCGAATGCTAAGGCTTAGCTACAATGGTTGGCTCCAAGCGCAGGTTGGCATCCCCGGCAGTTGTGTTAACAAAGGTAAGCCGACCACCGTCTAGGTTAGAAAAGCTGGAGGTCCGTATGTTGCAACTCACTGTGACCCGCCTCGTGGCATCGTCAGTCTTACTGTTCGGCGTCGTTCTGGTCTCGCCGCGTTCGCCTTCACCTTCGGGTCGTGTGGCAAACACGCTTTCCCCTGCAGGGTCCCTCCAGCCTCTGCGATTTTCCATCGCCTTGGCGTGACCGACCGCCATGGCTAGTTGTTTTGTGTGTCCGACAAATTCCGGGCCTCGCCGCGACCGACTGCCTTCTATTTGGTTCCGAGGAAGCGCTCGACGATCTCCGGCAGCATCGGCTCGACGGCGAGCGTGTAGTGGGTGGAGTTCGGCACGATTGCGAACTGGTTTGCGGGCCGCAGTGAGCCATCGATCCCGGCATCGCGCTGGCCGCCTCCCAACGCCTTCCAGAACTCGACCATGTGTTCGGGCGGGATGTAGTCAGCGTCGGCGAAGACCAGCAGTGTGCGAGTCTTAAGCTTGGCGACGTCGGCGCTCCAGTCGAAGGGGCGTTTGGTCAGATCACCGACCTTCCTGAAGAGGTTCGTCCAATCGACATCGGGATAGGCCTGCCCTAACGGCGATGCCTTGACGCTACCGCCGAGCATTGCAGCGTTGGCCTCCAATTGATTGAGGGCCGCCAGCACCTCCGAATAAGCGTCGTCTTGCCTCATCCTCGCGGCCAGGAGCACGAGCCGGTCGACCACGTCCGGATGGCGGATGGCGGTCTGCAGCGCGACGAAGGATCCCAGCGAGTAGCCCATTACGTCGGCCTTGCCAAGCTTCAGATGGCCGATCAGAGCGGCAACGTCGTCGCCCATCGTTTCACAGCGCAGTGGCCTGTCGGTGTCTGGCGTGCGCCCATGCGCCTGAAGATGGACGGCGATCACCTGCCGGCCCTTGGCCAGTTCGGCCAGATTGCTCCCGAAGCTGTCTGGGTTGATGCCCCCGTGAAGAAGAATGAGCGGCTTGCCGGCGCCATGCACGCTGTAAAAGATATGCTGGCCATTGACGTCGGCAAAATTCTCTTTTGACATAGTGGGCGTCTCCTTGGCTTGAACGGGAAGGGCCGCAGTCAGCACTGCGGTGGCTGTGGCAGTCTTCAGGAAATCGCGTCTCGTGTGTGTCATCGTCATCCCTTCCATGCGCCGTGGGTCGCAGTGTGTCACGACCTGCCTGCGAGCAACTCATCCAGCTGCGCGAACTGTTCGGGCAGGCCTTCCGCCGAACCGGCGAGGGCTTCCTCGAGGGCCGCTGTTGTGGGGTAGAGTTCGTGAAAGGTGACCAGCGTCTTGCCGGCATTTTCTTCGAATGTCACCGTGGTCACTGCGCCCTGATCGCTCTCTTCGTTCGTCCAGACGATGCGCTTGTGTGGCGTCACTTCTTTGTACGTGCCGAAGAACGCCATCGGTTGGTCGAAGGCCGGATGGCGGAACACGAAGCGATACCCGCCCCCGGTGCGCACATCCATGTCGCATGAGACCAGCGACATGCCCGCCGACTTCGGAACCCACCAACGCTTGAACAATTCTGGTTTGCTCCACGCTTCGAAGACGATGTACGCCGGGGCATCGAACGTTCGCGTCACGACGAGTTCGCGGTCGGACTTGCGTTCCACGGCGGTGCGGTTCATGGCGGCGGGACTACCTTCTTTTCCTTCGGGCATCTGCCTTCTCCTTTGATTTTAAGTGCTCGACAATCTTGTCCAGCTCGTCGAAGCGTGCGCTCCAGAGTTGGCGGTGCCGCTCGATCCAGGCGGCCTCTTCTTCCAGCGCGCGCATGGCAAGCCTGCAGGTTCTGACGCGCCCGGCCTTTTCAGTAGTGACGAGCGCCGCCCGCTCCAACACGGCAACATGCTTCTTCATGCCCGTGAGGGTCATATGGAACTTTCCGGCGAGGTCCGTGATAGAAGCGTCGGCGCGGCTGAGTTGCTCCAGCACGCCGCGCCGGGTCGCGTCCGACAGCGCGGCGAACGAAGCGTCGAGGCGGGTTTCGTTATACTGAACCATATGGTTCAGTTTATAGCAGATCGACTTGCGGCGTGCAAGAGGAAACCAAAGCGTTAGGCGGGATGACCAGGAAAATGCTCGAAGTGTCGGCGGCCGGCCGGGCGGGAACGCCGGACGAAGTCGGAACGGTCGGTGCACTTTTGATGGGGTCGGATGGCGCTTTCATTACCGGCAGCGATTTCCTGATGGATGGCGGAGTAACTGCCGCCTACTGGTTTGGAGAGCTTGCACCGAAAACTTCATAGCACTTTCTTCTCGGCGCCTCGAAGGGCAGGGGTGTCGGTCTCTGTCTTCTCAACCCACAATCCAACCCACAATTCGAGTGGTCTTGTACGACTTGCTCTGCGTTTGGCAGTCCCCGCGTGCTTGTAAGTTGTTGTAAAGCCATTTCACGCAGCGATGTCAGGGCTGAGGCCGCGGTTTTCCAGACAGTCGCTCGAAGTTTTCCATAATGGAGAGCGAAGGGTTGCCGTTCCTATTTTTTCTGAGGCATGGCCGGATTCTCTGGTATCGCCGCCGATGACAGACCCAACAAACCTGAATCCTCCGCATCGATAAGCCGTTGGCCTCATCACGATTCGGCAGAAACGCCGCTCGACACCATTCTTTCGTCCGAGAGCACCTACTCTAATCCAAGCAAGATCCGCCCGGCTCGGTTTGTTTTTTGGCTATCCGCCGTCACAACGGACAAATGATTGGTGTGCGGCTTCGTCCGCAGATGGGAGCTATCCGTGAAAGTAAAATTCCATTATCAAAAGGGCTATCTATACGAAGACCATGGCGCATGGTACGTCCAATACCGCCAGCGAATCTCGCAGTTAGACGGATCCAGCCAGCTTAAGCGCGTCTCCAAGTGTCTCGGCCGCTCGAATGACTTCTCCAATATTTTTGAAGTCGAGAAGAGTCGGGAATCCTTCATGCAAACCGTCAATCGCGATAGGCTCAGTGCGAATTCAAGGATCACGTTAACCGCCTTTGTCGAGGGAGCTTACTTGCCTTGGACCAAGGAAGAGCGTCGAGCCAGCACTAGCAAAGGGCATCAGGAAATCTGGATCAATTACCTCCGCAATCGCGTCGGCGAGCTTCGTTTGCGAGAATTCCGCACCGTGGACGCCAGTCGAATGTTACGCGCGATCGCGAAAGAGCGGGATCTTACGAAAACCACGTTGCAACACATCAAATCAGTGCTCAGCACCATCTTCACCTTCGCCAAAAACGACGGAGCGTTCGATGGGGCAAACCCAGTTGATGGCGTTTTGATCCCCTGGGATGCCAGAGAGCCGGGAGAGACGCATGCCTACGATCTCACCCAAGTTCTTCAAATCCTCGACCGGCTCCCGCTCATCGCGAAGGGTCTGGTCGCAACTGCGGCCTTTGCCGGGTTACGCCTAGGTGAGCTGCGCGGACTCGAGTGGACCGATTACATTGGCGCCGAATTGACGATCAACCGTTCGATTTGGAGATCTGTGATCAGCCCTCCAAAGACGCGTGCCAGTCGCAACTCCGTCCCGGTCATTCCGGCCTTGGCCGAAATCCTAGACGAATACCGCAGGTCCATGGGTAATCCGGAAACGGGCGTCGTTTTTCACTCCGGTAACCGACATCCGATCAATGCCGACAAACTCGGGCGGCGCGTGATTCGGCCAACTCTCGAGGCTATCGATCTGCCGTGGTATGGATGGCACGCGTTCCGGCGAGGTCTCGCCTCGAACTTGTATGCGATGGGCGCTCCGGACAAGGTGGTGCAACGCATCTTGCGCCACTCGAAACCACACGTTACGAAGGAACATTACATCAAGGTTTTTGATAGCACCGTGGTGGAAGCCGTCAACAAGATGCAAGCCCAGATCGAAGAATTAAGAAAAGCGCAAGGGGATCGCCAGCAACTAGAGTTGAGATTTGTCGACGACCAGCCAGCGACAAGCGCGCCTCAATGTTCAATGGGCAACGGTTTTCCGCACTTCTCGAAGGCCAGGCCAGCAGTTGGCCAGCAGATTTTGTCGAGTTGGGTTGGAAGCGATTGAAATCGCGTTGTTGCGTGTGCCGCCAAGACTCGACGTCTGAATAAGATACAGAATCTGGCGGAGAGGGGGGGATTCGAACCCCCGGTACCGGTTTTAGCCAGTACAACGGTTTAGCAAACCGCCGCCTTCAGCCTCTCGGCCACCTCTCCGGCGTTTCTGCAGAAAACAATTGTAACGC
>Ga0137403_10004675_pt1 | contig 16080 bp, 9 predicted proteins | sample CZOMad2_1_16fung_FD_122057 | JGI IMG/M metagenome (GOLD analysis project Ga0137403, IMG submission 122057) | Vadose zone soil fungal communities from Angelo Coast Range Reserve, California, USA - CZOMad2_1_16fungal (Hybrid Assembly) | ecosystem: Environmental > Terrestrial > Soil > Vadose zone... | reverse complement strand
TAACGCGTCCAATGTCATGCGCGCCATGTCAGAATTTTCCTCCCGCTCCACCGCCCGAAAAGCCGCCTCCCCCTCCGAATCCACCAAATCCGCCGCCCCCGCCCCGACCACCCCAGCCTCCTCCTCCCCTCCCGCCCCATGCGCCGCCGCGACTCTGGCTCAGTCCCCAGAGGACCCACCAGAGAATCCGGCCCCGCGTCACGACCAAGAGAACGAGGACCAGAGCGAGAATCCAGCCGATGGGGATCTGGACGCCGGGTGGTTCGCGGACGGTCCGCCCAACCGGGGCGGAGGGACCGGTCAGGGTGACCCCAAACTCCTGAGCGAACGCCTGCGCGATGAGGTCGACGGCGAGCCCCACGCCCTTGCCATAATCCTCGGCTGCGAGGAACGGCAGCATGGAATCGCGGATTCGGCCGGCGCGCGCGTCGGTGAGGAAGCCCTCGGCGCCGCGGCCCACGGAGATGAAAACATCGCCGGTGCCCGGCCGGTGATTCTTCCGGGGAACGAGGAGCACGACCACGCCGGCGTTCCTGCCGCGGTCGCCGGCATCCCCCATGGCGCCAACGCCCCATTGCCGGCCGATCTGCAGCGCGACGTCACTGACGCTGCGGTCGCCGATATCGGCAAGCGTCACCACCGCGATCTCGCCGCGCGTTTTCTCGCGCACTTCGCGGATGACCGTCTCCATCTGGCGCACCGAGGCGGAATCGAGGACGCCCGCGAAGTCGTTGACGAACCCTCGCGGCGGCGGAACGGAGATTTGGAGGAGGAGCGCGAGGAGGATCAACGCGCGCGGCGGCTGAGCAGAGCTTCGACGACCTCGGGAGCGAAGGGTTTGACGACGAATTCGTCGAACTGCGCGTCCCGCGCACGCCGACGACTCTCTTCGCCGCTGTACCCGCTCACGGCGACCAGCAGCAAAGCTGGATGGGCGGCGCGGAGGCGCTCCGCGACCTCGAAGCCGTTCATACCGGGCATGCCGAGATCGATCAGGGCAACCTGTGGCTGGAACGAGCGTGCCGTCTCGATCCCCACCGGACCCGAGTGCGCCAGCGCCACGGTGTGATGGTCCCGGAGGGTGGCGGCGAGCGCGGTGGCGGCATCCACGTTGTCGTCTACGATGAGAATGCGCCGCGGGCCGTCGCGCTGGAGCGGCGACGGCTCCGCTCGCTCCGCGCCCGGCACGATGTCCGTCAGCGGCAGAGTCACGATGAACTCGCTGCCGGTCCCTGGGCCGTCGCTTTTCGCTTCGATTGTGCCGCCGTGCAGCTCGACGAGGCCGCGGACCAGCGAGAGACCGATCCCGAGACCACCCTGCGCGCGATCGAACGAGACGTTCCCCTGCATGAACAGGTCGAATACGCGCGGCAAGGCGTCGGCGGCGATGCCGTCCCCGTCGTCGCGCACGTGAACGTGCACCTCTTTGGGGTTGGAGCTCACCACCACGCGCACGGAGATGTGACCGCCCTGCGGAGTGAACTTGACGGCATTGTGGACCAGGTTGCCGATCACCTGCTCGAGCCGGACCGGATCGGCGAACATGACGACCGGCGACGTGGGAAGCTCGATCGCGATCTGCTTGTCCGCCGCCTCGATTGTCGCACGCAACGCGTCCACCGACCGCGTCACCAGCTCGCCGAGCTCGACTCGCTCGGGATGGAGCTGAATCTTGCCATGGCTGACGCGCGAGACGTCCAGCAAGTCGTTCACCATCCGGCCGATATTGCGAAGCTGGCGGTCGAGCACCTCATGTGCCCAATCCGTGGTCTTCGCGTCCAGATCCTGCGCGCGCATCATCTGGACGATGTTGGTGATCGGGGCAAGCGGGTTCCGCAGCTCGTGGGCCAGCATGGCGATGAACTCGTCTTTGCGCTGGTCGGCGGTGCGGAGGCCGATCTCGGCCTGCTTCAACGACGTGATGTCGAAGGAAGCGCCGGTATACCCGGCAAACTTCCCCGCGGGCCCGAACTGCGGCAGGGCGACCGCCATCATCCAGCGGTACTCGCCATCCGAGCGGCGGAAGCGGAATTGGTGCTCGAACGGCAACGTGCCCTTGACGACCTGATCGTAGGCCGCGGCGTACCCGTTGCGATCCTCAGGATGCAGGAAGTAGGTCCAGGCGTTCCCGAGCACTTCGTGGGATTCGACACCCAGGAACTCGAGGTACGCCTGGTTGACGTATTCCATGCCTTCGAGACCGCTCGCCCAGATGAGCACGGGAGCGCTGTTCATCAGGGCGCGGAAACGTGCTTCGCGGCGCCGCAGCGCCATCTCCATTTCCTTGCGCTCCCTGATGTCTTCCGCGATCCCGACCGTAACGGCCGGCGCGCCGTCTGCGTCAGGGATGCTGAAGCGGTGCAGCTCCACCCAAACCGCCTCGCCGTCCTCGCGGACATAGCGCTTCTCGCGGCGGACCGAGGGCACGAGTCCGGCCCGAACCCGATCGAAATCCTCACGGTGCGCGGCGAGATCGTCGGGGTGCGTGATGTCCTCGGAGCGGAGTGCGAGGAGGCTTTCACGGGTCCGGCCGGTCAATTCACAGAACTTGTCGTTCACACGCTCGAAGCGGCCCTCGAGATCGGTCTCGAAAATGCCCAGCGGCGCGCGGTCGTACATGATCCGTAAGCGCTCCGCACCCACCCGCAGCGATTCCACGTTCTGCCTGACCGAGTCGATGTCGATGAGCGCGATCACCGCGCCTTCGATGTGGTTTTCGGCGGTGCGGTAGGGGCGGATCCGCAGCGAATACCACCGTCCCGTCCGGTCCTGCACATCCCGCTGGAAGGGCTGCACTGTTTCGAGCACGTTCTCCAGAGCGGCTTCCAGATCCGGAACGTCGACGTTCAGCTTGATGTTGGTCAGCGGCCGTCCGACATCGGTCGGGATCAGATTCAACATCGTCTCGGCCATCGGCGTGAAGCGGCGGATCCGAAGATCGGGTCCGAGCATGACGATCGCCATCTGGACGCTGGAGAGCAGGTTCATCAAGTCGTTGTTGCTCCGCCCCAGCTCGGCATTGCGGTTCTGCAGCTCTTCGTTGACGGTCGCCAGCTCTTCGTTGCTGGACTCCATCTCCTCTTTGGACGTCTCGATCTCTTCGTTGATACTCTGGAGCTCTTCGTTCGCCGATTGAATCTCCTCGTTTGCCGATTGCAGCTCTTCGTTGGCCGCGTCCTGCTGCTCGATCACCGACTGGAGGTAGTCTTTCGTCGCCGCGAGCTCCTGCTTGAGCTGCTCCGTCTCACTGGCCGACGCGTGTGTCGGACCCGATCGAGGGACACGGAGCCGAGGCGCGAGCGCGACAGGCTCGTGGAAGAGGACCAGGAACCCGCCGCGGCCGGTGAGCGTGCCGTTGACCGGTACGATTTCGATATCGACGCTTTCGTGACCCTTGACCCGCACGTCGTTCTTACGAACGGGGCCGCCTTCCTTTTTTGCGAGCGCGATCGCCGTGCGGATCGGTGCGAGCAACCCTTCGCGGAGCATCTTGACGAGATTCAACGACGCCTTGCCGGCGAGCGGTGTGAGATACGCGCCGGTGTCGCCATGGAACTGCAGAATCTCGAGATCCTCCGTCACCAGGACGCCGGGCGGCGTATAGCGCGCGAGCAGGATGCGGTCGGCCTCCCGCTGGGCTCCTTCGCCGCGCCGCGCTTCGACCGCGGCCACCGGCGGCGCGTGCTTGTGACGATCCAGCCGCAATCCCTCGATCAACGGCGGGGGCAACCGGTTGGCGGTCGGCTTGCGGCCGTAAAACCGGTGTTTGGCGTCGATGGGATCGAACAGGTCGTGGTGCACGCCGGTCGATTCGGATCCACCGAGGAGCAAGACTCCCGACGACTTGAGCGCGTAATGGAGAGTCGGCAACAAGTGCTGCTGCATCACCGGCTCGAGGTAGATCAGCATGTTGCGGCAGCTGATGACATCCATGCGGGAAAACGGCGGATCTTCCAGCACGTTGTGTTTGGCGAACACGCACAGGTCGCGAATGGCCTTCGCCACGCGGTATTTCCCGTCCAGCTCGTAGAAAAAGCGCCGCAACCGTTCGGGAGAGACGCGCTCCGCGATGCTCTTGGGGTAGAGCCCGGTCCGCGCGCGCTCGATCCCCGTGCCGTTCAAATCGGTCGCAAAGATCTGCACCGGCCAGGTGCGGCCTTCCCGCTCCATGAACTCCGAAAAGACGATCGCGAGCGAATACGCTTCTTCGCCCGTCGAACAGCCCACGACCCACATCCGAATGGCATCGGCGGAGCCGTGCTCGGCGACGATGCGAGGGAAGACGCGCGTCCTGAGCAGATCGAATGTTTCCGGATCGCGAAAGAACGACGTCACGTTGATGAGAATGTCCTGGAACAGCGCCTCGATCTCGACGGGATGGTCCCGCAGATACTCGGCATACTCGGGCAGGGTTTCGACCTTGTGCAGCGCCATGCGTCGCGCGACCCGGCGGCGTAGGGTCGCGGTCTTGTAATGGGCGAAATCCACGCCGGAGGACTGATGCAACAACCGCAGGATTGGCGCGGTTTGCGCGCTCTCGACGATACCCTCCGGAGGCCCGTCGGTCCCGATATAGGCGTGGCGGGCGATCTTACCGAGCTCGCGCGCAATTTCCGCGGGGGCGAGCCGGAAGTCGACCGTGCCCGCCATCGCCGCGCTGCGGGGCATGCCCTCGTACGCGGCCGATTCGTCCTGCGCGAACGTGATGCCGCCCGCCGCCTTGATCTCGTCCATCCCCATCGTGCCGTCGCTGCCGGTGCCCGAGAGAATGACGGCGATCGCCTTGTGTTTCTGGTCGTGCGCCAACGACTCGAGAAACAGGTCAATCGGATGATGGCGCCCGTCGACCTTGTGGCGCGGGATCAGTTTGAGCGACCCCTGCGCGATGATCATGTTCGAGTCCGGCGGAATCACATACACGCAATTCGGCTGGACCTTCGGCTCGTCTTTGACTTCATTTACGGGCAACTGCGTCGCGCGGGACAGGATCTCGGCCAGGTGGCTCGCGTGGGACGGCGACAGGTGGGAGACAAGGACGAACGCCATGCCGGTGTCGATTGGCAAAGCGCTCAGGAGGTGAGTAAACGCCTCGAGGCCGCCGGCGGACGCGCCGACGCAGACAACCGGAAACGGGAGTGCGGGTTGTGGAACGGCGTCTTGGACGTTTTCCGGCTCGGCATCGAACGACGCGGCAGGGGGTTTCGGCACCCGCCCGACTGCCTTATTCCGCGATCGTGCCATAAGACTGTCGAATCTAACTGGCTTTAGTCGAGCTGTGTGTGCCGTGCTTCGCGGGTGGGTCGCACGAGTCGCCGCTCACGTACCGGCCGCGCGGGATCCGGCCGCCATGCACTGGCTTGCGAATCCCACGCGAGGCGCGTGTTTCCCTGGAGGGTGGTTCGCCCATCATGCGCAAACGCGGTAAACCACCAGCCACGAAGGTCGTTCTCGATCGTCGCAAACAAGAAACGCCGGCCGTCGGCAAGAATCAGTGGCTCACCGGATTGCGGAGTCCGGACCCCTTGCTCTATGGTCACCAGGCAATCCATCGAGGGTAGTGTGAAGTGAAAGTCTCCGGGAATAAGTGCACCATACGAGCGGAGTCGTCAAGAAGCACCCGCATCGGAAGGCCATGACGATCCTCGCGATCGCCCTCCTGATCGGCCTGGCACTCGTGGGATTGGCGATGATCCCCTTGGGCCTTCCGGGACTCTGGGTCATGGTGGGAGGAATCCTCGCCTACGGGTGGCTGACGAGGTTCCGCACGGTCAGCGTGGTCATGATTGCGATCATCCTGGCGATCGCGTTCCTCGGTGAGATCATCGACAACTGGCTCGGGTTTCGCTTTGCAAAGCGTTACGGCGGATCCACGCGGTCGGGCTGGGGCGCACTGCTCGGAGGGTTGGTCGGCGCCGTGATCGGTGTTCCTGTCGCCATCATCGGCAGCGTCATCGGCGCATTTCTCGGCTCCTTCATCGGCGCCGCGGTGTTCGAGCTCAGCTATTCGCGCCACGCCGGCGTTGCCGCCCGCGCGGGCTGGGGCGCGGTCATGGGCCGGATTGCCGCTGCTGCCGTGAAGATCGCGCTCGGGATCGTCATTGCGGTTATAGGACTGTTCGCCGCGTTATCTTAAGGCGCATGAACGTAAGCGGCGTGAACTGCAGTCTGCTTGTCCTGATCTGCCAGCTGTTCGCGTTCACGAGCGCGACGGCCCAGCGTCCGCCGAGTCACACGATCCGCTGGTGGGAAGCCGCGATCACAGTGGGTGCGATTGGCGCGGTGAGTGTGGCGGATCGACGTGTGGACGAATGGGTTCAGGACCGCCGCTCATCCCGCAGCGACGCCATTTCGCGCGCGTTCCGCAATGGCGGAGAGCCCGAGCTGGTATTCGGCATTCCCGGCGGCATTCTCTTAGCTGGTCTCATCAGCGGACACAAAGACCTGCAGCGAAGCGGCGGCCGAGTACTCGCCTCCGTAGTCCTGGCGGGAGTGACAACGGGGGGGGGTAAGGTGATCACGGGTCGCGTTCGCCCCGATGAAGCCGCTGACCAGTACGTCTTCCGGCCTTTCTCCAATCACGACGCCCTCCCGTCGGGACACGCGACGATGGCGTTCGCGCTGGCGACTTCTCTGGCGGAAGAAATCCATCGTCCGTGGGCGACGGCCCTGTTGTACGCCGGGGCCACCGGCACCGCGTGGTCGCGCCTCAACGACCACAAGCACTGGGTGTCGGATGTGCTGGCTGGTGCAACCGTCGGGTTCACGGCAGCCAAACTAGTCGAGGGCCGCTGGCGCATCTTCGGCCTCGGCCCTCCCGAATTCCTGTCCGGCACCCGCGTCGAGTGGCGCGTGGCCTTCTAATTTACGGATTCACGCCGAGAAGCTACGCGGCTTGGGCCGTTTTGGTTACGACCGCGCGAGAGTCATCGAAATCGCCTTCCCAGCGCGCCATCACGACGGTCGCCAGGCAGTTGCCGATGAGGTTCACCGTGGTACGCGCCATGTCCATGAGCACATCCACACCGATCAACGCAATCGCGGCCTCGATTGGCAGATGGAACGACGCTACGGTGCCCATGAGAATCACGAGCGACGCCCGCGGCACGCCGGCGACGCCTTTGCTCGTCAACATCAGCGTGAGCATCATGAGCAGCTGCTGGCCGAGGGACAGCGAAATCCCGCTCGCCTGCGCGACGAAAATCGACGCGACGGACAGGTAGAGCGTGCTGCCGTCGAGGTTGAACGAATATCCGGTCGGCATCACGAACGCGACGATGCGGCGCGGGACGCCGAGCGCTTCCATACGCTCCATGGCTTTCGGCAGCGCCGCTTCAGAGGAAGCCGTCGAAAACGCGATCAGCGCCGGCTCCTTCACGGCGGCGATGAACGCGCCGATCGGGACGCGCGCGATGCGCGCGACCGGGTACAGCACGAACAGGCCGAAGACGACGAGGGCGACGTAGAGCGTGACGACCACGAGGGCCAGGCTTTGGAGGTTTCTGAGACCACCGGGTTTGCCCACCGTCACCGCCAGTGCCGCGGCGACGGCGAACGGCGCGAACTTCATGACGATCCCCGTAAACTTGAACATCACCTCGGCAACGGCCTCGCAGAACCCGAGCATCGTCTCCTTGGGCCGGCCGCGCACCTGGGTCAGGCCGATCGCGAAGAGGACCGACCAGAACACGATCTGCAGCATTTCGTTGCGCGCTGCCGCGTCGAAGAAGCTCTGCGGAACGATGTGCTCGAGCACGCTGGCGAACGTGACGGGCTCACTGGCGGGAGGCGTGGCGCCGGCTGCGGGTACAGCGAGTGCGGCGCCCACCCCGGGCTTCATGACGTTGACCGTCAGCAGGCCGAGGAAGAGGGCCAAGGTAGTGACGATTTCGAAATAGATGATGGACTTCAGGGCGAGCCGGCCGACACGCTTCATGTCGTCGCCGTGCCCCGCGATGCCGACGACCAGGGTGCCGAAGATCAACGGCACGATGATCGACTTGATGACCCGGATGAATGCGGTGGAGATCGGCAGCAGCGAAACGGCGAACGCCGGAAACATCACCCCGATCGCGACGCCGCCGAACATGGCCACGACGATCCACTGCGTCAGGGTGCGGCGGCGGAGGAAGTTCCACATAGGGGCGTCAACGATAACCGCCCCCGAAGGAGACTGGCTAGCGCTTGATGAACGTCCCGTGCCGCAGCTCGTCGTACGCGCGCTGCAGCTCTTCCTGCGTATTCATCACGATCGGCCCCTGCCAGGCCACGGGCTCCTCCAGCGGCTGTCCTGACACCAGCAGGAACCGCATCCCCTGCTCACCGGACTGGACCGTGACTTCATCGCCGGAATCGAACAGGACGAGCGAGCGATTCCCCGTTTCCTGGGAAGTCTCGCTGCCGGCATCGCGACCGCCGGCCGACACCCGGTCGGTGCGGACGCCCTGCGGCGCCGAAGCGTCGCGGAAGGTGCCGCTCCCCTCGAATACATAGGCGAACGCATGGCGTGACGACTCCACGGGAATCGTCTTGCGGACACGCGGCGGAATCCAGACGTCCAGATAGCGTGGATCGGCGGCCACACCCTCGACGGGGCCACGCTTCCCCCAGAAATCGCCCGCGACGACCCGTACCCGGGTGCCGTCGTCGTCCACGACCTCCGGGATCTCCGCGGCGTGAATATCCTGATAGCGAGGATCGGTCATCTTGAGAGTGCGCGGCAGATTTGCCCACAGCTGGAAGCCGTGCATCCGGCCCCGCTCGTCGCCCTTCGGCATCTCCTGGTGCAGAATGCCGCTGCCAGCGGTCATCCACTGCACGTCGCCGGCCCCCATCGTGCCCTTATTGCCGAGGCTGTCGCCGTGCTGCACGCTGCCACTCAGCACGTAGGTGATCGTCTCGATGCCCCGATGCGGGTGCCACGGAAAGCCGGGGAGGTAATCCTCGGGATGCTCGTTGCGGAAATCGTCGAGAAGCAGGAAAGGATCAAAGTCGCTCGTCTTCCCGAACCCAAAGGCGCGGCGGAGCTTCACGCCGGCCCCCTCGAGGGTGAGCTGCGACTGAGAAATCGATTTGACAGCACGAATAGACACGGAGCCTCTGGGAACCAGTTGCTACAAGAACACTAACCGGTTCCCACGAGGCTAGAAGCCCAGCCAGTACGTCATCTTGATGAGGAAGATGTTCTCCGACGGACCCTGGAACAGCGCGCTCGCGTCATCGCCGAACTGAATGTTGCCACGCGGCAGGTCGGGAATCCGACTGCTGCGCGTCCACACCACGAACAGGGTCGACCCGGGCCGGTACTCCCAGCGCAGCACCGCGTTCCCGCGCAGCGACCGGAAGGTGAAGCTGGGATCGGGAAACGAGTAGCTTGGCGCGCCCCCGCCGAGTGTGTCGGCATCCAGGGTGATCGTCGCGGGGTCGCGCGCTGGATTCGCGGCGGGGGTCACGACCTCCGTGCCGAAGTCCCTCCCGAAGACCAAGCGCCGCGTCGAGCGTGGGGCGGCCCAGACGTTGTATCGGGCGAAATCGCCCGAGACCACGAGCGGCTGCACGAACAGCTCCAGCGTTGTGGTCGGCGAGAACGTGACGTTCAAGCGTGTGTCCATCGCGAGCGAGATTTGATCGAGGTGCGCGAACACGTAGCGCGTGTTGAAGAAGTTGCTGGCCGTGGAATCCGGGTACGTGCCCACGAACTGAAACCCCGTCGGACTCCGGTCGTACGACGGCCCCAACGAGAGAGACACGTTGGAGCGTGGCTTGAGCTCCAGTGACAGGCCGACGGAATTTCCGCAGTCGCCGTCGCCATTGCAGCTGTGCGAGCCGTTCAAGCCGGCCACGATGTTCTTGCGCGAATCGGTGTTCACGTTCACCGCCCAGAAGTCGACCGACGGCAGCTTCACCACCGGTCCACCTCGCGTCCGCCGGTCGTCGAACACCTGGGAACGATGAATCCAGAACGTGCTCACGTTCCAGTAGCTCAGCGTTTGAACCTGCGCGTACGCCTGCACCTGCCGATCGGTGAGATCGCCGTCGAAGTTGTGCTGCTGCTGGCCGCCGGCGATCAGGAATAGCTGCCGGTACCACTTGGTCGGCTTGGTCCAGAGCGGGAAGATGTTCCCGGACATCCACCAGTAATCGGCGCGCGAGAAGAACGCGATGTCGTTGTTGTTGAACGCCGGCGTGCGGAAGTTGCCAGAGAGCTCCCAGAGCCAATGGCCCGATTCCTTGGAAAGCCGGGCGTATCCACCCAGGCCCTGCATGGATGTGCGGGGCCGCAAAGCGTCGGCCGGATCGGAGCGATCGGGACGTTGGAAAAAATGCTGCTCGCGGAACCGAATCCGCCGCATCGCCGCCGTGTCCCCGGCGACATCCGTGGCGGCCAATTGCGCCATCAGACGATACGTGCGCTTGCTCCACCAGCTGTCGGTGGAGACACCGAACGCTTCGGCATGATGGGAGAGCCGGCTCGCCAAGTAGGGATCGCCGAGGTCCCGATAGACGGACGTCGCCATCGCCTTGATCTGTGTGGCGCCGCCCCTGAGATCCTTCGCGACGCGCGAGGCGAAGTAGTTGGTCAACGGCTCGACGGTGAGCTGGCCGCGGGTCGAGTCCATGAACTGTACGGGCGCCCGCTCGCGCCGAGTGATGCCGTCGAGCGCACCGATGGACCAGCCGGATTGCGTGCGCCCCGTGAGCTTCGCTGCACCGAGGATGGTCGAGTTCTCGGGCATGTCCGCGTACTCGACCGGCACCGTGAGGCCGCCGCGAAACGGGGAGATCTGCGGCGGGCGTCCGATACGCCGTGTGGCGAGCATCGACAGGCTCGACACGTTGGAGCAGAAGAAGCAATTGAACCCACCCAGGCCGAAGTAACCCGCCCCCTCGACGAAGAACGGCCGCTTCTCGTCGAAGAATGTCTCGAAGGCGGAGAGATTCACGACTGCCGGGTCGACTTCGACCTGACCGAAGTCCGGGTTGATCGTCGCATTCAGGGTGAGATTCGACGTGACACGCAGCATCGCGTCGCCGCCGACGCGCCCATCGAGCGCGTGCGGATCGAAGAACGGATCGGCCTGGTCGCCAGGAACGTTGGAGGACCGGCCGACCAGGTACGGCATCACTTCCGCGCGGCCGGGTGCGTGTCGGATCACGACGCCATGCAGATGGCCAAAGCGCGGCGGCCCCCCCACCTCATCCAGCCGCCACCACGACCACTGCGAGAGCTCGTTGATGCGATTCTCCTGCCGCCAGATCTGCAGCCCCCAAGTCTGTTCTGCGGACGTCTCGGGATACCGCAGCTGGGAAAACGGAATGCGCATCTCCGCGGTCCAGCCGAGCGAGTCGATATTGGTCTGCACTTCCCAGACCGGGTCCCAGGATGGATCGCTGCCGCCGCCCAGGCCATTGGCATCCTGCTTCACACCCGACGGATTCACCCAGAAAAACAAACGGCCGATATGGTCGTGATAGGTATCGAAGATGACCTGCACATAATCCGAGCTGATGTCCGCATCCCGGCGCGCCAGCCTGGTACGTACGCCGCGCGGGCCCGAATCGTCGAACATCCGCGCGCCCACGTAGATCGCCGCGTCGTCGAAGGTGAAGCGCACCTCGGTGCGTTGCGTGGCCGGCAAGCCCGCCGAATCGCCCTGGTGCAACGGCTGGCTCTGACGCAATCCCGTGGCCGCCGGAGCGATCTGCCAGATGGGATCGTCGAGCTTCCCGTCGAGCTTGAAGGACCCCTGGAGCGGCACCGCCCGCACCTCAGGCGGGGTCACGGGGTGGATGTTCTGGGCTATTAAGGAAGGCGCACACAGCACGGCGAGAAGGACGGTGAGTCTCGGCATGGTGGTCACGTGGGCTAGGATACCAGCTTGGACGCGGCGGGAAAGGAAAAGGTTGCGCCTCTGACTGGAGCCTTACAATCTCCTTCATTAGATATGTGCAACCGATGACACCACTCGAACCGTCTGCCCCGCCCGCTCCGACTCCTGCTGCCCCGCCCAATCACCTTCCGGAACGCATCCGGATGCTGACCGACATCAGCGAGAATCTGTGGTGGAGCTGGCAGCTCGACGCGCGTGAGCTGTTCCACCGCATCGACCGGCGCTTGTGGGAAGCCACGCGGCACAACGCCGTGCAGTTTCTGCGGCAGGTCTCCCCAGACCGTCTCGAGGAGCACGCCCAGGACCCCATATCGCTCGAGCGCTACGATCGCGTGGTGCGCCGGTTCGAGCGACTGACGCAGAAGAACGGCACCTGGTTTTCAGGTCGTTATCCCGAGCTGCTCAACCGGTCGATTGCGTACTTCTCCGCCGAATTTGCCCTGCACCGTTCACTGCCGATCTATTCCGGCGGCCTCGGCGTGCTCGCCGGCGACCATTGCAAGGAAGCGTCCGACCTCGGTGTCCCGCTGATTGGCGTCGGCCTCTACTATCACGGCGGCTATTTCGATCAACAGATCGGCCTGGATGGATGGCAGCGCGATTCCGTCGATCCCGTCGATCCCACGGTGAACCCCGTAGCCCGGGTGAACGGCCCTGACGGCAAGCCGTGCGTCGTCGCGGTCACCATCTCCGGTCGCGAAGTCCGAGTCGGTGCGTGGCGCGTCAAGGTGGGGCGGGTTCCCGTGTATTTGCTCGATACCGACCTCGAGTCCAATGATGCGGGCGACCGGCAGTTGACAGCGCGACTGTACACGGGCGCGCCGGAATGGCGCCTGCGGCAAGAGTGGGTGCTTGGCGTCGGCGGCGTCCGTCTCTTGCGTGCCCTCGGCATTCAGCCGGATGTCTGGCACGCGAACGAGGGGCACGCGGCCTTCATGTTCATCGAGCGCATGCGCGAGCTGACCGGAAAAGGGCTCACCCCTGCACAGGCGGAAGAGCAGATCCGCGCGACGAGCCTGTTTACGACGCACACGCCGGTTGCCGCGGGGCACGACGTCTTTAGCACAGAACAGATCGAGCAAGTAACCGGCCAGTTCTGGAACTCGATGGGTCTTACCCGCGAGCAATTCCTGGGGCTCGGAAAACCGCAGGCGGATGATCGGCGCTTCGAGATGACCGTCTTGTCACTACGGCTTGGGGGCCGTGTGAACGCCGTGTCGGCTCGACACCGCGAAGAGTCACGCCAGATCTGGCGATGGATGTGGGGCAACAAGCCTGCCGCGGATGTGCCGATCGACCATGTGACGAATGGTGTGCACTTGAGCACGTGGATGGCGCGGCCGATTCGGGATCTGCTGGCCAAATCCCTGGGGTCGGATTGGGAACTCGAGGCTGATCCAGCGGCGGTCGCCGCCGCCGTACGCGCGGCCGATGATGACCGGCTGTGGGCCATCCACGACAGCCTCCGCCATTTGCTCTTTCACTACATCCGTGAGGAGGCCCGGCACCGCTGGCGCGACAAGTGGCAAGATGCGGCGAAACTGGCGCCATCCGGCGCGCTTCTTTCCCCAGCCGTCCTCACCGTCGGTTTCGCCCGGCGCTTCGCGACCTACAAGCGCGCCGCCCTGCTCCTCCGCGATCGGGAACGGCTGCGGCGTCTCTTGACCGACCCGCAACGTCCCGTCCAGATCATCTTCTCCGGCAAGGCACATCCAGCCGACGACCCGGGCAAGCGCGTGCTCCAGCAGGTGTTCATGGCCGCCCAGGATCCCAGCTTCGAGGGCAGGATCGCGTTTCTGGAGGATTACGAGGTCCACCTGGCGCACCGCCTCGTCGCGGGCGTTGACCTGTGGCTCAATCTCCCGCGAGTGCCTCTGGAGGCCTGCGGCACGAGCGGCATGAAGGCGGCGCTGAACGGGGTGCCGCAGCTGGGGACGCTGGATGGCTGGTGGGCCGAGGGATACACCGGCGAGAACGGCTGGGCGATCCCGCTCGCGTCGGCGGAAGGTGACCAGGACCAACAGGACATGGAGCATCTCTTTGGCTTGCTCGAAGACAAAGTCGTTCCGATGTACTATGATCGCGTGCCTGGCCAGCATTCCACGAAGTGGGTACACATGATGAAGGGCGCGATGGCCGTGGGGGTCGAACGCTTCACCACCCGCCAGATGCTCGAGACGTATGTCACGCGCTATTACGTTCCCGCTGCTGCCGGAGAAGCGATCCCCGGCGATCCACCATCGTAGCGACGCCCGTGGTCATTATCCACGGCCATTTCTACCAGCCGCCGCGGGAGAACCCGTGGACTGGCCTGGTCGATGTCGAGCCATCGGCGGCGCCCGATCACGACTGGAACGTCCGCATCACGAGGGAGGCCTACCAGCCGCTCGTCCCCATCTATCAGTTCCTGAGCTTCGATTTCGGACCGACGCTGCTCGACTGGATGGACCGGGCGGGCGGCGCGCCCTCCGTCTTTGCGAACGTGGCTCTCGCCGACCGCGCGAGCCGCGGACGGGTCGGTCACGGCAACGCGCTGGCGATGCCGTACCACCACATCATCCTGCCGCTCGCCAACCGGCGTGACAAAGAAACCGAAGTACGTTGGGGGATTGCGCACTTCAAGCGCCTCTTTCGGCGAGATCCCGTCGGATTCTGGCTTCCAGAAACCGCGGTCGATCGCGAGACACTCGACGTCCTGGCCACCGAGGGAATCAAGTTCACGGTGCTCGCGCCGCATCAGGTTTCCAAGCCGCCCGCGCAGGGTCTGCCGGCGCGGATCGAGCTGAGCGGCGGCCGGTCGATTGCGGTGTTCGTGTACGACGGCGGCTTGTCGCACGACGTCGCCTTCGGCCCGCTCACCACCGACGCCGATCGCTTGACTGAAGCACTCGAGCGCACACCACCCGATGCGATCACGAGCATCGCGGTCGATGGCGAGACCTTCGGCCACCATCACAAAGGCGCCGATCAAACACTCGCTACGGTCATCCATCGCCTCCAGCAGTCCGGCAAGGCGCAGGTCACCAACTTCGCGGCCGCGTTGGCCAAGTACCCACCCGCGACGACGGTAGACCTCGTGGAGCCGACGTCCTGGAGCTGCCCCCACGGCGTCGAGCGGTGGCGCTCGGCTTGCGGCTGCAAAATCCACACCGACCGGCCGTCGCAGCAAGATTGGCGCGCCCCGCTGCGCTTCGCGGTCGAATGGCTCGCGCACGAAGTGCACGGGATCTACGACCGCGAGGGCCGCGACTTGCCTGGGGGACCGCGCGCGTTTCTCGAGGCCGCAGGAGCCACCGGGCCCGTCCAGGGAAACGGGAACACCGCGCGGCTCATCGAAATGGAGCGAGGGGTGCTGCGCGCCATGTCGTCGTGCGGTTGGTTCTTTGACGACATCGCCGGCCTCGAGGGCCGTCAGGTACTCCGCTACGCCGCGCACGCGATCTCGCTCGCCGGCGCCGAGAGCGCCCGACTCGAGGCGGGGTTTATCGCTCAGCTTGGTGACGCGCGCAGCAACGATCCGGCCGCAGGAAGCGCGGCTGACATGTTTCGCAGCAGCTTCCAGCCGACGCCGTCGTGACCGCACCTCTGCGATTCGTCTTCGGCCTGCACCTGCATCAGCCGGTCGGGAACTTCGACCACGTGATGGCGGATCACGTGCGCGACGTCTACCGGCCGATCATCGAGCGCACGACGGCGGCGGGCTTCTTCCCGCTGACGCTGCACGTCTCCGGCCCGCTGCTCGAGTGGTTGGAACAGCACGACACCGCGTGGCTCGACATGATCGGCCGGCTCGCGGCCGACGGCCGCCTCGAGCTGCTGCTCGCGGGATTCGACGAGCCGATTCTCGCGTCGCTCCCCCGCCCCGATCGCCTCGAGCAAATCGGGCGCATGCGCGAGTACCTCAAGCGGCGCTTCGGCGTCCAGGCGACCGGATTGTGGCTCACGGAGCGCGTCTGGCAACCGGAGCTGGCCGCGGATCTGGCGGAAGCGGGCGTCGAGTATGCGCTCGTCGATGACCGTCACTTTCTCGTCAGCGGATTCCAGCGCGACGAGCTGCACCGCCCGCATCACACGGAGTCCGATGGCCGCCGCGTCGGCCTGCTCGCGATCGACGAGCGGCTCCGGTACCTGATCCCGTTCCGCCCGCCGGAAGAAACGGCGTCATACCTGCGAGAGCTCCGCGCCCAGGGTC
>Ga0137403_10004674_pt1 | contig 16080 bp, 10 predicted proteins | sample CZOMad2_1_16fung_FD_122057 | JGI IMG/M metagenome (GOLD analysis project Ga0137403, IMG submission 122057) | Vadose zone soil fungal communities from Angelo Coast Range Reserve, California, USA - CZOMad2_1_16fungal (Hybrid Assembly) | ecosystem: Environmental > Terrestrial > Soil > Vadose zone... | reverse complement strand
GTGCGGTTGTCAGAGCTGAGATTGTAAGGATCAGTTAAGGGAAATGGATCGCGTATAAACGTTACCGCGTTGAGCGCGATGGCACTATCGCTATTGTCTTCCGTGGCGAGTGTTGGCGGGACCAGCGTAAGCGTCGCTTCGTTGCTGGTTGCGCTACCGAAAGCGTTCGTGACCAGGCAACGGAACTTCGATCCGTCGTTTGAGGCGGTCGTAGCGGCAATCGTATAGCTGGTTGAAGTCGCGCCAGAGATGTTCGCCTGGTTTCTCTGCCATTGAAAGCTCAACGGCGCGCTGCCATTGGCTGAGACATTGAAGGTGACAGGCTGGCCCTGGGTTACTGTTTGGTTCGCCGGTTGGGTGACGATGCCCGGCGCAGTGCCCGCAAATTGCACTCTGAATAAGGCGGCTGAACCAATCGCAAGATAATAAAGGCTCCCGTCTTTTGCGACTTTCAGATCGACTGGTGACGAAAGCCCTGAAGCAAAGTCTGTAGCCGTATTGTTCGATGGATCGAACAAGCGGACCCAACCATTGCAGAGATCGGCAAAAAAGTATTTTCCGACATAGGCGGCCGGAAACTGGACCGTCGTCGGATTGTAGAAGCCACCGCCGACGATGGCGCATCCCTGGGTTGACGTAGAACCGTGCGCGTATTGAAACAACGGATCGCGGAAGCTGGCGTTGGGCGGTGAACACGCGCCTTCGCAAATACCCCAGCCATAGTTCGATCCGGCGATGTCGTCGTTAATTTCTTCCCAGGTGCTTTCGCCGACGTCGTTTATGAACATTCGCGTAGTGCCGGGTTGAAAAGCAAAAGTAAAAGGATTGCGCAGGCCCAGGGCCCAAATGGACCGGTTCAATCCCTGGGCAGTGCTAACGAATGGATTGTCAGCTGGAATCGATCCATCAGCATTGACGCGCAGAACCTTGCCGAGGCGAGTGCTCAAGGTTTGAGAATTAGCGCGATTAGCATTGTCGCCTACCGCAATATACAACTTGCCGTCAGGTCCAAAATGGATTGCGCCGCCATTATGATTTCCGGCGCCGCTCAAATTATCGAGATCGACCAGTATTAATTCGCTGCCCGCCACCGCGACGTCGCCGTTGGCCGTGAAGCGGCTCACACGGTTGTGCGCCGGGTCCCCGGGAACCGTGTAGTAGACATATACAAAATTATTGGACGAGAAATTCGGATCGAAAGCGACGCCGAGCAAGCCTCGCTCGCCGGCAGAATCAACCGTGAGACTGAGAAATGGTGCTGCCAGAAGCGAGCCATTCTTGACTACGCGCAGCTGCCCTCCCTGAAGACAAACAAAGATGCGGCCATCCGGCGCTAAGTCCATTGCGGTTGGACTCGACAGTCCGCCGGCAATTTGTGTTTCTGAAAAGCCCGCCGGCAAAGTCGCGGCCGTCACTGACGAGCAGAGAGCAAAAAACAGAATGGCGCCGGCGGCAATTGAACTCGCCCAGAGTCCGAATCTTTTCTGTTTGTGATCAATGGAACCAGAATCGCTCACAAAATTTCTGCGGATCATGATTAGGCCCTTCGATATTCGAGTCATCTGGATCCTGGTTTTCCGGGGAAGGGGCGAACCGCATTCGACAGTGTCGCAACGCGAGTGGGGAACTTAGTTTACGAATTAAGGGCCGAGTGTCGGGGGGCGGGTCGTTCGGCTACTTATTTTTAGGGCGGGTTGATTATATCTAGCGGAAAGAGTTTCTTCCAGATCTTATTTCTTGTTAAGGCCGTCCTGCGCGAAATCCAAGAGCGCGCCAGAGAAAATGGACTGGAGCGCAACCGTCCCGGTTGCTGGCCTGATGAAAATGCAAGCGAGGACGCTTGCGTTTCAGTCCACAAACTGACAATTCACCACTTGATCGATCCTTCCTTCGTGGTATCAATCTGGGCCAGCTGCTCGTTCGAGCCGTAGAAGAAGCCTTTCATGTTGTCCATCAAAAAGCCCTGCGCATCCGGATTTATCAGGTCGAGGCCATAGTGATTGATGATTCGCGTCTGCGCCTGCAACCACTCTGCCCAGCAAGGCTGGCAAACCTCTGTGGCAATTTTCTGACCTAATTCCGTGGGTAGCGGCGCATAGCCGAGGGCGGAGCGCTTTTGTCCGCAGCGAGCGCATTTGATTTCGTCTGACATTGAGTGAATTCTCCTGAGTGAGGATTATAGTCGTGTCTGGTTTGTTTTTTGGAGTGCGCCGGCAGAGCAAAGCGGCGACGGCGCTTTGGATTTTACACATTATCCAAAGCGATGTCGCGCTATCGCTTGCCACCGCACTCCAAATTACTACTTCGCAGCCTTAATCGCCTTGATTGTGTCGTCATCTTTTGGGCGAAACAATCCCAGCGGTCGCACATCGCGATAGGTAATCACCCCGTCGCGATCGATGACGAAGACTGAACGCGCGACTTTGCCGGGAATCAAAGATTGCGCGCCGTAAATGTCCGCGATCTTTCGATCGACATCGGCGAGCAGATGCAAAGGCAATTCGTGATGTTCGGCAAAGCTCTTGTGCGATTCGACCGAGTTGGTTGAGATGCCGACGACCTCTGCGCCCGTCGCCGTATAGTCTTCCCAGCGATCGCGGACCGAACACATCTGCCGCGTACAGATTGGCGTTTCATCGCCGGGATAGAAAAGCAGCACCACGACTTTGCCGCGGTGATCCGACAGACGCCAGGTCGCTCCGTCACCATCAGGCAGCGCGAAGTCCGGCGCCGTGCTTCCTTCCGAGGTGTTTGAAGTTGCCACTTATTACTGGATATTACTTGATGAGCCCGGCCAGACTGGCTGCTGTTACCTGCGTGCGAATCTCGAGTTCATTTCCGCGCGTCGTGATTTTCAAATTATTCAAAGCGCTCTCTGCCAGACCCTTTCGTGGTTGGGCCATACGCATCGTAAACATACCCCCGAGTTGCTTCAGTCCTTCGATAGTATCGCCGAGATTCTTGGCGGCATCAATTGAGTCCGTCCGGGCCACCATCATCACGGTGACATCCGTTTGCGTTGACCCGACCGATCCGTAAACCTGCCGAATGGCGCCGACGTCTTTGGCAATCGTATCGTTGCCCACGTCGAGTTTGGTCAACAGCTCCGGGGTAAGATTTGCGCCAAAGCCGATCACCGCACCGGCATCGCGGGTAGCCAGCGATACGAGATCAGCGGGGGCCCGGCCGGCTTTGCCGGCATCTACAGCCGCGCGCACATTAGCCGGTGTACCGAGGGCCAGCGAGTTTTGATCAAGCATGCAAATCGCAAATTCATTCACATGCATGGTCCAAAGCCCGAGCAGCTTCAGATCGTCGTTGACATTAACTATGGTGATTGTCGCTCCCCGATATTTTTCTTCACGAGATTTTCCATTCGCCGCAGCGCGAGCAGAGGCTGCTAACGTCCGCGCATCAAAAGTGCCGTGCGCAATCGCCACCGTTTCCAGCCTGGTCGAAGTTGGGGTGGGATAGGTGTAACGAACGCCGATTACCACGCGATCAATTGCATGCAAGTCGACGCCCGTCTTCGTTTTGAATTTGTCGACTTCCGCATTAGCGTCCGCCAGTTTCGCCGTGTCGCCGCCGAGAATGCCTGGCATCGTCTCGTTCAGCATCCGCTTTACATCGACCACCGCAATGGCGTCAGAGGCGGGCAGATAGCTCGCGACGTTCAAGGGTGGGGCGGGAACGGTTCTTTGCCTTTGGCCGGCGAATGGTATTGACGAAACAAGAACGACAGTAATCACTGCCGCGGCGATACTGAGTTTTGAGAAAAAAGATTTCATGTTTTACGATGCTCTTATACTTTCGATTAATTTTGCTCTCTGCTGTCCGATGCCCTGCTCGTACGCAAGGGTTGGCTCAAACACGCTCAACCAGTAGGGCGATCCCCATGCCGCCGCTGATGCAAAGCGTTGCCAGTCCGCGTTTCGCCTGGCGCTTCTCCATTTCGTGCAGCAGTGTCGTAGTGATGCGCACGCCGGTGCAGCCGATCGGATGCCCCAACGCAATCGCGCCGCCGTTGACGTTAAGCCGCTCCGGACAAAACCGCAGCTCGCGATCGCAGGCGATCACTTGCGCGGCAAATGCTTCGTTCAACTCAATTAGATCGATGTCTGACAGTTGCAGCTTCTGTCTCTCGAGAATTGCTCGCGTTGCCGGCACCGGACCAATACCCATGATCTCCGGCGGCACGCCGACGATTTCGTAATCGACCAGACGAGCCAGCGGTTTTGCGTTTGCTGCTTTCAAAGCAGACTCACTCATCACTACCACCGCTGCGGCGCCGTCAGTGATCCCGGAAGAATTACCGGCCGTCACGCTGCCATCTTTTGAAAATACCGGAGCGAGTTTGCGCAAGCTCTCGTGCGTCGTGTCCGCGCGCACGTGCTCGTCTGTCGCGAATGACGTCACCTTACCCTTTCGATCCTTAAGATCCAGCGGCACTACTTCATCGCCAAATTTTCCGGCCGCGCTCGCCGCCGCCGCGCGCCTTTGCGAGCGCAGTGCATACTCATCCTGCTCATCACGAGAAATCTCATATTGGCTGGCGAGCTTCTCGGCCGTCTCGCCCATCACTAATCCTGAAAGTGGATCGTTAAAGCCGTCGCGATACATGCCGTCGACCAGATCGACATGGCCCATACGCGCGCCCCAACGCGCGCCTTCGGCGAAGTAGGGAACCCGCGACATGCTTTCAGTCCCACCGGCGAGCACAATGTGCGCGCGTCCCAGCATGATTTTCTCTGCAGCCAAAATAATTGCGCGCAACCCTGAGCCGCACGCCTGATTAATGGTGAACGCCGGCACGCGATCCGGCGCGCCCGCCCGAAACGTGATCTGCCGCGCGACGTTTGGCCCACCGCCGGCCTGCCGCGCGCAACCCCAAACCGAGTCGTCAATTTGATCGGGCCGAATATTGGCGCGGTGCAGACTTTCTTTGGCTACGGCAACGCCCAGATCAGCCGCGGTCAATGACTGAAGCGATCCGCCGAAGCGTCCAATTGGAGTGCGGACTGCGCCCGCGAGATAGATAGGTTCCATGCAAAATTATTTACTTTTGCCTCGATGTTAGCATAGCGTCCAATGTCTCCCGCAAACCCCACACAGTCTGTCAATGCCGGGTCCGTTAATCGCGACGAGCTGGAATTGCTTGAATTTGTCCACCCGCACGCAGAATGGTTCATATCAGAAGACGGACGACTGCCCCTGGAAGTTAACCGAGCTGAATTTGATTTTTATGTGGCGCACGGCCGTTTGATCTTTTCGTGTTGGACTCAGCGAGGTGTGCGCGCATGGCGAGTCACCCATTGGAATCAAGCAGGCGAAAAGCTCGTCCTGCAAGTGAGCCGGCGGATGGGAGCTGAGGCAGCGACCATTGAGCTGGTACCGCGCGCTTCGGCGAAGGCATTAGTCGCCACTATCGCCGCGGCCAGGCAGGCGAGATGTGAAATGCTCGCGCAGATCGTGGCGGAAAAACTGGGCGTTGGGGATAGGGTGTTGGGTGTTGGGGCAAATGATTCTTCCTCCAACTTCGACGCCACGCCCGTGGAGTCAATAGACCTACACCCTAACCCCGACACCCAATACCCTGCAGCAAAGATCGAACGAGCAACCCTGAGTCCGGGCATGCGACGCGATCAGCCCGGCCGCTATGCGCGAATCATTCTGCGTCTGCCGCATGAGCGAATCGCAGTCACCGGCACTGTCGCCCAAAGCGACCCGCGGAATGTTGACTCACTTTTTTCTTCGGCGCTGCTTTGGTTTACGCGTTTGCAGACAGCTCCCAAACGGCCGCCAATCAATCGTCTGCTAATTGTTGTCGATTCAAATATTCTGGAGGCTGCGCGACAGAGACATGTGCTGCTGCGCGACTCGCTCCGTCAGCGGATCGAGTTGATGAAAATCGATGATGAGTGGCGGACAGTCGAACTAACCGCTGCGTGGGAACGAAAGTATTTGTGGCGCAAACGGCTGGCTCGTTTTCCGCGCCCGCTCGAAACTCCCGCAATCGGCCGGGTAGATGAAATTGTCGCGACTGCTCCGCATGCGATTGATGTGGTCGCATCACGGCATGGCCAAACACTGCGTTATCACGGGCTGCCGTTCGCGCGCGTGCGGAGGGTTATGGAACGTGACCGAATATGGTTTGGAATTGAAGGATCAAATCGACAATCGCTCGACGAATATCATCAACGCGATTGGTGGAAGCTCCTGTCTGATCTGCAAACCTATCGACACGAAAGCTGTCGTGATCGTCGTCATTGGTTCTATCGCGCGGCGGGCGAGGCCTGGCTCGAATCAATCCTGCGGAGAGACATTTCGAAACTCGATCCCGGTTTGATAGTAGCTCCTTTGCACGCGCAATTCAGGACTTCCCACGGCGGCCCAACTGGCGCGCGGCCAATAGATCTACTGGCGCTGCGATACGACGGCAGACTGGCAGTCATTGAATTGAAGGTCAGCGAAGATCGCGAGCATGTCTTCCAAGGCGTCGATTACTGGCGGCGCGTCGAAGCGCATCGCCGCCGCGGACATATCAGCAGCGCCAAACTTTTTGGCGATCGAGAAATCAGCGATGAATCGCCTTTGGTTTATCTGGTCGCGCCGACACTTCGCTTTCATCCATCGTTCGCGACTTTGGCGAAGACGATTGCCCCCGACATTGAGATTTATCGATTTGATATCAATGAAGACTGGCGCGGAGGTGTGAGGGTGGTGAGAAGAGGCCGAGTCAACGCGTGAGCCTCGGAGTGCGTGTCTTATCCCCATGATGATCCACTTGCACCTATGATAAAATGGGTGCACTTTTCGTTAAGAAAAGTAGAAAGCGAGGTACCAAATGTTAACAAAACTTTTGGGCCACCCCGCTGGTAGTTGTGCGGTCAATGACGGGGAGAACCAGCCGCGTTAGGGTACGGCTTTCATTGACTTGCCGAGCTTCCTAGGAGCTTCGCACCGAACGGAATCTGTGGGCGTGATGCCCGCGAGCAACCTATTAGGCCAATTGGCAAACCTAATCGTAGGAAAGTTGAGCAACTCAAGCGCGGCCGCGTTTGAGAATCGACGAAATCCTCCGTTAATGGGCTAGCCCGAGTGGTTAGTCCTCAACACCGAGGGGCCGGCGCGAGATGCGCTGGCCTTTCTGTTTTAAGCAAAAAAGAGTTTTTCTAAAGTTCTAGTTCTTTGACGAGGGTTTCCCACTTCTCGGGATCACGACTCTGATGAACTACGGTTACGATCGTCAATGTTTCGTGTTGGACGGAATAGATGACGTGATAAGGAAACCGTCGTAATGGGCATCGGCGCGATCGCTTTGACAGTGGCGACCAGGCGTTTGGGAATTGAAGGATTAGTTTGATCGCGCGGTTCAGTTCTTCGACAAACCGAAAACCAAGTCCAGCCTCTTCATTCTCGTAATAATCGGCGGCGGCTTGTATTTCCGCCTCGGCGACAATTGAGAAACTGAGGTTCATGAATACCTTTGTCGCAAGTCAGCCAGTACTTCCTCTCCGGGTCTCGTTTCAAGTTCTCCACGATCGATTGCATCAAGACGCGACTCCGTCTCAGCCGCCCACCGTTCTAGCCTTTCTTGATCCGGCGCTTCACCCAGACTGTCGAGAATCCGATCCACCAATTCGGCTCGTTCGTCTAACGGAAGCGAGAGAACTTCATTCAAAATGCGAGAGCCTTCTGTCGACATAACATCCTCCTCTGAAACGTCAGAATTGTATCGCGAATGGATCACACATGCACATTGTTTGGACTGGCGCGTGGCGATCCGATAGCGTGTTGCTCGAGTGGATCGATTTCGGGGCATTAGCCCGACCGTCAGGGAGGGCTCAGAGTGTTTGATGGATTCATCTTGTAGTGAGCCCTCCCTGACGGTCGGGCTAATGCCCCGCCTCGCACCGATGCCGTGCGCATGTTAATTCGACACCACATCTTCCTCACCCCAAGCTACCTTTACCCAAACTCGCGGCATCATAGCGGCTGACCAGGCGAATTTCTCGCGCGGTCTCCCCCGCACGGTCCAACGAGGCTTTACCATCCACGACGACCGGCGCCTGTCTCTGTAGAAAAACTGACTGTTAATTTTGTGCGGCTGGCCTCGAGTGTGGTCGTGTGCCTGGAGGTCTGCTCACTTCGCAAAAAGAAATAGCGCAAGCCGCCCAGTCAGCCAGCGTTCAGAAGCCGTAAGAGTAATTCTTTTCAGGAGGACCGAACTCTATGAAGTTCCATGTCACATCACCACTGCGAGCGAGAACATCGATCCTGTTCGCACGACGATCACCCTATTGGTGGCGATCCAAGTGCTTGCCGATGGCGAGAATCTCGCTTCGCACTCTCGGCATCGCGACCGCGCTCGCCTTTGCAACTACGTTCGCGTTTGGCCAGGCCGCCGCGCCGAATGCCGACGGTTGGGTCGTGCTTCCCGTCAGCGAATATGCCGCTTTGCGTCACGCTGCATTTCCGGCCGACGTTGCGGCCGCGCCGCCTGCGGTCGAAGCGACGCTCTCACGGCTCGACTACGATTTGAAAGTCGATGGCGATCTGGCATCGGGCGAAGCGCGGCTCACGGTCGATGTGATCAGGGAAGGTTGGGTGCGCGTGCCGCTGCCGGACGGTTTGATGGTTCGCGAGGCGAAGCTCGATGGCCGCGAAGTCAGTCTGGTTAAGCACGCCAGCGACAAGGGGCCAGGCACGGCCGAACTCCTGTTATCAAAAACCGGCCGCGCAGTATTGACGCTTAAGATCGTCGCGCAGGTTTCGACCGTGGCAGGAACCGACATCCTGCAACTTCCAGTTAGCAACTCGGCCGTCTCTCACGCCGTGGTCGAGCTGACGCGTCAGGGAATCGACGTGCACATCAGCGGCGGTTTGTTGCTCGAGCATTCCGAATCTTCCACGGGCAGTCGTTGGGTCGCCAATGGACGCGGCAACGAACCGTTAACGTTTGCGTGGCGACGCAAGGTTGACGATCAGCGCGCGAGTCAGCCGCTCAGACTGCGCGGCACGCTCACTGAGTTGGTCGGCATGGGTGAAGACACGACCCAGGTCAACGCCGAAGTTCGCGTCGATGTTCTGCAGGGAGTGGCTTCAGAAATTCGCGTGCAGTTACCCGAGCAATTCACCGTCAATCAGGTTTCCGGGGCCACCGTCGCGGATTGGGATGCAAAAGCGCGCGAACTGACCGTCAGCTTCATCGAGCCGGTGCAGGATTCGACGCGGTTTACTGTCAGCGGCGAGTTGCGTTTGCCGCGCGCCGGCAAAATCGATGTGCCGCTGATGCGTTTGCCCGCGGCCGAGCGCGAAACCGGCGGCGTAGGGATCGAAGTGCTGGGTGCCGGTGAGATCAAAAATCGCCAGGCCAACGGACTGGAAGAAACAGAAGCCGCGGAACTGGGCCAACTGATATCGAGCCGCCAGTCACCGTCGCTAATCGCTTATCGTTTGCCGCCGGCGGAAGGAAAATCCGCGAGATCGCTGTCGCTCGACGTTGCGCGCTACACACCGCAGGCCGTGCTCACAGCGAATATCGAAGAGGCTGATTACAGCGCCCTGGTGACGACCGACGGCAAGTTGCTGGTCCAGTCGCGCTTCGCCGTCCGAAATAATCAGCGCAATTTTCTGAAACTGAATCTGCCGTCGGGCGCGACTCTATGGAGTGCTTCGGTCGGCGGGCGACCTGTCCGGCCCGGACGCGCGCCGGATGGTTCACTCCTGCTGCCGCTGCAAAAGAACAAGTCAGGCGACGAAGCGCCGGCGTTCGTGGTTGAAGTTTCTTATCTCGATCACACGCCGGAGTGGACCGACAAAGGGCGGCTGCGCCTTTCTCTGCTCGCTGTCGATTTGCCGATCTCGAAATCTCATTTGGTTCTGCATCATCCGCCGCTGTTTCGTCTGACGGCGCCGCCGGGAATTTCCGGCAGTTTTCGCGTGACACCTTACGAAAGCCCTGAATCAACAGCGCTGACTTCGACGACTGCTCCCACCACACCTGAATCACAGAGCATCACGCAAACGGACGCCAGCACTGAGACAAAGCAACTGGTCTCGCAAATGAGAGAGGTCAAACGCGGAACTACGCCGGCGCGCAATCTTCCTTTGCGGGTGGCCTTTCCGCACTTTGGGCCATCGATTTTCTTGAAGTCTGAATTGACCAGCGAAAGCCAAACGCCGGTTGTCGAACTTGATTTCCAACGTGACCGAAAAAGAGGTGAGCGATGAAACGCACAATAATCCTAACCCTAATCCTGGCGAGCAGCGTTTACGGACAGACACGAAACTCTCGGACTGAAGCGATCGTGCCTGCGCCAACTTCGACCGGCACAGTCACGCTTTCGCTGGCTGAGTTTAACCGCCTGACAGAGCTTGCGTCGCGCCACCCGAAATCCGTCGAAAGTGCGCCGCTGCCGTTTGTGTTATCGACGGCGGCGTTCAAGCTGCGCGTCGAAGATCAATCGTTAACCGGCACGGTCGATATTGCGGGATCGGTTCTGGAAAAAGGGTCTGTGAAAGTCCCGCTCACCAGCGGACTGACGATCCTCCAAGCCGAGCAGGCGAACAATGCTCTGCCGCTATTGTTGGATGGCGCGACGCAGACTGCGATTCTGACTGGGCCGGCCCCGTTCTCAGTGTCGCTGTCAGTAGCGTCACCGCTGACCGTCGAAGCCGGCCGCGCGTCGTTCATAATCCCAGTTCCGGCTGCGAGCGCGTCTCTGTTGACACTCGACCTGCCGGGCAATCATGCGAATGTTCGCATTGAGCCGGGCCTCGTCACCAGCCGCACTAATTTGAATGGCCATACGATCGTCGAGGCCACACTCGAGCCCGGCAAACCGGCGCGCGTTTGGTGGACCACCCGAGAGATCACTGCGCCGGTCGCGCAACGCGAAGTGCGTTTTCTTTCTGATATCAAATCTGTCGTCTCAGTCGGCGACTCGCAGATGCGCATCACTGCCCTGTGCGATGTCACCGTGATCCAGGGCGAAGCCGGTGAATTCAGAATGCCGCTGCCCGCAGGTTTCGAACTGACTGAGGCGACTGGTCCAACGCTCGATTCTTTCGCGAACGATAAGGGAGTGCTCGTGCTCAACGTCCGCGAGCCCGTTCGCCGCAATCACCAGTTTCTGATCGCGCTGGAACGAGCAAACAAAGAAACGAAAGTTGAAGCTCCGGTGCTCGCGCTTTCCGGCGCTCAGCGTGAAACCGGCGAACTCCTGGTCGAAGGTGTGGGTTCGATGGAACTCACACCGACTGAGACTGGTGGTTTGCGCCGCGTCGATGTGCATGAAGTCGGGGCCATTGCGCGATCGCTTTCGCGCTTTCCCCTGCAAGCGGCGTTTCGGTATCAGCGCCGCGCGGGCGACACGCCGAAACTTCAACTTGAATGGACGCAGTTTCCGGACAGCTCAGTGCTTTCAGCCGTCGCCGAACGCGCGACGATCACGACCTTGACTAATATCGAAGGCAAATCGCTCACTGAAGTGACGTTGCGCGTGCGCAATCACGCGCAAGCGTTCGTCAAAGTCGAGCTGCCGGCGGGCGCGCAACTGTTGTCGGCCGACGTCGAAGGCCAGCGAGTGAGCCCGGTGACGGGAGCGGATGGCAGTCGCGTGCCGTTACTGCGGCCGGGATTCAATCCGTCGGGCGCGTACACCGTCTCGTTTGTTTATCTGAGTTCGGGGGCGCGCTTCACAAAGAACGGCGCCTACGAGATGGCGCTGCCTAAGCTCGATATTCCCGTGAATCTTTTAACCTGGGAAGTGTCTCTGCCCGATCGGCTCGAACTGAAGCAGTTCGGCGGGAACGCACTCGCGGCGGAACTGTTTCCGGCGGCTGCGGCAAACAATTTCGTGACGGACGGAGTTGACGACTTCAATGAAAAGGACGCACTCGCGTGGTCTGACAACGGAGTTGATATGGACAAGATGGAGGCCGGACAAGTCGGTGGCATCGTTGTCGATCCGGCCGGCGCAGTGGTCGCGGGTGCGCGTGTGACGGTCACCAACAAACAAACCGGTGCCAGTCAAAGCGCGACCTCTGATGCGGAAGGACATTGGGTCGTATCAAATGTTCAGGCCGGACCGACGACGGTGCGGATCGATTCATCAGGCTTCGCGTCAGCACTACAGGAACTTCCGCTCAATGGCCGGGCAATTCACTTGGGTACTACGCTTGAGGTCGCCGCGGCTACGGCTATGGTAAACGTAACTGGCGGACTCGCCAGCGCCGACAGAGAAGGACGCCGGCTCGAAGATCAAGCGCGCAAAGCCCAGCAGGCGCAGCTCAATGCGCCCTCGGCGAACGTGTTCAATTTGCAAAAACGCGTCGCCGGCATTCTGCCCGTGCACGTCGACGTTCCGCGCAGCGGTAGATCGTACCGCTTCGTGCGACCGTTGGTGATGGATGAGGAAACGAAGATCAGTTTTCAATATAGGGCGAAGTAGGAATTTGAGCATGAGGTCAGTACCGGGAGCGGTAGCGACCGGGTCGTCGTTAATCGAGAGAACAGAGATTGACCTGATTGCTACCCGGTCGCTACCGCTCCCGGTTCTGACCTCACTACCGGACTGACCCTTCACGTCGTCAATCTTCGATAAATCCCCGGCAGCCTCTCCGGCAATGTCATCACGTCGTCGATGATGGTGTAACCAATATCGCCATAGAGGTCGCGCAACTCGCTTTCCGATTCTCGATCGATCGTGATGCAGAACGGAGTGATGCCGGCAACCTTGGCCTGGCGCAAAGCTTCGCGCGTGTCTTCGCGCGCATACCGTGCGTCACCGTAATCATGATCGTAAGGCCGTCCGTCCGACAGCACAATCAACAAGCGCGTGCGCGCTTCCTGCTTTGCCAGCTTCGCCGTCGCATGCCGGATCGCGGCGCCGAGCCGCGTGTTGTTTTGATAAGTGATGCCGCCGATGCGCCGCATCACTTCATCGGAATAGTGTTCCTTGAAATCCTTCAGCACATAAAACTTCACGTTGCGCCGGCCTTCGGAAGTAAAGCCGTTGATGGAATAAACGTCGCCGACGGCTTCCAGCGCTTCACTCATCAGAACCAATCCTTCCTTTTCGATCTCGATGATCCGGCGGCCCGGATGTGTGTAGGGCTGCAGCGGATGACGGCCAATCGTGCGGGCCGTCGATGAAGATTGATCGAGCAGGAATGAAACGGCCACATCGCGCTGGCGACGCAGACGCTTGGTGTAGATCCGTTCCGACTGTTGACCATCGGCGCGCCGATCGATAAAGAAGTCAACCACGGCATTCAAGTCGTAATCTTCACCGTCGAGTTCATTCGTGATGCGCGCGAGGTTCTCAGGCTTCATCAGTTGAAACTGATGACGAATCGAAGAGACGACGCCTTTGTAACGTTCGCGCGTGTCGTCGACAAACTCGCGGCTGCCGCGCTTCACCTTCTTTTCGATCACGCGACACCACGACACGCGATGATCGACCAGCTCTCGATCCCATTCGTCGTAATTGAAAGCTACTTCACCGTCTTCCAGATCCTGTTCGGGACTCTCGCCATCGGTCCAGGCTTCGCTGCCGTCAAGCTCGTCGAATTCACCTTCGCTTTCGGAATTCCACGCGTTGAAAAGCTCGCGCGCGTCGCGACGCTGGGGCTGGCGATCGGTTTCGCGTTCGGCAAGCATCTGTTCGGCCGCACTGTTTTCATCTTCCTGATCGAGCTGGTCCGGAACCTCGACCTGCTGTTCGGATTCGTCCATCGAAATCGATTGAAACAGCATGTACACGCGGCTGGTCGCCATCAAACTGTCGGCTACGCTCGCCTGCTGATTCGACAGGTAATCATCGACGATCGTTTCCAGCTCAGAGACGACCTGGCGATAAAAGTCACGCGCGTCATCAAGCGCGCCACCGAGCAGAGTCACCTGAAAGAGCAACTCGAACGGCACCAGCGCCGGCGGCAAGTCGATGATCTTCGGCCGCCGATTACGCAGGTGGTCACGGATGAGATCCAGATCGCGGGTGAGTCCGCGATACGTGCGCCGCAGACGTCGATCGATACGGCCGTTCTCGAGCGTGCCAAAGATTCGGCGCGCGAGCGCTGGAATTGGAAATAGATTTAAGACTTGCCGGAAATCCAAATCGCTTTGCGGCGCTTGGCGACTTTGCGCCTTTGCGTGAGGCTCCGTTTCCGCTAAGAGATTGCGATCGATTGCAAACGCATCGCGCTCATCCTGGTTTGCCGGATCGTAAACTTCGGCCAGCGACGCGAAAGCTGCCCGCAGATCATCATTGTCTCGCTCATAAGTTCCAAACTCGATTTGTCCCGCGGCGTGCGCCGCGAGCACCTTGTAGAGTCTGAAATCCAATTCTTCATCGCCGAATTCAGCCACGACTGATGGCAAGTGAATCGTGCGGCCGTCCGCGATTCGCGCTTCGACCGGAACCGCCGCGAGCGCCGCGATCTCAACCGCGCGCCCCGTCAATCCTTCGACATACAGCCGCAGCAACGCCTGCACGGATTCGAGCGAAACTCCGGCGTCGCCCGCGCGCAGAGCCTCGTTGCTGCTGCGCGTTTCGAGCGCGTAATAACTTCGCCGCGCGCGCGTGTCACCCGCAATCAAACCGGCGCGCGCCCAGCTTTCAAATTGATCGATCGAAACAGTTTGTAAGGCCTTCGCGCTGGATCGGAGACAGGCGAGCGCGCTTTCGGAATCGACCCGGCCGACTTCACGCGTCAAAGTCAGCACGCGACGCGCCAGATGCGCGGCGCCCGAGCTGTCTTTAGTCAAGGCAATCGTTTGAAAGAAAGACGGACTCGAACGAATGAAGGCGACCAGCGCCGCGTTGCCATGCGGCGCGATGGTCCAAAGCAATTCCAGCCAATCGTCGAAACACTCGGGCAGGGTGCGCAGAACCTCACCGCCCGAAACCATGAGATGTAACGCCGCTGCTCCCCCGCGCTCGAGAAAATTCATCGCGCGTTTCATGAGATGCAGCGATTGTTCCGCACTCAATCGATCAATGGCGTCCGGCAGAGAGGCCCACGCATCAGCTGCAATCCCGCCCGCATGTTCGGCGAACGCCCTCACGAGATCGATCGCGGCCTGCGTCAATTGATCGTTTAGAGGCGGGCTACTGCCCGCCACAGAGTCGCCATCGTTTAGAGGCGGGCTACTGCCCGCCCGTGACGTTGATTCGGCGGGCGGTAGCCCGCCTCTAAACGAAGTCGATTGTTTTTCGAGAGCGGCCACAACTGCCGGCGTGACCTTCAAAAACTCAGCGCTATGCTTCGCCGATCTGCGTGAGATAGTTGCGGCAACTTCGTAAATTGATCTCAACAGTTCGGAATTTGGAACCTTATCAGCCAGCGCAGGCGCACCGCGAAAAGTTTCAGCCGCAGTAGTCGCCGACAAGATCATCTGGCGCGCGCAAACCTGGAAGACGAACGGACGAGCAAGTGAGGGCACCTTCGCAAAATCCTCGACTCCACTGATGAAAAAACTGACGCCGTTCTCGACATCAGTCATGGTGAGCCGCCGCCCCAGCTCACCCCAGGCGCGCAGTTCCGCCGGCTCTAGAACCTGCGCTCCCTCGGGAGTTGCGCGTAGAAACTCAATGCTGGCTCTGATGGATACGGCAGCGATCGCGGCGCTGGTCTCCAACGCGGCGCGTGTGTGATCGAGGGGCAGGCTACTGATCTGTCGCAGCAATCCGGCAATCGTGCGACGCTCGGTTGGATTCTTGACGGAGCGGAGGCGCTCGCTGATCTCTTCGCTGAGTTGAGGGTCGAGCGAATCGCTGTTGGAAGCGTTTGTCTTTACTTCAAGCTCAGTCTCATTCATCGGTTCTTGAGCGTGCTCACGTGTGGGTAGTTCAGAATTCTTGCGTCGGCAGTTAGTAGTGGGCAATCAAGAATCCTGGCACTGGCTACGATCAGTTGATCTGCCGGATCCTTGTGAAACTCTTCTGGTAACTGGGTTGACTCGACAACGATGCGGGGCGTTAGCTCAAGGAGAGATATTCCGGGATAGCTCAGTGCCTGGTCTAGCCACTCGGCCACCGGGCATGGCAAAGTGAGGCGGTCATACTCGACCAG
>Ga0137403_10004673_pt1 | contig 16080 bp, 13 predicted proteins | sample CZOMad2_1_16fung_FD_122057 | JGI IMG/M metagenome (GOLD analysis project Ga0137403, IMG submission 122057) | Vadose zone soil fungal communities from Angelo Coast Range Reserve, California, USA - CZOMad2_1_16fungal (Hybrid Assembly) | ecosystem: Environmental > Terrestrial > Soil > Vadose zone... | reverse complement strand
CGCCACGCCGGGATGGTTCGGCTCCTCCTTGAAAAGCGTTTCCAGCACCGCAGCCGCCTTCTTGCGGTTGGCGAATGTAGTGTCGCTGTCTGGCTCCGACGCCAGAAGCGAAAGCGCGTAAAATGCTGCCGCCTCACGATCGCCGGGATAGCGCTGGTAGACGCCTTCCATGGCCTGCGAGTAGGCCTTAGCGCGCTCCTCGTGATCGCCTTTCTTCCGGTAAAACGCGCGCAGAGCTGCGATGTAGTCGCGTTCGCGGTCGGTTGTAGGGTGCAGCGACTGCGCCTTTTTCAGCTCCGCCATGCCGCGCTTGATGGTGGCGGCGTTCGGACGGTCCCAAAGCTGGTGCCACAAACTCATGGCCACGCCCCAATGGGCCATAGCGCAAGCAGTGTCATCTTTGGAGGTCTGCGCGAATTCTTTTTCCGCTTCCTCGTACCAGAACGAATGCAGCAGGGCGACCCCGCGTTCAAATGCCTTCTGCGAGGATGCAGTACAGGAAACCGGGAAGTGCACCGTCCCCAGTTGCTCCGCGGTTAAATCTGCGTGGTGATGACTTTCGTCCGCTAGCGCGAGAACTCCGAACAGGGATACTACAGCGAGCAGCAGTGCGACGCGTCTCATGGAAGTCTCCATCGGAAGCGAGTCTAGACCGGCGATGATGGAGGGGTCAATCAGAGGAGGGAATCGGAGGTAGAGTTCTGGAGTCGGTGTTTGCGATCTCCAGCGCAATGGACGCGAGTCCGGTTAGAAAGAGAAACGCCGGCGCCCGAATCAATCGCTGCGCCGGCGAGAGGATGAACTACTTCTTGGGGGCGGGAAGCTCGTAGTCGCCTTCGACGTCGCTCACCATATTGCCGTTCGAATCGGCTTTTCCCTTGTAGGTCCCTTTGCCTTTGATGCCTTTGAACTTGCCGGTACCACCCGCGTAGCTCCATGTACCCTCGGTGGTTCCGGGCTTCCCGTCCATCGTGGTGTCATTCCCCTGGAAGCGAACGTAGATCTTGTCACCATTGGACAGGTTGGAGACGTGGTATCCGGAACTGCGCACCTTGGCGCCGCTGGCGTCGCCGTAGGCCACGTCGTAACCGTCTTTGCTCTGCACTTCGCCATACTCCATCGGCGTAGTCCAGGTGCAAGCGAATTTGCTGATAGAAACGGAATGGCCAGTACGGTCGCCGACTTCAATGGCGTACGCCGGGTCGGGCTTGCCGCAGGAGAGAGTGCCCGTGATCTTGGTCTGGCCGCTGGCCGCGGCCGCCAAAATCAGCAGCAGCCCAAGAATCACGAATAGCTTGCTTCGCATAATAATAGGCTCCTTGATGCGCAGGGATTCTGCGCGTAGGGAGTAGCAAAGTCAAGCTCAGGCGCCCTGCCTCAGGCGCCCTGCCTTAACCGACCAAGTCGATGAGCGCAATGGGCTATTTTGCCGGTTATTAGCGCTCACGTTGCCAGCAAGGCTTCGATGACCATGACTTCCACAGACACCCAAGTTCGATAGGCTCCGTCCAGCGATCCCTATGCGGCAGTTGAAGGGTCAATCCTCTCGCCGATCTCCGTGACCTTGGTGGCAGGAAAGCCACTCAGTTCTGCGTGCTGGTAAATGAGCGCCTCATCTGCGGCCAGATACATACAGTACATCTTGTTGGCGGTCACAAAGGATTCCAACCACTGAATGTCCGGTCCAAGCTGGCGCAGCACCTGGTTGGATTTGGCTGCACCCTGTTGCAATTGTTTCCGCTCCAGACTCCCAATTTTCGGAATCTCTCGCTCGATCATGTATTTCTTCATAGCATCCTCCTCCGGTAGATTCTCTGTTTTCGCAGTCGTCAGTCGTCAAAATCTTTCTGTCGTCGCTACCGGTCGAGCCCTGGGGGAATGGCTGATGACCGAAGACTGACGACTGACAACTCTTCTCGAGACTAGTGGTAAAACCCAGTTGCCACAAGATGGCGGATTCGCCATTATAGATAGGTTATTAAGCCATCCGGAGGACGACACCCATGACCGAGGTCACGATCCTGTTTCTCGACGCAACTTTCTCCTCCACAGCCACCGGCCCGATGGAAGTCTTCCGCCATGCCGGCACGTTGTGGAACATTCTCACCGGAAAGCGGCCAGTCCAGCGCTTTCACGTGACCACTGCATCGGCGGATGGACGCGCGGTCCGCTGTGATGGTGATATCAAGATTCAGCCTGACACCGCGATTGCAGACATCCGCAAGAGCGACCTTATCTTCATTCCGACCACTGGACTAGGCATCGACGACGTGGTCGAGCGCAACGCGCCGGTGGTGCCCTTCCTGCGACGCTGGCAGAAGCGCGGCGCCGCCATCGCCAGTGTTTGCTCCGGGGTGGGTCTGGTCGCAGCCACCGGCTTGCTAGACGGCAAACGCGCCACCACGCACTGGGCCCTGGCCGAGCGCTTCCGCGAGAAATACCCCGAGGTGAAGTGGATGCCGGAATTGATGGTCACAGAAGACCACGGCTTCTACTGCGGCGGAGGTGTGCACGCGGCGCTCGACCTGAGCCTGTACCTGGTCGAGCAGTTCTGCGGCCACGAGGTTGCCATGCAAAGCGCCAAGGCGATGCTCATCGAGATGCCGCGCGCATGGCAGGCCGGGTTCGCCATCGTCCCGCTAAAGACCGAGCATTCCGATGACAGTATCTCCAACGCGCAGGAGTGGCTGCACCAGAACTTTCACCAGACCTTCCCGCTCGAATCCCCGGCCCGGCGCGTAGGCATGAGCCTCCGCAATTTCGTCCGCCGCTTCAAGCAAGCCACTGGAGACAGCCCGTTGATCTACTTGCAGAAGCTACGAGTCGCCGCCGCCAAGCGCCTGCTGGAAAGCGACCATCGCACCATGCAGGAGATCAGCGACGCCGTCGGCTATCAGGATGTCGCCTATTTCCGCATGCTCTTCCAGCGCCACACGGGAGCCTCCCCCAGCGCCTACCGGCGGAGGTTTGGGGTGTAGTGGGCACGATGCGTGAAGGGTGTACGCCAATTGAGGATTGTTGGTGTAACGGCGATGTTACGCCAATTGGCAGACAACCTAGCATCTACTTGGTAAATACTGAAACTCACCTCCACGGTGATTCGTGCCGGAACCGGTTTTCCGAGCGCACAGATTGCTCATCGAACCCGTGCCAGAGGGGTTTTGTGACCGTGACGTCATAGGCCAGCCCGTCAGTGCCAACAGTTAGTGACGACAGCACCGTACCTGACACCTTGGCGCGACGTCCTTCCTCCGGGCACTCGGGATCAGGGTTATAGAGCGCGATGGGACTATGCGTCGGCAGCTTGGATAAAAGCGCCTCGCAATTAGGTTCGTATGTTCCTTCTGCAGCGGACAAGGCGATGGGCAAAGAATACTTCTTGATGGAGAGACTGAATAGTAGCTGATGTATCGGTTGGTATTGTCACCACTCCTGATCTCGAGCCACGGCCCCTATCGGGCGATGACATCAACTGCTTCCGCCGCATTTCAGTTCCGCCACCGGCTTAGGGTTACAAGGGTGTTCGTAAACGGCGATTACACTCATGACTGCTCGCATCCCGCCATCCAAAGTTCGCATGCGGTGGTGGACTCTCATCCACAACACTAGTTCTTCCCGCTGTTCACCTTCGCCACACCTTGCTCCGTGTTGTAAGCCTTCCAAGCCTGGTCAATGACGTAGGCATGAATTGCATCCGCATCTTCCACCGTCATCTTCAGATTGGGGAAGGCGAATTTTGGAGGATCGGCGAAGCCGGGCATTCCCTTGTCCCAGTGCGTGCCGGCCAGGACGATACCGTACCAATCGCGATGGATGTCCGGCGGCACATAGCGCAGGTCGGGAATCGCGCCGTTGAGCACCCAGGCGCCGCTGCCGTCGGTATCGGGCGAGTGACAACCATCGCAGACGAATTTTCCGTAGAGCAACGAACCCTTGTGAATGGTTTCCGCGCTGGCGTTTTGCTGCGGAGGTTTTGGGACCGGGGGCACGACATCCGGCGGCACCGGGAAAGGCAGAGTGGCGCCAAGTTTGAAAGCCAGCAGGCGGACCGGCCCGCGTTTTGATTGGGGAGTAGCCATGGTCCAAGCCGGTGCGAACAGTCTCGATCCCGATCCCCATCCCACCGGGCATAAGATGTACTGCTGGCCTTTTATTCTGAATGTCACCGGAATCGACTCGATGGCCGAGCCGGTTTGAATTGACCACACTTTTTTCCCGCTGTCGGCGGCATAGGCGGCAAATTCTCCTGAGCCCTGTCCCTGGAAAACCAGATTGCCGGCGGTCGAAAGGACGCCGCCATTGGTCGCGATCGGTTCCTGCACCGACCAGCGCGCAGACTGGGCGACCGGGTTCCACCCGATCAGCCGGCCTTCGGTGCCATGCATCCACTCTCCTGACTCCACTGCTTTGTTGGACGCGGACTTCCGGTCCGTCGCCGGCACGTACACCAGTCCGGTGAGCGCGCTGTAGCTCATCGGCCACCAGTTGTGGACGGTCCATTGTTTTCCTCCGCCAGCGCCGGGCGGTATCTCGTCTGCGCGCCCGGTCTTGAAGTCAACCGAGTTGGCCCACGCCAATTGGACCAACGGCTTGGCTGAGATAAGTCTTCCGGTCTTGGCATCCAGCACATAGAAGAAACCGTTCTTGGGTGCGGTCATGGCGACGTGTCGCTTCTCACCATCGATGACCAGGTCGGCGATCAGGATGTGATTGTTTTCGGTTTGCAATCCCGGAGCGCTGGTCTGGAAATGCCATACGTATTCTCCAGTCTCTGCATTCACCGCGATAATGCATCCGGCGAAGAGCTTGTCCCCCGCGACTTTGATGGATGACAACTCGCCGTAGTCCACGCCTGCGCCGGCGGTGCCAAAGATCACCAGGCCGGTTACGGGGTCATAAGTAATTGCGGTCCAGGCATCTCCGCCCCCAATCTTCCACGAATCCTTCCCCGACCAAGTCTTCGCAGCCATCTCGAGCGCTTTAGTTTCAAATCCCTTGGCAGGATCTCCGGGAACTGTCCAGAACCGCCACGCCTCTTTGCCGGTTTCAGCGTCGAAAGCAGCCAGCGATCCTCGCACCCCGTCGTCGGAGCCGTTGTACCCCATCAATATTTTTCCTTTAGCGACATGGGGCGCGCCGGTGATTCCGGTCTGAGTGGCGTCGCACACCGCAGCTTCCCAAACCTGTTTTCCCGCGGCCGCATCGATCGCGATGAGGCGGCAATCCCCGGTGCCCACGTACACCTTTCCATTCCACACCGCTACGCCGCCATTGGTTCGAGCGGAATAAGAGCCATTGATGGCGAGGTCCAACCGAATCCTGGGATCGAATTTCCACAGCAGCTTCCCCGCAGCCGCATCAACCGCATACACGATCGACAACGGAGCGCTGACATAAGCCACGCCATCGACGACAATCGGCTCCGAGACGATGCCCATTCCGCTGTCAATGTCGAGGAACCACGCCAGGCCAAGCTCGCTGGCATTCTTGTCGGTGATCTCTTTGAGCGGACTGAAATGCTGTTCATCAAAGGTGCGTCCGTTCAGCAACCAGTTGTCTCCCTCGGTTGCGTCCGACATCGCTCGGGCCTCACTCACGTTGCCGGCCTTGGTTTGGTTGTCCGCGGAAGAACAAACCGCAGTGGTCAATGCGAGTGCAAGATATAGAGCCGTCAGGCCAAGAACTTGCCATTTCCTCATGCGGAACCTTTTCTGGAGTAAGTCAGGACACACGCGGGCATCATTCTATGCCAGTTCAGGCTTCTCGAATCAAGTGGGATTTACCACGAACCCGTAGGGACAGCTGTCCTCAGCTGTCCTGTCGAGCGGAGCTCGACCCGGTTTTTTCAGCAGAGTCAACCTCGGGGAGCGGTGCTCCGCCGGGCAATGAGGACATCTGCCCATACGTGGTTGGTGCCCGATCCATCATAAAAGGGTGTTTTCTTATTGCAGCCGGAAGCGTTCGTTCATCAGCCGCTGCAATCGAGGCTTGTAAAGAATGTCGAAGGCGAGTTCTTTGTCGGGAAACATGGCCAGGGCTGCGCGTTTGGCGCCGGCCGCCAGTTCTGAGGCTTCTTCCACGGTCAAGTCGCGGTCCTGGCTAATGACCGACATGACCATACTCATCATGATCTGCAGGCGCCGGATGTTCCTGGTTTCCTGCTCCTTCTCAGTCAGATGTGCAGAGAACTCAGCCCGCTCCCAGGTACTCATTCGGCCCCCAAAAGTCTAAAAACGCGCAGCGCACCTTCTCTTTCGATGCCTGCCGCAACGAGACGTTGCGCTCATCCCATGGCCTATTCTGTCGACATTCGGTGGCGAACGCAACCTCTCGGGAGTGTAGGACTTCGGTTACCCGTGCAACCCGAGGTACAATCAGGGGCTCCAGGCAGGCTTGGTACGCTGCTCCCGTCTGCTGTCTCGAACGGAGGATCTATGAACGAACGTCCCGCCACGCGCCCCAATCCGAATGAAAAGCTGGTGAGAATCTTCGATACGGAACAGGAATCCGAAGCTCTGGTCGTGCATGGCCTGCTGGAGTCGACTGGGATCGATTCCGACGTTACTTCGCTGGACGCCCAGCAAGATATTCTCCCTGGAGTCGGCGGCACGATCATCCTGGTGCGCCAAGAGGATGCTGACCGGGCGCGGCGCGTCATCGAAGAGTATCGTCAGGCTCCCGGCAGTGATGAAACCGCAGAAATTGATATCAGTGGACTTCCGCCGGAGGAAGACCAGGCGTAACCGTCTTGCCGTCCAGATAAAACGTGACCGCACCTTCGAGATCGGTGCGGTAGGTCAGCACGTGAGCCTTTCCCCGCCGGGCAAGAACTTCTTCGCGCGGATGTCCGTAAGTATTGCGCGCTCCCACAGAAATCACAGCGAATCGGGGAAGCACCCGTTCGAGCAGCAGCGGAATGGTGGAAGTTGCGTTGCCGTGGTGTGCCACCTTGAGCAAATCTGCTTCGGGCGGTTCATCCGCGATTTGGCCTTCTGACCGAAATCTCTGGTGATGAAGCTGGCTCCGGGAAGACATCCGCGTTGCTGGAGGGCGACGCCGAGAACCGTCGTTGCGCCTCGCGGCCAGGTCCGCCGCCTTTGGCGCGAGGACGCGGACCTCGGCCCTACCAAAATCAAACTCGTCGCCCGCCTGGTGGCGGACCACGCGCACACCCAATGCTTGCGCCTGCTGAACCAGAATTTTCATTTCTGGATCCGACGGATCGGTCAGCCATAACTCCCGTGGCCCGAAGTTGGCCAGTACGGCCGTCGCTCCTCCCATGTGGTCGGCATACGCGTGCGTGATGGCAACGGCGTCAAGGCGGCTGATGGCGCGCGACCACAGGTATGGAGACACCACGTCTTCGCCGATATCCAAATCCGAATGCGTCCAGTGCGGCAGGCCTCCCGCGTCCACCAGCAGAGTGCGGCCGCTAGGCGACATCAGCAAAATCGAGTCTCCCTGGCTGTCATCTCCAGTGCTGCGGGACGAATCTGCGGATGCGGCGGGACCACAGCAATCCAAAGCGCACTTGCGGCCAACGCGGCCAATCCACCTGCAGCCAGCCGGACAGCCGAGGGTGGCTGTCCCCACGTGGCCGTGGCTAGCGGACTAAGTGGAAGACGCTTTCCAAGTGATAAGTCTGGGGAAATAAATCCACCAGGTGCGCCTGCTCAACTCGATATCCGGATTGAAGCAGGCGACCCAGGTCGCGCGAGAGGGTTGCGGGATCGCATGAAACATAGGTGATGCGAGGAGCCTTCAACTTCACCAGTCCCTTAATCACTCTCTCGCCCAGCCCGCTGCGTGGTGGATCCACCACAACCAATTCAGCTCGCAATTTGTCGGCTGCATTTTCCAGATATTGCTCCGTGGTGGCGCGTACCGCCTTCACGTTCGCGGGCGAATTGTACAGCAGATCGGCATGAGAAGTCGGTGACGACTCAACCGCAATCACACGTTCAAATTCCCGATTCAGGACAGAAGAGAAAAGCCCAACCCCAGCATAGAGATCGAGCGCAGTCCCGGTAGCGCCGGCGTCCCTGCCGGCTGTCCGGTCAGCGTCCCGCCCACCGCGCCGCCCGGGAACGACAATATTGACAAGTTCATCCGTCAAATGACGATTGACCTGGAAAAATGCTCCGGCACTGACCCGGTACAAAGCAAGCTTGGTCGCATAAATAAGATTGTCGACGGCGGCGCCGCCGCCGATTTGCCTGGGATCGCCCTGGCCTTCAGCTTTAGCAGACCTAGCCACAAAGAACTCAACGCCGGAAATTTCCGCCAGCCCATGCTTCAGCTTCTCGCTGAAACCTTCTGTTTGCGTGGCGGTTTCGGGCGAGCAATAAACCTCGGACAGCAGTTGCGTGTCATCGCTGTTGGCAAAGAATTCAATCTCCTGAATCCCAGGCGGAACCTTGCCGGCGCGCCCCAACTGCCACATCGCCGTCATCGCACGATTAATCAGCGGCGAGCTGATAGGACACTCCTCCACCGGCAGCAGTTCGTGGGAGTTGAACTTGTAGTAGCCAATCGCAAATTCCGGCGCAATCTGGACCTTGAAACGAGCGCGGTTGCGATAGTTCCACGGCGGCGAGGAGTGGATGTTCAGTTCCGTGTCCAATTCAAGCTTGGCAATACGGCGCAGGTTCTCTTTCAGAATGACAGTTTTGATCTCGAGCTGATGTTCATAGTCGGTGTGTTGATAGTGGCATCCGCCACAGCGCTGGAAGTAGGGACATCGCGGATCGATACGTCGAGGGGAGGCTGTGAGAATTTCATCCAGCCGGGCGCGAGCGAAACTGGGTTTTTCTTCGCGAAGAACTGCCTCCACGGTTTCGCCAGGCAACACAAACGGTACAAAGACCGCTTTGCCGGAGCCGTGATCGTCGGAAGGGAGCCGTGCCAGCCCTTCGCCGCCATAGATCAATTTTTCAATTGTGAGTCGCAAGCGTCGATTCTACAGGGACTGTGTGGGCGCTCTGCGCCTACATCAAACATCGATCGTTCACATATAGAACAAACTCAAGCGGGGCAGCCCGTACTTCTCCAGCAATCGCTTGTGCAGATACTGTTTCTGCAATTGATCGATCTGTGCGGCCGGCATCTTGCGCCGGTAGGGACTCAACTCGTGATCAGCCTCAGCGCGCACAGCGACGATCTTCTCGTCGGGCGTTGCTGCCAGCAACACCGCAAACAACTTTTCTTCCAGCACGGTGAGCCGGCGTTCAAGGTCCTCCAGACGAGGCGAAGTGTTCTCCATTCCCGAAGCCAACTCTCGCAATGTACTCGCCGTCGTTCGTGCCGCCGCCGGGCCGGAAATTCCGGGCCGCTCCGGCAGTTTTGCCGTCAGCAACAAGTCGGCATTGCGCTGCAGAAATGCCACAATGTCCGCGGTCTGAAAACCCGCCGGCTTTGCAACTTGCTTCTCGTTGCTCGAAACGCCTACCGCCGCTTCCTTCATTTCTTCCGCGGCGGCCAGCACCTCCTGCGCACAATAGGCCAGGCTGTTGACCTTGCGAGTCGTGGGACGTCTCTCATAGCGCTCGAAGGCGCCGTCGATCCCTCGCAAGACAGCTTCGAGGGGAACGCCGGCGTCTTTCCAGGTTTCGATCAGTGCCCAGTCCAAGGTGGAAAGCAAAAGGAGGCCGCCCCGGCGGCGTTGAAACTGCTCTTCGATTTCGGTGAAGTAATTGAAGTAGTTTTCCACGAACAGCTCAGCGGGACCGCGGCTTGCGGCCGGGGGCAGTAGGGACGATAGAAGGTTTCGCGGGAGTGCCGCCGTGGCCTGGCTTCGCCTCGGTGTTTCGCTCCCAGATGAGGCGTAGGCCGTCCAGCGTAAGCAAATCATCCACGTGCTTGATGTACTTTGATCCCTTGCCGATCAGCGATGCCAAGCCACCGGTAGCCACGACCGTGGTTCCTTCTCCCATTTCTTCCAGTAACCGCTGCAGGATCCCATCCACCAGTCCAAGATAGCCATAATAAAGTCCGGACTGCAGGCTGCCGACGGTAGTACTGCCAATCACCCGCGCTGGTTTGCGGATGGCCACCCGCGGCAGTCGCGCGGTCTTCTCAAAGAGCGCGTCCGCAGAAATTCCAATGCCCGGAGAGATGACGCCGCCCTGGTACTCCCCCTTTGCGGACACGCAATCGAACGTAGTCGCGGTGCCGAAGTCCACCACGATGCACGGCCCACCGAACTTCTCGAAAGCCGCAACCGAATTCACGATGCGATCGGCGCCCACCTCGGCGGGGTTGTCGTAAAGCACCGGCATCCCAGTCTTGACTCCAGGCTCGATGAAAAGCGGCTTGGTGTTGAAGTAACGTTCACAGACCTGGCGCAAAGTGGAATCGACCGGTGGCACTACGGAAGAAATGATGATGCCGTGGACCCCTTGCACTTCAATCTTGTCCATGGCAAACAGGTTGCGGAACAGCACGCCATATTCGTCCACGGTCTGGGTAGCGATAGTCGCCACGCGCCAGTTGGCTACCATCAACTCGTAATGCCGCGACTCCCCACTGCCATCACGCGCGGCCTTGGCGAACACCCCCAGCACCGTATTCGTGTTGCCGACATCGAGAACAAGAAGCATAAGCAAATGTGGAAGCAAGCCGTGTGGGGACGGGTCTTCGACCCGCCCCCCACGCAGTCCTATGCAAACTCCTACGTCAGTCGAACAGTCCCGCTCAACACCGTCCGCAAACCCTCTGCCGTCTGCACTCGCAAAAACCCTCGCGGATCCAGTCCTTCCGTCACTCCTTCGAAACCACCATTCTCTTCTACGCGCACGCGCCGTCCCCGCGCCGTCGACGACCGTTCCTGAAAGCGGCGCAAAATCGACTCATGGGCACCGGGCTTCTCCAGCAGATCACAATATTCGCGATCGAGAGATTTTAGCAAAGCCGCGCACAGCTCGACTCGCGACCACTCCGTGCCGCTGACCAGCCGTAGAGATGTTGCGATCGGCTGCAACTCAGCTGGAAACTTCGTCTGATTCACATTGATTCCGATACCGACCACAATATGGCGGACGCGGGTCGCTTCCGCATTCATCTCAGTCAGAATCCCGCAGAACTTCCTGCCATTTAGAAGAAGGTCGTTAGGCCACTTCAGATCGGGCAAGACTCTGGAGTCGATCTGCTCCACCGCCGAATGCACCGCCAGCCCTGCGGCCAGCGAAAGCGCCAGCGCGTCCGAAGGAGGCAACGCGGGACGCAGTACCACTGAACAGTAGATCCCCGCCGAAGGCGCCGATTCCCATTGATGCGCGCCGCGTCCGCGTCCGGCAGTTTGCTCTTCGGCCACGAAAACGCTGCCTTCCGGCGCCCCCGCGCCTGCGCTTTCCATCGCCTCAATATTGGTGGAGGCGATCTTGTAATAATGATGATAGGTGCGATGAACATCCGCGCCGAAAATGGTACCCTTCAGCCCCGGTGCCAGCATGTCGGGCAGCAACAAATCGGGCACGGATTTAAGTTGATAGCCGGTCGCAGGGTGCCCGGCGATCTCAACTCCCAGCGTGCGCAACTGCTGCGCCAGCCGCCAAACCTCGGAGCGGCTGGTCCCGATTTCATCGGCAATCTTGGTTCCGCTCACGACCACGGTAGCGTTCTCCATCAGCAACCGCACGATCCGTCCCAGGCGCAAGTCCGTGCGCTGCGGCGCAAGATCGTGTGGTCGCGGGCGACCCGCCCGCGAACGCCTGTTGGAACTCCGTCCTGTGGCGTCTTTTGTAATGCAGGGAATTATGCTGGAGAGCGATAGAAAGAACAAATCCATCGATCTTGTGATCTAGCTAAGAGCTACAAGCTAGAAGCTTCTTCAAACCGGCGTGACGCGCAAACTCATATCCACCGCCGTCGCCGCATGAGTCAAAGCGCCCACAGAAATAAAATCCACTCCGGTCTCGGCGTAGGCCCGAACATTTTCCAGAGTAACGCCGCCCGAGCACTCCACCGGAATACGCTGTTCCATCTTCGCACAGCGCGCGACTGCCTCCTTCACCTGTTCAACCGGCATGTTGTCCAGCAGGACGGCCTCCGCGCCATGCACAAGTGCTTCATCCAATTCCGCCAGCGTGCGGACTTCCACTTCGATTGGCTGGGAGCCACGCCGGTTGCGATGTGCTCGCTCCAGCGCAGGCACGATGCCCCCAGCCAGTGCAATGTGATTGTTCTTGATGAGCACTCCGTCGGAGAGATCGAGACGATGGTTCTGACCGCCGCCGCAGCGCACCGCGTACTTATCGAGCATTCGCAGGCCGGGCGCGGTTTTCCGGGTGTCGAGGATGCGCGCCCGGGTCCCGGAAACTGCGTCCACGAATTTGCGGGTCAGGGTGGCGATACCGCTAAGCCGCTGCAGAAAGTTCAGAATCACGCGCTCGCACGAAAGCACCACGCGCGCATTGTGCCTCACGACCGCGATGGTCTGGCGGTTATGCAAGCGTACCCCGTCGAAAATTTCAGGATGGCTGGTGACCTCGTAATGCGAAGTCACAGCTCCATCGAGAATGGCGTAAACGTCCAGAATGCGCGACACGCAGCCCACGCCGGCGAGAATGCAATCCTGTCTGGCAATGATGGTGCCGGCGGAACGCTGATTGGGGTCGATGCAGGCATAGGTGGTGGCATCGCTCGTGGCGCGGTCCTCCAGCAGCGCGTTCTCGACAATCGCGGTAATTCGCCGCCCGTTCCATTCCATAAGAATTGCCGGTAGTGGAGGACGGGCGTCCCGCCCGTCCAGCCGAGCAACGCTCCTCTGATGTCACATCGAGCTCTCGTCGACCACCCAGAGTCATCTGGGCCTACGTGGTCTTCAACTCTTCCAACTTACCCTTTGTCTTCTCCTGCATCACAGCCAATTCCTGTGCCCGTTTTTTCATGCCGTCGACCACTTTGGCCGGTGCCTTCGCCAAAAACTGTTCGTTCGAAAGCTGCCGCTGCCCGTTAGCGATCTCTTTCTCGATCTGCTCCAACTCTTTTTTCAGGCGCTCACCTTCCGCACCAACATCAATCTTCTTCTCGTAAACTACGTGCACATCGAATCGCGCGGTCGAACGTGCCCCGGGCAGGTTCGCCAGCGAGTTCTGCACGAAGGCAAGATTTTCCACGCTTGCCAGCCTCTCGATGGCGCCGCGATTCTGTTCCAACAACGATTTGATTTCTGCATCCTGCGTATAGACCTGGATTGGAACTTTCTGTTTCTGTTCCACCTTCAATTCCGCCCGTAAGTTGCGTACGCTGACGATCAAGTCCTGCACAATGGCCATACTGGTCTCGGCCGCGAGATCGAACTGCTTCTCATCCGCTTGCGGGTAGGCGGCCAACGCGATCGATTTCAGCGGCGGCTTCCCGTCGTACACCGCGTGCCAGATTTCTTCGGTGATAAATGGCATGACTGGATGCAAGAGCCGAAGCGATGCCTCAAACAAACTGACCAGGTTACCGCATGCAATGGCCGCAGATGCTTTTTCCACTCCGTTCTCAGGGGAGAGGCGCGGCTTCACCAGTTCGATATACCAATCACAGAAATCGCCCCAAAAGAAATCGTAGATCCGGTTCGCGGCCTCGTGAAAACGATAGCTCTGCCAGGCGTCATTGACGTCGTTGGTCACCCGATGAAAGCGCGATAGTATCCAATGATCTTCGAGAGTAGTTGCCTGGAACCCGGCAAGGCCCGTGTGGGGCCGGGTCGGAGCTTGCCCTGAGCGAAGTCGAAGGGACCCGGCCGGGCCGGGTCGAAGACCCGCCTCCAGACCCTTCAGGAATTCCTGCTGCTTCCATACTCCGGCCTGCTCCGCTCGATCCACGTTCATGAACATGAACCGGGCCGCATTCCAAATCTTGTTGGCAAACGCACGGTAGCCATCAGTTCGGCTCTCGCTAAACGCAATGTCCGTGCCGGGCGCTGCCATAGCCGCCAGAGTAAAGCGAGTCGCATCGGTACCGAAGCGCTGAATGACGTCCAGCGGGTCGACTACGTTCCCTTTGGTCTTCGACATCTTCTGTCGATCGGCATCACGCACCAGCGCGTGGATGTAGACCTGGCGAAAGGGCACGCTGTCATCTTGCTTGTCCGCCCAGCCGCTGGCCTGCTTCAGCACCGGGTCTTGCTTGTGACCTGGCATGAAGTGGCAACCGAACATGATCATGCGCGCAACCCAAAAAAATAGGATCTCATAGGCGGTAATCAACAGCGTGGTGGGATAGAAAACCTCCTGATCGCGCGTCTTCTCCGGCCAGCCCAGAGTGGTGAACGGCAGCAGCCCGGAGGAAAACCAGGTATCCAGCACATCGGTATCCTGCTTTAATTTCGAATCACCGCACTTCGAACACTTCGCCGGCGTGTCGCGCGCGACAATAATCTCCCCACACTTGCAGTGCCACGCCGGAATGCGATGCCCCCACCACAACTGCCGCGAAATGCACCAGTCGTGGATGTTGTGCATCCAGTTCAGGTAAATCTGCTTGTAGTTTTCCGGAACAATCGTGATCTCGCCGTTCTCCACCACTTCGATCGCCCGGTCGGCGAGCGGCTTGATCTTGATGAACCACTGTGTCGAAAGCCGCGGCTCCACAACGGTTCCACAACGATCGCATTTGCCGATCGCAATGGTGTAATCCTTCTCGCCCACCAGAAAGTTCTGTTGGCGCAAGTCTTCGAGCACACGCTCGCGCGCGGCATGGCGGCTCAACCCAGCGTAAGGGCCGGCGTTCTCGTTCATGTGAGCGTGCTCGTCCATGATGTCGATCTGCGGCAGGTTATGCCGCAGGCCGGCCTGGAAGTCGTTGGGATCGTGCGCCGGCGTTACCTTCACAGCGCCAGTGCCGAACTCAGGATTCGCCAGCTCGTCGGTGATGATTGGAATCTCGCGATTCAGCAACGGCAACAGAACTTTCTTGCCATGCAGATGCGTGTAGCGTTCATCTTTCTCGTTCACCGCGATCGCGGTGTCGCCCAGCATCGTCTCCGGCCGGGTTGTGGCTATCGTGATGAATTCGTCCGTCCCAATCACCGGATAGCGGACCTCGTACAGCTTGCCCTGCACGTCCTCGTGCTTAACCTCGAGATCAGAAATGGCCGTCTCGCACCGCGGACACCAGTTGACGATGTACTTACCGCGATAAATCAATCCTTCTTCATACAGACGGACAAACACCTCCCGCACGGCGCGCGAAAGGCCCTCGTCCATGGTGAAGTACTCGCGGTCCCAATCGACCGACGCCCCGAGCCGTTTCATCTGGTCGAGAATCGCGCCGCCGTAATGCCGCTTCCATTCCCAGACGCGCTCGATAAAGGCCTCGCGTCCCAAGTCCCGTCGCTTCTTGCCTTCGCTCGCCAACTGGCGCTCGACCATCATCTGGGTAGCAATTCCGGCATGGTCGGTGCCGGGAAGCCACAGAGTCAAAAATCCACGCATGCGATGCCAGCGTACGATGATGTCCATCTGCGTTTGGTTGAGCATGTGTCCCATGTGCAGACGTCCGGTAACGTTCGGAGGCGGAAGCAGCAGGGTGAACACCGGCCGCGTCTCTCCCGCCGCGGGCGTGGCCGAAAACAGTTTCTCTTTGACCCAGTACTCCGCCCAGCGCGTTTCAATCGCGCCCGGTTCGTACGCTTTGGATAATTCGTGAGGCATGGAGTTAAAGCACTTTGCAATTAGCAATTGGCATTTAGCTCGGTCCGCACCCACGCAGACCTCGGACGCAGTTGCCAAGTTCCAGTTGCCAATTGCTAAAGGCTGAGCTTCGATATTACAGGCCGGAGAAAACAAGGGTCAAACGAGCGAGGGGGTTAGAACATAGCGGGATGAATTCTCACCCCTGTCAAGGTAGTAAACACCCATTTTCATTTGGTAGGGGACGATATTTGCGGTGCACAGCGGAGTCTATGTACCCGGTGGCGCCTCCCCCTCAACGTCGGCCAATCAGTGTTAGATTCTTCCCCGATTTCGTTTTGTGTGGATGCCCTTGGCGCACGCGGATCGTGCGCAGTGACAATCGTGGCGCGGGCATTGGCGAAAAAGCGTGAAGAGGGCGCGGAGTGGCGGCGGAGTTGCCTGGATGGCGCTGACC
>Ga0137403_10004672_pt1 | contig 16082 bp, 18 predicted proteins | sample CZOMad2_1_16fung_FD_122057 | JGI IMG/M metagenome (GOLD analysis project Ga0137403, IMG submission 122057) | Vadose zone soil fungal communities from Angelo Coast Range Reserve, California, USA - CZOMad2_1_16fungal (Hybrid Assembly) | ecosystem: Environmental > Terrestrial > Soil > Vadose zone... | reverse complement strand
TGCGCGCGCTTCAGCTTTGCCGCCGAGACCATTTTCATGGCCTTGGTGATCTGCTGCGTGTTCTTGACCGACTTAATGCGCCGGCGAATGTCTAAGAGATTTGCCATTCAGAGTAGCTTCTCCCTCTCCCTTTGGGAGAGGGTCGGGGAGAGGGCCTGTCTGGCGTCATGCCTCGCACCCTCCCCTAACCCCTCCCAAAGGGAGGGGAATTAGAGCAAGTAAATTTTCAACTAACTTGAACTCAACTAAAAGTAATCACAGACTGAAGTCTATGCTACTTACGCCGCTGCTGCTTTAGCGTTATCGGCCCAGCGATCTTTGAAGTCCTTGAGCGATTGTTCCAGGTCCTTCTTGATCTCGTCGGTGATCGCCTTCTGCTCGCGGATCTTTTGCAGGACGCCGGGATGCGAATTCTCAAGGAAGCTGGTTAGCTCAGTTTCGAATCTGCGAATGTCTTCGACCGGAACGTCATCGGTAAAGCCGTTGATGGCCGCCCAGATGATCAGCACCTGCTTTTCGACGTCCATCGGTTGGTACTGCGGCTGCTTCAGGATTTCAGTCAGACGCTGGCCGCGCGCGAGTTGCGCCTGCGTCGCTTTGTCCAGATCCGATCCGAACTGGGCAAACGCGGCCAGTTCGCGATACTGCGCCAGATCGAGACGCAAACTTCCGGCGACCTGCTTCATCGCTTTGATCTGAGCGGCGCCGCCGACGCGCGAGACTGAGTTACCCACATCAATTGCCGGTCGAAAGCCGGCGTTGAAAAGATCGCCCTGCAGAAAGATCTGTCCGTCGGTAATCGAAATCACGTTCGTCGGAATGTAGGCCGAGATGTCACCGGCCTGGGTTTCAATGATCGGCAGACTGGTCAGCGAACCGCCGCCTTTCAAGTCGGAAAGCTTTGCGGCGCGCTCCAGCAGTCGCGAGTGGAGATAGAACACGTCACCAGGATAAGCTTCGCGGCCCGGCGGTCGGCGCAGCAGCAGCGAAATCTCGCGATACGCGGCGGCTTGCTTTGAAAGGTCGTCATAGATGGTCAGGGCGTGCTGGCCGCGATCTCGGAAGTACTCGCCCATGGCCGCGCCTGAGTACGGCGCCAGAAACTGCATGGCGGCCGGATCAGATGCAGTCGCTTTCACCACGATCGTGTAATCCATCGCGCCAAAGTCTTGCAAGGTCTTTACCACCTGCGCGACGGTCGAAGCCTTCTGGCCGATCGCCACGTAGATGCAGATGACATCCTTGCCGCGCTGATTGATGATCGTGTCGACGGCCACGGCGGTCTTGCCGGTTTGACGATCGCCGATGATCAGTTCGCGCTGGCCGCGGCCGATAGGCACCATAGAATCGATCGCTTTCAGACCGGTGGGCAGAGACTCTTTCACCGGCTGGCGATCGACGACGCCGGGAGCGATGCGTTCGACTTCGTTGTATTCGTCGGTCAGGATCGGCCCGCGATCGTCGATGGGATTACCCAGCGCATCCATCACGCGGCCAATCAAAGCCTGGCCTACGGGCACCTGCATGATGCGGCCGGTGCGCTTTACGAGATCGCCCTGCTTGATCTTCTGAAAGTCGCCGAACAGCACCGCGCCAACTTTGTCTTCTTCCAGATTGAGCGCCAGGCCGCGCACTTCGTGCGGAAACTCGAGCAGTTCGCCGGCCATGACTTTCTCGAGACCGTGGATTTCGGCGATGCCGTCACCGACCTTGATTACGGTGCCGACCTCGCTCACGGTAACGCCGGTTTCGAAGGTCTCGATCTGCTGTCGAATGATTTCGTTGATTTCGTTTGCTTTAATTGGTTCCATTGTTGATTTCCGAACTTAGCCACGAAAAGGCTCAAAAAGCGCAAAAGGAAATCCTACTGGTTTTGTGCTTTTTGCGCCTTTTTGTGGCTATTTCTTATCCAGCCATCTTTTCCTTAATCAATTGCAGATGATTGCGCACTGAGCCGTCATAGACAGTCGAGCCGACGCGCGTTACCAAACCGCCAATCAATTCCGGATCGGTTATAAAGTTGATCCGCACCTTCTTGCCCGTCACCGTCAGGAGCTTCTCATGTAACTCTTGCTGCGTATTCTCGGGCACGGACTGCGCCGTAGTTACAGTGGCCGCCACCATCCCCGCGCGCAGATCAAGCAGCTCGGCAAACTTTAGATTGATTTCGCCGAGCTCCGTGAGCCTCTGGTTCTGCAGCAGAACTTTCAGAAAATTCACTGTGGTTGGTCGTGGCTGCGACCGCTCGATCAGTTTGTTAAGCACGGCCCACTTCTTATCCAGCGCAACTGTCGGGTTGCGGAAAACTTCAGGCAGCGTTGGATTCGCCTGAAACATTTTTTCCCAGGCCAGCAACTCGTCCTGAACCTGGCGCGCCTCGCCGCGTTCCAGCACGACATCCACCAGCGCCGAGGCATATCGACGCGCGACGGTCTGTACACTCATTGCGCCGGACCTCCGAGGTTTTCAATATTGCTGGCGATCAAACGCGCGTCGTCCTCCGGTTTCATTTCGCGACGAATAATTTCTTCCGCCAGGCGGACGCTCTCTTCGGCAGTGTGGCGCCGCAGGACTTTCCGGGCCTGCTTGCCGGCGCTCTCGATTTCCCGCGTCGCTTGTTCGCTGAGCTTGGTAATCTCGGTCTCGGTCGAACGGGCGATGCGTGCGCGCTCTTCCGCGGCCTCACGCCGAGAATGCTCTTTGATGGTCGCCACTTCGGTGTCGAGTCGCGCCAGGCGCTCTTCCACTTCCTTGAGCTTTGCGAGGGCCGCGTCGCGCTCTTGTTGGGCGCGGGACAATTCCTGTTTGATACCTTCGCGACGGGCCCGAAAGATTTCGCTCAACTTTACTTTCCTGGTCATGATGTAAACCAGGGCGAGCACAAAGATCGCCAGGTTGGCGAACTTCCACAACTCAAAGCCGGGATAATCCCACCAGCGTGGTTCCTGGAAAGCCAGCATGATGAAAGAAAGTAATATCATTAATTCGAATCTGCGTTCGTCAGCCGCCGGCTGAGCACGCGCGAACCAATCTCGACGGCTATCCGGCGCGCGTCGGCTTCCAAAGTGGCGCGCGCGGCCGCGGCCTGATTCTGGATGGCTTCCTTCTCTGAAGCGACCGAGGCGACCAGCTTTGCGCGCATCTCATCCAGCTTTTTCTGACGCTCCTGCAGTTCTCCGGCGCGTTCGTGCTCAGTGAACGCGTAAGCTTCGGTGCGCGCTGCCCGCAAGGCGCGTTCGTACTCGACCAGTTTTTCGCTGACGCTCTTCAGGATTTCCTGGGCTTCAGTCAGACGGCCGCGCGTGCGTTTCTCACGCGCAGCTAAAATCGAGTTAATCGGCTTGAAAAGGGTGGCGTTCAGGACGTAGACCATCAACAGGATGATCAGCACGTGCAAAACGAGCGTGCCATCGGGCACAAGTTGAATTGAGTTTTCGGCAAAGCCGAGCGGGTAGACCATTTGCGACTTGTTCTTAGCTGGGAAATTAGTGTAGCGCAAGCTGTCAGCTTGCGCGCTGACAATAAGCGCTAGTTGGGCCAAAATCCGAACACCAACGCTTTATCAGTTAGAGCGACCCAACTGCTCATGTCAAAAGCCTTGAAGGCTAACACGCGATTTTACAACGCGTCAAGGAGCGTTGCGGCCTTCCTTGACATCGCATTGCCACGTCGCTAGGCTAGGTCTTTTCCTTGAACGGGGGAATTATTCTCTATGCCGAAGCGAACCTTTCAACCTAACAATCGCCGCCGCGCCAAGACGCATGGCTTCCGCGCGCGCATGGCGACCAAGAACGGCCGCCTGGTGATCAAGCGCCGCCGCGCCAAGGGCCGCAAGCGGCTCACTCCGGCGCATTATTAAAGCCATTGGTTCCGAGTTTTGATGTCGCGCCGGCGAAAGTCAGTCAGGCGTTGCCGAAGCGGCGTCGGCTGAGCGCTCGGGCCGAGTTCCAAAAGATCTATGCGGAAGGGCAACGCTTTGACGGCCGGCTGCTGGCCGCTTTTTTGCGCAGGAACGAATTGACTGAGCACCGTTTGGGTGTCACGGCTTCTACCAAGGCCATCGGGAACGCGGTCAATCGAAACCGGACCAAGCGTTTGCTGCGCGAGCTTTTTCGGCGCAGCGGTGCTGAGCTGGAGGCCTTGCAGCACAGATACGACTGGGTTCTGAACGCGAAACGTTCCTTGCTCGTCTCAGACGAGGAACATCGCTTTCGCGAGTTTCGTAAGATCATCGCGCAAGTGAGCCAGGCCGAGCGGCGTGAGGGTTAGTATGGAGTGCGCCGGCAGAGCGCAGCGACGACGGCGCTTTGGCTCAAGTGGCTATAGTGCGGTTGATTAGATCCAAAGCGGTGTCGCGCTGCGCTTGCCACCGCACTCCAAAGTTTTTAGCCGATGCGCGTCATTCTTATTTCGTTTTTGAAGTTCTACAAAGCAGTAATCTCGCCGTGGCTGCCGCCGTCTTGTCGCTTTGTTCCGACTTGTTCCGAATATGCGCGCGAAGCAATTGAGCGCCATGGCGCGCTGCGCGGGAGCGGCATGGCCGTTTGGCGGCTCTTGCGCTGCCAGCCGTTTTCCGTGGGCGGTTACGATCCGGTGAAGTAAGTTTGTGGAGTGCGGCGACTGGTCGCCGCTTTTTTAGCGGGGTCGAATGCAACAGCAACAAAGATTCATTGTGGCTCTGGTCGCGTCAGCGGCGGTGCTGATTCTGTGGAATGTTCTTTTCCCGCCGGCCAAGCCACCCCTAAACGCAAATGCCAACGCAAACACTCCCGCGGTAGCGCAGAGTTCTCCCCAACCAAGTTCGCAAACGACAGCCAGCACCACGCCGACACCAGCGCAGGTTGCGCAGGCTCCGGCGCCAACTCCCGGGCCCGCGCCCGACAACGTGCCGCAGCGAAAGCTCCGCGTCACAACGCCACTCTACGAAGCCACCTTTGACACGCGGGGCGCGGTCGCCAGCAGTTGGATTGTAAAGAAGGTAAAGCGAAGCGACGGCACCTGGCGCGATCTCTCCTCAATCGGTTCGACGAAGGACAATCCGAAAGCCCTGGAATTGATCCCAACACCGCCCGCGGGTATCGCGCCTGAACAACTCTTCCGCTCGCTCCAGATCGTGACCGGCGAGACGACGACCGACAGCGTTCTGGCGAGCAGGAATTTCAAAGTCACTGGCGCGGACTCTGAATCAGGGGACGCAACCATCGATGTTCCTACGGGATCGCGGCAGGTTGAATTCACGATACATGACGACGCCACCGGCCTCGATGCTACCAAGCGGATGACTTTCTATGCCGACCGCTATATCGCCGAGATAGAACTCAAACTCACCAGGAACAATCAGCCGGCGCCCCACGCGCAGTTGGCTATTGGTCCGAATATCGGCGACCAGGGAATTGATCACTACACTTTTTATTCTTTCGCGCCCGAAGGAATCGCCGTGATTAACGGCCAGGTGCGGCGCCTGAACTCTCTTGAGGTCCATTCCGATCGCCAGAGCACCGGGACGATCAACTGGATTCTCGAAGCCATCGGAATCAAACCGGTGGTTAACAAACCCCCGGATCGCGAACCACTCGATGGCGCTGTGCAGTGGGCCGGCGTCGACGACACCTACTTTGGGATGTTTGCGGCGCCGTCAAAGCCAACTACCGGACTGGAGTACCGCACCACCGCCTACGAGGTAAAGACCAACGGCAAAGCCGAACAGCGATTTCTGGTTACCGGCCTGGTCCCGGTGCCTACTGACGGCGCGAAAACACAAATCTACGTAGGTCCGAAAGATCATCGACTACTGAAGGATGGCAGTGAACAGATAGCCAAAGCCGGCGGCCCACAGGTCGATCTGGGCGAAGCGATCAACTTCGGTTTTCTCGGCGGCATGCGCCGTTTTCTGGCGGTGCCGATTCTGTTCGCAATCGACAGGCTACAGCGCATCACCGGCAGTTACGGTGTGGCCATCATGCTGTTCACGATCTTCATCTACTCGCTTTTCTTCCCGCTCAAATGGCAATCGTCACGCAAGATGAAAAAGGCGCAGAAGTACGCGCCGCGGATGAAAGAGCTGCAAGAAAAGCTGAAGGGAATGAAGTCCACCGATCCGCGGATGAAAGAGTTGCAGATGGAGCAACTGCGTTTGATGAAAGAGGCGAACCCGTTGGGCGGATGCTTGCCTTTATTTATTCAAATGCCGTTTCTGTTTGCGCTGTATAGCGCCATCACGATCTCGATCGACTTTCGCCAGGCGACGTTCCTCTGGATTCCTGACTTGTCCGGACCAGAGCCTTACCTGCTGGGTATCATTCGCATCCTGCCATTGTTATTTGCGGGTTCAATGATCACTTTGCAATTGATGACGCCCCAGCCCACGGCCGATCCGATGCAGCGCAAGATGATGGCCGTCGGCATGCCTCTGATGATGCTCTACATTTTATGGAGCGCGCCGGCCGGGCTTTTGATTTACTGGCTGGTGGGAAATATCGTGGGCTTCCTGCAACAGTTCATTATCAATCGGATGACCAAAGAAGATGGAGAGCCGCCGCCTGACGCGAAGGGTGCAAAGAAAAAGTCACCCCCGAAAAAGTTAAGTCCGGCCGAGGCGTGATGCGGAACGGGGCAGAAGCCCGACCGGAAGGGAGGGCGCAATGAGCCGCGTTTCCAATGGAACTCCCGCGGTTCCACTCAGAACACCCATATTTCCAATCGGCACGGCCGCACCTCCAATGGGAACAGCTGCATTTCCAACGGGAACAGCCGTATTTCCAAAGGGAATAGCCACAATTCCAATCGGAATAGTCACAATTCCAATGGGAAAAATCGCAATTCCAATCGGAAAAGCCACGATTTCGATGGGGAAAGCCGATTTCCCACGGGAAAAGATGAGAAACCTCAGGTTTTTGGCCAAAAAAAGGGAGTAATCACAATCGGCTAACGAACGGTTTCGGGTTGGATATATTGGCTAGCGAAGCCCTCAAACTCAGGCCGCAAGCGGCACTGTACGAACGCCTCAAGAAGTGACAGCGCGAACATATCGTACTGCGGTGACGGGATCAGGAAGTTAACTCGCGACGTGCGCTCGCAAATCCAAGCCTTCACCTTCGAGTCGTCGAGACCATTCACGCCAATCGCAGCTTGCCGTTTTATGAGAGACTTCGCAAGCGTACTCGGCGCCCGGATACCATAGTGCTGGCTACAAAACCGAGCGGTACTCTTAGGCCCGGCTTTCCCCACCTTTATCTGCGATCACCACATGAAGGGGAGGATTCGGAACCTATCAGAAATGCCAACAAATTCTTATCCTCTTTGTTCTCATCTTTCTCTGTGTCTCGGTGTCTCTGTGGCTACGCTTGGTTTTTCAGCACCCTGCTAGAGGAGCGAAATGTTGTGTCGCCCGTAAACGGGCTCGCGATCTATTGGGACTGCGGGGCTATAAATATTTCGTCCCTACGGGACTTCAGACCAGCTTTTACTTCACGCGGATTCTTTCTTTGAAGCCTTCTTTGGCTTGCCCTTATCAATCGCATAGTGCAGCCGCACCACCCCATCGGAAAAACTACGACAGGAAATTAATTTTAAGGGCACGTTGCGATGCCTTGGAGCGATGAGCGGAATGCCTTCGCCGATTAGGGTGGGGATTACGTGAATGATGAACTCGTCGATTGCGCCTTCGTCGAGGAACGACGCGATGATGCCCGCGCCCCCCATCATCCAGATGTCTTTGCCTGCCAGGGAGCGCAGGCGTTTCGCGAATTCGGGAATGGGTTCCTTGACGAACTCGGCGCCGGCGACCGGCTTCCGGGGCGGCCGGCGCGAGAAAACATAGTTCTTAACTTTGCTGTCGGATTCCGTTCCGGCTTTGCCGCCCGCTTTGAACCCCAGGGCCATGTCGTAGGTCTTTCGTCCCCACAGGACCGTGTCAATCGAACGATAGAACTCGCCCATGCCATAGCTGCCCTTGATCTGTGGACGGTCCAGCCAATCAACCGAGCCATTGCGCCGCGCGATGAAACCGTCGGTGCTGGTGGCGATGTAAACGATGATCTTGCGCATGCTATGTGTCAGAAGCCCGACCGTCAGGGAGGGCTTGGTTGGAAAGTAGCCCTCCCTGACAGTCGGGCTTCTGAGACCTAACTCTCATAATCGAGCTTCGCCAAGGCGTTCCTCGATCTGCTGTAACAATTCCAGCGCTTGTTCGCGTCGTACAGTTGGAAAGTCGTCCAGGAACTCGTCGAGTGAATGCCCGCCGGCGACGTAATCGATTATCGTCTGCGCCGGTACGCGAGTTCCGGCAAACACCGGCGTTCCGCTCAGAATGTTCGGCGATCGCGAAATGGTCTGAGTTTCGACTTCAGTACTCATGCTCTAATCTTAACACCTCAAGTGGTGCGTAAACAGGATACCGATCAGCGCACCGTCACCGTCAGTCTATACCGTGAAGTGCCTTTTGCCTCAGTCGGACGCTTGACGTTGATGAAGTAATCGCCGGTCTTTGGCAGTATGCCTGAGTACTCGAAGTTCGCGTCGTGCTCGAGCCCGAGGGTGTCGTTGTCCTCGCCGAGCAGTTGAAACACCGACGACTTGGCCGGCGCCGAAGTCAGTTTAATAATCAAGCGTTGGCCCTTCTTTGCGGCCAGAACGTATTCAGCCTCCTCGGAACCGCGGACAGTGTCGCTGATGGTGGTGCTGTCTGTGCCGCGCTTGAACTCTATCCGGTTAGGCTCGGCTTTACCGCCGCGCTGAGCCATCGCGCCAGAGCACGCGATTAAGATAAGGATGGCAATAGGGATTAAAGTGGCGACTTTCGTTAGTCTGGCACACGAGGGATTCATCAAGTTTGGGTTCTCCACCAGCGACGCGCGCAGTATCAGAAGCCCGACTGTTAGAGAGGGCGCCTAACAACCGAGGCCCTCCCTTACGGTCGGGCTTCTGACACTGGAGCCTTGCGATCCCATGATACACGTGCCGGACGCGTGTGCCACGTCAGAACTTCGGCTTCATGGTCATCACCGCCGCCATCGTCTCGATTCCGTCCCAAAGATTTTGTAGCCGAAGGTTCTCGTTCTCGGCGTGCTGGTTGTTGTCATAGTTGGCGATCGGCACGGTCATCGTCACGGTGTGCAGGTGGTCCGTGATGATTGACAGCGGCAGGCTGCCCCCCGCAGTCGGCAATCTGACAATCGGTTGCGTTGACGTTGCCTGCACGGCAATAACCGCGGCCACCGCGATAGGCAAATCCATCCGAGTTCGTTCAGCATTGTAACCGCCGGATCGTGTGATCACTTTGGCGATCAGTGGATGTTGCTTTCGTTCGTCGTCGGTCGGGTCGCGATCGATTACATAGAAACCCTGCTTGCGAATATGATCGATCAGTTTCTGCACTTGGCGCGTGTGATCCGTTCCTTTCACCAGTCTCAGATCCAGAACCGCGCTGGCGGTGGTTGGTATGACGTTCCGCGCCAGCGCGCCCACGTCGCCGCTGCTCATGCCGTTGATGTTCAGCGACGGCTGATTGATTAGTTCGAGCAAACTCTTTCCGCTTCCCTCCGGCCGCGCGAAACCGAGTTGTGATCGCAGTTCGTCGTCATAGGCCGGGGCTTCCGCGATCGCCTTTTGCTCGGCTGTCCCCAGCGGTTCCACCCCGTCGTACCAACCCGTAATAGATACGCGACCCGCATCGTCTTTCATCGAAGCGAGCAGGTGCGCCAGGACCATCGCCGGGTTGGGCGCCCAGTTTCCATAGTGCCCGCTGTGCAACGGCCGCTTTGCTCCATAGACCGTAACGTCGACGTTCACATCGCCGCGCACGCCAAAAACCACTTGCTTGCGTCCCGACTGGTGCACCGGACCGTCGCAGATGATCCACGCATCGGCGGCCAGCAACTCTTTGTTGAGATCAATGATCTCGCCGAGATGCGGCGAACCCGCTTCCTCTTCGCCTTCAAAAATAAATTTAATGTTGAGCGACAGCGAGATGCCCCGTGCTTTCAGCGCGTCGAAGGCTGTAAGGATTGCCATGACTCCCGCTTTATCGTCGGAAGACGATCGCCCATAGAGACGCCACTCAGAATTGATTGCTTCAGAGTTGGCAGGTAGCGTGACGATCGTTCCGCCTGATTCCAACGCCGCCGAACGCCAGACAGGCTGCCATGGCAAGGTGCCGCTCCACTGTTTCGGATCAGTGGGCTGACCGTCATAGTGCGCGTAGAGAACTATCGAGTGAGTCGCGCCCGGTACTTTCCATTCACCATAGACAGCAGGCGGAGATTCTTTCGCTGCCGTCTCGAGCAGGCGAGGGCTAAGCCCGCGGCGCTGCATCATCTCGAGAATAAACTCGGCATTGCGCCGTATGTTCGGGCGATCAGCGGCCACGTTGGGAATTGTGAGCAGGCTGGTGAACTCGTCGAGGATTTGGCGTTCGTGGGCGCGGCGATAATCGCGGATAGGGGATTGGGCGCTCGCAACAAGAGTCGAGATGAGCACAATTGTCGGGGCGAAAGAACTCATGAACAGTTTTCGCAGGAGCGCCGGCCACGACCCCAGGACGATTTTGTTGACCGACCGATTCTTCATTAGCAGCGACCTCCTTCAGCGAATTGGATAAGACAACGCCAGAAACGCCGCTTCACTATCTTCGTGAAAAATGCTGATCGCGGCGAAGTTGTGGCGTAGCAGTCGTTCCACGTCCGTGGTGGAGCAATTGCCCAGTCTCACCCAAACCAGCTTCGGCGGATGGCCAAACATGAAGCTGCGCTGGTGCAGATCAGAATCCTTCGAGACAATTACTAGACTGTTATTCTTTGCGTATTGCCAGACCACGGAATCATCGGCTGATTTCAAACCAACATCGCGTACGTGAACTGATTCAGGAAAGAGATCACCGAGGAGCCGCACTAATTCGGGTGACAGGTTTTCATCGAACAGAAGCTTCACGCGGCCGGTACCGTAATCAACTTACGCTCGCGATCGGCGGCAAAAGCAATGCACGCCTTCAGATCCGCGCGGGTAAGATCAGGAAAATCATGAAGAATCTGCTCCTCGGTCATGTCAGAGGCGAGATATTCCAGGACTTCATAGACAGTAATACGTAGTCCCCGAACACAAGGCTTACCGCTGCGTTTGTTTGGGTCAATCGTGATGTAGTCAAGATAATTCACGGCTTGAGGTTACGTCGGGCCTGTTCGCCGGGTCAAGAGCCAGCCTCGCCTAACCCAGTCCATATCGTTCCCGCAAGACTCCCATGTGGTGCCGCACATGTCCCCCCATGATAAAGGCCACCGCGCGCACCGACACCTGGTTGCCATTGGCCGTGCCAATGCGCACCCAAGCGTCTTCATCCAGAGTACGGAACATGGCGATGTTCGACAGCCGCACGAGCCGGAACTCACTCAGCAAGTCTTCCAACTCGATCCGGTCATAGGGCGCGGTCAAAATGTAATCGTTCTGCTCAAAGCCGGGCAAATTCTGAGTCTCTCCACGGGCAATGCAGAACGCGCGATAGCCAAACACGCGCTCGCCGTCGATCAAGTGGCCGATCATTTCGCGAATGCTCCACTTGCCTTCGGCATAGCGGTACGTCTCGCGTTCCGGCGTTACCCGGCCCAGCAGCACATCCAGGGCATCGGTTTGCGAACGCAGCACCGGCAGAATGTCGTCTTCGCTTACTTGTGAAATATAGCTGTGATAGTACGGAGCGTATTCAGATTCGAGTGGTTGTCCAGTCATAGAATTGTCCTCGTCTCATAGCATTTGCTTTGTTACCACGCACTTTGAATATGCGTCACGGGAAGCCCGCAACGCGGCCGATATATCAGTAGCCCACAGCGCGAGCTGTGGGGAAGTGTAGTTAATCGAGCCAAAGCTCGCGAAGCGGGCGACATAGTTCGAAAACCGAATCGTGCTTTACCAAATATGTCGCCCCTCCGGGGCTGATCTTCGCTAATCGTCTTTAACCCACAGCTTGCGCTGTGGGCTACCAATATTTCGTTGGCTTCGCCAACTCGTGATGCTGGCTTTGCAAATTACCACTCCGATCAGTGCTATTCAGTTCAGTTAGCGTAATAACCCGGCCTTGAACGAGCGCTCAAATCAGGACGGTTCGCTATCTGTATCTGCACCCTTCGCCAAGAGCCGTCGCGCTTTTCGTTCGTCGGTTTGTAGCCGAGACTATAGACCTTTCCCAGATCGTTGATGACCTGATCGTAGACGCCGTTCAGGTCGTTGATCTTGCGGGCCGAATAGTAGAGCCCGCCGCTTTCCTGGGCCAGCAAAGCCAGCGTTTTGCGGGCATTTTCATAGGTTCTGGCGCGAAAACCGCCGGTGAAATTCTGATCGTTTTCAGTGTCGAGATAGATGGGAATGATCAGTTCATCACTCTTGCGCACGACTTCCAGCAAATCCGCAAAGCTGATCTCCGAACCGCTCGTACCGCCGTCCAGGGCATTATCAACGCCGTCTGTCATTACTACAATTGCCCGCCGTCGACCCATCGTCCGCGGTCCCACGACGTTGTCGAGCGTGAGCTTCAGTGCGTCCCACAACAGGGTGCCGCCAAAGCCTTCGATGCGTTTAGCGCCGGCGATCAACTTTGAGCGGTCTGCCGTTAAGGGACAGACGACTTCGGTCTCAGAGGCGAAGGTGACGATCGCCAACCGGTCGGTCGGCCGCGCGGCTTCAATGAAGCGTTGAGTCGATTTGCGAATCAAGTCTCGCTTGTCCGACGTCGAACCGGACATGTCGATCAACAGCACTAAATCAAAAGGCACGTCGGTGGTCGCAAAATAGGTGACTGATTCCTCGCGTCCATTTTCGAAGACCTTGAAATCATTCTTCTCCAACGTCCCGACAAACGACTTGAGTTGGTTATTAAAGACACTCACGTTCAGGTTCACCAGACTGGTATCGACGCGAACAATATCGTCTTCATCGATTACTGCTGTTTCCAGTTCGCCGGCAATCGTCTGGTCGAGGGAACGTTTTAGGGCAGGTGCGAGCGGCGCACTCGGGGCCACCGCTTTCACCAGAGGCGTTTGATAATCTCTCTGCAGATCGCGGAGCTGACCAGCCAGCGGCGGCAATCCAAATTGCTTGCGGCGGTCGTCGACTTGCGCTTCGGCTTCGATCGGAGTCAGCACCAGAAAACCATTCAGGGCTTTTACCTGCGTGCCGAACAACTGCTTCATGCCCGCATCGACGCGCATGCGGTCAACCAAACGCGCCACCTCGGCCTTTTCCAGCTCGCCCTTCTTCACCGCGGCGATGATTACCGGCAGCAGTGCCGTCTGCAAATCCAACTGTTTGCTGTTCCTGACCAGGTACAACGTCGCGCCCACGCCTTCTTTGCCAACCAGGGCTGACGTGGGCCAGCCGGACTCTTTCAGAATCTGACAGAGACGAGAATTGTTCTGCTGTCTGGCTTCGGCAATGCGCTTTTGCGAATCGCTGTTCGCACCGTTTTCCTCAATTGAGTTGTAAATCAGCTTTTCACTTTTTCCGGCGAGCTTCAACAGCTCATCCCGCAACTGCTTGTTGAAAGTCACCCGCGGCGCTGAATTCACGTGCGCCAGCATGGCCTCCGCTTCATCCGGGCTGAGGCATTTGGACTGGGCAAAGAGGGGCACTGAGGCGACAGACACCAACAGGGCCGTCAAAACAAACCTGATAATCATGGTCATAAAAGGTTGGCCCCGGTCTTGATTGTTAACGAAGTGGCGACGCTATCGGAAAGCGAATCATATTGCGACTTTATAACTCATGCAACGGAAGTAAATCGTCCTGCCACTCGTGGCCCGCGCCTCTTGCGCGTGTGATTCACGGGCGGGTCGAGCACCCCAGCGGGGCTGCCCCGCCGGGGACCCCGCACGCCTGTGCCACTTTTTCGCATCGAGGATCCATATTTATGAAGCGTTCGTCTCTTGCCCTCTTAACCAGTCTGTTTGTCGCCCCGATGGCAGCCTACGCACAGTCGGTCGCGCGCGTGAAGCAATTCTCTGCTCAACCCGAGATCGAAAGCAAAGCCACGGATGAGATGCTGCTGGCGGCGCGCTCGATGGTCGCCCTCAAGCGGCTGGAGAAAGACGTGCTGGTCTATCGTTCACTCGGAGAATTCGAGGCTCACGGCAAACTGGCTCGTGTCTCTTACCACGCTTTTAGAAACGATCTGACCGAAGTTACCGCGGAAGTAGAGCCGATGCTGGCGCGTCTGCCGCAGAGCAAGTTGAAAGCCGAACTCACAAACGCCCTCGACTCGTATCGAGACGGCGAGTTCTGGTGGCAGAAGATCGTCCGGCCGCGCGTGGTCAACGTCTCAGCGCTCGCCTCAACCAGGAACGTTTCCACGCCAAGCGACACGGCATTTGCTGACACCATTCCATATACCGTGACGATTCATTGGCGGCAGGCCAATAGATATCTGAGGCGCGCCCAACAGTTGATGAACGCAGCCTCGAATTGATCAGTGTTTTGCTTCGTGTTGCTTAGTGTGACTTCGTGGATCGTCCTTAGTTTTCCGGACAAAGAAACGATCCACAAGTCACACGAATTAAACACGAAACTCGTTACCACTGAAATCGACTTTTGAGGCAAAGCTTACCCACGCTTCAAAATCACAACTTCCTCGGGCACGCTCACCAGCACTAGACAGCCTTTCTCTGACCGCACTGCATGTTTGCCATGCGGCGGCGTGTATAGATAGTCACCCGCGAACAAATGATCTTTACCCAGCTTGAGGTCTCCCTCGAGGATGAAGATTTCTTCGCCGCCGGGATGATCGTGCGCCGGGTAAGTCGCGCCGGCGGCAAATTTCAGCAGAATAGTCGGTGCGCGGCGCGTCTCTCGATCGAAACGCAACACCTTCACAAATACACCCTCGACGCCCGGTTCAGCCAACGCCTTCCATTCGATCTGATCGCTGCGGACAAGTTGCGTCAGGCTCTCTGTTTGTTTCGAAGTCTCTTTCATTGACGGCACTCCTGGAAAAATGATTTCGCTCGTTGCGGCTTAGGGACGCGCCTTTTTGATCTCGGTAATGTATTCGCCGTGGGTCTCTTCCACGATAGTAAAATCAACCCGGTCGCCGACGCTGACGTGGTCCACCAGAGATTTTCTCTTTAGCCAGAATTCCATCGTCATCGCCGGCATCAACCCTTTAATCTCTTCGTGTTTAATTTCGATCCAGCCTTCTTTGCGATTAATCAAAATGATGGTGCCGGTTCCTGGATAGGGCCGGCCGATGACCGGTGACGGCAATTCTATTGGGGTCCTGCTGACGGCGGCTGGCGCAGCCGGTGTTGCCGCCGCCGGCGCCGTGTTTTGTTGCCGGCAAGTCACACATAGCAACGCCGGCAAAACGATTAACGGCTTCAGACGGCGTGCGAAAAGCTGAAATGGCGAACGACTTGGCAAATTGAAATGATCTCTATGCTTTCAAGTCTCGAGTGTAAGCCGGCCAAAAAACGATCCACTAAGTCACACGAAGCGGCAGTTGGTTTCTTCGTGCGACTTCGTGTGATTTCGTGGATCGTTTTCTCATCAGCTGGCAGAAGTTACAATGCAGACGCCCTGCTTACTCTCGTCCGCGGCTAAGCTTTTCCAGGAAGGCCTGAGCCTGCGACGTGCGGAACCGGTACTCGATCGTGCCCGACCAATCGTTATGAAACAAAGCCGGATCAAACGCAACCAGTAAGGTGTCGTCTGCTTCTTTCGAGAAACGCATCTGGTGGATCCGCTCATCCGTGACGGGAATGTTGACGATCAGATTTGAATACTGAAGTGCGACCAGGCGCGTCCGGGTCAAAGCGATCGCACCCGTGAACCATTGACGCCGCCAACTGGATCTTCGCCCAGGCGCGCGAAAATCCAGATACGTAACCGAGCCCGGAATGCCCTCATCGAGCAGGATCATGTTTTCCGACTTCAACTCCGCGCTTAACTGCGCTGGAATCTTCCCGACACCAAACAGACGGTAAAGGAGCGTCTTCGCCATTCTCTGATCCTAACCTTAACCTAACAAACAATCCGGTCAAAGTGAGGCACTTCTAATAGGGCTAACATACTTAACTCATCAAATCATGTGATTGGCAGGTTGTTGT
>Ga0137403_10004668_pt1 | contig 16091 bp, 13 predicted proteins | sample CZOMad2_1_16fung_FD_122057 | JGI IMG/M metagenome (GOLD analysis project Ga0137403, IMG submission 122057) | Vadose zone soil fungal communities from Angelo Coast Range Reserve, California, USA - CZOMad2_1_16fungal (Hybrid Assembly) | ecosystem: Environmental > Terrestrial > Soil > Vadose zone... | reverse complement strand
CCCGGCCCGTTGGGCCGGGCTATTACATTTCGCGCCTTCGGCGCTCAAGACAACAACCTGCCAATCACATGATTTGATCAGTCAAGTATGTTAGTACCCTCTCAAAGCATATCTGAGCGAGCTTGCGGCGCCCGGGCCGCACCAATTGCAGTTTTCCATTCTTTGACTTCTTCCGGTGGAAAAGATCAAATACAGTAATGGAAACTGAAGGACGAGAAGAAGAATTACTGCGCTCGGTCGCGATTGAGAATGCGAGAAGCATTCGGCGCGATCGCGATCGCGCGGAGCAGGAGCTCGCCCAGACACAGGAAGCGTTGCGCGAGAGCGAGGCTTGGGTGCGCCTGGCGCTCACCAGCGCCGATATGGGCACGTGGCGAGTGAACCTGGAAACGGGCCGGGGAATACGTGATGCGAACCTCAACCGGATTCTGGGCCTTGACGCCGTCAGCTCCACCCATCCCATCGAAGATCGTTTCCGGCTGATTCATCCCGAGGATAAGCCAGCTGCTATGGCTGCGTGGCAGAGCGCGATCAAAGACCGCACCTCTTATGAATCGGAGTTTCGCGTGGTGCGCGATGACGGCACGACCCGCTGGCTGCGCGAACAGGGACGCCCGATTGTTGGCGAAGATGGGCTGCCTGATTTCGTTACCGGCGTAACCCTCGATATCACTGCGCGCAAACAGGCCGAGCAAGCCCGCGCCACCCTCGCGGCTATTGTCGACTCGTCTGACGACGCCATCATCAGCAAGGATCTCAACGGGGTCATTACCAGCTGGAATGGCGGAGCTGAACGGCTCTTTGGCTACACGGCCCTGGAAGCGATTGGCCGTCCCGTCTCAATGCTCATTCCCGACGACCGGATCGACGAAGAACCCGCGATTCTCAAACGTCTCCGCAAAGGAAAGCGGGTTGAACACTACGAGACCATCCGCCGCCGCAAGGACGGTACCCTGATCGACATTTCTTTGAGCGTTTCCCCAGTTAGCGATGAGCGCGGCCAGGTGGTAGGCGCTTCGAAAATTGCCCGAGGCATCTCAGAGCGTAAGCGGGCGGAAGCTGAACTCAAGGCGTTGATAACTCGGGAGCAGGAAGCTCGCACATCGGCTGAGGTCGCCAACCGCGTCAAGGATGAATTTCTGGCTATGGTATCGCACGAGCTGCGCACCCCTCTGAATGCGATCGTCGGCTGGACGCTGTTGCTGAAGAGCGGGAAACTGGATCAGCCCGAGATCGAACGAGCAATCCAGATCATCGATCGCAACGCCAAGGCGCAAGCAATGATCATCGACGAACTGCTCGACGTTTCGCGCATTATCAGCGGTAAACTGAAAATCGAGATGAACGCGGTCGATCTGCCGAACGTGATCGAGGCGGCCATCGATGGAGTTCGGCTGAGCGCAGACGCCAAAGCCATCGAGATCATCCATTCGCTCCATTCGCAGCCGGGCCCTGTGGCCGGAGATGCCGTTCGTTTGCAACAGGTAATCTGGAACCTCCTGACTAATGCGATCAAATTCACTCCTAAAGGCGGCCGCGTCGTCGTGGAACTGAAACGAAGCGCAACTGAGGTCAAGATCATTGTCACAGATAACGGCGAGGGTATCCCGCCAGAGTTTCTCCCCAAAGTCTTTGAGCGTTTTCAACAGGGCGACGGTTCATCAAAGAGGATGCACGGCGGTCTGGGCCTCGGCCTTTCAATCGTTCGCACCCTGATCCGAATGCATGGCGGCAGCGTTCAAGGCGAAAGCGAGGGAGAGGGTCGCGGGGCGACGTTCACGGTCAGCCTCCCGCTCATGGAGGGCACACCTCCTGATGGTCTTGATGTTGACTTTGAATCACTAATGCCCCGCATCGAGCAAGCGAGTGAAGACGGTGACGGCAAGGCGCCCGGGAACTTGAAAACCAACGTCCTGAGCGGACTGAGGGTGCTCGCTGTCGACGACCAACTGGATACTCGCGAGCTGATCACTCTGACTCTTACGCGTCATGGCGCGGAAGTGCGGGCCTGCAAGTCTGTGGCTGAGACACTGAGGGTGATTCAAGACTGGCAGCCGGAGATTATCGTGTCGGATATCGGAATGCCGGGTGAGGATGGCTACGATCTGATTCGTAAGATTCGGGCCCTCAAACTGGAAGATGGCGGACGGATCCCGGCTATTGCTCTGACCGGATATGCGGGCGCAGATGACGAGTTAAAGGCTCGCGCCGCGGGCTACCAGGTTCAACTGACAAAGCCCATCGACCTTCGCGTATTGACTTCAACTATCGCGGAGCTCGCGGGCAGGTTGTAGACAGCCGCGGCTTTGCCTCAAAAGTCGATTTCGGGGTAACGAGTTTCGTGTTTAATTCGTGTGACTTCGTGGATCGTTTCTTTTGTCCGGAAACTAAGGACGATCCACGAAGTCACACTAACCAACACGAAGCAAAACACTCCTGCCTCGAGCTGGTTCCGACTTTTGAGGCAAAGCTGTCAGCCGCATCGGTCCCTTCAGGAATTGGCCTTACTTCAAGAGCCCCACCAGCGCTCTTTCGGCCGCGTGCAAACGGTGACCGCGGTACGAGATCAAATCCTCCGGCGTTTCAAAGTAATGTTTGATAACTTTTCCCTTCTCGAAGGAACTAATGATCTCAGGGCAAATGTAAGACTTGCGGCAAACTGCGGGCGTATTCCCCAGCAGTTCCGCGGTCTCATTAATTGCTGAGGCCACCCATCCTTTGACTTCGCGTTTGTTTCCATTCGGGCTAACGCCAAGACGCGCGAGGGCGCAAGCACAAGTAAGAGTCCCAGCCCACGTGCGAAAATCTTTGGCGCTAAATTTTTGTCCCATCACTTCCTTGATGTACTCATTTATGTGCCGCCCTTGCACGTTAACCAGAGAGCCTTCGCTATCTGCATATTTAAAGACTTCGCAGCCTGGATGTTTGAGCAACTCTCTCACGATGCGCGCGACCTTCGCGTCTCGAATTTCCCGATGCTGGCGGACCTGGGCCTTCCCGGGAAAGTCGAAGATCACTACCTTGCCTTTCACCGAAACATGTCCGGGCCGCAGAGTGGCTATTCCGTAGCTGCCATTTTCGCGGGCATAAACTTGACTGCCCGGCCTCATGTAGCTGATCGACAGAATTCTGACGATGCTGGCAAGCACGCGCTCTCTACCCAGGCCCTGGCCACGCAAGTGTCGCGCGACCGCCTTTCGCATTGATGGCAACGCCTGTGCAAACTGGATCAGTCGCTTAAACTTTCTTAGTTCCTGAATCCTTAAGTGACTCTCGTGATAGAGATACTGCCAACGCCCGGCTTCGTCTCTGCCTACAGCTTGCAGTCGTCCCCCGGCGGCGGAGTTGATGGCAACGTCTTTCCAGGCCGGCGGGATCTTGAGGTCTTTGATCCTGCGCAAGTCCTCCGCGCTTATTCTTCGTCGATCAGCTCTGCGGTAGCGAAACCCGCGCTGAGGCTCGCCCAGTCGCAAGATGCCGGTGGTTCGAAGTCTTTCAACGCTTGTCATCTGAAAGGTCAAGGATCGCGGCGGCGTCCTCGTCATGTCTCCTGTCAGAGAATGAGCCAGTGTGGAAGTCGATTCTGCGACCTCACCGGTAGCGAATCGAAGAGCTCGCCATTTGGAAAAGCGGCAACGGGTAAATCGTTGCCGCTTTCAGTTTGCTGCGCCCGACTGGAACTCGCCTCCGGAGTTTGCGCGCTAGTTGGCCATGCCTCGCGCTTTGGCTTTCCGGAACTTTCTCCTGCTTTCGTCTTCTGGTCCAAGACTGATGCCGGCGGCGTTGCCGCCCGCTTCGGCCGCGCCTTGCACCGCTCCAACCACCGCTCCTTTCAATACGCCCACCACCGCAGCGCCTACGTCCTTTGCCTTGCTGATGACATCCGGTGACGGTTTCTTCTTTGCGGACTTCTTGCCGCCACTTTTCTTTGCGGTAGTAACCGATGCCGATTTCTTGCTGGCTGATTTCTTACTCGCTGATTTCTTACTCGACTTCTTTGATGGCATGTTTTTCTCCTTGGTAGATAACCAGAGTGCTAGCGAACAGACTAATTGCGCCAGGGCGCTTTGCCGGCGCCGCAGGCAGCGTAAGACCTCACTCCGGACTGCTGACAGTGATTGTGCCTAGACGCGCCTGCCCGTAATGAGATTGATGATTAGAACAATCACCGCCACGACCAACAACAAATGAACCAACCCTCCGCCGATGTGACCGATGAGCCCAAGTAACCACAAGATCAATAGGATAACGATGATTGTCCACAACATTGTTTTCGGTGCTCCTTTTTAGTGCGCCAACGTCCAGCGTTCGATCCTGGCCCGTTTGCGGAACAAGGCCAGAGACATAAGCGAACGCGATGACTGCGGTTTAATTGCCCCTACACAACGTGCGAATTGCTCACGAACTACTCTTGTCTTACGTTTTCGGCGCCAAGTTCCTCGAGCAGCCTTTCGAGCTTGTCGGCATCATCCTTGTCAGCCTTTGACTCAACTCCGATCAAGATGCCGCCGCCGCGAATCCCCGCGTCGTAAACCTTGGCCCGATGTTCCGGGATGCCCGCGCCGACCAGCGCGCCGATGAGACCACCGGTAGCGGCTCCCGCACCGAGACCCGCCAACGCGGCCACGATCGGTCCGGCGATGACTAACCCCAGACCCGGCAACGCGATGCTCGAACCGACGGCGAGAATCGCCGCCAGCGTTGCGCCGGCAACGCCACCGACTGCACCACCGACCGCGGCGCCGTCTCCGGCGTGCGTGCCGGCGGCGAGCGCAAACTCCTTGTTCTTGGTCGCATCCGACATCAACACGCTGATCTCGTCACGCGTGTAACCTCGTTTGATGATCGCATCGACAGCCGCTTCAGCTCCTGCCCGCGATTTGAATAGTCCGGTAACTAATTTAGGTTTCGACATATCGTTTTCTCCTTAGCCGGAAGCCTCAGAGCATCTGCGCGCGAGCTTGCTGCGCACGGGCTGCGCCGATCGCCGTCTCGACTTTCTTGACCTCTTCAGGCGGCGGCAGCACCGCCGCTATTCCCAGCGACTTGATCCAGAGTTCACGCGCCCAACCGGTCGTGTGATAGAGATGCTCGTCCTCTTCGTCTTCAACTTTCTCGTGCGCCGCACTCAACAGCTTGGCAACTTCACCGGAGGCTTTCTTCGCCGCCTCGCCAATCAGGTGCCAGTTAAGGTGATCCTTTGTTTCGGCCAGCACGACCGACTCTGCCGCAACCAATTCGGCAGCGCCCTCCTCGCCCGATTTCAAAGCCATCTCCATAGCCTGGACTAAAGACTCGCCGATGTGACGCACGACCTGTCGTCCGGGGCTTTCCTCATCAGGATCCAGACCCATCGCCTGCAAAACATCTTTCATAACCGTGACGTGATTCTTCGTCTGCTCGAGATACTTTTCCCACTCTTCTTTCAAATCGTCGTTCTCAACACACTTCAAAGCCGTGGTGTAAACCTGAACGCCGCCCAACTCCGTCTCCAACGATTGATATAGAAGTTCTTTTACGTGCTCCTTCTTCATGAGTCCGCTTTCCCCCTTGAGTTTTCAGATCCTTCGGTGGGGAACAAAGCAATATGCAAGCCACAATATTCGAACGTGAGCGAAGCATCCGCCGCTTGAAATGCATTCCGGGCAGGACAATTCTGGCTTGCACTGAAGGTGCGGGCTATTGTTCTTTGAGTGAAACTGAGGCCGAGCCGCGGGCCTTGATGGCTGTGAAAAAGGCGACGCAAAGCAGAGGCGTTCAGGGTTGGAAAGTAGGACATGGCCGTTCACCGGTATGTACCGGACGGATACAGCCAAATCGTCAAAGAAACCGCGCCCCTCCCTCTTGGCGGTCCAGACCACCAACGAATTAATCGGAGAGCGGGCTAAGAAACAGACACCCAAAGTCGACGATGACAAGCCGTTTTTAGCAGCCTCAAAAACGGCGCCGAAATCGACACAAATTGTTTCGCCGATAATTGGCTTTGCGAAAATTTGGATACAACTCTGACTCACTTCTGTGAATCTTAGTAGCGTTCCCGACAACGCTACGAGACTTGGGCAGAAAAGAAAGCGAGATCCCCAGACTCAAGATGTTACCGGCGTTGGCCAGTTCACTTGATACCGGCCTTGCAAAACCCACAAAGTCCTGATAAAAAACCTGAAGATTTAGGAAGGAATTAAGATGTTCAACTTTAGACCCAGCTATCTCAAAATCACTGCTATCACCGGACTAGTCCTCGCGATTGCTGCCGGCTCCTTTGCCAAGACCCACTCAGACGCGAAGTTTTCCAACATTAAGATTCGAAATTTTGGCCAGATGGACGAACGCTTTTATCGTGGCGCCCAGCCCGACGAAGGCGATTACAAAGACCTGAAAGCTTTGGGCGTAAAAACCGTCATCGACTTACAGGACCATCCAACCAGCTATGAAAAGCGCGACGTGGAAGCCCTGGGAATGCGCTATGTCAACCTTCCGATGAGCGATTCCAGCTATCCGAAGGATGAGTCAATCAACGCTTTCCTGAAGCTGGTGAACGACCCGGCAACCGGCGTGTTCTTTGCGCACTGCGCGGGCGGCCGTCACCGCACTGGAGTCGTCGGCGCCGTCTATCGCTTCAACGTGAACCACTGGACCTATGACCAGGCTTATGCGGAAATGAAGGACTACGATTTCTACACGAGGTTTGGGCACGGCGATCTGAAGACATTCGTCGAGGACTACGCGCGGAAGATGCCGAGCGTTGCCACCTCGGCTGCTGCGACGACGAACAAGTAAGCATTTGGAATCCCGAATCTGAAATTTCCGATTTGCGAATTCATGATAAGGCCGCTTCTGACGAAGCGGCCCTTTTTGTTAGGTAGCTCGCTGTGAAGACGGCAGCCCGACCGTAAGGGAGGGCTCACGACGCTTCAATTAACGCCGTAGTGGCTTGCAAAGGTTAGGTGAATGAGCCTTCCCTAACGGTCGGGCTACTGCCCCGTTCGCGCTGCGCGCTCATTGCGGACAGGGATGTCCGCGCTCCCATTTACACCGTAACCAGCTCTCGCGAATCTTCTTCTTCGCCTCTGAACTGCAACTCATTAAGCCTCGCATAAAGACCTCCATTGTCCCGCAGTTCTTCGTGGGTACCTTGCTCTACCACCCGTCCCTGGTCAATAACAAAGATCACATCGGCGCGGCGGACGGTAGCCAGCCGGTGCGCGATCACGATGGAAGTCCGCCCCTGCATCAACTTCTCCAAAGCGTCGAACACAAGCTTCTCGGACTCGGCATCCAATCCGGCAGAAGGCTCATCGAGAATCAAAATAGGCGCGCCACGGATAATCGCGCGGGCGATTGTGATGCGCTGGCGCTGACCGCCGGAGAGAGTTACGCCGCGCTCGCCCACCATTGTGTCGTAACCTTCGGGCATTTTGTCGATGAACTCATCTGCATTCGCCAGCTTCGCCGCGCGGATGATCTCCTCTCGTGTCGCTTCGGGCTTTCCGTAGGCAATGTTCTGCGCCACTGTCGCCCGAAACAAAAGCGTCTCCTGCAATACAAAGCTAATCTGCTGGCGCAACGACTTGCTCTTGAACCGGCGAATGTCGATGCCGTCAATTTTGATTTGCCCGGCGCTGAGATCGTAAAAGCGCGGCAGCAGGCTGACGATCGTAGTCTTCCCGGCGCCGGTCGGCCCTACGAGAGCCGCTAACTGGCCGGGCTTGATCTCAAGACTTATGTCCCGAAGCACCGGCTGGCCGCCGTCGTATAAAAACTCGACGTGATCGAATTCGATCCGGCCTTTGAAACGCGGCGCGGGTTTAGCTCCAGGCAGGTCGCGCACCTGCATTTCGTTTTCGAGCACTTCGCGAATCCGCTCCCACCCGACCTGTGCTTTTGAAATCGTGTCCGTCATCTTCGAAAGCTCGCGCATGGGCTTGTACATCTTGCCGAGATAGAGCAGAAATACGAGCAAATCTCCCGCGGTCAACGCACCGCTGAGCACCAGACGCGCGCCATACCAAAGCACCAGACAAGTGCCGCACGCGACAATCACTTCCACCAGCGGCGGCAACTTGGCTTTGATGCCTCTGGCCTCGAGGGCCGCTTCTACACTCTTCAAGCTCTGGCGCTCGAACCGCTTTTGCTCAAAATCTTCACGCGCAAATGCTTTGACGACGCGAATGGATGACAGCACTTCCTCGAGGATGTTGACTACCTCGCCTTCTTTACGCCGCACGGCGCGCGACGCTTTCTTGATCCGGTGAGTGTAGTAATAGACGACCAGAAACAATCCCGGCGCCACCGTCAGGGCGATGAGCGTGAACTCAAAGTTGAGATAGAACATCACGACCATCATGCCGACCAGGGTCAGCACGTTCACCACCATGCCCAGCAGCACCGTTGAAATAAAACTCTGCACCGCATCGATGTCGCTGGTAACGCGGCTGATAAGGTCGCCGGTGCGTTTTTGATCGTGAAAAGAAAGTGAAAGCCGCTGGATGTGACTGTAGAGCACGCGCCGCAGGTCGTACATCACCCATTGACCGACGCTGGTCGTCAAATACTTTTCAAAGTAGGAGCTAATCGCGCCGAAGATTGCGATCGTCAGCACGGCCAGGACGGCAAAGTTCAGAATTGCAAACTTGTCAGTGCCTATCAACGCCACGACGCCGGCCAACCAGCCAGGCATGTGCTTCGCGCCAAAGACATAGTCGAAGACAACCTTGAGCGGCCACGGTTCAAGCAGATCAGTGACGCTTTCGCCAATGACCGCGATGAAGGCGAGCGAAAGCGTGAACCAGTGTGGGAAAAGCAGATCAGTAATCCGAATCTTTTTCTGCATCGTGACGGCCCAACAAAGCGGCACTAGCCCGACCGTCAGGGAGGGCTCCACCTGCCGCGCTGAGCCCTCCCTGATGGTCGGGCTAGTCCCTCTGATTGAAACTCAATCAGCCCTGGAGATTAACCAACTCGCTGATCCTCGACTTAACCACTTCAGTAAGCGCAGTGATTTCTTCAGGCGTGTAATTTGCCGCGCGAAAAGCGTCTGAGATCTGCTGATCGCTCAACTGCGACAGGATACTGCCCACCCACTTCGCTTGTTCCACGGTTATGTTCTTCAGGAGGCTTTGGTTCTTGCCGTTGTAGTTGAAGACTACATAGCCACCCTTGACGCCCTTAATGAAACTCGTCTTAACGAACTGGTCCGGGCGATTGCGCGTGTGGCCGATAAAGTTTCCTTCTTTACCGAAACTCGCACCCAGGTCGGTGTCAAAGTAACGAACCTCTTTTTGCCCGGTCGCTTCGTCGGTCACTACCACAATGTTGTTGTTGTGATTCTGTATGTCCCAGTTATTAATCAAGGCCATCAGGACCTTCAATCCCTGCAGTTCCCGGGTGCCAACAAAAGGATTTTTTTCCCAGTCCCAGCGCTGGCCGAGTCTCTTTTGTCCCTTAATCCGCGCCTCGAACCTCGCGTTATCGAAACTTCCCTTCCCTTCAATCTCGACATGCGGCACCAGGTAAGTAACGTCGGCAAAATACCCCGCGGCCCAAAGGAATCGGACCGCTGCGGTTTCCGACTGCGCCTCGTCGCCGACCTTGATCACCCATTCATTGCCGGCCCCGTCGCGCACTCGATACTTAGTTGAGTGGCTGCGCGTCTCGTCGGCGACGAAGGTGACCTTCGAAAGATCTGGTTTCATCGCCTCGCCACCTTCCCCGAGATACATATCTCGCGAAGAGACATCGGTCGGCTCGTTCCAGAGCACCGCCTTGCCATCGCTCGGAATTGGTTTAGAAGACTTAGGATGGCTCTTTTTCTGCTGTGCCAGAGTTGAAGCCGTCAATAACATGGTCAGACCGATCACTATTGCGGCCGCCTGTTTGTAAATATTTGCTGCGAACATTTCTCACACTCCTGTCAGAAATCTATGCTGTCAAAAACAGAGGGTTATCTTGTGGCTTTCGCGGCCATGCGTTTCTGAGCGTTCTGCAACTCGTTGATCCTGGCGCGCACGCCATGGCTCATCATGCGAACTTCTGTGGGAGTGTAGTTGGCTGAACGGAAAGCATCTTCGAGCTGCCGATCACTCAGACGCGACAGCCAGCCGGTGATCCATTGGGCCTGGTCGACGGTGATGTCTTTGAATAAATTCTTCCGCTTTAGCTTGTAGTGAAAGTCCACCCGGCCGTCTTTCACCTGATCTACCAGACGGGTCTGCGCATAAGCTTTAGGATTGTTGCGATCGGGCTTGAAGTATATGAACCTGGGAATGTGGCTGACCTTGCCAAAGCTGCCGCCTAGATCAGACACGAAATAGCGCAGCTCGTTATCGGCGATCTTCTTGTTGTGAACGACGGCGACCTTGTTGTTTGAGTCCTTGATGTCCCAGTTGTTCAGCAGGGCCATCATGACCTTCATGCCCTGGAACTCGCGACTGCCGACGAACGGATTTTTCTTCCACTGCCAGCCGTCGACTCGTTTGATGTCTTTTGGCCGCAAACCAAAGCGCACGTTCTCCAGCGGCTTATTCAGGCCCTCGACCTTAACCTTCGGCACCAGGTAATTGACGTCCGGCAAATATCCAACGGCCCACATCAGACGTGATGCGGCAGTCTCACCTTTCGCCTCTTTGCCGAGCTTAACTACCCATTCACGCCCCGAACCATCGCGGACTCGATACTTGGTCGAGTACCCACCCTTCTCTTTTTCGATCAGGGTGACTTTGCTGAGATCCGGCTGCAAAGCTTTACCGCCCTCTCCCCAATACAGATCGCGCTTCGCAATATCGGACGGCGCGCGCCAAAGCACCGGGATTCCATCCGGCAGACTCTGATTGCCCTTCTTTTTCTTAAGCTTCTGGCCGGGATGAATCGTGGCCGGAATGAGCAGAGCCAGGGTAACCACCAGGAGAGTCCAACGGCGCCAGGTATGTCGTGCAAACATTTTTCTGTACTCCCGAATTTCGGTTTAACTCAGGGGGTAACAAAAACCTGGGGGAACCAGAACTCATAGCGATGCGCCTTCAAAGTACATCTGACTATCAAACTGATCTGCATCTGCGTTGACCGGCACGTGCGCGTAAGCGCCGTCCGGCTGCAACTCACGCGCGTTGACGTTGTCGCGCAAGTAGGCCTCGAGAACTTCGTCGCGCAAATACTGGCGCAGCCTCGCGTCTTTGACCGGGCAGACAACTTCGACGCGGCGATTGAGATTCCGCGGCATCCAGTCTGCGCTGCCCAGGTAGACTTCTTCATTGCCGTCATTGGCGAAGTACCAGACGCGACTGTGTTCCAGGAATCGTCCGACGATGCTGCGCACGCGAATATTTTCAGAGAGGCCCCGGACGCCGGGCCGCAGCATGCAGATACCGCGGACGATTAGATCGATTTCGACGCCAGCGGCCGACGCGTCATACAGACTCTGAATGATCGCCGGATCAGCCAGGCGATTTAGCTTCGCGATAATTCGCGCGCCACGGCCGGCTTTGGCGTTGACGATTTCCCGTTCAATCAGCTCGGTCAGTTTCTCTCGCAGGTTCACCGGGGCCACGAGCAGTTGGCGATATTCTTTCTGCTTCGAATAGCCCGTCAGATAATTGAAGAACTCGGTTGCGTCCGCGCCGATTTCTTCATCTGCGGTGAGTAACCCGAGATCGGTGTAGGTGCACGACGCGGTGGGATTGTAGTTACCGGTCGCGATGTGAACATAACGCTTCACCAAGCTACCTTCGCGCCGCACGACCAGAGTCAACTTGCAGTGCGTCTTCAGTCCGATCAGGCCATAGACGACGTGGACGCCGGCATGCTCCAGACGGCGCGCCCACTCGATGTTGTTCTCTTCGTCGAACCGGGCTTTCAGCTCGATCAAGGCAGTAACTTGTTTTTCCTGTTCGGCTGCTTGAATCAACGCCTCGGCGATTTCTGACCGCGATCCGGTGCGGTACAGACAGATCTTTATCGCGAGCACATCCGGATCATCAGCGGCGGCCCGGACGAAATCCGTCACCGTGGAATAAGCGCTGTAGGGATGGTGCAGCAACACATCCTCATCCTTGATCACGTCAAAGATTGGCCGCCGATGGGTGAGCACCTCCGGAATAGACGTTCGCAACGGACGATACTTCAAATCCGGCCGATTCAGCTCGCACAGACCAACCAGGTCAGCGACATTCAACGGCGCGTCCACCCGGTAAATATCATCCGATTCAAGTCGGAGTGCGTTCGTCAGATAGTCGAGCATTTCGTCAGGCATGGCCGACGCAACCTCGAGTCGCACCGGCGTGCCGAAGCGCCGCTGTCGCAACCCCTGCTGCAAAGCTCGCAACAGATCGTCGGCCTCATCATCGCGAATTTCTATGTCCGCATCGCGGGTCACACGGAATGTCTGGGCAGGTTCCGCCCGCATTCCGGGAAACAGAGTGCCTAGGTTGGAGGCAATCAGGTCGCTGAGAAAAACGAACTTGGATTCGGCGATCGGGACCAAACCGGGCAGCACGGGCGGCACCTTTATTCTGACAAAACGTGCTTCATTCTTCGTTGTAGCAGGCTCCTGCACTATCAATCCCAAATTCAAACTGAGCCCGGAAATATAGGGAAAAGGATGTGCCGGATCTACGGCGAGCGGAGTCAGCACGGGAAAAACATTGCGCGCGAAATAATTATCCAGCCGGCGGCGCTCGTCCGCAGACACGGAGTGATAAGGAGCTACGACAATTCCATTCAGCTCCAGCTCGGGTAGAATATCCTCCGTGAGTGAACGACTGTGTTCGGCAATCATCGGTCGCAAGCGAGCTCTTACCTCCCGCAGTTGCTCTTCGGCAGTCAGCCCATCCGGGGAAGGTTGCACCCAACCCTGCTCGACTTCTTCTTTCAACCCGGACACGCGCACCATGAAAAACTCGTCGACGATGTTGGCAAAGATGGTAAGAAATCGCAGCCGTTCAAGCAGCGGGGCTTTGTCGTCCAGAGCCTCTTCCAGAACCTGCCGGAAGAACTCAATCAGACTGAGTTCGCGATTGAATAGACGCTGCTCTGCCTCGCGCAGGAGTCTTGGCTGGAGGCGCAGCGCCTTCGCCGGCCTCGCGGCGCTTAGTCGATTATTCATTTGTAAATTTGAAATCATTTCTTTGGATCAACTTTTCTTTGGATCAACTTGATGTTTCCCGCGTCCTCTTCGCAGGCGCACACTGAGAACTTCCATCGGCTATTTTTGACCAACAACTCAGCAACTCGTATTCCTCAAACTCACTCGCTTAGAGTAATACCCGCGAGATTTGGCTGTCTTCGCGAAGTGCCCGTGCTAGAAATAAGTAGTTCGCAAACTCGACGCAATCGAATCGTACTAATTCCCTTCATCGAAGATCGACAGAGTGTAATAAACCTATTCTTAATGGAAGGTTGAGACACGATTCCGTCGAGAGCTAACGCTTGGGAGCAGCATATGCACGACGCGCCGGTACACTCACGAACTGATTCGATTCGATGATGTAGCCGGTCAAACGGCCGCCGTAAACGCATCCCGTATCAAGCCCAATCGCGCGCGGCGCCAGTCGCGGGGCTTTCGACGGCCAATGGCCAAACACCACGATTCTTCGGCCGCGATAAACCTTGTACCAGGGTAGACCTCGGCGGCTGGAAGGATTCGCGCCCATCGTTCGGATCTCGGTTAAATCAGTAACCACTTGGCGTCGCAGAGGCACCCCCGGACGCACCCCGGCGTGGACGACCAGATGAGATCCAAGATTTATCGTGAAGGGTAGCGAGCGCAAATAATCAGAGTAACGTTCCCGTTGTGATTCCAGTTGGGAAGCCGTCACCTTAAGCTCTTTGGTAAGGCGCCGGGGCTCGCCTCGCCAGTATTGTCTTAAGGCTCGATCGTGATTTCCAATCACTGCCGAGAACCTGTCGTCGGCGATGAAACGATCCAGGACCTCGGCATTTTTAGGGCCTTTGACGATGAGATCACCGACCGCGATTACGCTGTCATCTGGGCGGAGTTTGACCAGAGCCAGCAAATCCTTCAGCTCATCATAACAACCGTGGATGTCTCCGATGACGATGGTGCGACCCATACAGTTACTCAGTTACTGATCCAACGCCGGCGGCTCAGCAGCGAAAAAATCGGGGAACTGAGTTGCGAGCCAGGCAAGCCAGTGCTCGGCTATGCGGCCTTGCCTCTGGCTTTGCCTCGAGACTCGACACGGATTTCCAGCAGCCGCGGCTTATTTCCGGTTCGCGCAGGCGCCGGGAGGGTAATCTCAAGGACTCCGTTTTGAAATGCTGCATTTGCCTTCTGGGCGTCGGCGCCCTCGGGCAACGGAAGTCTGCGGTAGAACTTTCCATAACTGAGTTCGCTACGAAAGTAACCGTTGCCCTTTTCGTCGTGTCCACCGCGGCGTTCGCCTTCAATCGTGATTGCGTTATCGCTCAACTCGACCTTCACGTCGTCCCTGGTCAAACCTGGCAAGTCAGCTCGCACAAGGAACTGACCATCGCGCTCCAACACTTCGACTTCCGGTGCCCAGACTCCTTCGCCAACTGCGCTCTTCAGCGCCGGCGCAAACCAGCCGCCCCTGAAGCCAAAGTCCTCGAGCAGACGATCCATCTCTTCGCCAAAACGCTTGACGAGCGCTACCGGACGCAGCCCCTCCGTTGACAACTGGTTTTCATCGGGCCGGCGCGCGGTTCGGCTCCGCGGTCGCACCGCCCGCGAATTCTTCTTCCTCGGCATGATATCTCTCCTCTCGCGATTTCAGGTTTCAAGGTTACCTTGCACAGCGCATTGCCTGGCTCGGCAACAAACTCATCAGTTTCTGTTCTTATCGTCAGCAAATGGAATGCCTCTTGCTTTTGGTACGTTGATCCGTTAACTGGAATTGCGCGCGTTGCCATCTGCTTGTCGATTGTTTGCTCCGAAACCGCAACATACCGGGCCGAACAATCTGCGTAGAACGCGAAAACAAAACTGAAAATCGACCGGCGCGATGCTGAGACGGTTCTAAAACAATACAAATGACCCGACAACTGGCTGAACCCATGCGCGAGCTCCGAACCAGCGCTATGACCGTAAGGCGCTTCTCTATTTGGGCTCGTGTGTCCGGCGTCAGTTTGATGAGGAGCAAACCACGAGGCCGACTTTCACTTCGCGGAAACCCTAACCCTCCGACATAGCTCTCCTTCGCGCCGCTTGCTCGTGCTCGGAAACGGGGATAATGTGTGCGCCATGATTCTTGACCTACATCGTCGTTCTCCTGTCTTGTGGTCCGTGCTCGTCTCTTTGGTTTGCCTGACGTTCAGCGCCAGCGCGCAACAGGTGTCACAGCCCAGCCCGGATCTTTTTGCCGGTCTACGCTGGCGCAACATTGGCCCGTTTCACGGCGGGCGCATCGCAGCCGTTACCGGCGCGATCGGTCAGCCCGGCGTGTTCTACCTGGGCACGCCAGCCGGCGGCCTTTGGAAAACCACGAGCGCGGGCGTGACGTGGTTCCCGATCTTCGATCAGTTCACTAACGTTGACAGCATCGGCGCCATTCAGGTCGCGCCTTCGGATCCAAACATCGTGTATGTCGGCACGGGTGATTCAGTGCAGGGCTCGAATGGCGACGGCATGTACAAATCGATCGATGCCGGCAAGACGTGGATGCACATCGGCCTCGAGGACACAGTCAAGATCAACAAGATCGTGATCGATCCGAAAGATCCGGATCACGTCCTCGGCGATCGGCGAGTAGGCCGCGTGCGTGCGCATGATCCAGCTTCGGATGCCTTCGCTGTTGTGATGCTTCTTGCGCTCGTTCGGCAGGTCGATGCGCTGGTTCTTTTCGGCGTCGCGGAAGGTGAACATCGGGTCGAGGCCTTCCTCGACCTTCTTGATCTCGCGCCGGAGCACGCGGCGATAGAGCGCGATGCCGTTGTCTGAGGCGCCGAGATTTTCCTGGGTGCGGTCGACGACCGGGCCTTGCGTCACCCACACCGCCATGTCCTGGCCGTCGATGTTGTCCATGATGAAGTCGCCGTCCGCGCCGCGCAGCGGGACCTCGTAGACATGGACCTTGTCGAGCAACTCCTGTTCGACCTTCTCGCCCTTTGGTGGCACGTAG
>Ga0137403_10004667_pt1 | contig 16092 bp, 12 predicted proteins | sample CZOMad2_1_16fung_FD_122057 | JGI IMG/M metagenome (GOLD analysis project Ga0137403, IMG submission 122057) | Vadose zone soil fungal communities from Angelo Coast Range Reserve, California, USA - CZOMad2_1_16fungal (Hybrid Assembly) | ecosystem: Environmental > Terrestrial > Soil > Vadose zone... | reverse complement strand
ATAAGACGGATGATTATTTGCGACAGAAGTAGCGTCACAGAAATAATCCGCAGATTACACAGATTACACAGATTACAGAGTGAAAGAAACACTGGTTACGAGCGGGTTAAGTCGAAGCATTCAAGTTCTCGGTTAGGAGACTAAATACCTAATTGTGTAGCCTCTTTCTTAATCTGTGTAATCGGCGTAATCTGCGGATAGCAAATCACCTCACAGTCTTCTTTACTAACCCAACAAAGTCAGCGATATCGGCTTCGGTAGTGTCAAACGAAGTCATGAAGCGAACTTCCGAAGTCTCTTCGTTCCAAACGTAAAAGAAATACTCCTTCTGAAGTCGGGCAATATATTTCTTAGGTACTATTGCAAAAACTCCATTTGCTTCGACCTTCTGAGTGATTCTTGTCTGCGGGATCTTCCGCAACTCTCGCGCCAGCAGTTGGGCCATTTGATTTGCATGTTCGGCATTTCGGCGCCAGAGATCGTTGGACAGTAATGCTTCAAACTGCGCTGAGATAAATCTCATCTTCGATGGCAAATGCGTGCCTTGTTTACGCGTGTACTTGAAATCCCTCGCCAGGCTCTGGTCGAAGAAGACGACCGCCTCGCCATACATCATTCCGTTCTTGGCCCCACCAAAGGAAAGAATATCTACGCCGGCATCCTTAGTGATCTCCTTGAGTTTGACGTTTAGGCTCGCAGCGGCGTTTGCGATGCGGGCGCCATCCACGTGCAACAACATATTATTGTCATGAGCGAAGTTTGCGAGAACTTTCAATTCTCGCGGTGTGTAGACCGTGCCCATCTCGGTGGCTTGCGAAACTGAAATCACGCGCGGCTGCACATGGTGTTCAAAACCAACCTCATGAAGCAGCGGCTTGATTTGATCAACCTTGACCTTCCCGTCCGGCGTGCTCAGGGAAAGAAGTTTGCAGCCGGTGAATTTTTCGGGCGCGCCGCATTCGTCGACGTTAATGTGTGCGGTCTCGGCGCAGACGATTGCATGATGCGACTCGGTGGCGGCTTTCAAACCCAACACGTTGGCGCCCGTGCCTCCAAAGACGAAAAAGACATTTGCGTCTTTCCCAAGATGCTCGCGAAACAGCTTGATTGCACGCGCGGTGTAGGGGTCATCGCCATAGGCAATCACGTGGCCATCGTTGGCGGCAGCAATCGCCTTTATGATCTGAGGGTGAACGCCGGCGTTATTGTCGCTGGCAAAACTGCGGGATGGCTTCACTTGTTGTTTGCTCATGAAAATTGTCTTCAGGGGTTCAAGTTTGTCTGCAACATCAGAACCGGGAGCAATAGCGACCGGCCCAATGCGCAACTTAGATGTACGCCACCCGTCGCTACCGCTCCTGGTACCTGATACCCCCTTTTGAAGTCAACCGATTGGAGTCAATTGATACGACGGTGCTGACATCCCAAGCAATTCTTTCTGGTTGTTCCTCGCTGAGCGCCCGCGGTGGCCGCTTCCGCTCTGATGTTGAGTTTCTGGCCGGTCGCTACCGCTTCCGGTTCTGATTTGCTGGTACAAAGCACGAAGTTCACGCTTTTCCAGACTTAAAGTCCTTGATTATCTCGCGGGCTGCATTCGCGCCTGGCCCGCCAGTCACGCCGCCACCCGGATGCGTTCCGGCGCCGCAAAGATAAAGCCCCTTGATTGGAGTCCGATATTGGGCCCAACCAATGATCGGACGGAACGTGAAGAACTGATCGAGTGACTGCTCGCCGTGGCAAATGTGGCCACCACTCAACCCGTAAGTCTCTTCCAGATCGAGCGGCGTGATAATCTGGCGCGCCACAATCAACTCCTTCAAGTTTGGTGCGTAGTCTGACAGCTTATTAACAACTGTGTCGGCAAACCCTTCACGCCGCGAATTCCAGTCACCATTCTTCAACTTGTAAGGCGCATATTGCACGTAAACCGACATGGAATGAGCGCCGGCTGGCGCCAGGGCGGGGTCGGCCAAAGAAGGAATCGAGATGTCCATGTAGGGCGCCGGTGAATAGTCGCCATACTTCGCGGCATCGAAGGCGCGTTCAAGATAATCAATGTCCGGGCCGATATGTATTCGCCCGGAAAGTTTCGAGGCTGCCACTTGACCATCGCTACCCTCGAGCCCCGCGAAGATTGGCAGTCCCGAAAGCGCCAGATTAATTTTTGCCGATACTCCGATAGCGCGGTAGTTGCGAATCTTCAAGAGGAAGTTAGGGTCCAGATCGATCGGATCGACCAATTTCAGAAACGTCGTGCGCGGATCGGCATTGGAAACAATCGCGCGCGCCGAGATTTCCTCTCCAGTCTTCAATTTGACTTTGGAAGCTCTTTCCTCGGTCGCCTCGATTCTTTCAACGTCGGTCCCGGTTCTTAGTTCTGCTCCCGCGTTGAGGGCCGCTTGAGCAAGAGCTTCAGATAGCGCACCCATGCCACCACGGACGAATGCAGCGGGACCAATCGCATGACCATCCATTCCGGCCTGCCAGAGTAAACCCGTGCTTGTGCCGGCGGACCATGGCCCGGCAAACGCGCCAAAGATTCCGCGTGCTGCGACCGCCGCCCGCAAGAGTTCAGTCTCGAACCATTCCGCCACCAGGTCGGCAACCGCCATCGGCCCCCAGCGCAGCAATCGATAAGCATCCTTCTTGCCCAGTCCGCGAAACGAGTGGCCCAGTTTACCCAGGTTCCATAGCTCACCCGGCGAGGGATGTTCTATCGCTGGTGGCATCATGGTCAGCAACGGCGCCAACATTTTGCCGATGCGTGAGAAACTTCGTTCGAATTCCGGATAGCTCTTCGCGTCTTTTGCGGAAACCTTTTCTATCTCCCGAATTGTTTGGGCTGTTTCGTTGTAGATGCAGATCGATCGACCATCGCGAGCGAGCGCAAGCACACGCGCCTCGGGAGTAATGATCTCAAGTCCGTGGCGCTCAAGGTCAAGGTCTTTTGCAATTTGGGAAGAGAATGGACCTGCGGAGTGAGCCAGGGTCGAGCAACGAAAGCCCGGATGGATACCTTCAGTGACCGCACCGCCGCCGACAATCTCCCGCCGTTCAAGTACCAGCGTTTTCAATCCCGCTTTCGCAAGATAGCAGGCTGCAACCAACCCGTTATGGCCGCCGCCGATAATGATGATGTCGTGCGTTTTCATCCTCGCCACTAGTTCAAGCAGAAATCAGCCGCGAATTAACGCGGATAAAGAAGGATCTGAAAAGGAATTAAGAACCTATTCGGATGTAAGCGGTTGTCTTTGGTCGTTGAAAGCCATCTCTATCCAAAACAACGGGCTCACACGGTACCGGCTCACAGCGCGCAACCGTCTGTTCGTCTTTCGAATCCGCGCTCATCCGCGTAAATCCGCGGCAAGTAATTACTTCTTATCCTTCAGCATCTGCATCGCAGCATTCCGACCCGGTGCGCCCATGATTCCGCCGCCTGGATGCGTCGCCGAGCCGCACATGTACAGATTGCGGATCGGCGTGCGGTATTGCGCCCAACCCGGCGCCGGTCGCAGAAAGAAGAGTTGTTCGAGAGTGAGTTCACCCTGAAAAATGTTGCCTTCGGACAAACCAAACTCGCGCTCGAGATCCAAGGGCGTCAAAACCTGACGGTGCAGAATCAGGTCTTTGATGTTTGGTGCGTGTTCCGCAATCGTATCGATCACCGTGTCGCCAAACTCTTCGCGCTTCTCGTCCCACGTCCCTTCTTTCAAGTTGTATGGCGCATACTGCACAAAACACGACATCACATGCTTGCCTGGCGGCGCCACTGAAGGGTCCGTCAGACTGGGAATCACAATGTCGATATAAGGGCGGCGTGAGAAGCGGCCATACTTGGCCTCATCGTAGGCGCGCTCCATGTAATCGACGCTTGGCGAAATGGAGATCGCACCCCGCAGATGCGGACCAGCACCAGGCAGGGATTTGAGATTCGGCAAACCATCAAGCGCGAGATTCACCTTGCCCGAAGAGCCGCGATACTTGTAGCGCTTCAGATCATCGGCAAAGTCTTCGGGCAGATGTTCTTCGCCAACCATCTTCATGAACGTCAACCGCGGATCGACGCTGGAAGAGATCACGTCCGCATAAATCTCATCACCGTTTTTCAGTACAACACCCTTCGCTTGTCCGTTCTTGAGGATGATCTTCTCAATCGGCGCTTCCGTACGAATTTCCGCGCCTGCCTCGCGCGCTGCCTCTGCTATCGCATTTGAAATCGCGCCGGTGCCGCCGCGCGACAACCCCCACGAGCGAAACGCGCCGTCAATCTCACCCATGTAATGATGCAGCAGGACGTAAGCCGTGCCCGGCGAACGAACACCCAGAAAAGTACCAATAATTCCGGAAGCCGACATCGTGGCTTTGAGCACGTCAGTCTCGAACCACTGATCGAGAAAGTCGACCGCGCTCATCGTCATCAACTGCACCTGGTTGTATTTATCTTCCTCCGGAAGTTTCTGAAATCTGCGGCCGAGGAAAAGCAGGTCCTTCAAGCCCTTTGGATTGAGTGACGTTGGATCGGGCGGCGTCATGCTCATGATCGGCTTCACGAAGTGGGCCATATCGAGCATGGCTTTCCCGTATTCGTCATAGGCTTCAGCATCGAGCTTGGAGTGGCGGGCAATCTCGCGGCGGGTCTTGGCGTGATCGTTCACCCGCCACAAATAATCTCCATTCGCCATCGGCGTGAACGTGCCGTCCAGCGGAAGAATTTCTAATCCATGTCGCGGTAGATCGAGCTCGCGAATGATCTCTGGACGGAGCAGCGATACAACGTAGGAGCAGACCGAGAACTTGAAACCGGGAAACACTTCTTCGGTGACAGCCGCGCCACCGAGCACATGACGTCGCTCGAGCACCAGCACACGCTTACCCGCGCGTGCAAGATATGCGGCATTGACCAGACCGTTATGTCCACCGCCGATGACGACGACGTCATACTTTTTCATGTCTATGATTAGGGGCGTTCTTTAAAGAAACAGGCACGTATCATTACCTATGCACGTGATAACCCGCAAGCGGCTGAATGAATTCGCCGATGAGCATCCGGAGGCTAGAACCGCGCTTGCACACTGGTATACCTCAGTAAAGCGAACTAATTTTTCGTCACTTCCAGAGGTGAAGGTGATGTTTCCGACAGCGGATCGGGTAGGAAAGCTGACTGTATTCAATGTGGGTGGAAACAAGGTGCGAGTTATTGCCGCGATCCACTATAATCGAAAGCGAATCTACATTCGCGCGGTCCTTACTCACGAAGAGTATGACAGAGGTAGGTGGAAGGAATGAGTTTGCAGAGTTTAGACGTCGATAAGACGGCCAGCGCCTGGTCATCGCTTGCTGGCACCGTTTTCGTTCCTCATTCACTCGAGGAATACCGGCGGTTAGTCGCGCTGTTGGATAATCTCATTGATGAAGTCGGTGAAGACGAAACACACCCGCTTGCTTCTTTGATGGAGATTGTTGGTGTGTTAGTCCAAAATTACGAAGCTGAACATGTGCCTGAATTGACTGCCCACTAACAGAAGCCACGGACTCCATCATCGACTAATCTCATGCCCGTCGGAACTGCGTTTCACGAGAGAACATTTCAACTCTGCGAGAGCTTGAACTATCGCGAGTGGTCCGGCTACTACGCGGTCAGTTCCTATGAGCCTCATCATGAGCACGAGTACAACGCGATTCGTAACGCCGCGGCGCTGATCGATATCTCGCCACTCTTCAAGTACCGGGTTAGTGGAAAAGATGCCACGCGCCTGGTTGATCGCATAATCACGCGCGATATCCGCAAGGTTTCCGTCGGCCAGGTTATCTATACGCCCTGGTGCGACGAGCACGGCAAGGTGATCGACGATGGCACGGTTTCGCGTCTTGAAGAAAATCTTTATCGCTGGACGGCGGCCGATCCAAGCCTGCGTTGGTTCACGCAAAATGCAACGGGCATGGACGTGCACCTTGAAGACATTTCCGAGAGCGTGGCCGCTCTCGCACTACAGGGTCCAACATCAGGCAGCCTGCTAAAAAGTTTGGTCAAACACGCGGACATCGAAAACCTCAAATACTTCCGCGTTACAACTGGAACGATAGCGGGTGTCTCGGTCGAGATTTCCCGCACGGGATACACAGGGGATCTCGGTTATGAAATCTGGATTGCGGCGGACCAGGCGGTAAAGGTTTGGGATGCCTTGATCGAGAAGGGACGAGCTTTTGATATCCATCCCGCCGGAATGCTGGCGCTTGACGTCTCCCGAATTGAAGCAGGGCTGCTACTAATTGATGTCGATTTCAACAGCAGCAAGAAGGCGCTCATTGAAGAACAAAAATACTCGCCGTTCGAGATGGGACTGGGGCGGCTGGTACACGCAAACAAGAATCGCTTTATTGGCCAGGCAGCATTGATCGCGGAGCAAAAGCTCGGCAGCCCCCGGGAGATTGTCGGCCTTGAAATCGACTGGCCGGAAGTTGAACGCCTTTACGAGGACGTAGGTTTGCCGCCGGCGGTCTCGCCGATTGCTTCCCGGGTTTCTGTGCCTGTGTTCAAAGACGGAACGCACGTCGGTAAAGCGACTTCCAGCACCTGGTCACCTACTTTGAAGAAGATGATTGCATTGGCAACTGTGAAACGCGCCTACACAAAACCGGGCACCCCACTTCAGTTTGAAGTCACTGTTGAGGCCAAACGACATCATGTACGAGCTATCGTGGTGAAGACGCCTTTCTTCAATCCCAAGCGTAAGACAGCGACGCCAATTGTTTGAATAGAAATGCGGCTTTGCCGCGGAACGGAAGCCTCTTAGTTGATGGTGACCCCTTCTCTCAGAGAAATCATCGAGAGCTACAATCCAAACGCGCCTTTGAAGCAGGCGTCGACCATTCCGGCATCGTGGTATACAGACCAGCCGCTTTACCAGCTCGAGATGCGCACGGTCTTCGCACGTTCCTGGCAGCTGGCTTGTCGGCTCGATCAGCTCAGCAAACCCGGACAATACGTTACCAGCGAGATTGCGGGAGAACCGATCGTCTTGGTGCGTGGCAACGATAATCTGTTGCGGGGCTTCTTCAACGTTTGCCGTCATCACGCCGCAGCGGTCATGACTGAACCGGAGGGAACGGCTAATCAATTGCGTTGTCCATATCACGGTTGGACCTATTCGCTGGCAGGCGAACTGAAAGGCACGCCCGACTTCGCCGGTGTCTGCGATTTCGATCGCTCGGCTAATAATCTGGTACCGGTCGGGGTAGATGTTTGGGAGCAGTGGGTGTTCGTCCGTGTCGAAGGCAATGACACACTGGAGAGCTTTCTCGGAGCCAATTTGATTGATCAAATGCGCCAGTTAAAGTTTGCCAGTCTGCAATGGCTGGAGCGTCGCCACTATGCCTTCGACTGCAACTGGAAAGTTTTTGTCGATAACTATCTCGACGGCGGCTACCATGTACCGCACCTGCATAAGGGCCTCGATAGCGTTCTTGATTACAGTAACTACTCGATCGAAAACGGGGAGCACTTCTGTTTGCAATGGAGTCCGCTGGTGAGCGAAGGGGCGGAGGAGCAAACTGGCGCTGTGCGTAAAGGCGAGCGCGCCCTTTACTACTGGATCTATCCAAACTTCATGATCAACTCGTATCAGGGCGCGATGGACACAAACCTGGTAATACCTCGGGGCGTTGATAAGACCGAAGTGATTTTTGATTTTTATTTTCCTGACACCTCCGCTGCTGCGCGCGACCGCAATCGCCAGAGCATTGAAGTGGGCCAGCGCATTCAGGATGAAGATGTGGCCATTTGCAAGTCAGTGCAGCGCGGCTTGAGTTCACGAGCCTATGCAGCCGGGCGCCTTTCAGTCAGAAGAGAAGCAGGCGAACATCTGTTTCATCGTTTGCTTTACACAGACCTCAAATTGGGAGTTGACAAGTAAGTGTTGCGCTAATGTCGGTCCCTTGCGTTTTTGATCTCTTGATGAGATGAATCAACTGGGGAAACCCCTCCACACCACTTCAGCAGCAGAAAAACGCGGCCGTTTGCTGCGCGTGCTCGGCGTCGGCTTTGGACTCGCGGTGATCATTGGCAACACGATCGGCGGAGGAATCTTTTCACGCCCCGGAGCAATGGCTTTGCAGTTGCCGCATCCAGCACTCTTTCTGGGGGTGTGGGTTCTTGGCGGCGTTTACGCTTTGTTGGGTGCGATCTCTCTCGCCGAACTCGGCGCGATGATCCCAAAGTCGGGCGGACAATATGTCTTCGCACGCCACGCGTTGGGCGAATACGCTGGCTTTCTGGTTGGTTGGAGCGATTGGATTTCGACGTGTGGCTCTGCTGCCGGAGTTTCACTCCTGATCGGAGAATTTGCCGGCGCTCTCTTTCCCACGCTGAACGGAAGACGAGAAGCAGTGGCTGTCGCCGTCGCGGTGGCAATCGTTTTCGCTGTCTTGCAATGGCGGGGGATTATTTGGGGAAGCACGTCGCAGAACATTACCAGTTTGCTCAAGGCGCTTGCTTTCCTGGTGCTCATTGCCGCCGCCTTTCTCCTTGGGGGAAAGGGCGCGTCAGCAACTACGACTCCCGCAATACCAGGGGGTATCGCCTTGATTGCGGCGCTGGTGCTATCTCTTCAATCCGCCATCTACACCTATGACGGCTGGAACGGGGTGGTCTATTTTTCAGAAGAGGTTACCAACCCGGGGCGCGACATTCCCCGATCGATGTTTGGCGGAGTTCTTTCCGTTATCGTTATTTATCTGCTTGTTAATCTCGCGTTGCTTTACGTTCTGGGGATTTCAAATATGGCGGGCCAGGATTATGCTGTCGGGGCAGCGGCTAAAGTAATCTTTGGTCCTCACGGTGACACTGTCTTCCGCGCCCTGGCCATTCTTTCGATGCTCAGCGCCATCAATGCTTATCACCTGATGTCCACACGAGTACTCTTTGCAATGAGCCGCGACGGACTCTTTGCGAGTAAGGCGGCCGAGGTTAACAAGGGCGGCACGCCAGGCATAGCGTTGTTTACAAGTGTGGCTGTGGCCGTGCTCTTCATCGTCTTTGGCCAGACTTTCGACAAGGTCATTACGGTCCTGGCATTTTTCTTTGTGGCCAATTACACCCTCTCCTTCCTCTCGGTCTTTGTCTTACGTCGTCGCGAACCGGAAAAAGAACGACCATACCGCGCCTGGGGCTATCCCTGGACCACTGGACTGGCCCTGATCGGATCTGTCCTGTTCCTGGTTGGCACCATCGCAAGCGACACTCGCAACAGCCTTTACGCGCTCGGATTGCTGGCGGTCAGCTATCCCCTGTTTCGTTTGATGAAACTCACCAACATTGTTTCTAAAGATTGACTTCAAGTCAGATTTCACTTAGAAGGTTTTCGGTTAGGCAGCAAAACTATCAGCTAAGGAAGATCATATGAAACGAATTTTTGTAATCGTTCTATTCGTGCTCGCCACAATGACTGTTTCCTCGGTCTGCCACCCCACGCGGGCGGCCCGCGCGGGGACCCTGGTTTATGGTCAGCAGGACGATGAGGCCGTGCGCAGCCGCACCAGAGAGCGACTGGCACAATTGCTGGAGAAAGCCGGCCCGACTATCAACGTCGCTTTCAGCCAGAGCCAAAAGCAACCTTACAACTATGTCGGCACCTTACGGACGGGGCTTGTCAACGCGGAGAGTCTTGAAATCGTAGTCAGCGTGACTCCAAAAGAGACCATCGGCTTTCGTATCTATCCACATTACAACAAAGGCTACATCAATGTTGACAACGCCAAGGACCGCGCCGCACTCATGCGTCTATTGCTGCGACTAAGCGATCGGGCCTTCCTCTTTTGGGGAGCGGATGAAGCCGGCGACGTTTTTACCGGCTATACCTTTACGCTGGAATCAGGTTTTCCGGAAGAAGCGATCAGGATCGTGCTTCGCAGCATTGTTAATAGCGATAAGTTTGTCGGAGAAATGCGTCCGTTCCTCGACGGAAGCAGCGCCCCGCGCAGTTAAGTAAACACTGACGGCAAAGCGCTGCTGGAACCAAACTACCTGCCAAAGACAAGCAGAGTGAACGACCCGGGCAGCATTGGTGGCCGTGGGCGGGGTCGTTCCGCGGTTGGAGCCGGCGTAGGTCCGAATTCTGCTGTTACAAGAAACACCCGGTGCGTCTTTTGATCCAGATCGATTGTGCGCGCGCCTCGCTGCGTTGCAGCGTTTTCTACCACGCTAAACTTATCCGGCGCGTCCTCATGAACCACTGTTAATGTCCCCTCGCCATTTGAACTAAAAGCCAGCTCCCGTTCCGAATCGAACGCTGCTCCATCGACCCCACTACCAATCGGCAAGGTTGTAATGAGCTTTCCGTTGTCGGCATTTAGCACCGCCATCAGCTTGTTGGAGCAGGCGACGAATAAGCGGCGGTGTTTTTTGTCCATGGCGATTCCAGTTGGTTCTTCGCCTGGCGCTAAAGCCCAGGTAGCCTCAACCTTCAGGCCACGCGAATCGATCGCCACAACTTGACTCTTGTCTTCCAGATTGACATAGACCCGCCCGCGCTCATCGGAGACGCCCAGCTCAGGTTTTCCGCCCAGCGCGAGTGTTCCTGCCACAGCTCCGGTCCTGGCGTCAATGACAGTCGTGTCTTTGCTAATGCCGTTGAAAGCGAAGATGCGTTTACTTGCGGGATCATAGACGATCGCGTCTGGGTTTTGGCCGACCTTGACCTGGCCTAATGGCTTAAGCGTCTTCAAATCGAAAATGGTAACGGTTGCGTCTCCGCCGTTGGTCGTGAAGCCCTTGCCAAACTCCGGAGCGATAGCAATACCGTGCACTCTCGGAGTGTTTGGAATGTCGCCGACGATCGCACCTGAGTCTGGATCAACGACCATCACATGGGTCCCGCGGGAGATGTAGAGTCGATTCGACGTGCTATCGAAAGCCAGGAGGTCCCAGCCACCATCTCCGCCCAATACAAACTTTTTCAAGAGATGGTATCCGGGCGCGGGTTTGGCGCCGGCTCCCGAAGGAATTGAGAACAGAGCAACGAAGCAGATGAACAGAGAGAGCAATAAACGAGCTTTCATAAAAGCCTCCTCCGAAGATTTCAAAAGACTTAGGAACTTGCGAAGCAACTGAGATCCGCCGCGCCAATCTCCGCCTCGAGCGAGGCGTTACCGCTCGCGGCTCAACATCGCGTACACCGTTGGCGTCACAACCAGCGAAAGCAAGAGTGCCACAGTGAGACCGCCGATAACGGCTATTGCGAGTGGTTGCAGCAGCTCAGCTCCCGATCCAAGCGCGAGAGCCAGCGGCAGCATTCCCAAAATAGCAGCCAGCGACGTCATCAAGACCGGACGAAAGCGCCGGCGCCCGGATCGTAACAACGCTTCTCGCAGCGTATCGCCTGCAGCGAGATGATCCTCCACTGCATCCAGCATCAAGATGCCGTTTTTCGCAACGATGCCGACGACCATAATCATACCCATCAACGAAACTATGTTGAGCGTGCTCCCCGTAATGAGCAGTCCCGCGAGCACGCCGCCGAGGGCCAGGACAGCTCCAGTAACAATCGAGATCGGATGAGCAAAGGAGCGAAATTCGATCAGCAGCGTGATAAAGACCAAGACGATTGCGAGAATGAGCGCCTGCAGCAGCTCACGAAAGCTCGCCTGTTGCTCCTGGTAAAGTCCGCCGTACTCCACGGTCATGCCGGGCGGGAGTTTTACTTCCTTCGCGAGCAGACTCTTGATTTCATTGATGCCGCTGCCAAGATCCTGGCCCTCCAGTCGCCCTGTGACCGCAACCGTCTGGCGCAAGCCATCGCGATGGATCTCCGTTTGGCCTTTGTCGTAACCGACCTGCGCCACTTGATCTAACCGAAAGAGCGCTCCTGAAGATGAACGAACCTGCAGCGCCCGTAGTCTATCGAGCGAACTGCGCGCCTCCGGCGGGAAAATGACACGCACTGAAATCAGCCGATCCTGCTGGAGGATTGTGGAGCTGGCGTCGCCGGTCATCGCAGTCGTGACGGTGTTGGCCACGTCGCTCGCGGTCACGCCGAAGCGCGCGGCGAGTTGCGGATCGATGTTGAAGATGACGGCCGGGCCGCTCACGATCACGCCGCTCTTGGTGTCCACCACGTAATTCAGTTTCTTAATCGCTGCTTCCACCTCTTCCGCTTTTTCATGCAGCGCATTTGCGTCCTCGCTGAAAAGCTTGATCTCAATGGGCTCCGGTGAACTGGTCAGATCGCCAATCATGTCCGGAAGAATGCCCACGAATTCGATTTCGAGTGAAGGTTCCGACTTCTCAATCTCCTTACGCAAATCGCTGATGACTTCGGCCGTCGGCCGTGCGTGTCCGGGTTTTAGTTTCACCGCCACGTCGCCTTTGTTTGGCTCGGTGATGAACAGGCCCAGCTCCAGTCCCGTGCGTCTGGAGTAGCTCTCGACCTCGGGGACTTCGCGAATCAATTGTTCCACGTGTTGAAGTATGCGATCAGTTTCCTGAAGCGACGCACCTGGCGGAGCAAGATAGTCGAGGATGAAAGCGCTTTCGTCGAATTCAGGAATGAACTCCGAACCAAGAAACCGGTAGAGAACGAAAGAACCCAACATTACTCCCAGCACAACTGCGATGACCAGCCAACGATTATCCAGCGAATGCCGCAAGACCCATTCGTAGCGCCGGATGATAGCTCCGAGCACTCCCCTGGTTTCTTCCTCTACCTCTTTTTCCTGCGCGCGCATCTCCGTTTCATCTGCCGGCCAGTCTTGTTCTTCCTGATCGTCCGTATTGGTGCGCTTATCATCGCCACGTCTTTTAACTTTCACGAAGCGTTCGGCGAGCACCGGCGTAAAAGAGAGCGCCAGCACCAGCGAAGTCAGGAGAGCTACCGCCATGGTGAGCGCGAGCGAACGAAAGAAGACGCCCGTCACTCCGGTGAGCAGCGTCAGCGGCAGAAAAACCACTACCGGGGTGATAGTTGAACCGATGATCGGAACTGTGATTTCGGAAACCGCCCGTTGCACCGCCTCACGCCGCGACTGCCCGCGTGCCAGGTGTGTGTAGATGTTTTCGACGACGACAATCGCATCGTCAATAACCAGCCCGATTGCCGCCGCCACGCCGCCAAGGGTCATCAAGTCAAAGCTCAGACCGGCGAGCCACATCGCCAAAAACGTCACGAGCACCGTCACGGGAATTACCAGAATCGCGACAAAGGTCGTGCCCCAGTTACGTAAGAAGGCAAAGAGGATCACAACCGAGAGCAGCAGCCCAATCAGGATCGAGTCGCGCACCGAGTTGATCGACTCCCGCACCAGCAGCGATTGGTCGTAGTAGGGCGCGACCCGAACATCTTTCGGCACTTCATTGCGCATCGCTGCCAGCTCGGCTTTCACCTCGTCAACGACCGCAACTGTATTCGCATCCGGTTGACGATTGATGTTTACGAGCACCGCAGGCTTTCCGTCGGCAGTGACGATCGTGTACTGAGGCTCCACGCCTGAACTAATTGATGCAACATCGGCGAGCATAACGGGCGCATTGTCGACCGTGGCGACCACGATGCCGTTTAGTTCCTCAGGTTTTTTCGCCTGGCCGCTGATCAGTGCGAGCTCGAGTTGATGGTTTTCCTCGATCAATCCGGGCGAAGCGAGGATGTTTGAGTTACGCACGGCCTCGACAACCTGCTGGACTGAAACGTTGTGGGCGATGAGCCGGTCGGGATTCAGGGTTACATGAAACTCGCGTACTTTGCCGCCCGCGACGCCCACGTTCGCAATTCCCGGCAAACGCGCCAGGCGCGGCCGGATCGTGTAAGTCGCAATGTCGCGCAGGCCGGCAAGGTCGCGCTTGTCCGAAGTAAGGCTATACCCGGTAACAGGGAAGATCGCGAAGGTGAGTCGTTCGACATTTCGAATTGTCGCAGTCGGCGGCAACGTCGCCGCGAGCTGGGACAGCCGCGCCTGGACCAATTGCAGCGACTGGAGAATATCAACGCGCCAATCGAAGAACAGGCTTATCTCTGAAGCGCCGCGCGCGGTCGTTGACTTGATGCGCACGATGCCGGGTATGCCGTTCATGGCTTCCTCGATCGGACGCGTAACGGAGACGAGGGTTTGCGGGGCGGGAACTACGTCGTTCTCAACAATGATGACGATGCGCGGAAAGTTGGTCTGCGGAAAGATCGCGACCGGCAATTGCCACGCGGCATAAAGGCCGGCCGTGCATAATAATGCGATGAGCACTAAAACGGCGCGGGATTGATTTGAAACGAGCCTGGCGAGTCTCATGGCATTTCATTTGGAGAGCGCTGATCTAATAACGACCCCAGCCGGGCAGCCCGGCTGGGACCCGGTGTCACCGCACGCCATAATCACTTCTCCGCTGGCTTTTTCTCTTCGGTCGCGTTGTCATCCTTCTGGACTTCGCTAACCTCAACCTTCGTGCCGTCGGGCAGCGCGTAATTGCCTTCGATGACCACGGTCTCGCCGCCCTGCAATCCCGCGGTGATCTCAATCTTGTCCGGGGTGCGAATACCCACGGTCACCTTGGTCTCGTGCGCAACGTTTGCAGCATCGACAACCATTACCGTTCCTTCGTTTGCATTACTAGCGTCGAGTGTTACGGCCGAAGCAGGCACCACGATCGCGTCATTTTTCGTCAAGGTTGCAGCCGTAACCTGGGCGGCTCCGTTGGCCCGCAACCTTCCCGCTCCGTTGCCGAGTGTGACCCAAACTTCGACGGTCCGATTCAAAGGATCGTTTGAACGGCTGATTAGCGTTACCTTACCGGTCATCTCTTCGCCGCTCGTGTCCGTGGGCAACACGGTGGCCGTATCACCAACCTTGAGTTGCGCAACAACCGTATCCGCAAACGGGACTTTAACGATAACTTCACTGATGTCGGCGATATTGACGAGCCTGCCGCCGGGCGCGGCAAACTCTCCCTGGTATTGGAATTGATCGGTGACTATGCCCGTGATTGGCGCGCGAATGGTCGCATAACTGAGTTGGGCGTCGAGCGTGGCCACCCGTTGCTGCGCTGCCTGCACGCGCGCTGCGGCAAGGGCGCGATCGTTTGGATTGATTGCTTTCGTGCGGAGGACAACTGTTTGCTCGGCGAGTCTTAACTCGTTTTCAGCAGTCGTAAGTTCCATTTGCGAGGCTTCAAGATCTTTCTTCGAAATGCCGCCCTTCTGGTAGAGCACCAGGCGGCGGTCGTAGGTGGCACTTGCGGTCCGGACTTTGGCTTGTGCATCGCGCAGTGCCCTTTGGTCCTGAGCGTTTGTTTGCGGAATTGTTCCGGTAGTGACACTGCGCTCGTTGGCGCGCTCCTGATTGAGGGCTGCAACGGCTTCATTCCGCTGGGCTGCGAGGTCGCGCGATTCGAGTATGGCAATCACCTGGCCCGCCTTGACCACCTGATTCTTCAATAGTCCCATCGTCTTGATCTGCGCACTGATTTTTGCGGCGACCATGGCCTGGTCGCGCGGGAAAATCGTGCCAACCGCGGACACCGGCGCCGCAATTGTTTGCTTTTCAACTTTAGCGACCCGCACGCTGACGATGGGCGCTACGGCTTCCTCCGACGTGGACGAGCTTCGCCAATGCCGAATCAAGAAGAACAACAGAAGCAAAGCGATAACTGCAACTGAAGCTATGATGATCAAATTGCGCCGGCGCTCACGAGTCAATCGATCGCGTCGCAAGGCGAGCCACATTTCCTGTTCTTCCTGGGTTTGCGATGAACTCCGCTCGCTGTCACTCGCAGCATCATTCTTGTTCTGATTCATTATTTTGCCGCCTGTTGCTTTGCAAGGTCCGATAAACTTCAGTCTGTCTTTGCCGTAACCAAGCGACAAACTAAAGGAAGCTCTGATAAGTACTTGCGACGCTACGCGTCGAAGACACTAAGCAGAGTTCCTAAAGTTCAATTAGTGTTCATTGTCCCGCCGCCTGCCGGAGGCGTGCGAGCGCCGTTTGGTAGTCAAAAATTGCCTGGTAAAGAGCGAATCTCTGCGCCGCGAGCGTGGCGAGTGCATCAGTAACTTCAATTATCTGCGCTTCGCCCGCGCGGTACCGCGCAATAGACGCGTTGAGATTACTTTGTGCTTG
>Ga0137403_10004666_pt1 | contig 16095 bp, 16 predicted proteins | sample CZOMad2_1_16fung_FD_122057 | JGI IMG/M metagenome (GOLD analysis project Ga0137403, IMG submission 122057) | Vadose zone soil fungal communities from Angelo Coast Range Reserve, California, USA - CZOMad2_1_16fungal (Hybrid Assembly) | ecosystem: Environmental > Terrestrial > Soil > Vadose zone... | reverse complement strand
TAACCTTGAATTCTGCCAACAAATCCTGAGGTCGCGTTCAACGGCATCCCCGGACGCCTTGTTGGTTCACTTCAAGCACGGATAGAATCTTCGGCAGATGTCGAGGAGATTCAATGATCGATCGAATGTGAGCGTTCTCGCAATCATTCTCGTTCTTCCTTTTGTTACGCTCGCGCAATCCAATCCGAAACCTCCCGGCTCGCCTCAGACCAAGCAGCAACGAAAAGCCGAAGCGAAGCAGAAAGCCAGTCGCCGAGCCGAGCAAGAAGCACCCGCTGAAGCCGGAGCGACTTCGACTTCGCGCCTGGCCCTTCCGTTCAAGCGCGCATGGCAGTACCTCACCAACGAGGCGTCTACGCTTGCGCCTTCCGTCGACGACGCGCGAATCTATTTGCCGCTGGCCGGCGGTCGCGTCGTCTGCCTGGACCGCGAGACCGGATCTCTGCGTTGGGCCAGCGATCCTGGAGGGATCATCAGCGCGCCGGTTGCCGTCGGCGACAACTCTGTCTACATCGCGACGAACAAGATCGCCGATGACGGATCCGAGGCAGGCGGCTCGCTGCGCGCGGTAGACAAAGCTACCGGCTTGACCTTATGGGTGAAAGACTACGCAAGACCGTTCACGTCGCCGCTGGAACTTGCCGCAAGACGAATTTACGCAGGGAGCGCCGATGGATCGTTCTACGCGCTCGACGGCAATAACGGCGATATCGTCTGGGGCGTGGAGACTCAAGACCTCGTTCACAGCCGCGCGCTTGTCATCGATCGGGTGATCTATTTCGGAAGTGATGATGGCGCGCTGCGGGCGGTCGAACCGAATCACGGGCAGATCATTTGGAAGTACCAAGCGACCGGCAAGGTCATCGGTCGTCCGGCAATCGATGAGCACGCCGTCTACTTTGGTGCGGGCGACGGCTACGTTTACTCACTCGATATTCTGACGGGTAAGCTCAGATGGCGGTCACGCACCGGCGCCGCGGTCGAAGCGTCACCGGTGCTCGTGGGCGAGCGCGTGCTTGTCGCGTCGTTCGACAACTTCGTCTACGCCCTGTCTCGATGGAACGGTGACCGAATCTGGAAACGGCGACTGGAGAACCGCATAACCTCCGCGCTGATCGTTGAAGGCGACGCGAGCCTTGTTGCTCCGCTTCGCGGCGACTATGTCGCGGTCTTTCTGAATTCCGACGGCCGCCGCGTGAACCTCTATCGACTCGAAAAAGACTCCGAGATCGTCGCCGATCCGATCTTCTCAGGCGGCACGCTCGTGCTTGCGACGAACAATGGGCTTGTCGTCGCGAAGTCTACGCGATCCGGCGACGGCCCCACGAACGCTGTCAAGAAATGACTCCTGTAAAACGAATCGCCGCCGCGCTGATGAAAAAGGTTGATTCCCAACCTGATCATCGGCGCAGCGGCGATGGTTCCGAACTAAATGGGGGGACCTAGTCCGAGGGGGCGCGAGGGCGACAGAACAACCCGGCGATAAATGTGGGGGCTGCCCTGTCTAGTATCAATTGGCGTTCCAGAGTTGGCGGATTTATCAGTCCGCCGGAATAACCTTTTGGATGCAAGAGAAATCAGCGATCACGATGGCTTGGGCGGGTAAGACCGTTGGCGGGTTCAGGCAGAATGAAATATGCAAGGCAACCGCAATGCTCGATATTGACCGAGCGATAAATGGCACAATGACAACGGTTGTCATTCATCGCATACCACCGCCTGTCACTCTCTATGTGATCAAGCTTTCGCTTGCGCCTTTGCGTTCTGAAACACCCGGCACATCCGCTCGACGCCATCAGCGATGGCCGCCGTTGATTCCTTCGAGTATGCGAGGCGCAACGTATTCGCGCCGCTGCGGTCGACGAAGAAAGGCTGGCCGGGCACGTAGGCGACTCCGCTTTCGATCGCGTCGAGAAGCATTGCTGTTGCATCGGTTCCGGCAGCAAGCTCCATCAGGATGAAGAACCCGCCGATCGGTTTGGTCCATCGCGATCCCGCTGGAGCGAAACGCTCGAGCGCGTCGAGCATCGCAGCGCAACGAATCCGGTAAAACTGGCGAAGCTCAGGCAGCCGTCGCTCGATCAGCCCTTCACGAATTGCTTCGATGACTATTGACTGATCGAGCACGCTTGAAGACAGGTCGGCGCCTTCCTTGGCTAACTCGACCTTCGCGGCGATTTTTTCGGGGGCGCGCAGCCACGCAGTCCGCAAGCCCGGCGCGAGCACTTTTGAGAAAGTTCCCAGATACACAACGCGGTCGGGTCGCAACGCTGCGAGCGGCACGAGCCGGGACGCGTCTTCCGTGAAGTGGAGATCAAAGTAGGCATCGTCTTCGATGATCAACAAATCGTGCTCGTCGGCGATGTTGATCAATTCGTTGCGGCGCTCGGCTGCGAGCGTGACGCCCGAAGGGTTCTGGAAGTTTGGGATTGTGTAGATGCACTTGACGCGTCGGCCTTCCAAGCGCATGCGGTCGACTTTCTCTCGCAGGTCGTTTATGACGATGCCGCCGTCATCCTGGCGCACGCCTACCATCTCGGCTTGCGCATTGTGCAGCGCGATGATTCCGCCGATGTAACTGGGAAGCTCGACCAGCACGACATCGCCCGGGTCGAGTATCAGCCGCGCGATGAGATCGAGCCCTTGCTGCGAACCGGTAGTCATCACGATCTGGGACGCATTGCAGCTTTCGATGCCTCGCGCCCGAAGGATGGCGGCTACAGCTTCGACCAGCGCGCCCTGGCCTCTCGTCGGTCCATACTGTAGCGCGATCCGTCCGCGCTCGCGAATAACGCGCGCGGAGATTTCCGCGAGTTCTTCGAGCGGGAATGTTTCAAAGCTCGGCGCGCCTGCCGCGAGCGAGATCACTTCTTTGCTGCCGAGCAGCAGCGTCAGCTTGCGGATCGCGTTCGGCTGCAAGCGCCGGCCGAGAACCGAGAGCATCTCGTCGTATTCGATTTCTTTTTTGGGCATGAAGATAGCTGCGGCTCACCCTTTCACGTCGAACGCGAACCGCACGAGATGAGAGGGATCGTTTGGATCGTTTGTTTTTATGGTTACAGATTTTACGTGAACACCGGGCGCTGTGCCGGTCTCAACTTTGACTTTAATCGTGCCGGCCTGACCAGGCCGTAGGACTTTAGGGAAGTCCACCGTGGTGCATCCTCAGCTTGGCACCACAGACTCGATGTTGAGATCGGCACGTCCGCCGTTCTTGATTACAATCGGGCGAACGAGGTTCTTATTCTGAGGCTGCTTGCCGAAGTCTATCTGCTTTTCCGGCGCGACCAGCTTGGGCGCGCGCGCGTTGCCGGCGGCCGGACCGTTTGTCGCATTCGCCGCGTTGGCGTTGCCCGCCGCGGCCGATTTCGGAGGCGGTGGCGGTATCTGTTGCACCGTGGGCGGCGCGGGTCCCGGGGCGACGGCCGGAGGGTTGCCTTGAGCAATCTGAGGCTGCGGGGAGGAGGAGTTGCTGTTGGCTTGCGCGGGAGGAGCGTTGGTGTTCGAGGAGCCCTGGTTCTCGGCCGGCCCCGAGCAAGCCGAGGCCAACACGGCCAGCACAAGCAGGGTGGCGTAGCGTTTCATCTTCGAGCATTTCATCGCGTCATAATTTAGCATAAAAAAGGATGCGGTGTGCAATTGTGTCGACCGTCGAGTGCAGGCTTCCGGGCGGCCTTTGTGCGCGGTTGTCGTCAAGCCGATAGCAAGGCCCTCAGATTACTTTGGTCTCGAAATGTTGTATATTGCCCGGCGTATCTGGACTCATACGAATGATTGAAGAACCAGCTCACAACGACCAGCTATGATTGGACTCGACTCGCTAAGCAGGGATGCTTGCGCTCTCAGCGTAAACTTGTCATCGCGCATCATCATTGACTCTCAGCGTCACGACCGTAGCTCCCCAGCCGCCCGCCTCCGGGGGCGCGTCTCGAAAATCAACAACGTAGGGTGTGCGCGAGAGGATCGACCGAACCATCTCGCGCTGCACGCCGATTCCCCTGCCGTGAATGATGCGCACCCAATGCACGCCCCGGCGGTGCGCCTCTTCGAGGTAGTCTTCAACCACTGCGCGAACCTGACGAGGCGGAATCGAGTGCAGATCGATCACGTCCTGGAATTCGATGACGACTATATCGGGGAAGGGATCGTTCGGGTCGAGTTGCCCGCTTTCATCGTCGGCGGTCTCGATCGTCGAGCGCCCGGGACTTTTCGTTTGAAGCTTGCGGCGAAACCTGCCGAACAACAGATCGAGGAGCATACTCCGATGATATGTGCCTTCCCTGCAAGCCTCAAGGTTTGGCGCCGCCTCAGTCGCCAACGGCAAGCTGAAGCTTGAACTCTGAACTTCGAGAAATAACGATGCCCAGAATGACAGCCGAAGAACTCGAGCAATTCCTCTACTCGCATTTTCCCGACACGGCACATCGGGCGTTCAAGGTGGAACGAGTCGAAGAGATGTTCGCGCAGGTTCGCATGCGCTACGACCGCCGGCATCTGCGGCCGGGCGGAACGATCTCCGGACCCTCGCTGATGATGCTATCGGACACAGCTATGTACATGGCATTGCTTGGAATGATCGGCCCGGTAGCGCTGGCCGTCACCACTAACCTGAACATCAACTTCCTGCGCAAACCGGAACAATCCGATGTAATCGCCGAGTGCAGGCTGCTGAAACTCGGCAAGCGGTTGGCGGTAGGCGAAGTGACGATGTACTCGGAAGGAGACCACGCGCCGGTTGCGCACGCAACGGTAACGTATTCAATCCCGCCCGAACGGCATCAGTAATGCCCCTCACTCAAACCTATTCTATGTTTGCGACGGCAGAGAACCAATGGGAGATAACCAGGGATCCACTGGAAGGCGGGCTCGCGCTGAGTAGTTTGGCTTCGGGTCAACTAGCGTTACCAGTCAACCACTCTTGTATCTTAACCATCTCAGTGGTTGGGGTAGAGAGAAATTTGTCCCAACGTGATAGAGGATCCGGAAATGATCTCATTACCCAACCAAGTAATGGGAGGAGAAGAACTCCTCCCATCGGTTAACACTGCTACCGGATTACGTCGCCATCCAGATTGACGTCAGTAACGCTGATCCGCGCAAGCTCCGCCTGCAACTGCTGCCAGTCGGCCCTGACTGTTGTTGATAGCGTTAACTGAGGGTCGCGCCTCATAATCCGCTCGAGGAGGCGCGCCTGCCTCATCAGCCCGCCGGCCGCGCCTTTGACTGCATCCGGGTCCGTGATCGCAGCCGTCAATTGATTGTATAGTTCGGCAGCCGCCTGCAGGCTGGTTATCTGAAAAAGCAATTCAACCTCGCTAGGCCTGAAATCGCGCCGCGTATCAAAGATCACCTGGCCCCGATTGTTGCGCATGTTCAACTCGCGCTGAAAGTCTTGCAACAGACGATTTGCAAGAAATGCGATCTGGCGAGGATTGCCTATGCCTGTCGCGCCGACCGTGCCGCCTCGGTCGCCAAGCAGATCGGCCGTGAAGTCACGCTGCGGACCGTGAATGATCACCCGCGCTACATTGGGCAGGTCGTTGTACGTCTCGGCGAACGGATGATGATCAATCGCAGTGCCGGTAGAGTAGCGCGGAGGCACGCCCCGCACATAAACGTGCAGGGTGTTGCCGGTCACAAACCGATTGACAAAAATTTGCCAGCCGCTGCCTTGAGTGTGGACGTCCGCACTGATGCGGATGGACCCTGCGCCGATGCGTTCCGCGCGCGGGTTCAGGATCTCAATCGCCGCCGATTCAATGCCGGAATCGTTAACGATTCCCAGCTCGCGGGCCGTGCTCAAGTCAAGGTCACCGTTCATGCTGAGATTGCGGTCCCGCTGGAGCTGACGAATCGCGTTGCGCATCGTTTGATTCATCACTCCATTGATCGGGCCAGTGTAGTAGCCACGATCTCTAAGAGTGATCTGCGCAAATCGAATCGCCTCCGCCGAAGTGAACACCGTCTGCGCCGGCGGGCCGGCCACTTCGACTGGTATGCCAAGCGCCCGCGCTGTCGCGATGTCCAGCTCACCGGTGATGGCAATGTTACGGTCATGCTGGAAACTGTTAATCGCGTCCCGCGTCGCCTGATTCATCACGCCATTGATTGGACCGTTGTAGTAGTTCCTGGTTCTTAGAGCGATTTGAGCGGAGCGTATCGAATCATATGAACTCAAACCACTTTGAGACTGCGCTCCATTGTCGCGGTCATCCAAGACTCGATCGCCTGCGATGATCGTTGTATCGGTGTCAACGCTGAATGAACGTTCCACCAGCATTCCGAACTCGGCGCCGGGCTGCACTTCTGCCCGCTCGCCGTTGCCCAGCAGCGTACCGAGTATTGCTCCCACGGTTGTGGTCTCAGCGCCGCCCCCGGCAACTCCAATCGTCGCATTCGCTCCTCCGCCAACGCCCAGAAAGACCACAGCGCGTCGAGCCCGGCCGCCGCCCTCCTGATAGCGGATGTCCTGTTCGATCCTCCGTCTCCCTTCCTCGCTGAGCGTGGTGAGCGTCGCATCTATTGGAATCGCATTGCCATTGGGGAGAGCTATTCTGTCGAATGCGACGGCGATTACCCCAGGTGCTCTACCGCGTTCTCCAGGACTAATCCCGGTGACATGCCCTTCAACCTTCGTGCCCTCGGGCAGAACTGCTCGATTGTCAAGCAATACCGGCCGAGAAACTGTTGCAGTAAAGCGGTCCCCCACACGGGAGGAATTTGAACTCAATGCCGTATCCATTCGCAGTGGAACGACGGTACCTACCGGCACCGTGACAAGACGTTGTCCCAACGCCGGAGCCACTAATGCCACGAGCAGCACTAGAGAGAAAACGCAGGTTGTCCTTTTGTCATGATTAAACATAGCGCATTAGCCTCCTTAGAAATTCAGGAAATCAGTAGGCGGATATCAGCCGGTCAGCGGTACCCGATACAGCCAAAACTATCGAACCGCCCAATGCGATTGCATTAGAATCGGCCATCATCTCCGACCGGCGTACCGGAACCGGCCAATGCAAGCTCCAAAGCAGTCGTGAAGGATGACAAATCGCAATATTCGTGCCGTGTCCGTTCCGTTCCGCTTAGGATCGCACAGCTGAACAATTACTGCGGAGCAGATCCAACCATGGAATTATTATTGACCCTATCTGTTGCTGAATGTATCGTTAGCCTATCCAGTCGGACCTTTTCTCGACTGGCGCCGGCCCTCAGAACCGCCTCTCCAGGCGAGAGTCGAAGCCCCTCGCTCAAAACCCCGACGGTCCTGCCCCTCCTGATCGACCCCCAGGACGGAAGTCGTCATTACAGGGGCGCGCCACCCCCCGACTTCCAACGCCGATTCCGATTCGACGGAATGAGAGATTCGTTATATGTCGATCCATCTTGATCTGGCAAAAACGCTGAGCAGTCATAGCGGTGACGTCAATGCGGTTGCTTTTTCCCGCGACGACAGGTTCCTTGCATCCGGTGGCGGTGATCGCACCATTCGCTTATGGGACGTTGGCACGCAGCAGCTACTCCATACAATGGAGCACGGCGAGTGGGTCAACGGGGTCGCCTTTGTTCCCTCGGGCCAAGCCGTCGCATCAGTCGCTCGCGATGGCTCGATCAAAATCTGGAGCGTCAAGACCGGCCAAATGCTCGGCACCATCCAGGCCCATCCGAAAAACGCGACCAGTCTCACCTTTTCGACTGACGGTGCACGCGTTGTCTCCGGGGGCGATGAGGGCGCGATCCGCGTCTTCAATCTGCGAGAGAAAAAGGCGGAAGGCGGGTTCAACGCCCACGCTGGATGGGTGTGGCACCTGGCGTTCACATCGCTCGGCGATCGATTGCTTTCGGCCGGCGGCGATCACCTCGCTCAAGAGTTGCCCTTCCAGGAAGCACAAGTCTCCCGGGCAGCTCTTCACGCGGGATGAGGCGGCATCGATAATCCCTTTGCAGCCAATGCCGATTCCCCGTACCGGAACCTTGGCGCGTTTCAAAACCGAATGAACGAAGTCATGCAAGGCGGTGACGGTGCGTGGCGAGAGCTCATGGAAACTCTCGAGGAGGTCTCCGCGAAGTCCAACGATTGCCGCTTTGATTGCGGTTCCGCCAATATCAACGCCAATTGCCAGCGGCTCCCCAGAATCGGCGTTAGTGAGTTTGTCGCTCACAATGGTTTGTGCATTATACCGATTTTGTGCAATTCTACTGGGCAACATGGCAGTGGCCGAAGACGCGTCCGCGGGCACGATGACTGGCTCGCACTTCAACTCTCCGAAGTAAAGGAGCCAAAAATTATCCGTGCGTGATCCCGCTCCCAACAGCACTGTTCCCGCCGGCAAGCAAGCAGGCTTGGCGTTCTATGACCAAGCCATAAACCTGTTGCAGGAACTGAAGCGCACCCAGGCAGACGTAATTCAGAAGGCGGCGGAACTGTGCGCCGATCGGATCGCCCGCGGCGGGCTCGTCTTTCTCTTTGGCAACGGCCACTCCAGGATGATGTGCGAAGAGATGACTCCCCGCCAGGGTTGTTATGCCGGTTTCGTGGCCCTGGTGGAGACGGCCCTTTCCAACCACGCAGCCATTATAGGAGCCAACGGCTTGCGCGCCCCGCTTTATCTGGAGAATTACGAGGGCTACGCCGAGCAGATTCTACGCAGCTTCCGTTTTGGTCCCAATGATGCCTTTATCGTTATTTCGACGAGCGGCATTCGTCCTGTCGTTGTCGAGATGGCGATGGGCGCTCACGAGCGAGGGCTGCCGGTGATTGCGATCGTTTCCAAGGCCCACTCTGAAGAAGCGAAGGCGGCACACTCTTCCGGGAAGAAGCTTACGGATTGCGCCGATCTCGTGATCGACAATCTTTGTCCGCCTGGCGATTGTGTCCTCGAGTTGGATGGCCTGGAGTGGAGAACGGGGCCGGTTTCCACGATCACCGGCGCAATGATCATTAATATGATCCGCTGTGCAGCTGCAGAAGCGCTGCTAGCGCGCGGAGTGAAACCGGTCATTTTGCCGAGCCACCAGTTCGTGGGCAATACCAGCGCTTCGGAGCAGCTCGACGCATTCTATGAGGCATATCGGCTAAGCCTCAAACACCTGTTTGAATAGGGCACAGTGAAGGAAGTACTCCTAGTCACCGGCTCCACGGGGATCGCGGCTGCCACAGCGCGTTTATGGGCAGCCGAAAACCCGGTATTTGTCGTTGGGATCAACACGGAGGAATGCCGCTCCCTGGCGGCTGAGCTAGCCGAAGCTAGCTTCGCGGAAGCAGATGTGCGCGATGAGGGCGCGGTTCAAAAATCTGTCGCGGCGTGCCTGGACCACTTCGGGAGAATTGACGCGCTCTTCAATGTTGCCGGTGTCAGCGCGCGTTCAGCCGGTGATGGCCCGCTGCACGAATGCAAGTCTGCAGGGTGGAACCTGGCGATGGATGTGAATGCCAAAGGCACATTCCTGATGTGTCGTGAAGTGCTGGGCGTGTGGACGAAAAATGCGCAAGGGGGAGTTATCCTCAATTGCGGAAGCGTGCTGGCGCGTCACCCGCAAGGCGACTACTTCGCCACTGTGGGATACGCCGCCAGCAAAGGAGCGATCGAGGCCATGAGCGTGGCAGCGGCAGCGTACTATGCTTCGCGGGGCATTCGTATCAATGTGATTGCGCCTGGCTTGGTTCGCACTCTGATGAGTGCCCGGGCTCAAGCTGTTCCACAGATCGTGGAATACATGACGCACAAACAGCCTCTCACCAAAGGGATGCTCAGCGCGGAGGACGTCGCTAAGACGGCTTGCTTCCTTCTGCGCATTGACTCCAGCCCAATCACAGGCCAGATCGTCACGGTCGACGGCGGTTGGACGGTGAGCGAATGAGTCCCGCTAGAAAGACGAAGACGGCTTCCCCACAAGCCAAATCGAAGGGCCCAAATGGGGGAAAGCAACGCCGTCCTCTGCAAACTACGGTGATTGGAAGCTATCCGTTTCCGGGGTGGCTCGAGTTTGCGTCAGCCCATCTGGAGGAATTCGGTGACGCCGACATCGAGGAATTTCGAACGGACGCCGTAATCGCCGCGGTTCATGATCAGCTCGCCGCTGGATTGGACGTTATTACGGATGGCGAGCAGACCCGCTACGATTTCAACCTGTCATTCTATGGCCGCCTGGAGGGTCTGGCTCCCACTCCGAGTTCACCGCGCCGTTTCGGCCCGCCCGCCCACGATCAACGCGGAAAATACGAGGTCACCGGACGACTGCGCTCCCAGCATGGCCTGGGAGCAGTCGCGGAGTTCAAGCTCCTCCAAAAGATCGCGCCGCCGGGCCCGGTGTTGAAGGCCAGCGTTCCTGGGCCATATACACTGAGCGGCCGAATCAATCCGGGAGGTATCTACAAGGACCGCTGGGACGTAACCGAAGCGCTGATTCCAATTGTTAGGAAAGAACTCGAGGAGTTGGTGCATTGCGGCTGCCGCGAAATCACTCTCGATGAGCCTTCGATGAGTTGCTACGCACACCGCGAAGAGCCTCGTCGCTTCGTCAAGATTTTTGCCGAGACCGTCAAGCCGATCCTTGGACAGTGCCGCCTTTCAACTCACCTTTGTTTTGGCCATTACAAAGGTCGCGCGGTTGGCCTGCGGCGGTACGCGCCGCTGTTCCCGGCATTCTTCGAACTGCCGGTGGATGAAATGCATCTGGAGATGGCAAGCCGCGAATTCGCTGAAATTGAAGTGATTCGTGAGATCGCGGAGCAGGGAACTGACGTGGCCGTCGGAATCATCGACGTGAAGAGCTATTACATCGAAACTCCCGGCGATGTTGCCGAACGCGTGCGGCTCTGCCTGAAGTACGCGCCGGCGGAGAAACTCTCCTTCGCGCCCGACTGCGGACTCAGTCAAACCGCCCGTTGGGCGGCAAGACAAAAGTTGGCCAATATGGTGAACGGTGTATCCATCGTGCGGAGAGAACTTGGACTCTCGTGATCCGGCCTCTCCAATCCCACGACGCGCTGCTCGCAGACATTCATGCCTCCGACCGGCGCGACGGCAGTTTTCGTTTGTGGTGGCTGGGACAGAGCGGATTTCTGCTCCAATGGCAGGGCATACATGTGCTGCTCGACCCCTATCTCTCAGACTCACTGACAAACAAGTACAGCCAGACCGATAAGCCTCACGTGCGAATGACGGAGCTGGTCATTGATCCGGCGCGCCTCTCGATTGCCGAAATCGCCACCTCCACGCATAACCACACAGACCACCTCGACGCGGAAACGCTCCACCCGATCCTCGCGACAAACCCAAGCCTAAAACTTGTGATCGCTGACGCCAATCGATCATTCGTGGCAGATCGCCTGAAGATTGACCCTTCGATTCCGATTGGCGTAGACGATGGAACCTCGGTCGAAATTTCGGGAATTAAATTTTCCGGCATCGCGTCGGCCCACGAAACTCTCGACCGGGATGAGCACGGCCGCGCCCAGTACTTGGGATATGTTGTCCAATTCGGCGGTTGGACGATTTACCACAGCGGCGATACCGTCCGATACGAAGGCATGGCAGAAAAACTACGGCCCTTCAAAGTAGACGTCGCGCTCCTTCCCATTAACGGCCGGTCGCCGGACCGGCGCGTTCCGGGCAATTTATTCGGGCGCGAGGCAGCAAAATTGGCAAGAGACATCGACGCAAGACTGGTCATACCGTGCCATTTCGAAATGTTCGAATTCAATACCGCTTCCCCAGACGAATTCATCCACGAATGCCGCAGGTTGGGACAGGTGTTCAAAGTGCTACGCTGCGGCGAACAATGGCACAGCGAGGCCTAGAGAAAGCCTGTGCTGTCGGCCGATCTCAGTTGCCGGCTCGTCGTGTGGCAACTACTGGAACTCGCGATAGGCGCCGAATCGAGCCAGGCGATCTTCTCCAAGGACTTGCGGAATCGGATCGCAGGATTCTCCCACCTTTTCGCAGATTTGCAGCCACAGTCCTGTGCGAGTGTAGGTTTGATGTACTTTCTGGAATGGAACGGACAAGAGCAAGCGCCTGGCATCTTGAATTTCGCCCTTGTCGATCAAAAGCTGCACCCTTCGCTCGATGATCCATTCGTCCTTCAACGCGCCTACTTTATTGAGCCACTGCTCACGTTCAGCAAGCGTTTGCGTCCCTACGGCGCGCAATATCCGGTCGCGTTCCACCACTACCTGCGGGTGCAACTGAAGCCAGGGTTCTCGAATCGCTTCCCAGGCTGCTGCGGCGTTCCTGGTATCACCCTTCGCCTGGTATAGCCGACCTAACAGTGCCGCCGCCATGCCGATCTTAGGGGCGGAGAGTACGCGGATGGCATCTTCTGTTTTTCCTCTCCCAGCCAGCCAGGCCCCATAGTGAAATCTCCACAAGTCGGCCTTGGCACCACAAGTATTTTGGATGGCCCATTCGAAAGCCGTGGCGAGGTTTTCCATGCCGGACGGAGCCCAGCGGTTCTGATCGATCTGGGGAGGATCCGGCAAGCTGCCTTTCTTCGCGTAAGCATGCAGCAGTTCATTCCATACCTGGACCTCGTCGGGTCTTGCCCATTCGAACAAGGGAATATCGCTTACCGCTCGAAGATCGTTGCCGGGTACCTTCAAGGCATAGATGTTCAATGGCTTGTCAGTCGGTATCCAATACTCGACATGTGATCGCGTTTCCTTTGGGGGTAATTCCAGTTTGATGGATTGATCGCCGATCGGCCCACCTTGAATCTCAATGTACGTCTGCGGTGAAGCGGTGCTGAGCGTGGCCCATGCGCGGTCGTCACCGACGCCATAGCTCCACAATTTCATTCCGGGCGAAATGGTTTCGTCTGCGATGTGATAGAGACCGGTGCCCAGGGACGGTGTGTATGCCCCGAAAGCATTGGCGTCCCGACTCTTCCAGAAGTACCCGGTCATTTCCTTGATGTCGGACTCGTGTTTGGGCCCTTGTTGTTGCCAATCAATCGTCTCGATTCGTGAAGCGTGGGAGAGTACTTCGCCTTTGGGGAAATGAAATTCAGTATCAGAGGCTGACGGCAGCGCTGCATTGGACCAGGACATCCATGGGTATGGTGATGTGCCGGGATTGCGGAACAGTACTCGTTCCGTTAAGAACGTATCCTGTGCGCCTAGTGAGTATTCTACGGACCACTGCATCCCGAAGCGCAGCTCACGCTCGCCGCAAGTGACATAAACTCTGTCGCTGGCGCGCTCGATTTTGTAGAGGACCTTTTCGTTCTGGCTGGGAGAATGGGAGATCGGGAAACTCACTTCAATTCCTCCAGCTACAAAATAGAATCGTGGCAGGATGCGTGTCGGACGCACGACTTGAGGAACATACAAGACTTCCTTACCCGATCCCTTGTGAACGATGGAAGTCACTTTTCCGCCGATGTCGGGAGAGATCGTAACTTTGATGAACCGGTTTTCCAGGACGATGAATGTGTACCTTTGAAGAACAGGCCGGTTGGCAGTTTCGCAGTAGCTGACGTACGGATAGACTCCGTTAGGATCCAGAGCGGTAGGCACGGGCCCGCACGCCGTCAACTGGTGCGTGAGGACATAGTCCTCGTATTGAAACGAGACTGTTTTGTCCGGCGGCTCGGTTGCCAAGCACGATGCTGCGAGGACATTCGCCAGCAGGCAGATTCGCAGAGTAAGCCCTGCCATGTGTCGATTCGATGATGGTCTGTACATTACGATCGCTCCAGCGAGAGAAGTTTTCATCCGACCTGTTGCCCGTTTTGCTCCGAAGTGTTCCCCTTGTACACTTTTTCCGAGCGCATCTCCAGCAACTCCTGCGGCAGGAGAGTACATTCGGATGTCGGTGAGTGAAGCTGCGAAGAGGAATTCATTTGAATGAACGCAAATAGACGTGTTCTCTGGATATCGTTCCTGCTCACCGTGACGACGTTCGTTAATGCGGAAAATTCTGCAGTCCCTAGCCTAAACATTGTCCCACGGCCAGTTAGCGTGAAACCTTTAGCCGGCACCTTCATTCTCAACGATCAGACTCGAGTCCTGGCCGTCGACAATGAATCCCGCCGGATTGCTGGCCTGTTCAGTGAATTCCTGCTCAACCAGCACGGCTTCCATCTGCGCACCACAACCGCTCGGCCCAAGGGCGGAAACTATATTTCTTTCAGCCAGGCAGCCAGCAGTGGCTTGCCTGAGGAAGGCTACCGGTTAGTGATCGGCGCAGAAAGCATCCGTGTGACCGGACAACCAGCAGGGTTGTTCTACGGCATGCAGACCCTTACGCAGTTGTTACCTTTAGCTCTCAAGCCCGCAATAGTGTTACCGGCTCTCGAAATCACCGACTATCCGCGCTTCGGATATCGAGGAGTATTGCTCGATGTCGGACGGCACTTCTTCACGATCACGTACCTCGAGAAATATCTCGATCTCGCGGCGCAATACAAGATCAACAAATTTCACTGGCACCTCACCGACGACCAAGGATGGCGCATCGAGATCAAGAAATATCCAAAGCTCACTGAGGTTCGTCCCCGGCCGAGTGACACTCCCATAGACCAGAATTCTCTGTACGCAGACGATGGCACTCCCTACGCCCCGTACTACACGCAGGAGCAGATCAAGGAGATCGTGGCCTACGCCCAGGCACGCTTCATTACAGTGATTCCCGAGATCGAAATGCCGGGACATTCGGGAACTGCAGTGGCCGCCTACCCGCACCTGGCGTGCGCGCAAGGCGTTCAAGACAACGTCCTTTGCCCGAAGGAGGAAACCTTCACATTCGTGCAGAACGTGCTGAGCGAGGTCATCACCCTTTTTCCAAGTCCTTATGTCCACATTGGCGGTGACGAGGTACAGAAAGATGGTTGGAGGCAGAGTGCAGAAGCGCAAGCCATCATGAAGCGGGAGGGACTGAAAAACGAAGATGAACTGCAGAGTTACTTCGTGCGCCACATCGAGAAATTCTTGACCTCCAAGGGAAAACGAATGATTGGATGGGACGAGATTCTGGAAGGCGGTCTGGCTCCGAATGCGATTGTGATGTCATGGCGCGGAGAGGGCGGCGGCGTCGAAGCCGTGAGACAAAAGCACAAAGCCATAATGACTCCCACCGATTATTGTTATCTCGACTACAACCAGGGCGATCCCAAGCGCGAGCCTCTAAATATCGGCGGTTTTCTGCCACTTGAAAAGGTCTATAGCTATAACCCAATCCCGAAAGAGCTGAAGGAAGACGAGCAGAAGTATATTCTTGGCGCGCAGGGAAATGTGTGGACGGAATATATCAGTACGCCGGACTACCTCGAGTACATGGTGTTCCCACGATTGCTAGCGTTGTCCGAAGGGGTGTGGTCGCCTCTGGAAGGCAGAGCCTACGATGATTTCCGGCGCCGGTTGCCCTATCACTTCGGTCGCCTGGACAAACAGGATGTACGCTATCGAATTCCCGAGCCCACCGGATTGAAGGATTTCTACACCGCCACGGACGATCACGCAGTCGTAGAACTGAGCCCTCTTATCCCCGGCAGCCAGATTTACTACACGCTCGATGGCAGCACGCCTACTGATGAGTCGTCAGGTTATCATTTGCCATTCCAGGTTCCGCTTCAGGCCGATCGGAAGACAGTCTTAAATCTCATCGTAGTTACACCGGCAGGCCGGCGCAGCGTTGTTTATGGGGCCACCTTTCTGCGGCAATCGTATCGGGACGCGCTGCCATACACCGCCGACCAGCCAGGGCTGACGTTCACATTGTTTGACGGAAAGTTCACGACCACGCAAGACATCGAGCAAGGCACCCAAGCAGCGACGGGGAATACCAACTCTTTCGACCTGCAACAGTTCGGTCGTCAGCTCACCTACGGAGTCACGTTTGACGGTTACCTGAGAGTTCAGTCGGATGGCTTCTACCAGTTTGCGGTGGAGTCAGACGACGGATCGGTTTTGCAGGTTGATGATGAAGTAGTCGTTGACAACGACGGTAATCACGCCAGCCGGATAGTCACCGGCCACATTCCTCTGCGACAGGGCTTCCACAAGTTGAAGTTGAAGTATTACCAGTCGGAAGGAGGGGCGACGTTGCGTATCAGTTGGGCGTCGTCGGGAGGCGAGTTGAAACCGCTGGATGGGTC
>Ga0137403_10004665_pt1 | contig 16095 bp, 16 predicted proteins | sample CZOMad2_1_16fung_FD_122057 | JGI IMG/M metagenome (GOLD analysis project Ga0137403, IMG submission 122057) | Vadose zone soil fungal communities from Angelo Coast Range Reserve, California, USA - CZOMad2_1_16fungal (Hybrid Assembly) | ecosystem: Environmental > Terrestrial > Soil > Vadose zone... | reverse complement strand
CCGCTGCGCGGCCGCGTCCACCTGCGCGCGGATGCTGCGCAGCTCCGGCCGGTGCTCGTAGGCGAGCGCGAGGGCCTCGTCATCGTCGACCTCGATCGGCGGCTGCTCGAGCGCGTCGACGATGTCGAAATCGAGGGGCCCGCTCAGGCCGAGCGCGTGGCGGAGGGTCTCCCGCCCCAGCGACACGTTGTTGCGCGCCGTCACCTGGTTCAGCTCCGCGCTCGCGAGCTGCACCTGCGCCTGGGTGACATCGAACTTCGGCGCCAGCCCGACCCCGAAGCGGCCCTGGGCGAGATCGAGGTGCTTCTGGTTGGCGGCCACCGTCTCGTCGGCGACGACCCGCAGCCGGTAGGAGGCGAGCAGGCCGAAGTATGCCTGCTCGACGTCGAGCACGACCGTGTCGTGCTGCGTCGCCGCATCGGCCGCGACCGACTCGGCACTCCGCTGTGCCGCGTGGATGAGCGAGAGGTTCTGCCCGAAGTCGAACAGCACCTGCGAGAGGGCCACACCGGTGCTGTAGAAGTCGAACGTCGCCGCGCGGGCACCGCCGAAGTTGCTGCCGGTCAGGCTCCCGTTGCTCGCGTGGCGCCGCGTGGCGCTGTACGACGCCCCGACCTGGGGGAGGTACGCGGCCGTGCTCTCCCACACCCGCTCCCGCGCCGCCTCGACCGACGCCGACGCCGCCTTGAGCGTCGGCTGCTGTGCGAGGGCGATCGCGATGCACTCGGCGAGCGTCTTCCTGGCCGGGCCCTCGGCGAGTGCCACGGCCGGCACGACCAGGGCCAGCACGCCGAGGGGAACGAGGCGAGGGAGCGACATCATGCCCTCCGCGCACGCGGCGGCGCCAGGACCTGCCGGCCCGCCGGCGTCCCGACCCCACGCATGAAGATGTCCACCACCGCCGTGACCACGTCCTCGAGCCGGTCGTCCTTCGCGCGGTAGCGGTTCACACCCCGCATCATGCCGAATAGCATCTCCGTGGCGATGCGCGCATCGATGCGCCGGATGTGACCGGCGGCCATCGCATTCTCTAGGGCCTCCTGGACCAGGCGCGACAGGACCTGCCGGTGCCGGAACCACTCCCGCGCCTCACCATCGGGCTTGTGCTCGTTCTGGTGGATGAGGGAGAAGAAGAACCGCCGATCCCAGAAATGCGCGAGCGTCCGGTGCACGATGCCGCGGATCTTGCGCGCCGCGGGCTCGCTCGTGCCGACGGCGGCCGCGAGCTCCGCGCGCAGGCGCTCGATGCCCTCGAACATGACCGCAAAGTACAGGGCGTGCTTGCCGGGGAAGTACCGATACAGCGTGCCCTTGCCCACGCCGCAGGCCTCGGCCACGTCGTCCATCTGCACCTCGTGGTAATCGCGGCGGGTGAAAATGGTCTCGGCCGCGCGCAGGATGCCCTCGCGGAGACCCGGGGTGGGCGGGCGGCCCCGGCGTGGGGGCTGCGCTTCGGGCTGCGGGACGGGCGTCGGCATTTGCTTTACGGACCAGTCCGTTTCCATTTCTCTCTGTAGAACGCATGACCCCCTGCTCCGGTTGACACGCCGAGGTCAATGCTCCCGGCAGTGCCGAGCCCGCAACCGTTCTGCTCCCGATTCCCACCGGATCCGTCACGTAGTCTCGACGTGTCCATCGCGACGCGCCCGATGACGTCGCGGTTCGCCCGCGCCTGCGGTATCCGTCGCATCCAGGTCGATGAGGTCAGAGAGGCGGGGCGGGCGAACATGAAATCGTAGCAGCGGGCTCCTGCTCCGGCAAGGCATGGCACCCGCAGATGCGGGCTCCGTGTCGTCGCCTCCCAGCTCCTCGAGCTCCCAGAACGGCACGGCGCGCGGCTTGCCGTCGATGAAGCCGCCGTTCACGCGGAGAGCGAGGACGCGCGCCCCGCGGCGGAAGGGGATCAGGTAGCCGACGTCCGCGACGTAGCGCGTGAAATCGAAGTCGCTGCCCAGAGACGGTCAGTATGGGGCGATGTCCTCTTCGCCGCCGAGCTCGTCGAGGGCGCTCGCCGACGACGCGGTGAGGACGCGGAACAGCGCGCCGAGCAGGCGCGTACGCGTCCAGCGGACACGCGGCTGAAGGGAGCCGCTTCGGTGCTCGATCGCGATCGTCGTCTAGCGCTCGCGGCGTATCCAGTCCCGAGCACGCCCCCGGCGGCGCGCCAGGCTCAATCCATCGGGCCGCCCGGCGGTGGAGCCCCCAGGAGCTTCTCAGTCTGCGCGCGCAGCATGTCCAGCTGCTGCTTGATCTGGGCCGCCTTCGCGAGCTGGTCCGAGGTCAGCACCGCCCGCGCCTCGAGCGCCGCCTCCGCCCATTCCTGTATCAGCTGCTGCTGGAGCTGCGCGATGCGCTGGACGGTGGGACTGAGATCGCTCGCCACGACCGGGCCCGGTGCGAGGAGCTTGGCCGCCAGCTCATCGTGGGTGGCATGGAGCTGCCCGAGGACGGGCTCGAGATTGGTCCGGTGCCGCTTCATGATCTGCTCGACCTGGCCTTTCTGCTCTGGGGTCAGGTTGAGCGCGCGCAGCAAGGCGGGGAATAGCAGGCCGCGCCCTCCGCCCATCTCGCCCGGCCCTCCCGGTCCAGCGAAGCCGCGGCCATACACCGAGGCTGCACACAGGGCAACGGTCGTCATGCCGATCACGAGCATCTTCCCGGTCGTCTTCATGAGAATCCTCCGTCGGGTCTCGGTCAGAAGGGGAATTGCGCTTCGTCCTCACAGCCCTCCGGCTGCCACTCGCACGGCACGGCCTCGTCGACCGCGGCGGCGATCACGTCCATGTCGGTCGGAGGGGCGGGGGCGAGTGCCCACTCGACGCCGGAGTCCGCAAGGACGGCCGTCGAGAGCGCCTGCAGGACCGGCATATCCTCCGTCCTCGCCAGCGTGAGACGGTCGCGCGCCGGCCCGCCGCGCACCCAGGCGAGCCCGAGGCCGAGCACGACCACCGCCGCCGCCGCTACCCAGCGGACTCCGGCCGACCGTCTGCGTGTCGCCGCAGCTTCGGCGGGAGGCGGCACGTCACGCAGAACCTGCCCGATGACCTTCAGGTCCCGAGCGAGGCGACGAGCTCGCCGCCGGCACGGCTCACAGCTCCCGAGATGCTCGCGGTCGGCGCCGGCGCCCTCCCCCTCGGACGCCTCCCACAGGGCACGGTCTGACAGACAGCCGTTCATGGCGATTCCTGGAGCGCCCGGCGCAGCCGGTGGACGGCGCGAAACAGGTGGCGCTTGGCGCTGCCGGCGCTCAGCCTCAGCGTCTCTGCCACCTCCGCCGTGGAGAACCCCTCGACGTGCCGGAGCGTGAACACCTCCTGCTGGCGCGGCGAGAGGCGCCGAAACTCGGCCCACAGGTGACCCCGCGCCTCTCGGGTCAACAGGGCCTCCTCCGGAGTGGCCCCGCGCGCCGCCAGATTCTCCTCGTGGAACTCCGCGCCTCCGCCCCGCCCGCGTCGCCACCATGCGAGACGACGGCGATCGCGACAAGCGTTGACCGTCACACGGGTCACCCAGCGCTCCGACGTCGCCTCCGGGCGCCGGGCCTGCAGCGCGCGGTAGACCTTCATGAGAACCTCTTGCGCCACGTCCTGTGCCTCCTGGGAGTCGGCGAGCAGGAGGCGGCCGACGGCGGCGACGGGGATGACGGCGGGGACGACGACGATAGCATCGAGAGCTGAGCCAACGAACAAGGAGAAGGACCATGACGAAGCCGATGACTACGGGTATCTTCACGGCCGGCGCGCTCGCGCTGGCGATCGCCGGCAGCTCGCCCGCGTTCGGGCACGGCATGCGCGGGCACGGCGCATGCGACCACGGCGTGTTGCCCGGCGGGGGCCGCATTCTTCACGCGCTCGACTTGAGCGTCGACCAGAAGCAGAAAGTGCGGGACATCCTGACGGCGCACCGGGCGACGCTTGCGCCGCTCGTCGCGAACGAAAAGGCAGCCAAGCAGGCGATCGCCGACAAGCTGCAGGGCACGAGCACCGTCACGCCGCAGGATCTCGATGCGCTGGTGCAGCAGGAATCGCAGGCCCGGACAGCACTGTTGCGCGAGCGGCTTGCCGCCGCCCTCGACGTGCGCGGCGTTCTGACGCCCGATCAGATCCAGAAGGCGGCGACGATTCACACCGGCATGAAAGGTCTTCGCGCCCAGATGCGCCAGCTCTTCGGCAAGCAGGGCGCGGACTGATTCGCGAGGAGAACGACAAATGGACGAGAGGAGGACGGCAATGGAGCCGACGCTCGGCTCGAATCACGGCCCATTAGCTACCGAGGCCGCCGAAGAGACGGTGCTGACACGCGCTCGCGTCGTGCACGCGGCCGCGGCCCTTTATCTCGGGCTGGGCAGCCGCGAGCTGCGCGGGATCCTCGACTTGGGGTTGAGTCTCGCTGATGTCGCGGAGTGGCAAGGGCGAAGCGCGGAGGGTCTCAAGCAGGCGCTTCTGAACGCGCTCGGGCGCACGGGCGACCACCATGCGACGGGCCGCGCGACGCTCGTCGACCAGCTGGCGGAGGTGGCGCGGGAGGGCGGGGGTGTCTGGCAGGAGCTGGTGGAGAACCTGATCACCGCGCAGGAGAGGCGCGAGCGGCGGCTGGCGGGCACTTCTGCGTGAGCGGGACCGTCCCGACGTCGGCGATCTGGCGCGACGGCTGACCAGACCGTCTCCGGCATCACCACTCGAACGGATGCGCCAAGTCGAAGGTGTGCGTGAGGCCCACGAGCACCCCGCTCACCCGGTCCGCGGTGTTGCCGCGCAGCAGTGACACCTGGACGCTGTTCTGGCGGTCGATGACGAGCACGCCGCCCAGGGACACCGCGTTCTGCGCCCCGGAGATCCAGTCCGCATAGACGACGAAGTGATCGTTCACTTCGATGTCGGTGCCGGCCAGGGCCCGCCAGGCGTTGCTCGTGCGCAGCAGGCCGGCATGGAGCCGGATGCCGCGCAGCTTGACGTTGCGGTGATGGGCCCGGAACTTCTGGTACTGGATCTGCTGGTAGTTGAGGGTCTTGCTCAACACGAGGTAGTAGTTGGGGGTGAAGCCGACGCCGAGCTGCGTCGCCCCGACGGCGACGGCGGGTACTCGGTAGTCCTCCCGCACGGGGTTCCACTTCACGTTCATCTCGGGCCGGTAGTCGTGCGGCGGGTCGGACGGCGCGACGTCGAGCCCGGCTTCGATGTTCCCCGGCAGCCCGAACTCGCTCTGCGGCACGAGCTCGGGCTGATGGAAGACCGACGACCGGCCGCTCACCTCGGTGTTGCCGTTCTGAAGCTGGAGACTCACCTGCTTGACCGGCACCAGGTCCGTGATCGGGATCTGGTTGAGCATGGTCGGCGCCGCGTGCGCCACCGTCGGCACCAGGCACGCAAGCACGAGGACGCCCCGCATCTCAGCCCTCGCGGATCGTGCGGCGTGGCTCGAGGCGGAAGAACTCCATCGTCCGATCGAGGTCCCCGACCAGTCGCTGGAGCTGCGCCGCGCTCGTCGGATCGTGTGCCCCGCGCGCCACGGCCGCCGTACGATCGACCAGGGCGTGCACCTCGGCCAGGGTGCTCGCAAACTCGTCCACCAGGCGGTTCAGGGCCTCGGCCACCTCGTGGAACTCGTCGTCCCGATGCAGCTCGACGCGCACGCCGAGGTCGCCTGCCACCAGCGCCTCGAGCGCCCGATGGAGCGTGTGTACGGGCCGCACGATGCGGTGCGTGAGCCGGAACGCCCACAGCGCGACCGCCAGCACGAGGATGGTCAGCACCACGCTCCCGATCACCATGCCGCGCTGCAAGAGCTCGCCCGTGTGGGTGATCGTCTTGTGCGCCCGAAAGAATTCTCTACCGACACTCTGGTTGCTCACCTGGTACTGGACGGCGAGCGTCGCGAGGACCGCCACCAGCACGAGCGCCACCAGCGGGAGGACCCATCGCAGCTGCCGAGCGCGGTGTCCGGGGTCGTGATGCAGCAAGCCAAAGAGTGCCATCGCTCAGCCTCCTCGCGAGCCTCTCATTCGAGCTCCGACAGCTCGTGACACGTGAGACACAACCCGCCGCGCGAGTTGTCGATGCGCACGAAGTCGTCGAAGGCGTTCGGCTCGCCGTGCATGAAGTGACAGGTGGCGCACGTGATCAGCCCCTCGGCGGAGAGCGGGAGCGTGTCGGGCACCGGTTTTCGAGGTTTGATGCCGGTGTGATGGGAGGGGCCCTGGTCGCCGTGGCACAGGAGGCAGCGCTCCTCGAGATCGGGCGCGAGGAGGGCTCGCGCCGCGACCGGGTCGTGCTCGAGCGCGGCTTGCGCGACGGTGTGGCAGGCGGTGCAGTCCGCGCCCCGCTGATGCACGTTCTCCCCCTCGAGTCTCTTGGCCAGCACCACGGCGACCAACGGCACGAGGAGCAAGAAACCGGGCACGGCCCATCCCAAACGCCAGGACCCCACCTCGCGACCCCGCCACCGTTCCTCCCTGAAGGACGCACGCATCATCCCGGCTCGGCAGCGCCAAGGAGCATACCGACGCGATTCACCGTACTAGCGGGTGAACGTCGCGCTCAACGCCACCTGGTGGAGCGCTCCGGGCGCGCCGAGGCGGGGCCGGGCCGAGAGGCACCAGACGGCGTGCGCCGTGGTCGCGGAAGCCGTTACACCGATGTAATCGCCGAGGAATCGCTGCCCGCCGGCCGTGGCGGCGTAGGTCAGATCTCCCGTGCGACCGAGCCGGCGCTCCCGGCCGAAGGTGACGCCATCGTCGGCCGAGGTGACGTAGCGCATGGTCACCCGCGGACCGACATCCTTGAGGGCGCCATATACGACCAGGACCGCGCCACCGTACGCGGCGACCCCCGGCGTGAAGCGGTCGCGGGGCCGACGTGGCGCCCTCGCATTCACCAGGCCGAGTGGCCCCCAGCTGGTTCCCCCGTCCGTCGAGACGCTCATGACGATGTCGTTGAGCCCGTCGGAGCGGAAGCGACGGTCCTGCCAGACGACGTACAGCCGGCCGGTCACCGGGTCGAGCGCGGCCGCGGGAAGCCCATCGCCCGTCCGCATGCCCGCCGGGTCGCTGCCCTCGAAGCTCTCGATCGTGACCGGCGGAGCGAAGGTGACACCGCCGTCGTGCGAGGTCTGCGCGACTTCTTCGGCGGTCGCCGTTCCGACCGGCGCGTAGACGAGCGTCAAGTCGCCGTTCGGCTGGACGAGGGGAATCGCCCCGATGCCTCCGGGGAAGAAGGGGCTGGACACCGCGACCAGCGCGCTCCAGGTCTCGCCGCGGTCATCGGAGTAGCGCAGCGAGATCGGCTGCCCGCCGGGCTCGATGCGGTCCCACACGCTGTACACCCGCCCGTGGTGCGGGCTCGCGGGGAAGGTGTCCACGGCGATCCAGGGCTTGTCGTTGAAGACCGAGCAGGAGGAGTCATCCTGCACCAGGACGGGAGCGTTGAAGGTGAGGCCGTGATCGTCCGACCGTTGGACGGCGACCGCGCTGCGGCAGTCCTGAACGTCGAACGGGAGCGTCTGCGCGTAGACGGCGCCGTCGGCTCCGATGGCGACCGCCGGATCCGAGGCCCGATCGAATGGGCCGCTCGCGGCCACGGTCAACCCGGGAAGGCTGCCCGTGATCCACGTGCGGCCGCCGTCCCGAGAGGTCGCGAAGCCGGCATCGACGCAGCCGCCTGATTGGTCGAAGCGTCCCTGCTGAAAGACGGCCACGACGACGTCGGGGTCGTTCGGGTCGACCGCGATGTCGGGTTCGACCTCCGTGTCGGCCTCCGCGCCGGAGAGGCCGGCGAAGGGATCGGCACTGATCTGGTGCGCGGCGCGCGCACGGAAAGCGGTCGTCACCTGACCGTGCACGACGCCAGCGAGGACCAGGAGCAGGACGGCAACCCCGACGACGAGCCTCATCAGAACCCCGCCTGGGGCTATATCCTGCGCGGTCGACGCGGGTCTACGGTTACTCCGTCATCGCCGGCGCGAACGGGCAGAGCAACCCCTGCTTCGCCGGAACGCACTCCCCGCCGCTCAGCGGCTCCGTGTCCCCGTCGTCGCGATAGTAGAATCCCAGGATGAAGCACATCTCGTCCGTGGTCTTCGGCCCGAAGCGCACCTCGTGATCGTCCGTGTTGTGCCAGGTGCACGTGATGCGCATCTTCCGCCCCTTCTCGAGGCGGATCGCCGGGTTCGGCCAGAGCGCCCAGGGGTGCTGCCAGTCCCGGTTCTCGTACAGCAGGCTGCGCGTCACCCCGTCGGGCTCCACGAGCTCGATGTTGGCGTACGTGCCGAGGCGGTGCGTATGGGTGGCGAGCTGGATCAGCGTCAGGTTCGCGGGCGCCGTCCACTCCGCGGTCAGCGTCTGCTCGCCGCCCGCGGGAATGTGGATGTCGGTGATGTTGCCGACGATCAGCCCCTGCGCGTAGTGCGCCACCGTCCCCTTCTTCGCCTTGTAGAAGTTGAAGCGGATGTCCGGCCTCAGCGGGGAGGTGGTGAAGTTCTTGAGATGCGGGTTCAGGAACACCTGCTGATGCGCCTCGACGCGGAGCGCGATCCCCGGCGGGAACCCGAAGCGTGAGTTCGGCGTCTGGATCGGGATCAGGACCTGCGGGATGAGCTCGTCCGGCGACACGCCGGAGCAGCCCACGCTCGGGACGGGCCCCGGCGGGAACCGGCTGTCGTCGGTCAGGTTCCCCCCGTAGGACCAGATCACGAAATGGTGCGCCTCCGGGGGCATGCGGAGCTGGAAGCCGTCGACGTCCATGGGTCTTCGGTTGGGAAGGCGACGGTACTCGCACACCTCGAGGTCCTGGCCCGGCTGCACGGTGAACTCGCTCGTCCGCATCTGGAAGCCGTGCCGGGGCTTCTTCAAGTAGGGGCGAGCGTCGGCGGGCGCGCTGAGGGCGAGGAGGAGACCCGCGGCGATCGCGGTACGCATGTGCGTCCCTAACGGGCCGAGCCTGCCGCCGTCAAGCCGCGGCGCGCCCCGATTTCCCGACGTCCCGCGCCCCCGAGTCGCTAGCTCGCTTATGCTTATCCGGTTGTTTCAGCTAGCAGCGGCGCGGCAAGGCGTCGGGGCACCTGTCATCATCGAGCGCGGCCTCTCGGCCCTGCTCCTGCAACGCCAACTCGCGGCTCGGCGCCACCATCTGCGGGACCACAGACCTCCGGAAGGCCGGGGGCAGCCCGTAGCTGAAACAACCGGATAAGCAAGAGCTCGCTAGCAGACGTCCACGCGCGCAGACTTCGCTTCCGCGGAGCCGGCGGCGGTGGAGCGGGCGGCGTCACCTTTCGCCGGCCGCGGTATCCCGTCTTTCCACTCTCCTCGTCGGGTCGAATTCGTTGACCCTGTTCGACGGCCGGTGGTACGCGCGTGGGAGCTGAACAGCCGAGGGAGGAATCCGCATGCGCGCCGTCCCGCTTCCCCGCTCGCTCGAGTTGCTCGCCGCCCTCTGCCTCCTCGCCCCACTGGCCGCACCCGCGCCCGCCGCGGGCGGCACGTGCGCCAACCTCCCAGCCTACCCGAACGACCCGGACTACGCGCCCGCCGAGCGGGGCGATCAGACGAAGACGTGGAACGAGGAGCAGTGGTACCTCTATTCCTGCCTGCCGGCCGACGCGCCGGCCGCGACCGATCCCGAAGGTGCCAGCGGGATGAGCGTCGACCGCGTGTGGAACGAGCTCGGCGACCGCGGCCGCGACGAGGTCCTGGTCGCCTACATGGAGGGTGGCGTCAACTGGCGCCTCGACGACAGCCCGGAGCTCCGGCTGCGCGCCTACCTGAACACGGGCGAGCTCCCGCTCCCGGAGGACGCAGGCGGCATGACGCACGGCACGTACGATCTCAACGGCGACGGCGTGGTGAACGTCGACGACTATGCCGATGACCCGCGCGTGGCGCGGCCGTTCCTCCACCCCCAGGCGGGCGGGATCACGGCCGAGGACCTGATCCGCGCGTTCTCGGACGGGCATGACGACGACGGCAACGGCTACGTCGACGACATCTCGGGCTGGAACTTCCACCGCGACACCAACGATCCGCAGACCGACAACAGCGTCTACGGCCACGCGAACGGCGAGTCGCGGCAGGTGATCGGCGAGACCGACAACGCGCTCCGCACCGCCGGCATGTGCCCCCGGTGCCGCCTCCTCACGGTCAAGGCCGGCGACGAGGCGATCGACCGCCCCGACCGCATCGCCGAGGCGATCACCTTCGCGGTCGACTCGGGTGCGAAGGTGATCACGGGCGTGATCGCGTCCATCGGGCTCATCCCGGAGGTCGCGCAGGCGCTGCGCCACGCCTACGACCGCGGCGTCGTGGTCGCGTGGGCCTCCAACGACTTCGACTCGGGCGATCACACCGACGGCATGTTCTATCCGCACCTCTGGCCCGGGAACTCGATCGTCGGCGACCAGTCGACGCGCGGCCAGCAGTCGCCGAGCGTGACCTCCAACCGCACCTATCGCAGCCGCTCGACGCTCACCTCCTTCGGTCCGCACAACCTCTTCAGCGTACCCGACAACGACGGCTCGACCTCGACCGGGACGCCCACCCAGGCGGGCGTCGCAGCCCTGGTGATCACCGCCGGTCTCGACGCCGCGCAGGCGGCCGAGATCGCTCGGCCGCTCAGCGCCGACGAGGTGAAGCAGGTCGTGCGCGCCACCGTGTCTCCCATCGACGATCCGACGCTGCCGTTCCCGGGCCTCCCGGGCGCGACCTTCAACATCCAGTACGGCTACGGGCGCCCGAACGTGTACCAGGCCGTGCAGGCCGTCCACGCCGCTCAGATCCCGCCCACCGTCGACATCCTGCAGCCCGACTGGTACCAGGAGATGGACCCGACGACGAGCCGCCGCGTCAGGATCCGCGCCGCCGTCGCGACACGGATTCCCGGCCGCTACACGTGGACGGTCGAGTACGGCCTCGGGCCCCAGCCGCTCGAGTCCGAGTTCGTGATCATCCGTACCGGACACGGGAGTCGCCCGCGCACCGTGCGCAAGTCGCTGCGCTTCCGGAGCATCCCCTCGTCGTTCTGGGGCGGCGACTTCGCCATCACGTCCGACCGGCTCTCGATCGAGCGCTACGACGTGACCGTGCGGGTGCGGGTGACGGACGCGACCGGCCTCGTGGGCGAGGACCGGCGCGCTTTCCACCTGCGCCACGACGCGAGCGAGATACCCGGCTTCCCCGTCTACCTCGGCAGCTCGGGCGAGTCCTCGCCGACCATCGCCGACCTCGAGGGGCGCGGCACGCTCGACGTGGTGGTCGCGACCGCCGACGGCACGGTCCACGTGCTCCGCGCCGACGGCCGCGAGGCGCCCGGCTTCCCGGTCACGACCGGCCCGGCGCCCGGCATGGATCCGTCGTCGGACGTCAACTACCTCGCCGTGCCACGCTGGCGCGACAATCCGGCCGCGCGCCCGCGCGACGGCATCGCGGCGCCGACGGCGGTCGGCGATCTCGACGGCGACGGTCAGCTCGACATCGTCGCCACCACGATGAGCGGGCGGACGTACGCGTGGCGGCGCGATGGCACGCTCCTCCCCGGCTTCCCGGTCGAGACCGACCGCGCCTTCGCGCACCAGCCCGTTCCGGTCCCCGACACCCCCTATCATCGCAACCGCTCGACCGGCGCGCTCGCCGCGCCGGTGCTCGTCGACCTCGACCACGACGGCCGGCTCGACATCGTGCAGGCGGCCTGGGACGGGCACGTGTACGCCTGGCACGGCGACGGGACGGCGGTCGCCGGCTGGCCGGTCGACACCGACTACCCCGCGCTCCGTCCGTCGGGCCAGACCTACGCGCGCGACGACAAGGTCGTCGCCACGCCCGCGGTCGTGGACATCGACGGCGACGGCACGCCCGATCTGCTCGTCTCCCTCCAGGACACGTCGTGGCCGAGCAGCTCGTCCGCGAGCACGGGGCCGATCACCGGCTACCTGCTCGCCTTCTACGGTCAGGGCACGGCGCGTCCGAACGGCGGCCTCATCACGGGCTGGCCGGTCGCGCTCCAGGGCCTCGTGCAGGGCTACGGCACCGCGCAGGACTTCATCACCGAGGGCCTCACCTCGCCCGTCGTCTACGATCTGCCGACGGGGCCGGTGGCGGTCGTGAGCGTGAACCTGTTCACGCAGTACCTCGTCGACCTCCGCACCCGCGCCACGCGGCAGTTCGGCAACGCCTCGCTCGCCCAGGGGGGCGCGATCGTGCCGTTCACCACCTCGCCGTCGGCGGGCAACCTGCTCGGCGAGGTATTCGTTGGCACGCCGGGCGAGACCTCGGGCTTCCTCAACGTCGAGCAAAGGCTGCGCACCGGGCGAGGTGAGCGCCAGGATCGCCTTGTCGATCCCGGTTTCATCCATGTGACGGATGCGCTGCTCGCCGAGGTCGAGCAGTCGCTCGATGATCTGCGTAGCGCGCTCGGAGGGGCTGCGCGCATAAAACCCCCACAGCGAAACCATGCCCTTGTCCGCCGTGCCGTCCTTCACCATGCGCAGGTAGCAGTCGATCTGCTCGCGCGTCGCGAAGGCTTCCTCGGTCGCGATCCGCAGGTAGCCGCGATCGCCGCCGGTCTTGAGCTCGTGGCTCACGCCTCACCTTCGTGGACGGCCTTTACGACCATGCACGACATCACCCCTTCCGGGCCGTTCTCGGACCCGTGGCCGGACCATTTGACGCCGCCGAACGGCGCGTCGGGGCCGCCCAGCACGATGGTGTTGATACAGAACATGCCGGTCTCCACCTCGCGCGCCAGCCGCTTCTGCCGTGCCGCGTCATTCGTCCAGCTGTAGGCGGCCAGGCCATAGGGCAGACGGTTGGCCTCCGCGATCATCTCCTCCTCGGTGCGGAACGAGTTGACGAGTGCGACCGGACCGAAGGGCTCCTCGTTCATGATGGCGGTGCTGAGCGGAATCCCGGACAGCACGGTCGGTGCGTAGTAGTAGCCCTGCGTGCCAATGCGCCGGCCGCCGGTGTGCAGGCGCGCCCCCGCACTCACGGCGCCCCCGATCAGGCGCTCCATCGCCTCCGGGCGGCGCGGGTTGGCCATCGGGCCCATCTGCACGCCCTCCTCGAGTCCGTTACCCACACGCCACTGGCCGGCCCGTTGCGCGAAACCGCTGAGGAAACCCTCATACACGTCCTGCTGCACGATGAAGCGCGTCGGGGAGATGCAAACCTGCCCCGCGTTGCGGAACTTCGAAGCCACCATCACATTCAGCACCTGCTCGACGTCCACGTCGTCGAACACCAGCACCGCGGCGTGCCCGCCGAGCTCCATGGTGGTGCGCTTGCAGTCCTCCGCGGCCAGCTTCATGAGGTGTTTGCCCACGACGGTCGAGCCGGTGAAGCTCAGCTTGCGGATGATCGGCGAGGACAGCAGGTGGCGCGACACCTCGTCGGGCACGCCGAACACGGCCTGCCCGACTTCCTTGGGCAGCCCCGCATCGAGCAGGCACTGCAGGACCGCCAGTGCCGAGGCCGGCGCTTCCTCGGCCGCCTTGAGAATCACCGAGCAGCCGGCGGCGATGGGCGCGCCGAGCTTGCGGCCGGGATTGCCGATGGGGAAGTTCCAGGGTGCAAAGGCCGCGACCGGTCCGACCGGCTCGCAGACGACGGTCGAGCGCATGCCGCTGGGGCGCACGAGCTGGCGTCCGTAAAGGCGGTGACACTCGCCGGCGTAGAACTCGAACAGCGTGACGTTCATCATGACTTCGATGCGCGACTCGGCGAGCGTCTTGCCCTCCTCGAGCGTCGCGATGCGCGCGATCTCCTCCTGTCGCTCCCGCAGCAGCCGCGCGGCGCCCGCCAGCACCGCCGCGCGCTGCTGCGGGGCGGCATCGCGCCAGAGGCGGAAGCCACGCTGCGCGGCAGCGAGCGCACGGTCGAGATCAGCCGCGTCAGCGAGCGGCAGTGCGCCGAGCGCGGCCCCGGTCGCGGGGTTCACGACCGTGTGCGCCCGCCGGTGTCCGACGGGGATCCTTTCCCCATCGATGATCATGTGCAGTTCGGGATAGGTCACGGCTCACGCGCTCCCCGCCTCGAGTTTCTCGAGCCGCTCAACCTCGCGGCCGTAGGGCCTGATACCGCGCGAGATCGTGAGCGCGGACAGCGGCAGCAGGATCGAGGCCGTCAACACCATGCTCTTCCACAAGTCCGCATCGTTGCCGAAGACGCGCTGCGTGACGGACCCGATCAGCTGCCCCCCGAGTGCTCCGAAGGCGATGAACATGAAGAGGTAAACGGCGGTGACCTGACCGCGCATCGCATTCGGCGTGATGCGTTGAATGGCCGCGTTCTGCGGCACTGCCGATGCCAGACCACACATCAGAGCCACACCGATGCACAGCAGCGCCAGCTCACCCGAAGGCATCAGCGGTGCGACGATCTCACAGGGCGCGGCGAGGGCGAAGAATATCGTCGAGGCGCGCACGTTGGCATCCTTGTAGCGCTTGGCGAGCCACTCGACGAAGACCGTGCCGAGAAAGGCCCCGGCAAGCGAAGACACCAGGAACACGAGGCTCATCCATCGGCCGATCCTCGCCTCGCTCCAGCCGTAGGTGCGGATCAGGAACGGCGCACGCCAAACCTGCAGCCCAAGGAATTCAGTAGCGCTGAAGGCCAGGCCGATGAACAGCGGTAGGTAAATCGACTTGCGTGCCCAGATCTCACGCAGCACGGCCTTGAGCGTTCTGCGACATTCTGTTGCACTTCTGGTCGTGCAGCGAGCCTCTCTGGAGGCAGAGCCGAACAGCCTAGCGAGCTGGACCCGCATGGCTTTCGGAACCGAGCTTTTACTCTGAGGCCTAGTCTTGCTGTTTTCCTTCATCCCAGCATGATAGGGCAAGACGGTCAGATTCGTTCACGATGGAGTCGCAACCACTGGATCACGATGCATCGGGAATTGACACCGGCGGGGTTGACTGTTTCTCCTCAACCGAGCCATGGAGGTGTGTGGACGAGAAGAACCATGCACGTTCAGACCCAGTTCCTTCGCCTTTGCGAGCCGGTGTCGCTGGGTGCGACCGCCGGGTCCGCAGCCGGGTTAGCGGTGGTGGTGAGGTTGGCCGACGTACCGTCGAACGTGTTCCCTGTGACCGGTACCACGGTGAGGTTCGTCAGACCGACGTTCTCACCGTTGATGCTGCTACCCGGGTTGGAACCGCCATCGGTCAACGCACCAGCGAGGGCGGAGAACTTTAGGCTCAATACTGCCCGCTCGGTTTCGTGCGCTAAATCTACGGACGCGCCAGAACCATAAAAGGACCATGAGGCGAAGGCAGCGAAAGCACCTATGAGCACATTCGAAATTGCACCGGGACACCAGATACCTGCCTCCCGCCTTGGAAGTGGGAAACCATTGTCTGTGATGAACGCGTTGATGACGCCTCCAATTCCTCCGGCCAAAGCAATAAGCAAAGCACATTTCCACGGATTCATAGACTCCTCCGATATGGGCGGGTGGTCTGCGGATTCGGGATCTCCTCTTCCTTCATCCAAGTGAGAAGGGTTTGGATCGGATGTTGGTTTATAGAGTACTTCTGAGCGGGCATGGGAGGACTCCTCATCAACCGAACGCGCAGGAGACGGGAACGCTCGGATAGTTGTGCTGATGCTCCTAAATACTGAGCAGGAGCGGGGACTAGGCCGTGGATTTGAAGCGCACCTACGTGCGGCGGCCTTTGTTTTGAGCGCGGCTATTTTGCCCTACTTCATGCAAGAATTCTAGTAAGGATCGTCCTAATAGATTCGTTAGCTTCGCCTTAGGTAGTCTCCGCATCACCGCACCTCTCAAAGCGCAGCAGTTTGGTGAGGAGAAGGTCCACAAGGAGTTCGTCGACAGACTGGTCGAGCGCGCCTCGGCCCTCAAGGTCGGGGACGGCCTGGACGAGTCGGTGGACGTGGGGCCGGTCATCAGCGAGGCGCAGCTCAAGAAGGTCATGGACTACGTCCAGATCGGGCGCTACGAGGCGGCCGACCCGGTGCTGGGCGGGGTGCGTCTGACGAAGAACGAGTACGGCCGGGGGTTCTTCTTTCCCCCGACGATCTTCACCGGCGTGACCCGCGGCATGCGGATCGCCAAGGAGGAGATCTTCGGTCCGGTCGTCTCTGTCCTGGCCGCC
>Ga0137403_10004664_pt1 | contig 16095 bp, 14 predicted proteins | sample CZOMad2_1_16fung_FD_122057 | JGI IMG/M metagenome (GOLD analysis project Ga0137403, IMG submission 122057) | Vadose zone soil fungal communities from Angelo Coast Range Reserve, California, USA - CZOMad2_1_16fungal (Hybrid Assembly) | ecosystem: Environmental > Terrestrial > Soil > Vadose zone... | reverse complement strand
ATGATGGGCAATGGTCGTGGTTTCCTTGAGCGTGTAGGGATCGAGCGATTTGAGCTCGCCCTGGTTGGCGTAGCGCAGCGTCTGGCTTGAAGCCGGCGTCAGGGTAAAAGCGACGATCGAGACGGTGGTCGCTGCAAAAAGGGTCCGACGTAACGGCATATGATGACGCTCTCCGAGTGTGATTGCTGTTCAAGTCTGCGATACGACAGCCCTGATCGATCTATGTTGCCAGAGTTTGGCCGTCGCGCAAGCGTGATTTCCTCGCCGGAAACCCCGATTTGCGCGACGTTGCCGCGATAACTAGCTTGAACGAAGGCAGCCGCGCAAGCGCATGACGCCAATGGAGTGCTGGATGACGGAACTGAAGGCCGATGTTCTTGTGCTGGGTGCAGGCATGGTCGGCGTTAGCGCCGCCCTGCACCTGCAGCAACGGGGACGGGATGTCATCCTGGTCGATCGGCACGAACTCGCCGGTGAGGAAACCAGTTTCGGCAATGCCGGCTTAATCGAATCTGCCTCGGTCTTTCCGTACATGTTTCCTCGGGATTTTGCGCAAATCCTTCAATACGCGTTGAACCGGTCGCCGCAGGTACGCTACCGCTTCTCCGACTTGCCCTTCTCGCTACCGTGGCTGTTGCGCTATTTCCTCGCCTCCGCGCCGGATCGGACGCTGCACAGCGCGATGGCCGAATTGCCCTTGATCCGGCGCAGCCTCATCGAGCATGAGGCGCTGATGGCAGAGGCAGGCGTGCCGGAGCTGTTGCGAAAGACCGGCTGGCTCAAGCTGTATCGCTCCGATGCCAGCCTTGCCAACGCCGTGCGCGACCTCGAGCGCGCCCGGCAGTATGGCGTCGCGGGTGAGGTTCTCGATGGCAAGGCGATCGCCGCGCGCGAGCCGCATCTGACCGGGGAGTTCACGGGTGCGATCTATTGGCCAACGCCGGGATTCGTTCCCGATCCCGGCGCGCTGGCCAAGGCCTATGCGGCGCTGTTCAAGCGCAAAGGCGGGCGCTTTGTCGTGGGCGATGCGAGAACGCTGGAACAAGATGCCGGCCGTTGGCGCGTGAACGGGGCAGGGGGCGTAGCGGCCGGGCGCGAAGTCGTCGTGGCGCTCGGACCATGGTCCGATCTGGTATTTGGTCCGCTCGGATATTCCTTTCCGCTCGGCATCAAACGGGGTTACCACCTGCACTTGGCGCCGCGCGGCAACGCCGTGCTCAATCATCCCGTTCTCGATTTTGATCTCGGCTTTCTGCTCGCGCCGATGAACCGCGGCATTCGGCTCACCACCGGGGTGGAGTTTGCCCGTCGGGACGCCCCCTCCACGCCGGTCCAGATCGAGCAGGCACTGCCGCGGGCGCGTGCCTTGTTCCCATTGGGAGAGGCGATCGACGCAAGGCCCTGGAAGGGGGCGCGGCCGTGCTTGCCCGATATGTTGCCGGTCATCGGCAAGGCGCCTCGCCATGCCGGGCTCTGGTTCGATTTCGGACACCAGCACCACGGGCTGACGCTGGGTCCGGCGACTGGCCGGCTGCTGGCCGAGATGATGACCGGCGAAACGCCTTTCGCCGATCCGACGCCCTTTGCCGCCGCGCGCTTTGGTTGACCAAACGAGCCGAACCAAGGGGTAGGAGCCGTATCGTCCGATAAGGCCGCTTGCGTCTGGGGCCTTCTCGCGGCGATACTGCCGCGAGCTGTCACTGCAGTCAGGAGTGCACATGAAGGTAAACGTTGAAATAGATTGCACGCCGCTGGAGGCGCGGCAGTTCTTCGGACTTCCGGACGTGCAGCCGATGCAGGTGGCGGTCATGGAGAAACTTCAGAACCAGATGATGGACAATATCCAGAAGGTTTCTCCGGAAGCGTTGATGCAGAGCTGGCTCTCGTTCGACCCGAAGATCGCCGAACGATTTACCGACATGTTCACGACCATGGCGGGCCTGGGCAGCACGCGGATCAGCGACAAGAAGTAATGGGGCCGACCGACCCAGGCGAACCGCCGGCAGCGGGCCGGCTTCGTCCCCCGGGCCTCGGCCTGCTGCTGGCCGAGATGCGAGGGATTCTCGAGTTCAACGCGAGCTTGATGCTGTCTCCGCTCTTGATGCGCGCGCCGAAAGGCGACGGTCATCCGGTGCTGACATTGCCGGGGTTTCTCGCCAGCGACCTGTCGATGGCGCCGATGCGCCGATATCTGAAAGAGCTCGGATACGATGCCTATGCCTGGAACATGGGCCGCAACATCGGCGGTGTTTCGCGCCTGCGGGCGGCGTTGCGCGATCGGCTCGGCGAGATTCACGAAAGCTGCGGCCGCAAGGTCAGTGTCGTCGGATGGAGTCTGGGCGGCGTCTATGCGCGCGATCTGGCGCTGCAGGCGCCCGACATGGTGCGCAATGTCGTGACGCTGGGAAGTCCGTTCGCCAATGACGTGAGAGCGACCAATGCGACGCGGCTCTATGAAGCGCTGTCGGGCGAAACGGTCGGCGACAATCCCGAACTAAGCAGGGCGATAGCAGGCGATTTGCCGGTTCCAGCCACCTCGATCTATTCGCGCGCCGACGGCGTCGTGAACTGGCACACCTGTCTGTTGCGCCCCTCTGATACCGCCGAAAACATCGAAGTTTACCTTGCCAGTCATGTCGGGCTCGGTGTGAACCCGGCGGCCTTGTGGGCGGTGGCTGACCGCCTGGCCCAGCCCGAAGGCCGATTCAGTCAATTTGACCGATCCGGGCCCTTTGCCATTGCATATGCGCCTCCAGAACAGGCACAATCCTGAACTAATCGTCCCATATTAGGGATGTCTGAACGCTAGAAGCGCCGGCAAGGCGTCGCGTGAGTCGCTTTCGGGAGGAACACATGAGTGACGCCAAGAAGCTGTCCTCAATGGATGCGTCATTTCTGTATCTGGAAACGCCGGAAATGCCGATGCATGTCGGGAGCATGGCGATCTTCCGCCTGCCCGAGGATTACCAGGGCTCTTTTTTCGAAGACTTCAAGGCGATGATCGCCTCGCGGCTGCACATCGCGCCGATTCTCAAAGCGCGCCTGGAAAAGGCGCCGCTCGACATTGACCATCCTTCCTGGGTCGAGGACGAGCAGTTCGATATCGACCGCCATATCTTCCGCGGCAGCCTTCCGGCGCCGTACGACCGCGCCACGCTGGAGCGCATTGTCGGCTGGATGCACGCCAAGCTTCTCAACCGCGCCCGTCCACTCTGGGAGTTCTATGTCTTCGAAGGCATGAAGGACAACGAGATCGGGCTGTATTCCAAGATGCACCACGCCTGCATCGACGGCGGCGCGGGCGCTGCGCTGACCAACATGATCTACGATGTGACACCGGTGCCAAGGAAAATCGAGGTGCCGGCGGCGAAGGCTAAGGTCGGGCAGGAGCCGCGCGACATCGCCGCCAATCTCCTTGATTCCTACCAGCAGCTCTGGCGCCAGCCGTTCGACGCCGCCACCGCCGCCAAGGGCATCGAGCTGCCGCGCTCGGGAAAAAGCGATCTCGGTTCGATCCTGTTCGACAACGCGATGTTCCAGATCGAGAGCGCAGTGAAGTTCGTCGGCAGCGTTCCGACCATGCTCAAGAGCGTCTCGGACGTGGTCGGAAAGATCTCCGATCCGAAATCGCGCGACAGCATCGCGAGCATGATGTCGCCGTCGACCATCCTCAACAAGTCGATTTCGTCGGAACGCAGCTTTGCCGGCGTGTCGATTCCGCTTAGTCGCGCGAAGGCCCTCGCCAAGGCGGCCGGCGGCAAGCTGAACGATGTCGTGCTCGCGGTGTCGAGCGGCGTGGTGCGGCGCTATCTTTTGGAGCGCGGCGCGCTGCCTTCGAAATCGATGACCGCGGCGGTGCCGATCTCGCTGCGCGAAGAAGGTAACACCGATTCAAACAACCAGGTGTTCGGCATGATCTGCTCGATCGCCACCAATGTGGAGGATCCCAAGACGCGGCTGGAGACGATCATCGCGCAATCCACCCGGTCCAAGGAAATGTCGCATCCGCTGCGGGCACTGATGCCCCAGATGTCTAACGTCTCGATGCTGGGCGCGCCGATCCTGGTCCAAATCCTGGCGCTGTTGTACAGCCGCTCCAGCCTGTCGGACGTGCTGCCGCCGGCGGCGAATATCACAGTGTCCAATGTTCCCGGACCGCGCCAGACGCTGTACGCGGCGGGCGCCGAATTATTGCATATCTTCCCGGTGTCGATCTCGACGCATGGGCTTGCGCTCAACATCACCGTGCAGAGCTACCGTGATCAACTGGATTTCGGCTTTATCGCCGGCGCCAACATCATTCCGCATGTCCAAGTTCTCTGCGACATGCTGCCGGGCGAGTTCGCAGCATTAGAGGCTGCCTTTGCTCCTCCGGAAGCCGATGTCAAAGGCGCGGCCGAGTAGAGGCAAAAGCCATGATCGAAATGCCGCCGCTGCAGTTTGCCCAGACCAACGGGATTCGGATGGGCTATTACGAAGCTGGCCCGAAGACCGACAAGCCGCCGGTCATTCTCTGCCATGGCTGGCCGGAGATCGCGTTCTCCTGGCGCCACCAGCTCAAGGCGTTGAGTGAAGCCGGGATTCGGGTGATCGCGCCGGACCAGCGCGGCTATGGCTCGACCGACCGGCCCGAACCGGTGGAAGACTACGATCTCGAGCACCTGACCGGCGATCTCGTCGGTCTGCTCGACCATCTCAAGATCGACAAGGCCATCTTCGTCGGCCACGACTGGGGCGGATTTGTCGTCTGGCAGATGGCGCTTCGGCATATCGGCCGTGTCGCCGGCGTCGTCGGCGTCAATACACCGCACACCGACCGTGCGCCGGCCGACCCGATCGAGATTTTTCGCAAGCGGTTCGGCGAGCACATGTACATCGTGCAGTTTCAAAACCCCGCGCGTGAAGCCGACAAGATATTCAACGGCCGGGTCGAACAGACCTTTGATGCCTTTATGCGCAAGCCGGCGCCGCGCAGCGGCGCCGCACCGGCGGAGCCGCCGGCCGCGGGGATCGGCGCTTCTCCCAGAGTGAACCTGGCATTTCCGCAAATGATCGCCGGTTACGATGCCAAGCACGATCCGCGGACGCCGATCCTGTCGCCGGAGGAAAAGCAGGTCTTCGTCGAGACGTTCACGAAGACGGGCTTCACCGGCGGCATCAACTGGTACCGCAACATGTCCCGCAACTGGCAGCGCTCGGCCGGGCTCGACCACACGGTGCGGGTGCCCTCGCTGATGATCATGGCGGAGAACGATGCGGTATTGCCACCATCGGCCGCCGACGGCATGGAGAAGATCATTCCAGATCTCGAGAAATACCTGGTCCGGGACAGCGGTCACTGGACCCAGCAGGAACAGCCGGAGCAGGTTAGCGCCAAGCTGATCGAATGGCGCAGGCGAAGGTTTGGTTGAGGTAGTGCTCGTCATTGCGAGCGAAGCGAAGCAATCCATAGCCAAGAATAAGCATGGATTGCTTCGTCGCTTCGCTCCTCGCAATGACGGTTGAGAGGCAGGGGATATTACCGCGATGGCGTCGACGAACAGACTGAGTCCGATCCCGCATCCGCCGAAAAAGCCGGTTGTCGGCAATATGCTGTCGCTGGACTCGATCGCGCCGACGCAGGGTTTGATGCGGATGGCCAGGGAGCTCGGGCCGATCTTCTGGCTCGACATGATGGGCACGCCATTAGTCGTCGTCTCGGGGCACGATCTGGTCGACGAGCTCAGCGACGAGAAACGGTTCGACAAGGCGGTGAAAGGATCCCTGCGCCGCGTGCGGGCCGTCGCCGGCGACGGACTTTTCACAGCGTACACGAACGAGCCGAACTGGAGCAAGGCGCATAACATCCTGATGCAGCCGTTCGGCAACCGTGCCATGCAGTCCTACCACCCGAGCATGGTCGATATCGCCGAGCAGCTCGTCAAAAAGTGGGAGCGGCTTAATGCCGACGATGAGATCGACGTCGTTCACGACATGACCGCGCTGACGCTCGACACCATCGGCCTTTGTGGATTCGATTACCGTTTCAACTCGTTTTATCGAGAAGACTATCACCCGTTCGTCGAATCGCTGGTGCGTTCGCTCGAAACCATCATGTTGACCCGCGGCCTTCCGCTCGAAGGGCTGTGGCTACACAACCGCAATCGCGACCTGGCAAGCGACGTCGCGTTCATGAATGCGATGGTCGACGAGATTGTCGCCGAACGGCGCAAAAACGCCGAAGCAGCGGTGGGCAAGAAAGACATGCTCGGCGCCATGATGACTGGCGTCGATCGCGCGACCGGCACTCAGCTCGACGACATCAACATTCGCTACCAGATCAACACATTCCTCATCGCCGGCCACGAAACCACCAGCGGAATGCTTTCCTGCGCGATCTACGCGTTACTGAAACACCCCGAAGTGCTCAAGAAAGCCTACGACCAGGTCGACCGGGTTCTCGGACCCGATATCGATGCCAAGCCGACATATCAGCAGGTTACGCAACTCACCTACATTACGCAGATCCTGAAGGAGGCCCTGCGTCTTTGGTCACCCGCGCCGGCCTATGGCTTGACACCCCTCAAGGACGAGATCATCGGCGGAAAATACAAACTCAAGAAGGGCACGTTCGTTTTGGTGCATCTGTTGGCGTTGCACCGCGATCCGTCGGTCTGGGGACCGAACCCCGAAGCCTTCGACCCGGAGAACTTCAGCCCCGAAGCCGAAGCCGCGCGTCCGGTCAATGCCTGGAAGCCGTTCGGCAACGGCCAGCGCGCCTGCATCGGCCGCGGCTTTGCGATGCACGAGGCCGCGCTTGCGATCGGCATGATCCTGCAGCGCTTCAAGCTGATCGACGTCAACCGCTATCAGATGCATCTGAAGGAAACGCTGACGATCAAGCCCGACGGATTCAAGATCAAGGTGCGCCCGCGCACTGACAAGGAACGCGGCACGCACGCCGGCGCGGCCATGGCGACGGCGGCAGGATCGAGTGCGGCGGCAGCGCCGCGCGCACGGACCCGTCCCGGCCACAATACGCCGCTGCTTGTGCTGTACGGATCGAACCTCGGCACGGCCGAGGAACTCGCAACGCGCGTGGCCGATCTCGCCGAGGTCAACGGCTTTGCGACCAAATTGGCGCCGCTCGATGATTTTGTCGGCAAATTGCCGGAGCAGGGCGGCGTCCTGATTTTCTGTGCGTCGTACAACGGTGCGCCGCCCGATAACGCCACCCAATTTGTCAAATGGCTCGGCGGCGACGTGCCGAAGCATTCGTTCGCCAAGGTGCGCTATGCGGTATTCGGCTGCGGCAACAGCGACTGGGCTGCGACCTATCAGTCGATTCCGCGTTTCATCGACGAGCAACTGGCGGCGCATGGCGGCCGCGGCGTGTATACCCGCGGCGAGGGCGATGCCCGTAGTGACCTCGATGGCCAGTTCGAAAGCTGGTTCGCCAAGCTTGCGCCACTGGCGACCAAGGAATTCGGCATCGATTCGAACTTCAGCCGCAGCGCCAACGACGAGCCGCTCTACAAGATCGACCCGGTGGCGCCCTCAGTGGTAAATGCCGTGGTCGCGCTCGGCGGCGCCTCTCCGATGAAGGTTTTGGCCAATGCCGAGTTGCAAAATAAGGCTGGCGTCAACGCCTCGGAACGATCGACCCGGCACATCGAGGTGCAATTGTCGCCCGAGATCACCTACCGTGTCGGCGATCACTTAAGCGTCGTGCCGCGCAACGATCCGGCGCTGGTGGATTCCGTCGCCCGCCGTTTCGGATTTCTTCCCTCCGATCAGATCCGCTTGCAGGTCGCCGAAGGAAGGCGCGCGCAACTGCCGGTCGGCGAGGCGGTATCGGTCGGGCGGCTGTTGACCGATTTTGTCGAATTGCAGCAGGTCGCGACCCGCAAGCAGATCCAGATCATGTCGGAACATACCCGCTGCCCCGTGACCAAGCCCAAACTGCTGGCGCATGTCGGCGACGATGCCGCGTCCGCCGAGCACTACCGCCTGGAGATCCTGGGCAAGCGCAAATCGGTGTTCGATCTCCTGGAGGAACATCCGGCCTGCGAGTTGCCGTTCCACGCCTATCTTGAAATGCTGTCGCTGCTCGCGCCGCGTTATTATTCGATCTCTTCGTCGCCCTCGGTCGATCCCTCGCGTTGCAGCGTTACCGTCGGCGTGGTCGAGGGGCCCGCGAGTTCCGGCCGCGGCGTCTACAAAGGCATTTGCTCGAACTACCTTGCCGGCCGTCGCGCTGGCGAGATCGTCCATGCCACGGTGCGCGAAACCAAGGCCGGCTTCCGGCTGCCTGACGACGCGAGCGTGCCGATCATCATGGTCGGCCCTGGCACGGGGCTCGCGCCGTTCCGCGGCTTCCTGCAGGAACGCGCCGCGCTGAAGGCCAAGGGGAAGACACTAGGCCAGGCAATGCTGTTTTTCGGCTGCCGGCATCCCGATCAGGATTATCTTTACGCTGATGAGCTGAAAGCCTTTGCGGCCGGCGGCATTGCCGACCTGCACACCGCCTTCTCGCGCGGCGAGGGACCGAAGACCTATGTGCAGAACCTGGTCACGGCCGAGAAGGAACGCGTCTGGAAGTTGATCGAACAGGGCGCGATCATCTATGTCTGCGGCGACGGCGGCAAGATGGAGCCGGATGTCAAGGCCGCGCTGGTCTCGATCTACCGCGAGCGCAGCGGAGCGGATGCCGACACAGGTCAGCGCTGGATCGACGACCTCGGCGCCAAAAACCGCTACGTGCTCGATGTGTGGGCGGGCGGGTAGAACTTTCTAGTGCGGTGGCTTCATCCTTCGAGACGCGCGCAAGAGCGCTCCTCAGGATGAGGTCGCAGACCCTCATGGTGAGGAGCGCGGCAGGGCCGCGCGTCTCGAACCATGTGGCCACCCTTACCGCTTCGGCAATCGCTCAAAACTCGGCACCCCCTCGGGGATTGCGTGGAAGGCCTGCTTGTCGATGGTGTAGATCGCCATTTGCGGAGAGCCGAACAGCGCCGGATCATCGAGCGTGCCTACTTTCAGGTTCACGGCCGATAAACCGGGCCGTCGCGTGACCAGATGGGTGCCGCATTCGGCGCAGAATTCCCGCGTGACCGCGCCTTCAAGGTCGCTTCGCGTGAATTGTTTTGGCGTTCCCTTGCTATAGGCAAAACCGCCGACCGGCATCAACATGAACATGTTGGGTGAGCCGCCCGAGATGTATTGGCATTCGCGACAATGGCATTGCGCCTTCAGCTTGGGTTCGCCTTCGGCGGCATAGCGCACGCTGCCGCAATAGCATCCACCTTCCAGTTTCATGATAATCTCCCTCGATCTGACCTAATGCATCGCCTGGGCGGATGCCGCATGGGCGTGTTTGTCGATGGCGTCGATGATCTGCGGCCACATCGGAATCGGCAGCGCGTGACCCATGCCTTCGACCATCACCAGTTTGGCGCCGGGGATAGAGGCCGCCGTGTCCTTGCCGCCTTCGGGGCGCACCAGCGGATCGACGGTGCCGTGGATCACGAGCGTCGGCGCCCTGACCATGCGCAACCGCTCCTTGCGGCTGCCCGAGGCGAGGATGGCGCGCAATTGTCGTCCGGCGCCGGCGGGATTGAGTCCGCGCGCGAAGGTGCGTTCGGCGCGTGAGCGGTCACGCGCCTCGTCTTCCGGGAAGTGGCCTGCGCGCAGGACCTTCCAGGTTTTGGCGAAGCGATCGAGAAATTCTTCCCGCGTGGCTGGCGGCGGCGCCATCAGGATGGCAGCTGCTTCGCGGGTCGGCCCCGGCACTTTTGGATTGCCGGTGGTCGACATGATGGAGGTGAGCGAGCGGACCCGCTGCGGAAACGAGATCGCGATTTCCTGGGCGATCATTCCGCCCATCGATGCGCCGACCAGATGTGCCGATTTGATGCCGAGCGCATCCATCAGGCCGATTGAATCCTCCGCCATGTCGCGCAGCCGGTAGGGCGCCTTGATCGGCATTTTCAGGAATCGCAATTTGAGCATTTCCAGCGCGGTCAGGCGCTTACCACCAGAAAGCTTGCTCGACTGACCGATATCGCGGTTGTCGAACCGGACCACGCGAAATCCGCGCGCCGCAAGCTGCCGGCAGAAATCATCGTCCCAATGGATCATCTGGGCGCCGAGCCCCATAATCAGCAGCATCGGCTCCGCAGCCGGGTCGCCGAAGATCTCGTAACAAAGGTCGATGCCGTTGGCGCGGGCGATTTGCGGCTGCTGATGGATTGACGAGTTCACCTTCGCATTCCCTCTGGTTGGCATTGGGAAAATCTTTCTATGACACGGTTTTTCGCGCCACAGAAGGCTTCCCGCGACCTTGCAAATCGGCATCGCATGGTTGACCGGCCCGGCGCAACGGTGTGGTATGACCTAAGGCCGAGGCTGGCGCGGATTGCCGTTTCCCGGCCGCAAATACGCGTCAAGTTCGAGGGTCATGCTGGAGGACGCCAATGGCAGACAAGAGCAACGATCCGGTCGCGCTGTGGCAACATATGATCGGCGAGATGGAGAAGGGATTCAATTCCCTGGCCAATCAGGCGATGGCCTCGCCGGAATTCAGCAAGGTCGTCAATCAGGTGGGCGGGGTCACGGCGGGCGCGCAAAAGCAGCTCGGCGAGCTCATGGAAAAGTATCTCCTCAGCATGAACCTGCCGAGCCGGGCGCAGATGGTCAGCATGGCCGAGCGGCTGGCCTCGATTGAAGGGCAGCTCAACGAGATCAAGGCGCTGTTGCATCAGGTGCACGGCCAATCCGCTGTGCCGGGCAGCTCCCATCCGGCAGCTCCCCGGCCGCCGCGCACCAAGCGCCCGCCGTCCGCAGGCGGAGAGCAAAAATGAACGCCACCGCCGGCTTGGATCGTGCGGGTCTCGATCTGGCCTCGATCCCGGAGCGGATTCAATCCGAGGTCCAACGCGCGATCCAGCGCAGCATCAAGGGCGTCGAATATATCTCGACATCGGGCCCCTCGCTTGGTTCGACCCCGAAAGACATCCTGAGCGTCCGCGGCACGATGAATCTCTATCACTACCGGCCGGTCACCGACGAGATCTATCGCGTGCCGATTCTGATCGTGATGGCGACCACCAACCGCGGCTACATCCTCGACATGGTGCCGGGCCAGAGCTTCATAGAGTTTCTCTTAAAGCGCGGTTACGACGTCTACATGCTCGACTGGACCGCGCCGAAACCCGAGGAGAAGCGCTTAGCGATGGAGGACTATGTCCTCGACTTCATCCCGGATTGCGTGCGCCAGGTGCAGCGCGATTCCGGCGAGACCGACGTCACCGTGATCGGTTATTGTTTCGGCGGCGTGCTGTCGCTGCTCTATGGCTCGATCTTCGCCGACGGGCCGATGAAGAACCTGATTTGCTTCACGACCCCGGTCGATTTCCGCGAGATGAAGCTGTTCCAGAATTTCTCGGACAGGCGATATTTCGACGTCGACCGTCTCGTCGACAGCGTCGGCAACGTGCCGCCGGAAATGATCCTGTCGTCGTTCGAGATGCTGCGGCCGGCTTCGCGCGCCGCGAGCCAGGTGCAGCTGTGGGAAAACATCTGGAACGACGAGTTCGTCAAATCGTACCGGATGTTCGATCGCTGGGCGACCGACACGCTGCCGCTGGCCGGCGAATATTTCCGCACCATCACCAAAGACCTGATGTGGGACAACAAGCTCTACAACGACACGATGTCGGTCGGCGGGCGCAAGGCGGATATCTCTAAGATCAAGGTGCCGATCCTGCATGCGGTCGCCGAGCATGATCACATCGTTCCCTATGACGCCGCCAAGCCGCTGATTCGGAAGATCGGCTCCGCCGACAAGGAAGAGGTGATGCTCAAGGGCGGTCACGTCAGCCTCGTCGCCGGCGCCAACGCCATCAAGCGGCTATGGCCCAAACTCGATTCATGGCTATGCGAGAGATCGACATGAACAGCGAAACCCGTTCCTATCCGCGCCGCGTGACCACGGACGCCGGCGAGATCGAATTCCGTCTGATGTCGCGCGCCGACGAGCCCGCGGTGCTCGCCTTTGCGCAGAGGCTGCCGACCCACGACCTGTTGTTCTTGCCGCGCAACATCAGCCAGCCAAAAGTGCTGTCGGCCTGGATCAACGAGATCGAGCGTGGCGACATCACAAGCCTGCTCGCGTTGAAGCAGGGCGTCGTAGTCGGATGCGGTACGCTGGTGCGTGATCCCCATTCTTGGTCGCCCCATGTCGGCGAGATCCGGATGGTGGTCTCGCTCGATGTCCGGGGGCAGGGCGTCGGACGGGCGTTGTCGCAGGAGACGTTTGCTCTCGCCTTGGGCGCGGGCCTGGAAAAGCTGTCAGTGCAGATGACGGTCGACCAGCAGGCGGCGATCACGCTGTTCGAGAGCCTCGGCTTCAAGGCGGAGGCGCTGCTGCGCGATCACGTGCGGGACGTCGACGGCAAGAAACACGACATCGTCGTTCTCGGGCACAATGTGGCGCAGGTTCGGGCACAGCTGGAAGCTTATGGGCTTCCGGGGGCTGTTGCGCACTGATTGGCCAGCCAATCCGCCGGTTCATCAGGCAAAACGCCCAATATTCCGCCTGATCACGAATTTGTGATATCGCGATGCAACATCCATATTGCATCGCACCATTAACCGTGTCATATACGTCTTGCCCCGGGCCAATCCGGACGGGGTGAGCCCATAGCTCAAACCTGAGGATGGAGAGACCCAAATGACCACCGAAGCCGAAACCAACTCCGTGCTGAACACCGTCAAGGAAGCCTTCGCGCCCGTCACCGAGGCGTTCACCAAGCTCCAGAACCTGGAGGTTCCGGAAGCCGCGCGTGAGTTCGTGAAGAAGCAGGCTGAGACTGCCAAGGAGCGTGCCGCCGATCTTTACGCGGGCTCCGAGAAGGCGACTGCAGCGATCGAGACCGCCGTTACCGGTTCGGTCAGCGAGGCCGCCAAGATCAGCCGCAATATCCAGCAGGCGATTTACCAGGATGCCGAGGCTTTCTTCGCAGGCATCGACAAGCTGGCTTCCGCCAAGTCGCTCAACGAAGCGGTGCAGATCCAGTCGGACATGCTGCGCGCGCGCGGCGAAGTGTTCGTGTCGCGGGCGAAGGCCTCGAGCGAATATCTCGGCAAGCTCGTCGCCGATGGCGCGAAGACTGCCCAGGATAACTTCGCCAAGGTCTATACCAAGACCGCCTGATCGTTTCTTTGTAAGTTGCGTTAGTTTTGGAGGCCCGCTCAGGCGGGCCTTCTTTTTGACTCTCCCTCGTCATGCCCGGGCTTGTCCCGGGCATCTACGTCTTTCTTTTCGTCGGGTAAGACGTGGATGGCCGGGACGAGCCCGGCCATGACGAATATGGGGCGTCACGCTAGGATCGACGTAGGTTCGCACGTGTTGAAAGCCGCCATGACTGTCCCCGCCACAATCTCGTTTGACACGCCCGGCGATGCCGCGCGGGCGGCCGAGTTGCGGCGGGTCAAGGCGCTGGCGACACTGGTGCTGGCCGGTACGCTCTTGCTGTTCGTGACGGCGAAGCTGTTGCTCCCGGTGCATCCGGTCTTCGGCTTTGTCGCGGCCTTTGCGGAAGCCGCCACCATCGGCGGTCTGGCCGACTGGTACGCCGTCGTGGCACTGTTCAAGCGGCCGCTGGGATTGCCGATCCCGCACACCGCGATCATCCAGGGCAACCAGCACCGCATCGCCGACAAGCTCGGCGAATTCATCGAGGTGCATTTTCTCGAGGCAGCACCGGTCGAGGCCAAATTGCGCCAGATCGACTTCGGCTCCTTCATCGCCGACTGGTTGCGCGACCGCAAACGCAGCACCGATCTCGCCCGCTTCACGCTGCGGCTGTTGCCGGAAGCCGTGACGGCGACGGAAACATCAGGACTGATGACCTTCATCACCCGCCGCATCACCACGCAGCTGCAGGGGATAGACCTTGCCCCGCTCGCCGCCGGAACGCTGCGCGCTTTCGTGGCCGAGGGCCGGCATCAGGGATTGCTCGACGACATCCTGCGCGCCGTGCACCAATCGCTGACGCAAGCGGAAACCATGGCGATGGTCCGCGAGAAAATCCGCGGTGAACTTCCGACGCTGCTCAAACTCTATCGCGCCGACAAATATCTGGTGAACAAGATCGTCGCGTCCGCGACCGCGTTCTTCGAGGAAGTCCGCAACGACCCGAAACATCCGTTCCGCGGCGAATTCGACCGCATGGTGTTGTCGTTCGTCGACCGGCTCGGCAGCGACAAGAGCTATGCCGACCGCATCGACGGCTTGAAGCGTGATCTCTTGGCGCGTCCCGAACTCGGCGACCTCGCGCGCACGATCTGGTCGAATGCGCGCTCCTTCATCGAGCACAGCGCCAGCGGCGAGAGCCACGTGCTCCAGCAACACCTTGCCGGCATGTTTGTAAAGGCGGGCGAAACGCTGGCCGCCGATCCCGAACTGCGCGGCGAGATCAATCAGGGCTTCGTGGCCGTACTGCGAAGTTTCATCGCCGATCAGAAGAGCGGCGTCTCCGGCTTCATCTCCGATCAGGTCAAGGCCTGGGACATGCGGCAATTGATTTCGCTGATCGAAATCAACATCGGCCGGGACCTGCAATACATCCGCTTCAACGGATCGTTGATCGGCGGCCTCGCGGGCTTGGCGCTCTACAGCATCGAAGCGCTGCTGCGATGGCTGTGACTATTTGATCACTGCCGGGCTTCCAAATGTCGCGGCGTCAATTGCTGCCGCTTGAAAGCAGAAGGGCGGTTCCTTAGCTTTCCCTTGTGAATTGCTGCACTGCGGAACGATTCGACGCGTTTTTCGTCTTCTTATTGGTCCATCGGCCGGCTGCCGAAACTCAAGGGGCCGGCCCAGAGAGGAGCTACAATGTCCGCCACTACCCAGACGCTGCGCCCGCCGTCCAGAACCCTGATGTTCCTCGAAGGCCGGGCGATCCATGAGCTTGGTGCGTTTGCCGCCGCCTTGCCGCTGCTGAGCCTGGCGCCGCGGGGCGACGGGCATCCGGTGCTCGTTCTGCCTGGCCTTGTGGCGTCGGACACCTCGACGCGGCCGCTGCGCAGCTTCCTGAAAAACCGTGGCTATGCCGTCAGCGGCTGGCGGCAGGGCCGCAATCTCGGCCTGCGCCATGGCGTGCAGCGCGCGATGGTCGATCTGGTGCGCGAACTTAGCGACACGCATCGCCGCAAGATCAGCCTGGTCGGCTGGAGCCTCGGCGGTCTTTATGCGCGACAGCTTGCGAAGATGATGCCAGATCGCGTGCGCTCCGTGATTACGCTCGGCAGTCCGTTCGCTGGAAGCCCGAAGGCCACCAACGCCTGGCGCGTCTATGAGATGGCGAGTGGCCGCCGCGCCGGCGAGGAGGACGCCCGGTTCGGCGGAACGCTGTCAGAAACACCGCCGGTGCCGACCACCGCGATCTTCAGCCGCACCGACGGCATCTGCGCGTGGCAGGGCTGCAAGGAAAAGACGTCGGCCACGTCCGAAAGCATCGAGGTCGAAAGCAGCCATTGCGGCATGGGCCACCACCCCGCGGTGGTCTACGCGGTCGCCGATCGTCTCGCCCAGCCCGAAGGCCGATGGAAACCGTTCGACCGCGGCGGCTGGCGCAGCATCGTTTATCCCGACCCGAACCGGTAACGAGCGGCGCGCCAATCGCCGTATTTTTCGTCATGGCCGGGCATAGCCGTCCGAAGGACGGCGTCGCTTCCGCTCGCCTATGCCCGGCCATCCACGTCTTGCTGCACTCCCACTAAGTCGTGGATGCCCGGGTCAAGCCCGGGCATGACGTAGTGAGGAGCGCGGCGAGGCCGGGCCTCTCGAACCATGCGGCCCCGACATTTTCGTAAATCCACAAAACGCGCTATGCGTTGGCCATGCCGCAGCCGCTTGCCCGCATCATCGACCAGCTCAAGCGCGAACCGTCGCGCACCGGCTCCATCGCCATCACCGTGTTCGGCGATGCGATCGTGCCGCGCGGCGGCTCGGTCTGGCTCGGTACGCTGCTGAAATTTTTTGGGGCGATCGACATCGACAGCGGCGTGGTGCGCACCGCGATGTCCCGGCTGGCTGCCGACGGCTGGCTT
>Ga0137403_10004663_pt1 | contig 16097 bp, 21 predicted proteins | sample CZOMad2_1_16fung_FD_122057 | JGI IMG/M metagenome (GOLD analysis project Ga0137403, IMG submission 122057) | Vadose zone soil fungal communities from Angelo Coast Range Reserve, California, USA - CZOMad2_1_16fungal (Hybrid Assembly) | ecosystem: Environmental > Terrestrial > Soil > Vadose zone... | reverse complement strand
GCTCCGCGAGCCTGGGCATGCAGAGCACGCAGCATTTCGCTCTCATAGTCCGAGCCGATCGCCTCGAGCTCGAGACAGGCGCTCCGCGCCTCGTCGACGTCGCCAGTCGCGAGCATGATCTCGACTGCGGCGGGCAGGAGGCCCGCCCGCGCCAGCCGGTCAGAGGTCTCGCCCAAGGCGCGACGGATCGCCGCGGCTGCCGCTGCCGAGTTCCCCTGCGCGAGCCTCACCAGCGCCCACCCCGGCTGCGGCTCCAGCCCGAGTTGGCTCGCCTGCCGGTAGGCCTCCGCGGCCTGTCCAAACTCCCCTCGCAGACGGTGAACCTCGCCTCTCAGGTAGCACGCCTTCGCCGCGGCCGCCTTATTCATCGCCTCCTCGAGACGCCGGCCGGCGCGTTCGGCCTCCTCCAGTGCGTCGGGCCAGGCTCCCTGGAGCTGCATCAGCTGGGCGCGATGGACGAGGCACCGGCCTGTGAACGCCAGGAGCTCGGGCTGACTCTCGCACCAACGCGTGAGCGCTGCCGTCCACTCTCGGGCGCGACGAAGCTCGTAGACCTGCTCGCAGGTCAGGATCACCCCGCAGTAGACGATCCCGGTGACCATCGGCGAGAGCGTTTCGGTCGTGACCGTCACCATCGCCTCGTCGAGCAGTCCGAGCCCTTCCCTGACCCGGCCAGCCCTGACGAGGATGTCGCCCTGGACGTGGATCGCAAGAGCAAACAGGTCAGAATCGCCGAAGCGCTCGCCGATCTCCGCCGCCGAGGCCGCCGTCGCGGAAGCGCCCTCCCAGTCGCCCTCGGCTTCGTGCTGCAAGACCACCGGCATCAACATGTAGCCCTGCTCGACGCACTCGCCTTCCTCCCGATCGAGCAGCCGTTGCGCTCGGCCGAGCCAGCCCGTGGCAGGCCCCATCTCGCCTCGGAGGGCGAGCTGAATCCCGATCCAGAACGCGCACCGCACCGCGCGCCGCGCCTCGGCGCCCTCTGAATAGCCGCGATAAGCCCGCTCGAGAACCTGCATGGATTCGTCATCGCGGCCCAACATGTAGGCCGACGTTGCAAGCGACTCGAGGTCCTCCGCCGCCAGCGGCTCAAGCCGATCGGCCCGCGAAAAAGACTCGTGGGCGCTCGCCCAGGCCGAGCTCGAGTAGGACTTGCGGCCGCTTTCTAGGTCGTCGTTGATGCCCACCGCACGAAACGTAACGCGCGCCTGAAGCCGCTCCTAGTAGAGCTGGTCAATGGGTGTCGAAGCGCGTAAGACCCTCCGGCTCCTCCTCGAAGACCTCGACGCGATCGACTTTCGCGCCGCGCGGGCCTTGTTCGGAGAAGCGAACGAGCGACTCGACCGCTTCCGGCTTGCCCTCGAATACGGCCTCGAGCGTCCCGTCCGCCCGGTTGCCGGCCCAGCCGGCGACGCCGCGGGTCTCTGCCGCCCGTGCGACTGAGAACCGGAACCCGACGCCCTGAACGCGGCCGTGGACGATGATCCGTCTCCGCACCACTAGGCGGTAGACCCTATGCGGGCGTGTGTCGGGGAGCCGTCAGCGCAGCCTCTTCTGCGCGGCCCCCAAGCGGCCTGAAGAGGGTGAAGTAGAACAGGACGGCAACCCCCACCATCGCGGCCCAGGCTGCCGACGCCGTCGGATGGAGGACGTTCGGGATCTCCCAGTTAGTCCAGCCGCGCTTGACGATCTGCTCCGTCCACAGGTCTTGCACCTGGTTGGTCGCCCCGTAGACAAGCATCAGGGCGAGGTAGAAGGCGGTCAGTGCCCGTAGTAGTGGCTGCCGGATCCCGCCGACGAGGCGCGACAGGAGCAGCGCGGTGATGACGAGTAGGAAGCCGTCCATCCCGTGGTGGTGTCCGTGGTGCACCGCCGCATGCGAATAGCCGGCGCCCGGCTCAGGCCGGATTGCGCCAGTGATGAAAAGGGAACCCAGCACCGGCACGCCGTCGAGGAAGAAACCGAGCTCGGCGGCGATGTAGGGCGCCGCGAAAAAGAGCGCAAGCCCGCCCACGATCAGGCGTGCGCGGTCGCCGGCCCGGGTCGTGTGGGGCGGCTCGGGTCTCCCTCTCCGAGCGGCCCAGACGCCGAGCGCGAAGGCGATCGCAACCCCGACGACAGCGAACGTGTTCGACCACTTCGGATCGAGGTGGCTCTCCGTCTGAACGCCCGGGTACGCGACGGTCGCGCAGAGGACGAACGCCGCGGCGGCGAGGACGGCAGCGCGGCGGTCAGCGAGGCGATCGGTGACGATGGGCACCGTCGCGACGGCTGCAAGCGCGGCCGAGAAGCTGAGAAAGACGAAGGCGCGTCCGGCGCCGCCGACGAAGCCGGTGTTGGTCGTCTTCCAGAGAACAGCGGGCGGCAGTCGCCAATAAGTGATGAAGACGAAGACCGCGACGGTTCCGAACAGAAGCCAAACGGCCCAGACTTCGTTCAGGCGCGATGACGGCAGGCGCTCACCCACGACGAGCTCCTCACGTAGCTGTTGCTGCGAACGAGCGTACCGCTAAGAGGCACGAGGCGCCGCCGACTCTCGGCGGGATCTCGAGGTGCAGCGACTCGCCGGTCTCGCGAGCCGCAGTTGCGGACGCCGGTCAGACCGTAGGCACCGCGAGCTGCGACCAGACGGTCCCGTCTTCGGCGGGCGCGGGGCAAGCCGGCTCCCGCGTCGAAGTGCTCGCGACGACACAGACGTCGGCGAAAGCGTGACCGACGACGACCGCCAGCCTGCGGTCGAACTCGCCCTCCGCGTTGGGCGCGAGCGACCACACGGCGAGCTCGCGACGGACGTGGTCGGTCGTGATCCCGAAGGCGCGGAGCGTCATCGACTTGGCGGGGCGCTGAGGCAGGTTCTTCGCCGTCAAGCGGATCAGAAGCCGCGGCGCTCTCACAAACGTCTCCCAGGAGACCGCCAGTTGCGGCCGCTCCTGCGGACGCGGCACATGGACGCGGACGCACCCGGTCGTGTTGCCGCGGGCGTAGCACGTCTTCGGCTCCTCGCCCACCCAGGCTCGCGCCCCGAGATCGTCGTAGTCGCCCGCAGGGAGCGGGATGTTGACCGTGTAGGCGATCTTGCCGTCGCCGTCGGGCCCGAGCGAAGCGCCGTAGAGCGGCTCGCCGGCCTTCCAGGTCAACCGGCCGGCGTCGTTCGGCGCCCGCACGAGTTGCTCGACCTCGACGACGATGTGGTCACTCGAGCGAAGGCCGACGCCACGGACCGTGACGGCGACCGTGTGACCGGCCTTCGGCGTCAGAGTGATGCTCGGTTGCGCCCGGTCGCCCCAGGTCTGGACGCCCGCGTACACGCCGAAGAGCAGGCTCGCGACCACCAGCCCGAGGCCGGCGAAGATCGCGACCTGCTCCTCGGTCGAGCCCTCGCGGAGAGCAAAGGCGGCGACGCCGCCGGCAAAGATCGCGAGCACGGCGAGCCCGAAGGCGCCGTAGCTCGCAAGCGGGTGATCGCGCGCCATGTGACCGACCAGGCCTCCCGTAATGGCAAGCCCGGTCAGAACAGCACCGAGCGCCGGAATCGCGGCGAGCAGGAAGCCTGCGGCTCCCTTCACACCCTTTCCAACAGGCAGGAACCTAGACATGACGGCGGCCCTCCCAGCTTTCCGACGGCTTTAGGCGGCCGAAACTACGCCTCAGTTGTCAGCGAGCCGAGAGCTTGTTGCAAAAGTTCCGTAAAGGGTCCGATTTCGCACGGAATCCGCCCATCTGACCGGAAATGCCAGGGCCGGTCCGGTCGTTCTATTAGTAGGACGCGAGCGGCCTAACTGCGCCTCTCCCCCTCGGCGAAGAAGCCGCTCCGTCCTTCCCGACGAGTGAAAGGAATCACCATCAGCACCACTTTGCAAACCCCTGAAATCCAGACATTGCTCGAGGCCTCCGAAGAGGAGCTCGAGGCGTCTGAGAACGGCACGTTCGAGGCCGAGGCGCTGCCCGCTTCCGCGGACTCGCTCGAGCTGTTCATGAACGAGATCGGCCGCTATCCGCTGCTGACCGCGGCGGAGGAAGTCGCGCTGGCGAAGCGCGTCGAGCGCGGCGACCGCGCGGCCAAGGAGCGGATGATCAACTCGAATCTCCGGCTGGTCGTCCACGTCGCCAAGCGGTATCGCGGACACGGCGTTCCGTTCGGCGACCTGATCCAGGACGGCGTGATTGGGCTCAACCGGGCGGTCGAGAAGTTCGACTGGCGGAAGGGTTTCAAGTTCTCGACCTACGCCACCTGGTGGATCCGCCAAGCCGTGCAGCGATCCGTCGCCGGACAGGCGCGGACGATCCGCGTGCCCACGCACGTGCACGAGCGCCGGCAGACGCTCAATAGGCACGCGCGGAAGCTCGAGACGGACCTCGGCCGGCCGCCGACGCACAAGGAGCTCGCGAAGGCGAGCGGCCTGAAGCTGCAGCACGTCGCCGAGGCGCTCTCGGTCCCCGAGGCCCGAGCCTCGCTGAACTCGCCGGTCGGCGACGAGGACGGAAGCGAGTTCGGAGATCTCTTCGCCGACACGACCGCGGAGAGCCCGGAGGAGCTGGCCGAGGACGCCCTGCGCGCCCGCGCGGTGCGGGAGGCACTTGCTCAGCTGCCGGAGCGTGAGCGTCGGATCCTCGAGCTTCGCTTCGGGATCGACGTCGATCCGCACTCGCTGGAGGCGATCGGCAAGGAGCTCGAGCTGACCCGTGAGCGGGTGCGCCAGCTCGAGGCGCAGGCTCTCGCCAAGCTCACCAAGACGCTCGGCGAGCTCGAGCCCGCAGAAGACGAGGACGATGACGAGCTACCGCTCGCCGCGTAAGGAAAGGAAACGATGAAAACCGGAATCCATCCAGAGCTGACGGGAACGACCGTCAGCTGCACCAACTGCGGCACGACGTTCGAGACGCGCTCGACGCGGCCCTCGATTCAGGTCGAGGTCTGCTCGCAGTGCCATCCCGCCTACACCGGCGAGGAGCGAACCGTCAGCCGCGGCAGCCGCATCGAGCGCTTCGAACGCCGGCGCGCCCGGGCTGCGGCCTAACCGAGCACGCTGCGAAGGCCCGCACACGCGGGCCTTCGCTGTTCTAGGGGTCACGCGACTAGCATCCGGCCACATGGCCGAGAAGCGTTTTCTCTCCCCGGACACGTTGGCGGCGCCGTTCGGCTACAGCCACGTCGTCGATTCGCCGGCTGGCCGGATCGTCTACATCTCAGGGCAGGTCCCGCTCGATGGCGACGGCCAGCTGGTCGGCGAGGGGGACTTCCAGGCTCAGACGCGTCAGGTCTTCGAGAACCTGACGCGTGCACTCGAGGCCGCCGATGCCTCTTGGGACGACGTCGTCAAACTCAGCTACTTCCTCCGGGATGTCGGCGAGATCACGTCCGTCCGCGCGATCCGCGACGAATATGTCAACACGTCGCAGCCGCCGGCGAGCACGCTCGTGGAGGTGAGCGGGCTCTTCCGCGACGACGCCCTGATCGAGATAGAGGCCGTCGCGATCAGAGATTAAGGCCTAAGATCGGGCTGCTACGACCGCCCGAGAAGACATCGCGAGCGTTGCCGCGCAACTGGCTGATCTCACCCGGACAGTGGAAGAGATGAACGCTCGGCTGGACACGCTGCGCCTGGGAGCCGACACTCAGCAAGAGCGCGCGGATACACAGCAAGAGCGCATCGACGCCGCGGCGAAGGAACTCGGGGAGGTCAGCGACCGGCTGCAAGCCGCAGCCCGAGCCCTCCGGCAGTCGGTGTAATCCGCGCCAGGCCCGGAAAATGCCTGCAAACGGCCAGGCTGCTACGCTGAGTGAACCACAGAGCGAGTAACTGGTCGGCAAGAACGCCTCCCATCTACCGTTCACGAAAGGTAGAAGGAGGTGTTTTTTTATGGCGACTGGAACAGTTAAGTGGTTCAACGACTCCAAGGGATACGGATTCATTTCCCCGGAGGACGAGGGCAAGGATTTGTTTGTCCACCACACGTCGATCGCGGGTGACGGCTTCAAGTCACTCAGCGAGGGCGCCAAGGTCGAGTTCGACGCCGCGGAGGGCGAAAAGGGCCCCGAGGCGAAGAACGTCGTTCAGCTGAACGCGTAATAGAGAGATCGGGCGCGCGCCGGACAACCGGCGCGCGCCGTCTCACGGCGAAAGGGACCGCCTATGCGCGGCAAGATGCTCTGGTTCAACGAGGTCAAGGACCTCGGATTCATCCTCACCGACGAAGGAGAACGGCTCTCCGTCCTTGGCGACGGCTTTGCCGAGGGCAAGCGTCCGCAAGGCCGTTGCGCCCATCTCGAGGTCAGCTTCGAAATCGCCGAGACCAACGGCGACCGGCAGGCAACGAACGTCGCTCTCGTCGACGAGGCCAACCCGCGCCGGGCCCGGCTCCGAGGTCGAGGTGGTGTCCGACGATGAGCTCCACCAAGCGGCAGCAGACGATGGCGAAGCGAAATCGCGAACGGGCGGTCGAGGAGAAGCGCACGCTGAAGCGTCTGAAGAAGCAAGCGGCAAAAGCGGAGAAGGCGGCCGGGGGGCCAATGGCCGACGGGCCAATGGCCGACGGGCCAATGGCCGACGAGCCAATGGCCGCCGAGCCCACCGAGGCCGAGCCGAATGTCGAATAGCCGCCCCGAGCAGAGGAACTACGCCGAGATCGAACGCCTCGAGACCCTGCTCCAGACGCTGAGAGAGAACCCGTCCACGGCTCGCGAGACCGAGGCGATCCGGGAAATCGGGCTCGAGATCGCACTGGCCGTGCGAGAGGTCGGCGCGATGCTGATCAACGTCGGCTGGGAACAGTCGTACGCGGCGAACCGCGACCCGCAGCAGGCCGGCTAGACCGTCGCGAACCGCTCGGCTGCGCGCGCCCTGCGGCGCTCCGCCTCGACCTCACGGTCCTTCGGCGTTGCCGTCGTGACGAGCGCGTCGACCAGCCTCTGTGTCGCATCGGCGATCTCGTCGACCGCACGCGCAAATGCCTCTTCGTTGGCCTGAGAAGGCTTCGTGAAGCCGCTGATCTTGCGCACGTACTGGAGCGACGCGTCGCGAACCTCTTCCTCGGTTGCAGACGGCTCGAAGTTGAAGAGCGTGTGGATGTTTCGGCACATGCCCGAAGACTACGTGCGCGCCTCGGCCACCCGCACGCGCTGCGCCAACGCTTCGAGCAGCGCCCACGCCATCTCGGGATGACTCTCGACCAGCGGCCGGAAGCTCCAGACCGGCAGCTGGTAACCGTGCACCTCGTTGTCGGCCGTCACAGTCGCGGTCCGCGCCGACTTGTCGATCAGGGCCATCTCTCCGAACGCCTCGCCGGCCCCTAGCTTGCCGACCTCCTGACCGTGAACCTTCACGGTTACGTCGCCGCTCTCGATCACGATGAACGTGCGGCCGGCCTCCCCCTCCTCGGTGATCGTCTCGCCGGGCGCATAGGTCCGCTCGATGAACTCGTCGGCCAGCCGCTGGAGGAAGGCGTCGTCAGCATCCGCGAAGAGCGGGACGCCGCGGATCAGTTGGGTGTTCGGGCCGGGCACGGCGGGGATCCTACAACTCGCCCGCCTTCGCGTAGCGATGGGTCCTCGTGCGCAAGCTGGGGAGGAATGGTCACGGAGCGGTGGAACGGGGTCCTCCTCATGCGCCGTCGCGCCTGCATCTTCGCGCTGGTGGCCGCCGCATCACTCGCCACCGCTTCGCCGGCCCTGTCGGCTTCACCCGCCGTGGCCGCGCTGCAGCTCGCGCTCTTCCAGCGCGGTTACTACAGCGGACCGTTCGACGGGATCGCAGGCCCGCAGACTCGGCGCGCGACGAAACACTTCCAGCGCCGCCACCATCTGGCGACGGACGGAGTCGCCGGCCCGCGAACTCGCCGGAAACTCGGGAGCTGGGCCCGGTACGAGCTGGGCCACCGGCTGCTCCGCCGCGGCCGCCGTGGCTGGGATGTGGCCGAGCTGCAGTTTCTCCTCCGCCGCAGCGGCATCTTCGTCTCCATCGACGGCAGCTTCGGACCAATCACCCAAGCGGCCGTCGTAGGAACACAGAAAGGCACGGGTCTGGAGGCGGACGGCGTCGTCGGCCCTCAGACGATCGCCGTCCTCCGCCGCACGCGCGGCCGGATCTTCCGTCTGGGTATTCAGGCGGAGGTGCGCGGACAGATCGACCGCTGGTCTCGCCATTACGGCGTCGACAGCCGACTCGCGTGTGCGCTTGCCTGGATGGAGTCCGGCCACCAGCCGGGCGTGGTCTCGAGCACCGGCGCTTGGGGCGTGTTCCAGATCCAGCCGGCAACGTGGGACTACGTCGAGCACGTTCTCGCCGACCGCCGCTACCCGCGCAATGTCGAGGGGCAGGTCCGGGTCGGTTTGCTCTTCCTCCGCCACCTCCTGCGGGACTTCGGCGATACGCGCAAGGCGCTCGCGGCCTGGTACACGGGCCCGGCGCGCGTACGGAGGCACGGCATCGGCCCTCGCGGACGCTGGTTCGCAGAAGACGTGCTCGCGATTCGCGTGCGCTGCTAGGAGGGTTTCTAGAACTCGTTGGCCGCCCAGACGCGCTCGTGCAGGCGGCTCGCGAGCGGGTTGAACACCGTCACGAACCGCCGCTTCGTTCTCGTCGCAGTCTTGTCGGCAGCTCTCGCCGCCTTGAGCTCGGGGCTCTGGTCCGGCGGCCCGCAGCGCTTGCGGCCGGCCAGCCAGTCGCTGTAGTGCCCGTCTGCCGTGAACGAGGCGTGCACCGACTTCTGGAGCAGATCCGATGCGTTGAGCGCCTCCTCCGTGTTCGGGACCGACAGGGCGGCGGCCTGCTGCAAAAGGCTCTGCCGGTTTCGCTGGACCCGGTCCAGGCGTGCGAGCGCCACTTGTGGCGTCAACTTGCAGTTGAAGGCACCGCCGATCGCCGCCGCCACGTCGACGCGGCCGTTGTGCGACTGGCCGAGGAAGTTCTCGAGCTTGTCGACGAAGGAGCGGAGCTCGCCGCTTCCGGATGCGTTCGTTCCCGACGATCCGCCCACGGTCAGCGCCACCGCGGCGATCACGGCGGCGACCGCGGCCAGCCCGAGCGCAGCCAGCACGAGGAACTGAGGGCGACGGGCGAACGGGACCGGTGCTCCGTCCTCGGCCTCCCTCGCAGGCACCCGCGCTCGCTCGAGCGTCGGGTCGTGCTGGAGCATCCTCCGCTCGAGCTCCTGCAGCTCGAGGCTCGGCTCGATCCCGAGCTCCTCGCTGAGCGTCTCTCGCGTCCGGCGGTAGAGCTCGAGCGCATCGGCCTGGCGGCCCGAGCGGTAGAGCGCCAGCATCAGTTGCGCTCGCGGCCGCTCGCGGAGTGGCTCGCGCGCGACGAGCTCCTCGAGCTCGGGGATCAGGCGCGCGTGCCGTCCGAGTGCGAGGTCGGCCTCGATCCGCTCCTCGAGCGCGGCTACCTGGGCGTCCTCGAGCCTCGCTCCGGCGTCTCGCGCGAAGGGCTCGGACTCGAACTCGGCGAAAGGCGTGCCGCGCCAGAGCTCGAGCGCCTCGGCAAGGCGCTTTGCCGCAGCCTTCGAGTCGCCGGCGCCCAGGAGCTCACGCCCCTCTCGGGCGAGGCGCTCGAAGCGATCGAGGTCGAGCTCGCCCTCTTCGACGCGCAGCGAGTATCCCGGCGGCTTCGTGAGCAGCCGATCTGCCCCGAGCGCTTTTCGCAGCTGAGAGACGTAGCCCTGGAGGGCTTTCGTCGCCGTTTCCGGCGGCTCCTCGCCCCAGAGGTCTTCCGTCAGCCGGCCGACAGAGACAACCCGGTTACTGCTCAGTAAAAGCGCAGCCAGAAGCGCACGGGGCTTGGCTGCAGGCAATGAAATGGGCCGTCCGTCGACAACGACTTCAACCGGTCCGAGGACTCGAAACTCGACCAACCAAGCGATGATCTCACGCTTTTACTGGCGCTTGGATGCCGGTTTACCGCCGCGGTCGATGCTCGGAGCAATCAAAGACGAAAGGAGTCGTCATGAATGCACGAGCAGCAGCTCTGACGGTCGCAGGCCTAACGATCCTCTTGGCCGCGATCACCCTCGGGACGGCAGCGGCTTCGCCGATCAAGTGGGTATCTGTGCCGCTTGGCACACATCAGTTCGGCCACCTACGCTCGCCGGACGCCGTCGTCGCTCGCGCCGGGCTCAACGAGGTCGGCTTCAAGAAGAACGGACACGGCTGCGGGTGCACCGATGGGCCGGCCGGACCGGTGTCGTTCGACGTCGCGCGGAACGGCTCGATCTGGATGTTCGACGTTCTCAATCACCGCCTGCTGGTCTGGCAGCCCGGCAAGCCTGCGCACCCGGCTCGCACGATCAAGTTGAAGGGTCTCGACGTCCGAGACTTCGCGCTCGGCCGGGACGGCACCATCTATCTCAACGCTGTCTACACCAAGCCGCCGGCCGGCGACAACGGCGCGAACCTCTGGGCGCTGTCGCCGAACGGTCGGTTGCGGTGGCGTGCGAAGGCCAAGCTCGCCGACGCGCTTCGCGTCGGCCCGAACGGCGTGCTCTACTCGGTCGCCGCGAGGAGTGGGGCCTGGACGCCTCTGACCACCTCGACCGGCCGGCCGCTGTCGCTTTTGGCGCAGCGTCGGCAGACCCTGAGGTTCGAGCCGCTCGCCGGCGGCATGCATCTGATCGCCACCCAGCTGGGCGTACATGAGGTGCATTTCGCCCTCGTCGATCGTGCCGGCAAGGTCGTCCGCGCCTGGCGGCTTACCAGCGGCACCCAGATGGCGCTTACGCCGAGCGCGCTGACGCCCGCAATCGTGGGGGGCCAGCTGATCGTGCAGCTCGACGTCTCTCGGCAGACGGGGGCCCTCTCCGAGCACATGATCCTGCGGCTCGGGCAGTCAGGCTCGATCGGCAAGCGCTTCTCGCTCGCCGCCAACGCGGTGTGCTGTTACGACGGGACCGGAGCGAGCACGCCCCTGCGCGTCGCCTCCGACGGTCGTCTGTACCAGCTCCGGACAGACCCGAAGACCGGGGCGAGGGTCGCGCGCTATTCGCTCCGTTAGCTCAACGCCCCAGGGCGGCCGCCCAGTGGTCTGACCGGTGACGTTGCCCGCTTCCTGGTTCGCGAGCACCAAGTCAGAGGCCGCGCTCGTCCGCAGGCAAGGCTGGCAGCCTTGACAAGGGCGAGCGTGGACTCTGGCGCCGCGTGATCGCGGGCCAGGAAGCATGGCCGACGTTGCCGGTCAGGCCACTAGCACTCTTCGGGCGGCGGGCCGCCCTCGGCGCGCTCGAACTCGAGCATCATCCGGCGCAGCAGCGCGTTCAGCTGTTTCTTCTCGGCGACGGTCAGGGCGGAGGCGACAAGCGCTTCCTTACGTGCCTGGACGCCGACGGCCTCCTCGTAGACGCGCTTCCCATCCGCGGTCAGCTCGACCAGGATCCCGCGCCGGTCGTCCGGATCCGGCAATCGCCGCAGGAGACCTGCCTCCTCGAGGCGGTCGAGCCTGTTCGTCATCGCACCGCTCGAGAGCTCCATGATCCGGGCGAGCCTGCCGGGCGAGCTCCGGTAGACCTCGCCTTCTCGGGAGAGCAGGCCGAGGAGCTTGTACTCGACCCAGTCGAGCTCGAACTCGGCGAGGGTCTCGTCCATTTCCCGCCGGAAGCGGCGGTGGAGGCCCTGGATCCGGTCGACGATGCCCTCGACCTCGGGGTCGAGCATCGGCAACCGCTCTCGGATCGACTCGAGGAACCTGTCGATGTGGTCGCGCTCTTCTGTCTTCGTTTTGGTCGCCATAATTCTATTTTGACGTAAAATCTCTTGACGTCAAGGTATCTGTCGGCTAGAGTCTCGACATCAAGTAGTTCGACCTAAAGATACATGAAGGAGGGTGGAATGCTGCTCTACGACGTCGAGGCTCGAAACATGATCGCTCAGGAGCATGCCGAGCTCCTTCGGGCGCAGGCAGAGGGAAGGTCTGGGGAGCGGCGCGCCCGGCGTTGGCTCTCCGAGCACCTGATCGCCGCGGGCGTGCGGCTGGCTCCGGAGTGCGCCCCGCGGCGTCAGCCGGCTCGCGCGGCTTAACCCCGCCCCGCGTGGAAGCGCTCGAGACCGTCGTCCGGGAGCGTCTCCCAGGCTGCGAGTGAGCGGGTGTAGATGTGTGCTTCTGGCCGCTCGTCGAACGGTGTGTCGATCGCGCTCAGTCGGACGCTCGTGATCTCGGAGCGCGGCCAGCCGCTGCCGAACAGGTTCGAGCCGCACACCGAGCAGAACGTCTTCGCCGAGCCCTCGTCGGGCTGGTACGTGCGGACGAGGTCCTCGCCGGCCAGCAGCCGAATCGACTCAGTCCGGACGCCCCCGCTCGCCGTGCCCGCGCCGCCCGAGATCTTCTTGCAGGTGGCGCAGTGGCAGAAGGACATGCTCAGAAAGTCGTCCGGAAGCTCGAATCGCACGCCTCCGCACTGGCAGCTTCCGCGTAGCGTCGCCACAACCCGAGCCTAGCGCGCCGACACCCGGATGTTGCGTTCTGTGAAGGGGGAAATCCTTCGGCGTGGTTCGAGCGTAGTAGGTCCATATCCACTCCTCTCTTAGGAGGTCCGATGAATAGGACTACGACGCTCGGCCGCGGAGTGCTCCTCGCGGCAGCCTTGGTGGCGGGACTCCTCGCCGCCTTCTACGCGGTCAATGCAAGCGGTGCAGGTACCACGCGCGTCGTGATGACGGCGAAGAACAAGGCCCTCGGCAGGACGATCTTGGTCAACCTGCACGGCCTGTCGCTCTATTCGCTCAGCGTCGAGCGGCACGGCAAGTTCATCTGCACGAACGCTGCGTGCCTCTCCCTCTGGAAGCCGCTGCTCGTCCCGAAGGGGACGAAGCCAACCGGCGTCACCGGGCTGGGCACGGTCAAGCGGCCGACCGGGAAGATCCAGGTCACTTACCGGGGCGCGCCGCTCTACCGGTTCGTGAAAGACCTCAAGCGTGGCGACATCAAGGGCAACGGCTTCAAGGACGTCGGCACCTGGCGGGTTGTGACCGTCGGGAGGGCGCAAACGTCGACGACCTCGCCGACGACCACCGCTCCGCCCCCGACCTACACCTACCCGTAGGCCGGGCCGCGCCGGAACGGCCCCAGGTATTCGGGGCTGTTCCGGCGCTTCCACGCCGCACGGGTTGACTTTTTCGCCGTCCGGTGGAGGAATCGATGGATGAAACGGCCCTCGCAAGCGGTCTCGGAGCTTGCAGCCCTCGCGCGCAACGAAAATCTGCGGCGGGTGGAGCTCGCGTGGGGCGCCTCGATCGCGGCGGAATGGACGCACTTCGTCGCGCTCGGAGTCTTCGCCTACAACACCGGCGGAGCTTCTGCGGTCGGCATCGCCGGCCTCGTCCGGATGCTCCCGGCTGCGCTAGTCGCCCCCTTCGCGGCGACGCTCGGGGACCGCTTCCGGCGAGAGCGCTTCCTCGTTGTCGTCTCGCTAGCCGGGTCGGCCGCGCTCGGCGGCTCGGCCGCCGCCTACTTCGTCAGCCGCAGCGAGCTGATCGTTTTCGCACTCGCCGCCGTCGTCGGCGTCACGTCGACGATCTTCAGGCCGGCTCTCCAGGCAACCCTGCCCTCGCTTGCCCGGACTCCGCAAGAGCTGATCGCCTCCAACGGCGCGACCTCGACGTTTGAGAGTCTCGGCACGCTCCTCGGCCCGCTCGTGGCGGGCATTCTCGTCACGGTTGCCGACGTCGGGGTCGTTTTTCTGGTCGCCGCAGCAGCGCTCCTGGTCGCCGCGGGTCTGCTCCAGCGCGTTCAGGTCGAAGGCCGCATCCAGGCGACCGCGCCGGAGGAAATGCCTCGACCGCGCGAGTTGCTTGCCGGCGGCTTCCGCGCCGTCGTATCCGAGCCGAGGACCCGGCTACTGGTTTTCTTGACCACAGCGCAATCGTTTGTGCGCGGCGCCCTGAACGTACTGATCGTAGTCGGCGCCTTCCGGGTGCTCGGGGCGGGCGCCGGGGCAGTCGGCTACCTGACCGCCGCGGTCGGGGTCGGCGGCCTCGTTGGGGCCTTCGGCGCACTCTCGCTAAAGGGAAGGCAGCTGGCGGTGCCGTTCGGCGTCTCGCTCATCTTCTGGGGCCTTCCGATCGCCCTGATCCCGGCCTGGCCTCGCGTTGCGGTGGCCTTCCTCCTGCTCGCGGTCGTGGGCGCAGCCAACAGCGTCGAGGACGTGGCCGTGTTCACCTTGCTTCAGCGAGTCATCCCCGACGACGTTCTGACCCGCGTGCTCGGGATCGTCTGGGGCCTCGCGATGGGAGCGATCGCGATCGGCTCGGTCGCCGCGACCGGGATCGTCGCGCTCGTCGGCTCGCGCGCGGCCTTCGTGGTCGTCGGCGCGATCCTGCCGCTGACGACGCTGATCGTCTGGCGGCAGCTCGTCCGCATCGATCGCGAGATGCTGCCACCCGCGGACGAGCTCGCGATCGTCGAGGGAGTGCCGATGTTCGCACCGCTGTCGATCGCTGCGAAGGAGCACATGGCCGCCCGGCTCGTCGAGGTGCCAGTGAGCGCAGGCGAGGTCGTGATCCGCACAGGCGAGGCTGGCGACCGCTTCTACATGGTCGCCGACGGGGCGCTCGAGGTGACCAACGGCGTGCACGCCAGAGCGCGCCGCGGCGACTTCTTCGGCGAGCTCGCGCTGCTTCGTGACATCCCCCGCACCGCGACCGTGATCGCAACGACCCGATCACGTCTCTATGCGCTCGAGCGGGACGATTTTCTCGCGGCCGTGACCGGGCACTCGGGCGTCCGCGCGGCCGGCGAGGCGGTGGTCGAGCAGCGCTTGCGGCCCGCCTGAGGTCAGAGCAGCGCGCGAACGGCTTCGACGGTGCGAGGCCATTCGCGGGCCTCGGGGTCGATCGGCTCGAAGTGGGCGGCGCCCTCGAGCGAGACGAGCTCGGCTTCGCCTGCGGCGGCCTCGACGTAGCGCTCGCTCATCTCGTAGGGCACCTCCGGGTCTTTGGTTCCGTGCACGACGATCTGACGGACTCCCAGTGGGAGCAGCTCGCGAGGCGAGGCTTCCGCGTAGCGGTCCGGAAGATCTCGGGGCATCCCGCCCATGAAGGTGGCGACGGCGCCGTCGGGGCCGACTCGCTCAGCCGACTCGCGCAAGTCCGAGACCGGCGCGAGCGCCACGACGCGAAGCTGCGCGCCCTTCGCCGCCCAGAGTGCCAGCTGGCCACCGGCCGAGTGGCCGACGAGGACGACGCGCTCCGGGTCGAGCGGGTAGCGCTCGACCAGCTCGTCCACGAACGTCACTGCGGCGGACACGTCCACGCCGGCGCCGGGCCACTTGCCGTCGACGTCGCCCCGGCTTCGGTACTCGACGTTCCAGGTCGCGATCCCGGCCTTCCCAAGGGCGATGCAGAGATGGCCGGTGTGGATCAGGTTGTACGTCGCCTTCCACGCACCGCCGTGCACGACGACCGCGAGCGGCAATAGCCGGTCGAGGGCGGGCAGGCGCAGGTCGCCGAACTGCTTCGGCTCGGTGCCATAGGCGAGTCGCGCGTCGGCAGCGGGCGGCGGTGGGTCGAAGAGGATGTCGGCGCTGTCTCGCGGCACGGAGCGATCATAGGATTCGCCGCGTGATCGACCCGCTCGAGCGCTGGCGTCGCTACGGGGAGAAGCCCGATTACGCGGGCCTGCTCACATTCGGATCGCTCCCGTACACCCAGGACCCGGCCGAGCTCGAGGGAGTTGACGTCGCAATCGTCGGGGCGCCGACGGACGACCTCGTCTCCGACCGGCCGGGCGCGCGCTTCGGCCCGCGTGCGATTCGCGCGGCCAGCTGTCCGCCGGGGCCGCACCTCGAGGCGAAGGTGGACGCGATGGCCGAGCTGCGGATGGTCGACTACGGCGACGCGCCTGTGGTCCCGGCCGATGCTGCCCGGACGCACGAGGCGATCGAGCGAACGGTCGGCGAGGTCGTCTCCGCCGGGGCGATCCCGCTCGTGCTCGGCGGCGACCACTCGATCGCCGAGCCTGACATCCGCGCCTGCGCCGCGAGGCACGGACCGCTGGGACTCGTCCACTTCGACACCCATACGGACACCGGCACGGAGGTCTTCGGCGTCGAGGTCTCGCACGGGACGCCGATGTACCGGCTCGTCGAGCAGGGGCACATCGACCCGAAGCGCTACG
>Ga0137403_10004662_pt1 | contig 16100 bp, 20 predicted proteins | sample CZOMad2_1_16fung_FD_122057 | JGI IMG/M metagenome (GOLD analysis project Ga0137403, IMG submission 122057) | Vadose zone soil fungal communities from Angelo Coast Range Reserve, California, USA - CZOMad2_1_16fungal (Hybrid Assembly) | ecosystem: Environmental > Terrestrial > Soil > Vadose zone... | reverse complement strand
ACGAGGGGATCCTCGCCACGCTGCGGGAGGGTCTGCTGCGCGACGCCGACGGGCACTACCTCCAGATCGGTCCGGTGCGCGTGCCGGTGGAGGTGGACGACGCGCCGCTCGTGGTGGTCCGCGCCGAGGACGATGGGGAAGGCCTGGCCGTCATCCTCAATGACGGCAGCCGCGAGCCGCTCCGACCCGAGACGCTGCGGCTGGGGTCGGGCGAGGTCCCGTACGTGACGGTGAAGGATGGGCGCTTCCAGGCGCGCTTCAATCGCGCCGCGGCCTATCAGCTCCTCCAGCGACTGATCGACGACCCGGAAAGCGGGGGCGCGGCGCTCGTGCTGGGTCCGCGGCGCTGGGTGATTCCCCGCGTGGAGCGCGGGTGAGCGGGGCTATTCCCCCGGCACCGGACGCCGGGCTCGGACTTCCGTGAGGATGGCGAGCATCTCGGGGTGGATATGGCCGTTCGACGCGACCAGGGCGGGGGCCGCGTGGTCGAGCGGGCCGCCGTCGAGCGCGGTGACGCGCCCTCCCGCTTCCTCGACGAGCAGCGCCCCGGCTGCCGCGTCCCAGGGCCCCAGCACCAGCTCCCAGTAGCCGTCGAGGCGCCCGGCCGCGACGGCGGCCAGGGTGATGGCCGCCGAGCCCAGCTCCCGCACGCTCCGATTGCGACGGGTGAAGGCGGCGTACTCGGCGAGGTTATTGTCCGCGGCGTCCCGCACATCGTACGGAAAACCGGTGGCGAGCAAGCTCGCGCCGAGGCTCACGGTAGCCGAGACCGCCAGCCGCCGGTCCTCGAGGAAGGCGCCCCCGCCGCGCTCGGCCACGAAGCACTCGTCGAGGTTGGGATCGTAGACCACGCCCACCACGGCGCGCCCCTCCACCTCGAGGGCGATGGACACGGAGTAGAGCGGGAGCCCGTGGACGAAGTTGGTGGTCCCGTCCAGCGGGTCGATCACCCAGCAGTGCGTGGAGGAGCGGCGCTGGGCTCCCCTTCCTCGGCCAGGATGGAGTGGTCGGGGAAGCGCGCGTGAAGGGTCTCGACCACGAGCGCCTCCGCCCCGCGATCGATCTCGGTGACGAGGTTGATGGGGCTGGTCTTGCTGGAGACGTCGCGAGCCCGGCCGCGGTGGGCCCGGAGGAAGGCCCCCGCGCGCCTCGCCGCCGCGACGGCGACCTCCCGGAACGCGTCGCTCATGGGAATCGAGCGTAGCACGGCGCCCGAGGGCGGCCCGGCTCCTCGCGCGCCTTGACAATCATCGGCGACCATCGGCACAGTGGGCGCGGGACCATCATGGAAACGAAGACGTTGCCCGGCGTCGTGAACTGCGTGGCCTATTCGGCCGGCTGCCGGGTCACCAACCTCGCCATCGACGATATCAGCGAGGTCCTCAAGCTCTCCGATCAGTTCGTCTGGATCGGGCTCTACGAGCCGGGCCCCGAGCTCCTGCAGAAGGTGAAGGAAGAGTTCGGCCTGCACGAGCTGGCCATCGAGGATGCGCTGCTGGCCCATCAGCGGCCCAAGCTCGAGCGCTACGGCGACTCGTTCTTCATGGCCCTGCGTACCGCCCAGATGAACCGCGAGCAGAAGTGCGCCGAGTTCGGCGAGACCCATCTCTTCGTCGGGCCGCGTTACATCGTGTCGGTGCGGCATGGGGCCTCGCTCTCGTACGCGCCGGTCCGCACCCGCTGCGAGGCCAACCCGCGGCTGCTCACCATGGGGCCGGGCTTCGTGCTGTACGCGATCATGGACTTCATCGTGGACCAGTACTTCCCGGTGGTGGACGAGCTGGAGTCCGAGCTCGAGCAGCTGGAGGAGGCTATCTTCGGGGAGCGGTTCAGCCGGGAAACCACGGAGCAGATCTACAATCTCAAGCGCAGCTTGCTGGAGCTCAAGCGCGCGGTCTCGCCCCTGGTGGACATCTGCAACCGGCTGGTCCGCTTCGACGTCGACCTCGTGCCGGAGGAGGTGCGCCCTTATATCCGGGACGTCTACGATCACTCGGTGCGGATCAACGAGACGGTGGACACCCTCCGCGAGCTCCTCACCTCCGCGCTGGAGGCCAATCTCTCCCTGGTCGCGGTGGCTCAGAACGACTCCATGAAGCAGCTCGCCGCGTGGGCCGCCATCATCGCGGTGCCGACCATGATCGCGGGGGTCTACGGAATGAATTTTCGGCACATGCCCGAGCTCGACTGGTGGCTCGGCTACCCCTTCGCCATCGGCCTCATGGTGACGGTCTGCGGCGGGCTCTACTGGCGCTTCAAGCGCGCGGGGTGGCTCTGATGCGCATCGTGGTCATGGGGAGCGGGGGCACGGGTGGCTTCTTCGGGGCCAAGCTCGCCCGGGCGGGGGAGGACGTCACCTTCGTGGCGCGCGGCGAGCACCTCCGCGCCATCCAGGCGAATGGGCTCCGCGTGAAGTCGGCGCTGGAGGGGGAGTTCGCGGTGCGCGCGCCCGCGGTGGATCGGCTCGACGGCCTGCCGCCCGCCGACCTCGTGCTCTTCTGCGTCAAGTCGTTCGACACCGAGGCGGCCGCGGAGGCTGTGCGGCCGGTGGTGGGTCGGGACACCGGCGTGCTCTCCATCCAGAACGGCGTCGACAACGAGGACAAGCTGGCGGCCCTGGTGGGGCCGGGCCACGTGATCGCGGGCATCGCGGAGGTGTTCGCCACCATCGAGGCCCCCGGCGTGATCAGCCACGGGCTACTCGGCCGGATCCGCTTCGGCGAGATGGACGGCAAGGAGTCCGAGCGCGTGCGGGCCTTCCTCGCCGCGTGCGGGCGGGCCTCGATCCCCGCGGAGCTCGCCGAGGATCCGCTCCGGATGCTGTGGGAGAAGTACGTGTTCCTCGTCGCCCAGTCCGGGATGACCGCGCTGACCCGCTGCCCGGCCGGCGTGCTTCGCGCGCTGCCGGAGACGCGCGCCATGTACCGGCGTCTTTTCGAGGAGCTGGTGCGGCTGGGGCGCGCCGAGGGTGTCGGCATCGACGACTCGCTGACCGAGGGGCTCCTCGGGCGGCTGGACACCCTCGGACCCGGGGCCTTCTCCTCGCTCCATTTCGACCTCGTCCACGGAAAGCGCCTGGAGGTGGAGGCGCTGCAGGGTCATGCGGTACGACTCGGCGAGCGGCACGGCGTCCCCACGCCCGCGCTCACCGCGCTCCATGCCGCCCTTCGCCCGTTCCGCGACGGCCGCCCCCGCGAAGCCGTCGGCTGATCGCGTTCCCGCCCCCGGGGGCGGCGTCTATACTGAGTCGATGTCCCCGGCTCGGCGGCTCCTCGGCTACCTTCGTCCCTACCGCGCCCGCTACCTCGCGGGAGTGGCGTGTCTCGTCTTCGCCACCGCGTTCTCGCTGGCCATTCCCTGGACGGTGAAGCGCGCGGTGGACGCGCTCACCGCGGGCGCGGACCGGCACGCGCTGGGGGTCTTCGCCCTGCTCATCCTGGCACTGGCGGTCCTGCACGGCCTGGCCCGGCTCGGCTCGCGCTTCGCCATGATCGGCGCCGGACAGTGGGTGGAGCACGACGTCCGCCGGGACCTCTATGCCTCCTTCCTCCGCCGGCCGCCCGCGTTCTACCTCACGCATCGCACCGGCGATCTCATGTCGCGCGCGACCAGCGACGTGGGCAACGTGCGCGCGCTGGCGGGCTTCGGCGGCACCATGCTGGTGGCGACCACGCTCGCCTTCACGGGCACGCTGGCCGCCATGTGGAGCATCGATCCCTGGCTCACCCTCTGTGCCCTGTCCCCGTCCCCGCTCCTCGTGCTCGCGACCAAGCGGTTCAGCCATGCGGTGGACGCGCAGTCCACGGCCGTCCAGGAGCAGCTGGGCGTGCTCTCCGCCAAGGTGCAGGAGAACCTCACCGGCATGCCGGTGGTGCGTGCCTACACCATGGAGTCGCGGGAGATCGCGAGCTTCGGCCGGCTCAACGCCGAGTACATGGCGCGCAGCCTGCGCCTGGCCCGCACCCAGGCGGGCTTCTGGCCTCTCATGGGCCTGGTCGCGGGGCTGGGCAGCCTGATCATTCTCTGGCTCGGCGGCCGCGCTGTCGTCGAGGGCCGCATCACGCTGGGATCCTTCGTGGCCTTCAATGGCTACCTCGCCTACCTGGCCTGGCCTACCGTCGCGCTGGGATGGACCCTGGCCATCGTGCGCCGCGGGATGACGTCCATGGAACGGATCGCGGAGGTCCTGGACTCGGTTTCGGGGGGGTCGACCACGCCCGACCACGGGTCGGGCGCGGCGGCCCGGTCCGCTCTCCTCCCCCCCGGTGCGATCGAGTTCCGGAGCCTCACGTTTTCCTACCCCGGCCGTGAGCCGACGCTGCGCGACGTCTCGTTCACGGTCCCATCGGGGAGCGTGGTGGCGGTGGTGGGACCGACGGGCAGCGGCAAGTCGACGCTGGGCGCGCTGGTGTGCCGATTGTACGAGCCGCCGCGCGGCACCGTGTTCGTGGGCGGGGTCGACGTCCGTGACCTGCCGCCGGCCGCGCTGCGCCGGAGCATCGGCTATGTGCCGCAGGAGGCGTTTCTCTTCTCCCGCTCGCTGCGGGACAATCTCCGTCTCGCGGACGACGGCGCCCCGGACGAGCGCGTGCGCGCCGCGGCGCTGAGCGCCGGGCTGGACGACGAGGTGGAGGCGCTCCCCGGGGGTTGGGACACCGTGGTGGGCGAGCGCGGCCTCACGCTCTCCGGCGGCCAGCGCCAGCGGGCGGCCCTCGCGCGGGCCCTCCTGGGCGATCCCGCCTATCTCGTCCTCGACGACGTTTTCGCCTCGGTGGATCCGGGCAAGGAAGCGGAGATACTCAGGAGCCTGGGAGCCGCGCTCCGCGGGCGCACCACGCTGGCCATCACGCACCGGCTCCGGGTCGCGGAGACGGCCGACCGCGTGGTGGTGCTCGACGCGGGTCGCGTGGTGGAGGAGGGCACCCACGACGAGCTCGTCAGGGCCGGAGGGCTCTACACCCGGCTCTGGCGCACCCAGCAAATCGAGGCCGAGCTTGACCAGGCCTGAAGACCACGACGAGATCCTCGGGAAGGCCTATGACGCCCGGCTGATGGGGCGGCTGTGGGCCGTCACCCGCCCGCACAAACAACTCGTCCTCATCTCCCTCGCGCTGTTCCCGCTCACCGCCGCCGCCGAGCTCGTGCAGCCCTACCTCATCAAGGTCGCCATCGACCACCACATCCTCGCCGGAGACTGGATCGGCCTCAGTCGAGTCGCGGGGCTCTTCCTGCTCACGCTGGTGGCCCTCTACGCGCTGCGGGCCGGGCTGGCCTACGTGACCCAGCTCACCGGGCAGCGCGTGATGCACGATCTGCGGCAGGCGCTGTTCGCGCATCTCCAGCGGCAGGACTCGGCCTTCTTCGACCGGAATCCCGTGGGTCGGCTCATGACCCGGGTACTGAACGACGTGGAGGCCATCAACGAGCTGTTCACCAGCGGCGTGGTGGCCATCGTGGGGGATGTGGTCACCCTCACCGGCGTCGTGGTCATCCTGCTCTCGCTGAACTGGAAGCTCGCCCTGGTGACCTTCGCCCTCGTGCCCCTGCTCGTGCTGGGCGCCGCGTATTTCCGGCTCCGCGCCCGCGAGAGCTACCGCGCGGTGCGGCTGCAGCTGGCCCGGCTCAACGCCTTTCTCCAGGAGTCGCTCCAGGGGATGACGGTGATCCAGCTCTTCGCGCGCGAACCCCAGGAAGCGGCCGCCTTCGCCGGCCTCAACGGAGGGCTCCGGGCGGCGCAGTTCCGCTCCACGATTTACGAGGCGTCGCTGTACGCGGCGGTGGAGGCTATCGGCTCGGCGGCGGTGGCGCTGCTCCTCTGGTACGGGGGCGGGGAGGTCCTCGCGGGGGCCCTGACCTTCGGCGGCCTGGTGGCGTTCATCGAGTACACGAGCCGCTTCTTCCTGCCCATCCGGGATCTCGGCGCCAAGTATACCGTGATGCAGGCCGCCATGGTCTCGTCCGAGCGCGTCTTCGGCCTGCTCGACACGCCCCCTGCCATCACGTCGCCCCCGGCGCCATCGGCCCGGCCATCCTCCGTGGCGCGGAGTGTCGCCGCGGCCCCCGCGGTGGAGTTCCGGGACGTGTCGTTCGCCTACCCGGGCGGCGACTGGGTGCTCCGCCACTGCTCGTTCGCCATCGGTGAGGGCGAGCGGGTGGCGCTGGTGGGGCCCACCGGCGAGGGGAAGTCCACCATCGCGCGTCTCATGATCCGCGCCTACGAGGTCGCGGAGGGGCAGGTGCTGGTGGGGGGCGTGGACGTGCGCGAGTGGGAGCTCCGCGCGCTGCGCCGCCAGGTAGGGCTGGTGCCGCAGGAGGCGTTTCTCTTCGCGGGGAGCATTCGCGAGAACCTCGTGCTGGCCGGTGACGGCGCGGTGTCGGCCGAGGAGCTGGCGCGGGCGCTCGAGCGCGCGCAGGCCGCGCGCTTCGTGACCGCCCTGCCGCAGGGCCTCGACGCGGACGTGCGGGAGCGCGGCGTCAATCTGTCCCACGGGCAGCGACAGCTGCTGGCCATCGCCCGCGCCCTCATCTATAATCCTCGGGTCCTCGCCCTCGATGAGGCGACCTCCAGCGTCGACCCGGAGTCGGAGGCTCTCATTCGCGCGGCGATGATGGCGTTGCTCGCGGGGAGGGCCAGCCTGGTCATCGCGCATCGGCTGTCCACCATCCAGAACGCGGATCGTATCCTCGTGCTGCACAAGGGGCGGATGCGCGAGTCGGGGAAGCACGCGGCGCTGCTCGCGGCGGGCGGCATCTACGCCCGGCTGTACGAGCTGCAGTTCGGGCGGGAGACGGCGTGAGGCGGTTTCAGGGGGCGGTGTACGGCTTCGTCCGGACCATCCCGCGCGGCCGGGTGGTGACCTACGGGCAGATCGCGGCGTTGCTCGGAGCGCCACGGGCGGCGCGCGCGGTTGGCCAGGCCATGCGACACTGCCCAGCGGGGCTGCCGTGGCACCGCGTGGTGAACGCGCGGGGCGGCATCAGCCTGCGGGGGAACGTGGGGAGCATGCTCACGCAGCGGATTCTCTTGGCGCAGGAAGGGGTGGCGGTCCGCCGCGGACGGCTCGCGCTGGACCGGTACCGGTGGACGGGCTCACGGCGGGTGCGCCGGCTCCGGCTGGCCGCGCTCGATCGGCTCTGAGAAGGGGGAGGCGCGATGCGACTCGGGCTCAATCTCGGCTATTCCGGCTCCGTCATGGGCATGGACCTCACCTTGGTCCAGGAGGCGGACCGGCTCGGCTTCCACTCGGTGTGGTCGGCCGAGGCCTATGGCTCCGACGCGGTGACCCCGCTCACCTGGGTGGCCGCGCGCACGGAGCGCATCCGCGTGGGGACGGCGATCATGCAGATCGCGGGCCGGACCCCGGTGCTCACCGCCACCACCGCGCTCACCCTGGACCAGCTCTCGGGCGGGCGCTTCCTGCTCGGCCTGGGCGTCTCGGGGCCGCAGGTGGTGGAAGGCTGGCATGGCGTGCCCTTCGGGAAGCCGCTGGCGCGCACGCGGGAATACGTCGAGATCGTCCGATCGGTCTGGCGGCGGGAGCGGCCGGTGGAGTTCAAGGGCGAGTACTATGAGATTCCCTATCGCGGGGCCGACGCCACCGGGCTGGGCAAGCCGCTCAAGTCCATTCTCCACGGGCGCCCCGACATCCCGATCTACCTCGCCGCCATCGGCCCGAAGAACGTCGCCCTCGCGGCCGAGATCGCGGACGGCCTCCTGCCCATCTTCTTCTCCGCCCAGCGCATGAAGGTATTCCGCGAGTACCTCGACGCGGGCTTCCGGGCCGCGGGCGGGGGGAAGTCGCTGGCGGGCTTCGACGTGGCGCCCACGGTGGCCATCGTGCCGGGCGACGATGTGGATCGGTGCCGCGCCGAGATGAAGCCGCGGCTGGCGCTGTACGTGGGCGGCATGGGGGCTCGGGGGAAGAACTTCTACAACGACCTCGTGTCGCGCTACGGCTACGAGGGCGAGGCCCGGCGCATCCAGGATCTCTACCTCGCGGGCAAGAAGGAGGAGGCCGCCGCCGCGGTGCCGGACGCGCTCGTGGACGAGATCGCGCTGTGCGGCCCCAAGGAGCGCATCCGTGAGCGGCTGGAGGCCTGGAAGACGTCGGGCATCACCACGCTCATCTGTGGGGCCAAATCGCCGGAGGCGCTGCGCCTCATGGCGGAGCTGGCGCTCTGAGCCCCCGGTGAAGCCGGCGGTGGAGCGCGTTCAGGCCGCCATCGCCGAGCGGGGACTCGAGCGCCGGGTGATCGAGCTGGAGACGACGGCGCGAACGTCGCAGCAGGCCGCGGAGGCGCTGGGGGTGGAGGTCGCGCAGATCGCGAAGTCGCTGGTGTTCACCGTCAACGGCGCGCCGATCATGGTGGTGGCATCGGGGGTGAACCGGGTGGACGAGGGCAAGGTGGGCCGGCTGGCCGGTGGAATCGTCCGCAGAGCCGACCCGGAAGTGGTGCGGCAGGCCACGGGCTTCGCCATCGGGGGTATCCCGCCCTTCGGGCACGCCTCGAAGCTACCGATCTGGATCGACGTGGACCTGGGCCGTCATGATCTGATCTACGCGGCGGCGGGCGTGCCGGAGTGCGTGTTCCCACTCACGCTGGACGAGCTCGTGCGGGGAACGGGCGGTACGGTGGCCGACGTCAAGCAGGACCCGCCGGGGCAGGGAGGCCGACCATGAAGCTCAAGGACAGGGTGGCGTTGATCACGGGCGCGGGCTCCGGCATCGGAGGGGCGACCGCCCTCCTCTTCGCGCGCGAAGGCGCGCGGGTGGCGGTGGTGGACGTGCGGGAAGAGGCGGCGAAGGCCACCGCGCAGGAGATCGAGCGCGCGGGGGGCCAGGCCCTCGCGCTGCGCGCCGACGTGAGCCTGGCCGCCGATAATCAGGCCGCGGTGGAGCAGACGGTGGCCCGCTGGGGCCGCCTCGACATCTTCTATGCGAACGCGGGGGTGCCCGAGCGACCCACCCCGGTCGAGGACGTGGATGAGGCGACCTTCGACCGCATCATGGCGGTGAATGTGAAGGGGCCGTTCCTGGGGGCCAAGTACGCGGCGCCGGTCATGAAGCGGCAGCGGAGCGGCGTGATCCTGATCACCGGCTCCACCTCGGCGGTGCGGCCGCGGCCCGGCGTGCAGTGCTATTCCGCGTCCAAGGGGGCGGTGCACGTCATGGCCAAGAGCTTGGCCCTGGAGCTGGCGCCCTTCGGCGTCCGCGTGGTGGCGATCGCCCCCGTGGCCACCGAGACCCCGATGCTCCCGGCCTTCATGGGCAAGGACAAGGTGGACGACGAGGGGATGGCCCGTTACCGTAGCACCGTGCCGCTGGGCCGGCTCAACCAGCCCGAGGACCTCGCGCGGGCGGCGCTCTTCCTGGCCTCGGACGACGCGGCCATGATCACGGGGACCACCCTCGAGGTGGACGGCGGCCGGTGCATCTGAAGCCCGGTGCAGCTGAGCAAGGACGGATGACGTGAACGTCGTACCGCTGGCGGCGGACTCGCTCGGCGTGCGGTCCATGGCGACCTACGTCGAGTGCGGCCAGACGCGCTTGCTCATCGACCCCGGGGCCTCGCTCGGGGCCGCGCGCTTCGGCCTGCCGCCGTCGGAGGCGGAGTGGGAGGCGCTGCGCCGGGCCAATGACCGCATCGCCGGCTACGCGGAGCGCGCGGGCTGGATCTTCGTGAGCCACTACCACGACGAGCACTATCGCCACGACCCCGCCTTCTACGCGGGCCGGGGCGTGCTCGCCAAGGACCCCCAGCGCATGATCTCGGGGGCCCAGGCGGAGCGGGCGCGGCAGTTCTGGCTCGAGACCGAGGGCGGGGCGCGGCTCGACTCCGCCGACGGGCGCTGCGTGGAGACCCCCGACTGCATCCTGACCGCCTCGCCGCCGCTGCCGCACGGCGCGGAGCTGTCCGGTCTGGGCTACGTGGTGGCGCTGACCGTCACCGACCGGCGCTCGGGGCGCCGCTTCGTGCACGCCTCCGATGTCCAGGGACCGCTGTCGCCCGTCGCCGCCGCCTATCTCGCGCGGGAGCGGCCGAGCCTCCTCTATCTGTCGGGTGCGCCCGCGTATCTGGAGCACCGGCTCGGCCATGCGCTGGTCGAGCAGGGAGTGGAGCATCTGCTGCGCATCATCGACCGCACCGGCTGTCGGGTGATCATGGATCATCACGCGGTGCGGAGGGGAGACTACCGCGAGCGGTTCCGCCGGCTGTGGGATACGGGGCAGGTCGTGACGGCGGCGGGCTTCCTCGGGCTCGCCGACACGCCGCTCGAGACGCAGCGCCGGGCGCTCTGGAGCGCGCAGCGCAAGCCGGCCGGCGCGCTGTCACGCCGGCCGCCGGGGCGGCGTCTCCCCGAGCCGGAGCTCGAGCGCCGGCCGTATCGCAAGGCGAAGGGAGGGATGGGACGATGAGCGAAGAGAAGACCCTGGCGGTGGGAGACCCCGCGCCCGATTTCACGCTGAAGGGCATAGGGCTCAAGGAGACGAGTCTCCGGGACTTCCGGGGCAAGAACGTCGTGATCCTGTTCTACCCGCTGGACTGGACGCCCGGCTGATCCAAGTGCATGCCCGCCTTCGATCAGCGTGTACGGGATTTCGAGGCGGCGAATACCCAGGTTCTGGGTATCAGTACGGACAGCCCCTTCAGCCACGAGAACTGGGCCAAGTCCGTGGGCATCTCGCACTACCCGCTGCTGTCCGACGCGCACCGGACGGTGGCCAAGGACTACGGCGTGTACTGGCCGGACTGGAACGCCAACGTGCGGGCGACCTTCATCGTGGACCCGCAGGGCACCGTGCGCTTCGTCGAGCGCTACGGACGCGGCGAGCTGCCCGAGCCCGATAAGATACTGGCTCAGGTCAAGAAGCTCGGCTAGGCGGGGAAGCTCGGCTAGCTGGTCGGGCGGGGCGGGGCGGCGCGAGTCGCCCGCGGCCCCGCCCGGGTCGTCAGCCCCACGCCCGCGAGCACGGCGACCCCGCCCACGATCTCGGCGGGCTCGATGGTCTCCCCCAGCATGAGCCACGCCAGCAGCACGCCCACCACCGGCTGCAGGTTCAGGAATATCGCCGCGCGGCTCGCGCCCACTTGGTGTACCCCCTCGTACCACCACACATGCGCGATCGCGCCCAGGATGCCCTGGATGGCCACCACGCTCCAGGCGATCGCTGAGGCCCAGTCGGGGGCGGGAAAGAACCGCGCGGTGACGAAGGGCACCGGCAGCAGCATCAGCGACCCCAGGAGGTAGGCCGCGGTGGTGGCGACGGCGGGTGAGTGCACCGCGAGCACCCGCTTGCCATACACCGTGTACACGGCCCAGCCCGCCTGGCTGAGCAGGAGGATGAAGTCGCCGGGCAAGAGCTCGAGATGCACGATGGCCCGCCAGCTCCCGCGCGTCACCACCAGGACCACCCCCAGCGCCGACAGGAGCACCCCCGCCCACTGGCGCCGGCGCAGCCTTTCCCCGAGATACAGCCACGCCCCGATCGCCACCATCACCGGCGAGGCCGCCTGGAGCAGGGCCGCGCTGGAGGCGGTGGTGAAGGCGATGCCGAGATAGGTCCCTCCGGTGGAGACGAAGATGCCGGTGAACCCGAGGATGGCGAAGGTGCGCAGGTCCCCCCAGGACAGCGCGCGGAAATCGTCGAAGCCGCGGCGGAAGAGGAGCACGGCGAGGAAGGTGGAGGCGAGACAGGTGCGGAGCGCGACGAGCACGTAGGGCGGGAAGTGGGCGAGCGCCACCTTGGCGAAGACGGGGTACGAGCCCCAGAGGGCGGCGATCAGGCTGAGGATCAGGTAGGGTCGGGTTTGACGACCGGCGGGCACCTGCGTATGATAGCGCGTCGCGCATGGCCGACCACGTCCTCGAGACGCGATTCTGGCTTCCTCGACCTCGCGCCGAGGTCTTTGCCTTCTTCGCCGATCCCCACCACCTCGAGCGCGTGATCCCCCCGCGCGCGCGCCTGCGCTGGCTGGCCCCGCCGCCGGCGCTCGGAGCGGGCGCGGTGCTCGACTTCCGCCTCTCGACCCTCGGGTTCCGCACCCGTTGGAGGATGGTCGTGCGCGAGTGGGACGCGCCCTACCGCTTCGTGGACGCGCAAGTCCGCGGTCCCTTCTCGCGCTGGGAGCACCGGCACCGCTTCCTCGAGGGGCCCGAGGACGATCGGCCCGCCGCGCGGGTGGGCACCTGGGTAGAGGACCGGGTGACGTACCGGCTTCCGGGCGGCGCGCTGGGGAGCGCGCTGCACGGGTTGGGGGCGGAGGGGCGCATCGCCGCCGCCTTTGCCCACCGCGAGCGGCGGGTGCGGGTACTGCTGAGCTAGACGGCGGGCAGCGTGATGCCCAGCGCGGACAGCCGCGGCCGCACGCGGTCGGTAAGGAGCCCGATACGGGCGAGGTTTCCGACCATGGCGGTGTGCATCTCGCGCCGGAAGTGCTTCCGGAACACGGCGTAGTCGTTCCGCGCCGCCACCCCCCGCCGATAGGTCTGGATCTCCGCGATCTGCGTGGGCGAGAAGCCCATGTCCCGATAGACGTCGATGGGGAAGAACCCGGTGAGCACCTTTTCCACCGCGGTGCAGGTGAAGTCCTCCATCTCCTCGCGCTCCCGGGCGCTGGCCTCCTTCACGATGGCGGGCAGGGCCAGCATGCCGAAGCCCATGTGCCGCGACTCGTCCTGCAGGATGCGGCCGCACACCTCGCCCAGCAGCGGATCGACGGCGCACTCCTGCATCATCCGGAACATGGAGACGGCGAACGTCTCCGCCACCAGCTGCAGCGCGATGGTCTTGATGTACCAGCGCGAGTCGGTGAGGATGGCGTCGAAGAGGACGCGCTCGTTCTCGGGCATCGGGTAATGCAGCCCGCCCAGCCGATGCTGGATGTAGCGCTCGAGCACCTCGTTGTGCCGGGCCTCGTCCATGACCTGGGTGGCCTGGAAGAACTTGGCGTCGGTGCCGGCCACGGTGTCCACCAGCTGGCTACAGGCCAGCATGGCCCCCTGCTCCCCGTACACCAGCACCGAGAGCCGCCATGCGGTGATGCGGCGGTTCAGCTCCACCCGGTCCTTCTCGGAGAGGCGCTCCCAGAGCGGGCTCCCGTGAATGTCCACCAGCTCGTCGGCGAGGACGCGGCCGTCGGACGGCTCGGGGGTGGCCCAGGCGATGTCGCGGCTGGCGTTCCACTGATCGCGCTTGGCCTTCTCGTACAGGCCGCGCATGTCCTCGGCCTGGACGGTGTAGTCGAACTCGAACACGGTGTCGAGGGTGCTGGGGATCACGCGGCGGTCCATGGCGTCGCTCATGGGGGCCTCTCCTGTACGCGGGTGGAAACTTGAAAGTCGAGAAACTGAACTTACCAGTTTTTACCACGGCGGCGGGCGAGGGGTCAAGTAGACTGCCCCCATGAAGCCGCGGCGCCAGGCGGTGCGCGACCAGATCCTCCGGACCGCCGCCGACCTCTTTCGAGAGCGCGGCTACCGGGCCTCCACCCTGGATGACATCGCCCGCCGGCTCGGGATGTCGAAAGCGTCCCTCTACGCGTACTTCCGCGCCAAGGAGGAGATGCTGGCCGCCATCTCGCGGGAGACCATCGAGGGCTTCACGCGCGAGCTGGGGCTGGTGCTGCGCTCCGACCTCCCGCCCGACGAGAAGCTGCGGCGCGTGGTCCGTCAGCACGTGCGGTTCGTGATCGCCAACCGGTCCTTCCTCACCGTGTTCTTCAGCGAGGAGACCAACCTGCCGCCGCGGTTCGCGCGCTCGCTGGCGGCCCAGAAGGACCGTTACGACAAGGGCGTGGAGGCGCTGGTCGTGGAGGGCGTGCGGCGGGGTGTGTTCCGCGACGTGCCGGCGCGGCTGGTGGTGTTCGGGATGCTGGGGATGCTGAACTGGCTCTACAAGTGGTACAACCCGGCCGGCCGGTGGGGCGCCGAGGAGATCTCGGCGGCCTTCCTCTCCGTGCTGGAGGGCGGGCTGTTACGGACCCGGCCGCGGGGACCCGCGCTCACGCGGCGGCTGCGGCGGGTGCGCGAGGAGCTGGCCGCGCTCGAGCGCGCGCTGGACGCCTGAGCGCGGCTCAGCGGAAGCGGGTGACCCCCACGCGCGGGCAGGCGGCGGTCACGGGGCAGGTGGAGCAGCGCGGCGACACGGGCTGGCAGATGTTCTGGCCGAAGGCGACCAGGAGATCGTTGTAGCCGATCCAGTAGCGCCGCGGCAGGCGCGCCCGGAGCGCTCGCTCGCTCTCCTCGGGTGTGCGGGTTTTGATGAACCCCCAGCGGTTGGAGATCCGATGGACGTGGACGTCCACGCAGATCCCCGGCTTGCCGAAGCCCACCGTCACCACGAGGTTGGCGGTCTTCCGGCCCACGCCCTTCAGCGTGAGGAGATCGTCGATGCGGTCGGGCACGCGTCCCCCGTAGCGCGCGAGGAGGTCGGCGCAGATGCCGAGGATGACGCGCGCCTTGGTGCGATAGAAGCCCACCGGATAGATCGCGCGCTCGATCTGGCGCGGCGCCAGGCGGCCCATGGCCTCGGGGGTGTCGGCGAGCGCGAAGAGGCGGGCGGCGGCGGGGCCGGTGGTCTCGTCCTTGGTGCGGAGCGACAGCAGGCAGGCGATCAGCACGTGGAAGGGGTCGCGGTGCTCGGCCGCCACCTCCGCGAGGGAGGTCGTTCGCCAGCCGGACTGCTCCCGGTGCAGCCGCGCGATGAGATGCCCGATGGCGGGCCGCGCGCGCGTCGCGAGTGGAGGCCGTCTCATCGGCCTTTGCTCAGGGCGGCGAGGAGCTCGCGCGCCTCGCGGGAGTCCTTGAGCGTCCAGTCGGCGAGGTTGCGGGGCTCGCGCTCCGCCACCACCGCTTCCAGCTCCCGGCGGGCCTCGTCGCGGCGGCCCCGCTTGAGCAGAGTGCGCGCGAGACCGACCCGGGCACCGGTCCAGCGGGGGTCCAGGGCGAGCCCCTTGCGGAAGAGCGCCTCCGATTTCTCGAGGTCTCCCCCGAAGAGGCCGGGCACCTCCGCGTACACCGTGCCCGCGAGCGTATAGGCGGGGAGCAGCTTGGGATCCAGCTCCAGCGCGGCCTCCATGTGCTCGCGCACGGTGGGGAGGAGAAACAGCGAGCGGAGCACGCCCTTGGTCTGCCCCCAGCGGCCCGCGTTGACCGCCAGCCAGAGGTGGGCGAGCGCGTTCCGCGGCGCGAGCTCGACCGCGCGCTGGCCGGCCTGCCGGCCGCGCTCATAGGCCGCCAGCTTGTCCTCCGTGGTGCGGGCGCGGATGTCACCCCAGAGGAAGGCGGCCTGCGCCAGGGCAAGAAAGTTGTCGAGGTGGGAGTCCGTGTTCACCGCCGCGGTGAGCCCCGTGTAGAGCGTGTCGAGCCGCGGCGGGTCCTCGTGATAGCGGGACGCGAAGGCGCGGAGCTCGGCGGCGAGGGGAGACTGCGCCTGCGCGGCCCCGCCCCCGAACGACGCGAGGAGACCGACCACGAGCACGAGGGCGGCGCGCACGGGGCCATGCTACCATCTCCAGCGACGTCTCACGGAGACCCATCCAGGTCGATGAGAATCTTGACCATCGTTTCGATCGCGCTATGGCTGGGCATGCTGGCGTTCTTCGCCTTTGCGGTGGCGCCCGCGGCGTTCGCCACCCTGGACCGTCCCAGCGCCGCGCGGCTGGTCTCGGCGGTGCTGTCGCGCGCCTACTGGGTGGGCCTGGCGCTGGGGCTTCTGGGCGTGGCGGGCATCGTCGCCCGCGGGAGCCCCCGCGGTCACCGCTGGCCGGATCGGTTGCCGCTGGCGCTTGTGCTTCTCATGCTGGCCCTCACCGCATGGTCCTTGTTTGCGCTCATGCCCGAGGCCGATGCGCTCCGGGACCGAGCGCTCGCGGCGCGCGCCGCGGGCGCGCCCCACGCCCCGGAAGCCCTTCGCTTCGAACGGGTACACGGGCTTTCCACGGCAGCCGGCCTCGCGGTGATGGTATCGGGCGCCGTGCTGCTGGCGCTCGAGGCGCGCGGCGGCCGGGAGATGCCATGATGGAGTTCGAGCCACTCGGCCTGGATCACGTCGTCCTCCGCGTCCGCGATCAGGCGGCGTCCCAGCGCTTCTATACGG
>Ga0137403_10004661_pt1 | contig 16100 bp, 12 predicted proteins | sample CZOMad2_1_16fung_FD_122057 | JGI IMG/M metagenome (GOLD analysis project Ga0137403, IMG submission 122057) | Vadose zone soil fungal communities from Angelo Coast Range Reserve, California, USA - CZOMad2_1_16fungal (Hybrid Assembly) | ecosystem: Environmental > Terrestrial > Soil > Vadose zone... | reverse complement strand
TGTCCGCCGAACTCGTAACGCATCGCCGACAGCAGTTTGTCTGCGAAATCCGCCTCGCCACGCGAGCTAAAACGCTCATACAAGGCTGCCGTCAGGACGTGAGCGGGCACAGCCTCGTCGATGGCAGCCTTGATCGTCCACCGCCCTTCGCCCGAGTCCGAGACCCGGCCCTCGAACCCTGAAAGAGCCGGGTCCTCGACCAGGGCGGCTGCCGTCAGGTCCAGCAGCCACGAGGCGATCACGCTACCGCGCCGCCATACTTCCGCGATGTCAGGCAGATTGAGGTCGTACTGGTAGTGCTCAGGGTCGCGCAATGGCGTCGTCTCGGCGTCGATCGCGTGTTGTTCCTTGCCGACGTTGGCGGCGCGCAGGACGCCCAGCCCCTCAGCGTAGGCGGCCATGATACCGTACTCGATGCCGTTGTGGACCATCTTGACGAAGTGGCCGGCGCCGTTTGGGCCGCAGTGCAGGTAACCCTGCTCGGCGGTGCCGCCGATCTGCTCGCGTCCCGGGGTGCGCGGAATGTCGCCCAGGCCAGGCCCCAGCGTCGCGAAGATGGGATCGAGGTGCTTGACCACCGCCTGCTCGCCCCCAATCATCATGCAGTAGCCGCGCTCCAGGCCCCAGACACCACCGCTCGTCCCCACGTCCACGTAGTGGATCCGCTTCGGCGCCAGCTCTTTGGCGCGCCGGATGTCGTCCACATAGTAGGAATTGCCCCCATCGATGAGGATGTCATCGGGCTCGAGTGCGGGCAGGAGGTCCGCGATGGTGGTGTCCACCACGGCCGCCGGGACCATCAACCACACCGCCCGCGGCTTCTCGAGGTTCTTCACGAGATCAGCCAGAGAGGAGGTCCCAACCGCTTTCTCCTGGGTTAACTCTGTCACTGCTTGCGGCGACCTGTCGAAGACCACGCACTGGTGGCCTCCTTGGAGCAGCCGCCGCACCATGTTCGCGCCCATTCTTCCCAAACCAATCATGCCGAGTTGCATAGGTGACTCCTTTTTCAGAACAGAATGCGCATCGATCTCATCGGGGCAACCCGAGTTCCGCCCCCATCCTTACCTTCCCCCACCAAGGGGGAAGGGACCTCTTGTATGGCAAATCGCTATGGTCGACGGTGGCTCACGGCCACCTCCTCGCAAGACACGGGCTTTCTCACACATGTCCACAACCGCTTGCTAGCGCCGGGCAATCTCGGCCACGGCGAGCCATCATCATACCCCCTTCAAGGTGCGGTAGCGACGGATCAGGGTGTTCGTTGAACTATCATGGCCGAGCGTGGGCTCCACCTGACTTTCCAGTTCTGGGATGATGCGCTGGGCCAACACTTTGCCCAGTTCGACGCCCCACTGGTCGAACGAGTTAATGTTCCAGATGGTGCCCTGGGTGAAGACGGAGTGCTCATAGAGGGCGATGAGCGTGCCGAGCGTGGCCGGCGTGAGCCGCTCGGCAAGGATCGTGTTCGACGGGCGATTGCCCTCGAACACCCGGTGGGGGACTAACCAATCCGGCGTACCCTCGGCTTTGACTTGCTCGGGCGTCTTGCCGAAGGCCAGCGCCTCGGTCTGAGCGAAAACGTTGGCCAGCAGCATGTCGTGGTGCTGACCAAGCGGATTGAGCGGCTGGCCGAAGGCGATGAAGTCACAGGGGATGAGCCTAGTCCCCTGATGGATCAGCTGATAAAACGAGTGCTGACCATTGGTGCCCGGCTCGCCCCAATAAATCGGCCCGGTGTCGTAAGCGACTGTGTCCCCATCGAGCGTGACGTGTTTGCCGTTGCTCTCCATCGTCAGCTGCTGGAGATAGGCCGGGAACCGTTTGAGGTACTGCTCGTACGGCAGGACCGCTACGGTCTGTGCGCCGAAGAAGTCGTTGTACCACACCGCCAGAAGGCCCATGAGCACCGGCAGGTTGCGCTCGAACGGCGCGGTGCGGAAGTGCTCGTCCATCTGGTGGAAGCCGTCCAACAGGGCGCGGAAGTTCTCTGGGCCGATGGCCAGCATCGTCGACAGGCCGATCGCCGAGTCCATGGAGTAGCGCCCGCCAACCCAGTCCCAGAACTCGAACATGTTGGTGGTATCGATCCCGAACTGCGCTACTTCTGCGGCGTTCGTCGAGACGGCGACAAAATGCTTGGCGACCGCCTTTTCGTCGCCCCCCAGCCCCGCGACTAACCAGTCACGAGACGTGTGGGCGTTGGTCATCGTCTCCAGCGTCGTGAAGGTTTTCGAAGAGTCGATGAAGAGGGTCTCCGCTGGGTCGAGATCGTGGACGGCTTCCGCGAAGTCAGTGCCGTCGATGTTGGACACGAAGCGGAACGTCATGGCGCGGTCGCTGTAATGCTTGAGGGCCTCATAGGCCATCACTGGCCCGAGGTCGGAACCCCCGATACCGATGTTGATGACGTTGCGCATACGCTTGCCGGTGTGGCCCTTCCATGCGCCGCTGCGGACCCGGTTGGAGAAGTCAGCCATCTTGTCGAGCACGGCGTGGACCTGGGGCACGACGTTTTCGCCGTCGACGACGATGGATGCCCCTCTCGGCGCGCGCAGGGCCACGTGCAAGACGGCGCGGCTCTCCGTACTGTTGATCTTCTCACCCCGGAACATGGCGTCGATCCGCGCTCGTAGGCCGGATTCTTCCGCCAGTTGCCGGAGGAGCGTGAGGGTGTCGTCGGTGATGCGATTCTTCGAGTAATCGAGGTAGAGGCCCACGGCCTCGGCCGTCATCCGCTCGCCGCGTGTGGGATCATCCGCGAAGAGCTGCCGTAGGTGCACTTCCCGGACCTGCCGATGGTGGGCGTCGAGGGCCTGCCACGCCGGGCGTGCGGTGAGTACTGGGATAGCTGCTGTCATGTTTGTCATCCTTTCGTGGCCTTTTGGTTACCGCGGCGAGTTGTTGCGGGAATGGAGGCCTCGCTATGACTCGCTTTTTCCCACAGGCGAAACCCTCCCAGGAACGCATTGGCGTTGTCGCCCGCTCGGCAACCTGGAGGCAGCTGTTTCAGTTTATTGATGTTGCCTCCCCCCAGAACCACGTCATCGGGTTCAAGGGCGGCGGTCAGGCAGGCTACGACGTCCGCGACATAGAGCCGCCATTTCTTTTTCCCCCGCTGCTCCAATCCCCGTATCCCCACGTAATCCTCGTAGGTACTTTTCCTGTAAGGCAGGTGGCCTAGCTCCATGGGCTCAACGATGCCATCGACGACCAGGGTGGAACCGAGACCGGTTCCCAGGCCCAGGAACAGCATCTTGCCGCCCTGATAGCTCCCCAGGGCTTGCATGGCTGCGTCATTGACGAGCGTGACAGGACGCCCGAAGGCGGCTTGATAGTCGAACCCGACCCACCCCGGGCCGAGGTTGCGCGGCTCGGCCACCGGTCGCCCCTGGAGCACCGGCCCCGGGTAGCCAATCGAGACCACGTCATACGTCCACTCCCCGGCGAGATCCTTGACTGCGGCGACCATCTGTTCAGCTGTCAGCGATGGTCCGGAGGGAAACCTCCGAGGTTTGTCTTGTCCGGTGGCGAGAATTTTCACATGAGTCCCGCCGACATCCACAACCAGCACGTTCATAACGACCCCCCTCAGTTCGAAACGTACTTGGTGAACCTGTGCTTCATGCTTTGGGCGAGCCTCGTCCTGCTGTTCAGATGTCGCCTAACCGGCCTTTGCTAGAGCGGCGCTCTTGGAGGCAATTACTCCCATGAGCTCGTGCCAGGATTGGACGAACGACTTGGCTCCCTCGTCCTGAAGCTGGGCGGCCAGGGCATCGACGTCGATGCCAGTCTTGGCGAACTGTGTTAACACCTCCTCGCAGTCACCACCGTCTGCCGGCAGGAGCGCGCCGAGATCGCTGTGCTCGGCGAGGGCTTTCAAGGTCCCCTCAGGCATCGTGTTCACGGTGAACGGCGCCGCAAGGGCCTTGATGTACAGGATGTCGGAGGCCTCTGGGTCCTTAGTCCCCGTGCTGGCCCACAGCAGGCGTTGCGGGCGAGCCCCGGCGTTGTAGACGCGCTGCCAGCGGGGCGAGCTCAGCAACGTGCGGCACGCCTTGTACGTACGCTTCGCGATGGCGATGCCGAGTTGATCGCGCAAGGCGTCGGGAACCTTGCCCATGACCGCAGCGTCCCAGCGGCTGATGAACACCGAGGCGACGGAGCCGACATCGGGCTTGAGCCCGGCATCGATGCGCCGCTCGATGCCGCGCAGGAACGCCTCGGCAGCTGCCAGGTAGTGCTCACGGGAGAATAAGAGAGTGACGTTGATCGGCACGCCGGCAAAGATCGCCTCCTCGATGGCGGGCAAGCCTTCCGTGGTGCCAGGAATTTTGATCAAGAAGTTGGGTTGTCCCGCTCGGGCGTGCAGTTCCTTGGCCGCGGCGAGGGTGCTGGCCGTGTCGTGAGCCAACAACGGCGACACTTCCAACGATACCCAGCCATCCACGCCGTCCGTCCGGTCGTAGATGGGTCGAAACAGATCCGCGGCCCGGGTGAGGTCTTCGATCGCCAGCTCGAAGAACAATTCCTCCCCCGCTGTGCCATCCTTGGGCCCTTTGCGGATCGCGGCATCATAGGCCGTGCTGTTCTTGATGGCGTGGTCGAAGATCGTCGGATTCGAGGTGAGCCCCGTCACCGACAGCTCGTCGATGTAGCGCTTGAGCGTGCCGCTATCCAGCAGGTCACGCGTGATGTTGTCGAGCCAGAGGCTCTGGCCCAAGTCGTGGAGTATTTGCGTCGCTTTCATCGTGTCACCTCTCAGTTCATGGGCATAGGCGCTAGGATAAGAGCAAAGAGGCACTGGAAGCAAGATGAAACCCATTCCCCTGTCGTAAATCCCGCCGCGTGGTGCGCTCCCTCCTTTGACAAATGGGGGAAGGGGGGATTTGAGATTTAGTGGCCGAGCGCCGACGAGGAACCGGCCAGGGCGTTGTTCACGATCTCCTGAGCCTCGCTGACAATGGCGTCCAGGTGCGCCTGGTCCTTAAAGCTCTCCGCGTAGATCTTGTAGATGTGCTCTGTGCCCGAGGGCCGGGCCGCGAACCAGCCACTGGCGGCCACGACCTTCAGGCCGCCGATGGGGGCGTTGTCGCCTGGGGCGCGGGTCAGCTTGGCGGTGATCGGTTCGCCGGCCAGCCTCGACGCCTTGACGGCCTCGGGGGATAGTTTTTCCAGCCTGGCCTTCTGTTCGGGCGTCGCCGGCGCGTCGATGCGCGTGTAGTACGGCGTGCCGAACTCCGCCGTGAGCTCGCGGTAGTGTTCGCCAGGGTCCTTACCCGTATGGGCGGTGATCTCGGCCGCCAGCAGGTCCATGATCGGACCATCCTTGTCGGTCGTCCACACGGTGCCGTCTTGCCGCAGGAAGCTTGCCCCGGCACTCTCTTCGCCGCCGAAGCAGCACGAGCCGTCGAACAACCCCGGCACGAACCACTTGAACCCCACTGGTACCTCACACAACCGGCGGCCGAGCTGCTGCACCACCCGGTCGATCATGCTGCTGCTCACGAGCGTCTTGCCGACCGCGGCGCGCGCTGGCCATTGGGGGCGGTGCGTGAGCAGGTAGCGGATGGCCACGGCCAGATAGTGGTTGGGGTTCATCAACCCCGCGCTGGGCGTGACGATGCCGTGCCGGTCAGAGTCCGGGTCGTTGGCGAACGCCACGCGGTACTGATCCTTCAGGCCAACGAGCCGGGCCATGGCATACGGGCTGGAGCAGTCCATGCGGATCTCGCCGTCGTGATCGACCGTCATAAACGCGAAGGTTGGATCGATGGTCGGGTTGACGACGGCGATGTCCAGGTGATAGACGGCATTGATCGGCTCCCAGTAGGGCCTGGCCGCGCCGCCGAGCGGATCCACTCCGAGTTTGATGCCGGAGGCGCGGATGGCGTCCATGTCGACGATATTTCGCAGATCCTGGACGTAGGGCAGAACAAAATCTTCCTGGTGCGTGCTCGCCGCCTTCATGGCCGCGGCGAACGGCATGCGCCTGACCCCGGCGTTGCCCCCGCGCAACAACTCGTTGGCCCGATTCTCGACCCACTGCGTCACCTCAGTGTCGGCGGGGCCGCCGTTGGTCGGGTTATACTTGAAGCCGCCGTCCTGCGGCGGATTGTGCGACGGCGTGACGACGATGCCATCCGCGAGATGCTGCGTGCGACCACGGTTGTAGACGAGGATGGCTCGCGAGATGACCGGCGTCGGCGTCACACCATCGTCGCGCTGGATAATCGTCTCCACGCCGTTAGCCGCCAGGACCTCAAGTGCGGTGCGCTGGGCCGGCCCAGATAACGCGTGCGTGTCCTTTCCCATGTAGAGCGGGCCATCAGTGCCCTGGCTGCGCCGATAGTCGCAGATTGCCTGGGTGATGGCCAGAATATGGGCCTCGGTGAATGAGCCGTGCAGCGGTGAGCCCCGGTGGCCGCTGGTGCCAAAGCTGACCAGTTGAGTGGGCTCGCCCATGTCGGGCCGGCACGCGTAATACTCGCGTTCGAGCCGGGCCAGGTCCACCAACATGTCTTTGGGGGCTGGCTTGCCTGCTAAGGGAGAAATCGCCATGGGTTTCCATCCTTTCTTTGAGCAGTGGTCGCCGCTCTAGGGCACCGGACATGGCTTCGCATTCCAGATATCGGCCGCGTACTCGGCGATGGTGCGGTCGCTGGAGAACTTCCCAGAGCCGGCCACATTCAAGATGGCCTTGCGCGCCCATCCTTCCGCGTCAGCGTACAACTCGCCCAGCCGCTGGTCCGCCTCGAGATAGGACCTGAGGTCGGCCAGGTGCATGTAGTGGTCCCCTTGCGTTAGCAGCGTGTCGCGCAGCGGGGCGAAGACACCCGGTTCATAGCGGCTGAAGTGGTCGGAGAAGATCAGGTCCAATGCCGCACGGGTCTCCGGCTCGTGGTCATAGTGCCAGTGCGGGTCATACCAGCCGCGGCTGTCGGCCACCTGTGCCGCCGTCAGGCCGAACAGGAAGAAGTTTTCCTCGCCCGCCTCATCGGCCATCTCGATGGTTGCACCGTCGCGCGTGCCGAGCGTCAGCGCCCCGTTCATCATGAACTTCATGTTACTCGTGCCACTGGCTTCGTAGCCGGCGGTCGAGATCTGATTGGACACATCACTGGCCGGGATCAACCGTTCGGCGAGCGACACGTCATACTCGGGCAGAAACACAACCTTGAGTCGGCCGCGCATTGACGGGTCGCCGTCGATAGTGCCGGCCAGGTTGTTGATGAACTTGATGATCAGCTTGGCCAGCTGGTAGGCCGGTGCCGCTTTGCCGGCGAGGAAGAACGTCCGTGGCGTCATCGCGATATTCGGGTTCTCCCGCACCCGATTGTAGAGTACCACAATGCGCAGGGCATTGAGTAGCTGTCGCTTGTATTCGTGGATGCGTTTGACTTGACAATCGAAAATAGTGTCCGGGTCCACCGCCTGACCCGATGTCGATTGGAGCCAATCGGCAAATTGCACCTTGGCCTGGCGTTTGGCATTTTGAAATGCGTCGCGAAGGCCCTTGTCGTCGGCCAACGGCTTGAGCTGGCTCAGTTGACTGAGGTCGCTGATCCAGCCGTCGCCGATGGCCTCGGTGATCGTGCGGGCGAGCGCCGGGTTCGCCAGCAGCAGCCAGCGCCTCGGCGTCACACCGTTGGTCTTGTTGTTAAAGCGCTGGGGGAACATCTCGGCCAAGTCTTTCACCGTCATGGTGCGCAGCAGCCCGGAGTGAATCGCAGCCACGCCATTGGTGCTATGTGAGCCGACGATGGCCAGGTTGGCCATGCGGACGTGCTTGCTCGGGCCTTCCTCGATCAGGCTGACGCGTGCGACGCGGCCCTCGTCGTCTGGGAAGCGGGCCCGAACGTCGTCGAGCAGGCGGCGGTTGATCTCGAAGATGATCTCCAGGTGACGCGGCAGCATCATTTCGAACCATGCTAGCGGCCATTTCTCCAGAGCTTCGGGCAGCAGCGTGTGATTCGTGTACGCCAGTGCTTGTTGGGTGAGGCCCCACGCCTGCTCCCATCCCAGGTGCGCGTCGTCGAGCAGGATGCGCATTAACTCTGGGACCGCTAGCGTCGGATGCGTGTCGTTGAGCTGGATGGCGACTTTTTCCGGAAACGTGCTCCAATCAGTGTTGCCATGCCGGAAGCGCCGCACGAGATCGGCCAGCGAGCAGGCGACGAGAAAATACTCCTGCACGAAGCGCAATCCCTGCCCCTGGCTTGTAGAGTCGTCGGGATACAGGACCCGCGTCAGGGATTCGGCCGTGAGCGTTTCGGCCACCGCCCCGACGAACTCGCCATGGCTGAAGACCTGAAAGTCGAAGTAGTCAGGCGCCGCGGCGGACCACAGTCGGAGCGTATTGATGGTCTTGCCGCCGTAACCGACGACGGGGCGATCGAACGGGATGCCGATCAGGCTCGACGGCCGGCCGGGGATCGCGCGTAAGGTCCCGCCGCGCACCTCGAACGAACAGTTGAGCTTGACTTCTACCCTCTCGTACGGACGCGGGACCTCCCAGGGATCTGGGTGACGCAGCCAGTTGTCCGGTTGTTCCTGTTGCCAGCCATCCTGGATGGACTGCTTGAAGATGCCGTACTCGTACCGTAGACCATAGCCTATCGCCGGGATCTGCATAGTCGCCATCGAGTCGAGGAAGCATGCCGCCAGGCGCCCGAGCCCCCCATTCCCCAGGCCGGCGTCGGGTTCCTCCTCGATGAGGCTCAGCCAGTCGAGGTTTTGCTGCGTGATGGCTTGCTGCGCCAGGGGATCGAGCCAGAGATTCATGACATTGTTGGCCAGCGAGCGGCCGATGAGAAACTCCATGGAGAGATAGTACACGCGCTTGGGGTTCTCGCGCGCGTATGTGTCCTCGGTAAGGACCCAGCGCTGTGAGAGGATATCCCGCACAGCGCGAGCGAAGGCCTCAAAACGCTCACGGGGGCCGGCATCGGTCAGTTTGACGACGTTGTCGAAGAAGAGATGCCGCTCGTAGAGCGCGTTGTCCGTCCCTGTGAATTCGACTGGGCCGCAGCCATATTGCCGGAGGACCTCCGCCATGCCATCAGCTCCCGGTGACGTCGGGGAGGGCGCTTTTCTCCTTGTGCTCATCGCCATCTCCTTTCTCCTGATGTTCACTGCCGTATTCTTGGCTGAAGCGAGCCGTCATACTGTCATGAATCCCTTCGTCGCCTTTGCCACCCTGAGTGGTGCGGGCGACCGCCTTGGATCACGTGCCCACATGATGCGTTTCGTTCCACAATCGAATCACCGGCTCGGAAAGGTTGTGTTCATAGCCCAGCACACTCAGGCTCGCTGTGCTCAGCAGGAAGTACTGACCGCCCGCTGGTTCGAGCCCGAGCCAGCGGGCAGCGAACACCCGCAGGAAATGCCCACTCGAAAACAGCAGCACGTCCCCCTGGACGGCGCGCACGCGACTGACCACACGGTCAGCCCGCGCGCCCACTTGATCAGGCGATTCCCCGCCAGGGCAGCCATCGCGGAACAGTTGCCAGTTGGGGCGTTCGGCATGGATCTCGACCGTGCGACGACCCTCATAGTGCCCGTAGTTCCATTCGAGTAGGTCACCATCGACTTCGGCCACAGTCCCGAAGCCGGCCAGCTCACATGTCCGGCGCGCGCGCTGCAAGGGGCTGGTAAACACCCTGGCAAACGTCAATCCGCGCAGCCGCTCGCCCAGTCGACGCGCGTTGCGCTCGCCGCGCTCGGTCAGTGGTAAGTCGGTAAGTCCTGTGTGCTGGCCCGACAGGCTCCAGGCGGTCTCGCCGTGCCTGGCCAGGGAAATGACCGGAAGCACCTCACTCATGCGATTGCTCCTCTCAGAATGCTCGCCCTACCTGCTGACAGATGTTGTCATGCTATGCAGCACAGTATACAACCATCTGGAACATCCACTCTCAACTGGCCACTAGAGCGCTTCGCGAGCAGATGTAGGGGAATTCATCTCGGTTTCCCTTGGTGGGCAGGTGCTTTCCATTTCCCTCGTTGAGGTTCCCGTGCTCTCCACTTCACCAAATATGGCCAAGAGCCCGATTGCGAGTTCATTCTCAGTTATTGTGAGCAGACCAGCCATTCTATTCTCAGCTAATGCGAGCAGAAACCATGCACTGTTATCGAGCTGAGCATCGGATATTCTCAATTCGCTACAGCTACAGGTCAGTTTTTCTTGCACGTGACGGGTGCGTTTGCAGAGCTCGAACGCCATCTCATCCGGGAACGCACCATGGCAGGCCTGGCCAGCGCACGCCAGCGGGGTCACTATGGGGAACGCCCCAAAGCGATCGCCCCAGATACCTTTGCGATGGCCCTCCAACTGTATGAAGCCCGGACGACCTCTGTGCAGCGTATCGGTACGCGCCTTGGTATGGCCCGGCGATCCTTCTATCGCTATCTCGCCGCCCATCAGGGAGACTACGAACATGAAGGGAGAAGGTCTTGAAATGCGCAGGGTTGCAACACAGGTTTTCCGCTGGTGACAGCTTCGCTCTCACTGGGCCCCATAGGTCCTTGTACTGAGTACTGACCGAGGCGGCACATTCGAGAAGAGCGAGCCGAGTCCCTCCACCATCGTCGGGTGCGCAAGGACGGCGTCGCGGAGCCTCGGGTATGGCAGGTCTGCCAGCATCGCCGTTTGCACCGCGGCCATGACCTCCCCGGCCTCGGCGCCAATCATCGTGAAGCCGCGAATGCGGTCGTCACTCCCACCGACAAGAGTCTTCATGAAGCCTTGTCGTTCGTCGCTCGTCTGCGTCCGCAGCACAGCGCTCGTCGGCAGCCTCGCGACGCGCACGCTGACGCCTTGGCGTTGCGCTTCGCCTTCGCTCAGTCCCACGTGGGCAAGTGGAGGGTCGATGAACATGCAGTATGGCACCAGCCGATCGCGCGTGCTGCGCTTCCCGCCGGCCAGATTGTCCCGAATGATCCGAAAGTCGTCCTCGGAGACGTGCGTGAACTGTGGGCTACCGGCGCATTCCCCGATGGCCCAGACCTCGGACGCGCTCGTCTCCAGCCGCTCATTGACGCGAATGTAGCCGCGATCGTCCACCTCCACGCCGGCCTTTTCAAGCCCGATCCCGGCAGTGTTCGGAATACGCCCCGCCGCGACCAGGATGTCGCTGCCCTCGATGTGTTGCTCACCAGAGCTCGTGCGCACGACCAGGCTGACTTCCTCGCCGGATCGGCCGTGCACATGGAGGGTCTCGGCCGCCACGAGCACGTGAATCCCTTCGTCACTGAGAATCCGCTGCACCTCAGCCGCGACGTCGGGATCCTCCCGGTCCATGAGCTGCGGCCCATGCTGGATGACCGTCACGCGACTACCGAAGCGACGGTACGCCTGGGCGAATTCGAGACCGACATAGCCGCCGCCGAGCACGATCAGATGTGGCGGCAAGTAGTCGAGCTCCAGAGCCTCGATATTCGTGAGCGGTCGGGCAGCCTCGAGCCCAGGAACGCTCGGAATTGCCGCGTGCGTTCCGACGTTGAGGAACACCTGGTCGCCCGCCAGCACGCGCGTCGCGCCGTCATTCAGGCGCACCTCGAGCGTTTTCGGTGCCACAAAACGCCCAGACCCCATGATCAATTCGGCGCCGCTCGTCTGGTAGTTCTGCAAATGCATGGCAATCAGGTCGTCCACCATGGCGCGCTTGCGCTGGCGAACCGTCGCCATGTCGATCGCGACGGGACCGGTCACCGTGCCGAACTGCGCGGCATGGTGCACCATATGCGCGACCTTCGCGCTCCAAATCTCATTCTTGCTCGGCAGGCAGTTGATGTTGGGACAGGAGCCCCCGATCCACCGGCGCTCCACGACGGCAGTCCGTCGCCCCGATCGCGCCATATGCCAAGCTAGTAACTTGCCACCCGCTCCACTGCCAAGGATTAGGATTTCAAAGCGTTCTGGTTGAGACATGCGCTTCCTCCGTGTGCTACTTTCACAATCATTAGGCTGACGCTGACGGCAATCATGTTAAGCCCCTCGCCGGCAGTCGACCTGGTAGACCTATTCATGCAGCTCCGCGATCATATTGGCGATCAACCCGCTCCAACCCGTCTGGTGCGAGGTGCCAAGCCCGCGTCCATTCTCGCCGTCGAAATATTCATAGAACAGGATGTGGTCTTTGACGTGCGGATCCGTCTGCATCTTCTCATCACTACTGAAGACGGCCCGTCGTCCCTTCTCATCGCGTCGGAAGATATTCGTCCAACGGCTCCGCAGTTCTATGCTTGGCGGAAAGTGACACTCTCACGACATCCTGCTTCAGCAAATAGACTGATGCAGCAAGAAGAACTACATCCTTCATCAGGAAAGGAACATTGCCAGTCATGGCGGGAAACCCGCCGGCAGACGCAGCCCAGCCATCTGGCATGAACGGGATAATCGTGACAGTGCCGACAAAGGCAACGCATGATCCGAGGGCTCCGAGAAGTCCCATTTTTTTGTTCCAGAAGCCTAAGAGCAAGAGCCCACCAAACAACCATTCGGCTACGCCTAAGAAGTAGGTGGCGCCCCGAGCGCCAAAAACGGGATATAGCCAGGAAATCAGAGGGCCATTACCGATGTACGGAATCAATGCCTGGGCTTCATATTGAAACCACTTCTGGTACCCGAAGAAAGCGAAGATGATCACCATGGATGCACGGATCAGATGGTAGTCAAGATCATTCTTGAGAATGCCAATTTTGACGAGCAGATTTGTAAGATGATTCACCGTTCACTCCTTCCATGTCGCTTATGCTGCCGTTGTACTCGTGAGTTCATGTCGAACACTGTCCCAGATCAACAATTTGTCAGGCTGCCTCTCATTTCAGGTCGAATTGATTGCACGCACTGTGCCAGTTGCGAACAGCTACGTGTGCCCGCATCAGTGCGCATTTAGTGAACGTTCTACCGAGCACGCTTGCCGCCTAGGTGTCGTAATGAAGTCTTGCGTCGCTATCGCAACACTGGGCAATCGAATGGCAAAGCCAGCGAACCGATCTCACACGCAGAGATTGACGCGGCGGATGAGAATGTTGACTGCCTTGGTCAGTCTCGGGCCTCTATCAGCGAATGCATAGCTCGAACTGCGATCGTCGAAGTGCACGGCAATCTGAGTTGTAATGAGCTAACTGTGCAACGTGCGTTCCCTCCCTCGAGGGGTTCCCGTAAGCATCTATCTTCTTCGAATTCTACGACGATGATCGGCGTGCCTCGCTTGCACACCGCTGGATTGCGTGTGGTCCAAGATGGCTCGCCAATCTTTCCCACATCTTGCCATGCATCTAACTGGTTTGCGGAGAGCTCGATGGCGCCCCCGCACTCAGGACAGATGCAGTTCACAATCGCGGATCTGACGTCCTCACTGCCAAAGCTCCGACTCTGCAACATACGTCCCCTTTACTTAGCACGGCAAATTAGCTTTCTGACGGCAGTCGTCACCGTACTTGCTTAACGTTGTTGTTTGTTTACTAGCACTACGCAGGCCATTCGAACGGGCGCAAGCGAAAACTGAAAAGTTCCTCTTTTTCACCTCAGCTCTATGGAGTGCAGCGAGAGTTGATAGCTCACTGTTCGATTTGCTGCTTCGAGAAAGCCCCAGCTTAAGGTGTCATGAGTTGTCAAACTAACGACGGCTGTCTCATTGCCGACATTTCCGCCGCTCACAAAATTCGTGCCATTGCAAGCCCTCGCGATTTCGTGCGGGAAATACTCGTCGCCCTGCTGCGACGTGGAACATTGCGTGCATTCCTTTGTCAATGGAGGGAGTCTATCTATGGCAACGACAGTAGCAGATATCAATTGTGCGGGAAGGGGGACCGTCCACCTTGATCACGAAAAGGTTCAAGAACTAACATGCCTGATCAGCCGCAGCTTGCCCTATCTTAATCGCACGGCGCTGCGACGGATGGGAAACGTGGCTGACGCAGAAGATGTGGTTCAGGACGCCTTGTTATCCGCCTACTCGCATGTTGGGCAGTTCAGAGGACAGGCACGAATGTCCACCTGGCTGACGTCGATCGTGATCAATTCTGCACGCATGAGACTACGTCGGCGATCATGGCCAGCTAGCGTACGCTTGGACGAACAGGTGCCAGATGCTCACGCGTTCGCGGAGATCCTATCTGACTCTCGGCCCAACCCTGAGGAGGAATGTCGAAGGGCGGAACGCGCAAAACTGCTAGCGCACTCTTTTAGTACGCTATCGCCGACTCTCCGTCGTACTTTTCAGTTGCGCGATGTGGACGGCCTGAGCATCCGCGAAACGGCAAACCTCTTGGGAATACCCGAGGGGACAGTGAAGGCACGGGTCGCAAGGGCTCGCGCAAGACTGAAACAAATGCTGCAACAAAGTCTCGGCGCAACAATATGATGCGATCTGAAGGCTCGACGATCACGATTCCTTGCTGGCGCACCAACCAGTATGTCGGAGTTGGGTAAACGGAAGGGTAGCGGCATATCCGACTCGACAGTCGCTATGCGGTCCGAGAAGAATATGTCAAGAAGTAGTGCAACGCGTGACGCACAGCCTTGGTCCGTTGTTAAATTTGGAAGCCTGATTGCTGGTTTCGTTGTAGCGTGAGACGGCCGCAAGCCGGTAGAACGCCAATCATTGAGGAGAAGTATTTATGGCTATCATCTCGCGGGGCTTTTCCGGCCGACGTAGCGCAGCGGATGCAAAACTTCCGCCAGGTCAATACCTCACGACTGATTTCCCCGTCTTGTCGGCAGGGCCAACGCCACACATATCTCTTGATCGCTGGGAATTTACCATCGACGATGGCAGTAATGTTTTGAAGCGATGGGATTGGAAGTCGTTCCGCGCGTTGCCCACCGAGACCATCACGGTTGATATACATTGCGTAACGCGATGGTCGAAACTTGGTACATCATGGGAAGGTGTTTCGCTTGATGTCCTGCTTGCAGATGTAAAAACAGATTTGTCCTACGCGATGTTCCGTTCGTATGGCGACTACACAACAAACATTCCTCTCAAAGATGTTATCAAGAAGCAGGCGTGGATCGCGTTCAAATTTGATGGTGCAGATCTTGCGCCGGAACACGGCGGCCCCGCGCGACTCCTCGTCCCTCATCTTTATTTCTGGAAGAGCGTCAAATGGGTGAAGGGCTTGACGCTGATGCCACAGGATAAGCCGGGCTTTTGGGAGGGCCTCGGCTATCACATCTATGGGGACCCATGGCTGGAACAGCGGTACTCGGGCGAGTAACGTGGCGTAGCGCCACAGTTGTCGGGCTGCGCGATGAAACAGCGAACGCGCGGACGATCGCATTGGCAGTTCGCGATTGGCCGGGTCACATCGCCGGTCAGCACATTGATGTGCGTTTGACCGCTCCAGACGGATACTCTGCTGTGCGGTCCTACTCAATTGCGTCGGCTCCAAGCTCGGATGGGCGCATCGAAATCACCGTCGAGCGATTGCCGAACGGTGAAGTCTCACCCTACCTGACGAAGGAACTCATGGTCGGCGATGATCTGGAATTGCGAGGCCCGATTGGCGGCTGGTTCGTATGGCGTCGAGACCAACCCGAGCCGATCCAGCTCGTGGCAGGCGGCTCGGGCATCGTTCCCCTCATGGCCATGATTCGCTCGCGTGCTTCGGCAGGCAGCTCCGCTCCATTTCGATTGTTGTATTCCGTCAGGGAACCGGGAGCAGTTTTTTACCGGGATGAACTACGGGCGTTATCAGATCAGGACCATTCTGTAATTGTTACCTACGCGTACACGCGAGTTGGTCCCAAAGATTCGCCGCGCCCGCCGGGCCGTATCGACGCAACGCTAATGGCGACCGGTACATGGCCCTCGGACCTTGGCCCAACCAGCTACGTTTGCGGCCCGACATCATTCGTCGAAAATGCGACCGACCTCCTGATCGCCGCCGGCCACGGTCGCGAAAAGATCAGGACAGAGCGCTTCGGCGCTACAGGAGAACGGAAATGAGTGCACCCATGAACTACTTGGATGGAAATGCAGCTGCGGGTGAATTGAGCAGAATATTCGCAATGGATATTACGAGCGCAGAAGGACAGTGTGCAAATTGCGGCGCAAAGGGGCGTTTTGCCGAGGCACATTTATACATGCAGT
>Ga0137403_10004660_pt1 | contig 16102 bp, 16 predicted proteins | sample CZOMad2_1_16fung_FD_122057 | JGI IMG/M metagenome (GOLD analysis project Ga0137403, IMG submission 122057) | Vadose zone soil fungal communities from Angelo Coast Range Reserve, California, USA - CZOMad2_1_16fungal (Hybrid Assembly) | ecosystem: Environmental > Terrestrial > Soil > Vadose zone... | reverse complement strand
ACTTCAGCGCCGGCATCTCGCCTTCGCGCGCCTGGCGCCGCCATTGGCTGATCGACGTGAATTGCGTGTCGGCGAGCAGATCCCGCCTGGTCCCATTGCGGTCGACCCGCAGATGGGGCACCGCCTTGAACATGTAGGTCGAGGCGTCGGCTGCCGCCACGATCCGCTTGGCGGCGCTCAACCGGTGCCACGAGCTCCAGGCATCGAGCGCCAGCATCACCACCACGGCCGCCGCGAGCATCGCGATCACGGACTTCAAGATGGCGTTGACGGAGACGCGACTGAGCATGGTGGTTCCCCCAGATAGAGCGGAGAAGTCGCGGACTCATGTAAGCTCGACATCTCTCGCGCCCCCGTCAGCGGGGGCGTCGAGGATGGTGCCGCTCAGTGGTTTAGATTTCTTGTATTTTCAGCAACGCAGGAAACGTCTTGCTGCTCATTTCAGCAGGAGGCGTCAAAGCGATAGTTCATCTTGTTAATGCAGATGCTCGAACGGCTAGCGCATGACAGGGTCTCAGAACTCCTTCCAGTCCGCGTTCTGATTCACGGCCACGGCCAGAGCTCGCGGTTCAGTGGGTCGCGGATCCTTCGTCCGCCATGTCCGCGGCTTCCGACAGCATGTTCGACAGGTCGATCAGGGCGATCATCGCGCCTTCGACCATCACCAGCCCCGACAGGAAGTCCATGCGGGAGGCGGCGCTGACGCGCGGCACCGGCTGCACCTGCGACGCCTCGAACGAGATGATGTCGAGCACCCGATCGGCGAGCAAACCGACCATTTTCGGGCCGATCTGCACCACGATCACGACGTGCAGCGGCGTCGCCTCGGTCTTGCCCTGACCGAAGCGGCAGCGCAGGTCGATGATCGGAACCATGGCGCCGCGCAGGTTGAGCACGCCGCGCATATAGTCAGGCTGCTTCGGCAGATGGGTGATCTCGGACCAGCCCTTGATCTCGCGCACCGCCATGATGTCGACGCCGTACTGGTCGTCGCCGATGGCGAAGCTGATGACCTGGGTGGGCAGGGTGGAGGATTTGCCGCCGGTCGAATCGCCCGGGAGAGGCTGGCCGGCCTCAAGGGCGTTCGGCTCGGCCGTGGTCGCTTGCATCTGGGTCATGACTCTGGTGCGTCCCCATTGAGAGCGCTTGTTTTTCGTGGGGGCCACTTTTGAAAAACGCCAAGCGCTCAACATCTCCGACAGCAAATCGCGCTCAGGTATTCCTACGATCTTCTGTGGTTTCTGCCACGAAGGTAAATCAGGATCGTTACTGCGGGGTTAAATTACCTCCCTGTGAAGCCGCAACTTATTGGCGTTACTTGCGTCAAACAGCGGTACTGTCGACTGTAAACTGAGCTTGAAGAAACACTCTGGAATAGACCATCTATGGTTGTACGAGCTTGGCCGTGAGCGCCCCATTAAGCAAAGGTCATGATCACGTCGACGCCGTTTCATGATGATCAGCGTCTAGCGCCAGCTCGAGCGGCCGCACGAAGGATAAATTCGGAAATATCAAAATGCGGCCGGCGTCCTGCTCGGGTCAGGCGTCCGCCATTTGGAGAAACGGCAGCATCTCGGGCGGCAGGTCCTTGCGACGCAGCACGATGCCAGCCAGCTTCTTGTCGTTCTTCGCCGCGTAAACGAGCTTCACGATGCCAACCTCGGAGAAGTGCACCTCCTCGTTGGCCGCCAGCCTGTAGATGAGCTCCAGATCATCACGTTCCAGCAACAGGTCGCTTACAGCCGCGCCCAACTGGGTTCGTTTAAGGACCGCCTTGAGATGTGACGGCCCTTTGTTGGCCACAATGTCGGCCAGGTCCGTGTCCGTCAGCGCTTTCGACTGTGTCAGCATGGGGCCCGCGATCGCCATGTCGTCGTCACGCGCCAGCCGTCTCGCCACTTTAGGAGGAGCGTTGTCGACGGGCGCGAGCTTGCCGCTCAGCTCGATCAGCGCATCGCGCCGCACCGTTTCCACCAACGCCATCATGACATCGCCGAAGACCAGCACCTGGGCGGCCTGACATGCCTGCGCATGAGCCAAGAACAGGTCGCAAACCTGACGCAGCATGTCGTAGCGCTGCGCGTCCGACCGCTTGGGCAGCATTGCGTCCAACTCGGAGATCAACGCTTGAGCAGCAGACGCCATACACAAATCCACCCGGGCCACGGCCCGATGCAACTGTAGCGCCTTACTATAAGTCAACGAACGAATAAGGATCAGTTAATGACGATGGCGGACAAAACGGGGTGGCCGCAGGAAGCCCGCACGTCTGGAGCTGCCTAAACATCCCCTCTTCAACGAGAAAAAGACCCGCAGCGCTCGGCTTGTTGTTACAGGGCGTGCTCCGATCGCCGCCGGCTCAGACCCGCTGCATGGTGAATACGTCGTCAACAACGCAATAGTCCATTAGCCGAGCCGAGCGACCGGCCGCATACGCCAGGCAACGGCCAGCACCACGGTCTGACAATGCCCGCGGACAAAGCGTGCTCGCGGACAAGCCTGCTCGCGGATCTTGCCGGGTGTCCGTTATGTCAATAAACTGACTTTTTACGTTTTGCAACGAATGGGCCAGAGATATCCGGATGAAGCTGCACTGGTCACCTCGCTCACCCTTCGTGCGCAAGGTCATGATCACGGCGCACGAGCTCGGCCTCGTCGAACGCATCAACTGCGTGCGCACCGTGGCGGCCGCGACCAAGCCGCACGCAGGGCTGATGAAAGACAACCCGCTCTCCAAGATCCCGACGCTCGTGCTCGACGACGGCACCGTCATCTTTGACTCTCGGGTGATCTGCGAATATCTCGACTGCCTGGACGACAAGCCGAAGCTCTTCCCGGCGTCGCTTCCCGAACGGATGACTGCTTCGCGCCGGCAGGCGCTCGGCGACGGCTTTCTCGATTTTCTGCTGTTGTGGCGGAACGAGCAGGAGCGCGAGCATGCCTCGCAGGTCCACCTGGCCAGCTATGCGGAGCGCCGCCGAGCCACCCTTCTGGCGCTCGACCGGGAGGCTGAGGCGCTCGCGAGCTCCCCATTTTCCGTCGGACATATCGCGATCGGCTGCGCCCTCTCCTATCTCGACTTCCGCTTTGCCGCCGACGACTGGCGCGGCGGCCAACCCCGCATTGCAGCCTGGCATGCAACCTTTGCCAAGCGCCCCTCGGTGCGCGCGACCGAGCCGATCGACGATCTCTGATGCATGGTTCAGTGTGATGACGGATCGGAACAGACCTCGCCTGCTTGCGGTCAGCCAGATCCCGCCGGACCTGCGCGCCGCGCTGACGCAGCGCTATGGGCTTGCTGATCACGCCGGCGGGCTCGCGCCCGGATACGATGTCGCGGTGACCATGGGCGTCTACGGGGTGAACGCTCCGCTGATGGACAGCTTGCCCGATCTCAAGCTGATCGCCTGCAATGGCGCCGGCCTCGACCGGATCGATCTCATGGAGGCAAAGCGGCGCGGCATCGCGGTCTGCCATACGCCCGACGAGCTTGCCGAGGACGTGGCGGACGGCGCGATTGCACTCACCTACGCCATCATGCGCCGGATCGTCGAAGCGGATCATTTTGTGCGCGCCGGCCGCTGGTCCAAAGAACGCATGGCACCCTCGCGCCGCCTCGCGGGCAAGACCGTCGGCATCGTGGGCCTGGGCAAGATCGGCCGCGTTGTGGCCCAGCGCGCCGGCGCGATCGGCATGCACGTGCTCTATTCCGGGCCAAAGGCGAAGCCCGATGTGCCCTACCCCTTCGTCGCAAACATGCAGGAGCTTGCCGAGCGATCCGACGTTCTGATCCTCTCCTGTCCAGGCGGGGAGGCCACCCGTCATCTGGTCGGACAGGCCGTGCTGGAAGCGCTTGGACCAGACGGATACCTCGTCAACGTCGCGCGCGGATCGGTCGTGGACGAGGCTGCATTGATCGCCGCACTGCAGGAGAGAAAAATTGCCGGCGCCGCCCTCGATGTGTTCGTATCCGAGCCGAACCTCGACCCACGGTTTCTGGCGCTCGACAACGTAGTGCTGCAGCCACATTCCGCCTCGATCACTCACGAGACCCGCGCCGCCATGCTGGCTCGGCTGCTCGGCGACATCGAGGCCTACGTCGAAGGGCGTCCGTTCCACAACGCAGCCGCGACCGCGTGACAATCTTTTTCTCTGGTGGTCGGCGTGAGGCATGACGATTGCTGCCGCTGATCTCAGCGCCCCTTGAACACGGGCGCGCGCTTTTCCAGCACGGCGCGGGTCGCCTCGCGCGCATCTTCAGTGTGCATGAGCTTAGTGCTGTACTCCTGCTCGAGCGCATAGCCCTCATCGACCGGCATGAACTCCACGCGATTGAGCGCTTCCTTGCCAAGCCGCAGCCCGAGTGGCGCCTTGTTGGCGATCACGGCGGCCAGCTCATTGGCCTCGGTCATCAGGCGCTCAAGCGGCACGATCTTATCCACAAAGCCGGCGCGATAAGCCTCCTGCGCGCTGATCGGCGTGCCGGTGAAGAACATGCGGCGCAGCAGCCCCTGCGGCACGTGACGCGCCATGTGCGCGGTGCCGCCGCAGCGGCCGACATTGATCTCGGGCAACCCGAAGGTCGCGTTCTCCGACGCAATGCGAATATCGCACACAGAAGCGAGTACGCAGCCCGCTCCCAGCGCCGGTCCGTTCACCGCCGCGATCACCGGGATTGCGCAGTGCCGCACCGATTGGAACATGCGCCGCACGATCACGGCCCGCGCCGGATCGTCCTCGACCTTGGCGGCGAGGAACTCGCGCAGATCAAGACCTGCACAGAACGCCCGCGACCCCCGCGCCAGGAGCACGGCGCAGTTGACGTCGTTAAAGGTGCCGATCTCCTCGAACACCTCGGCGATGCGCTGATAGAGCGCGATGGTCAGTGCATTGACCGGCGGGCGGTCAATGATCACCGAGACGACCTTATCGGCCTTCTCGACAATGATCTCGCTCATCGGACTGCCTCTCTCGACTCTGCGCACACGACAGCCGGCGCGAACGGCGGCTCGACGCCTTCCGGCAGCGGAAACTCGTGCGCGTTGAGCGTCATTGCCACCATCGTGTAGTAGCCAATCAGTGCCGTGAGCTCGACCACGCCGACCACGCCCCAGTCGTCGAGCGCACGCTGATAGGTGGCGTCAGATACGGCGCGCCGCTCCTGCAGCTCCGCCGCATAGTCATGGATCGCCAGCATCTGCGGCTCGGCCGAGGTCGGCCGGCGGCCGGCATAGATGTCGTCGATCACCACGCGCGGTACGCCCACCTTCGCTGCGAACCCTTCGTGCAGGTGCCATTCGAGCTGGCAGCGCGAGCGCTGGGCGGTGACCAGAATGGCAATCTCGGAAAGCTGCGGCGGCAGCGATGTGCGATAGCGCAGCAGCTCGCCGAGCTGCTGCCACTTCTCGGCCAGCTCAGGCCGATGCAAGGCCGCCAACAGGGGGCCCTGCACAATGCCGCGCGGGCCGGACGCAACCGCGTCATAGACCCGGCGCTGCTCCGCCGTCATCGGCTGATCCGGTGTGACGAGTGGTATGCGCGGCACTTCGTTCTCCCGCTCAGGTGCGTTCAATCAAACAAAGGCTCGAAGTGAGACTGCGGCATGAGCGGCTCGCTCGTGAATGCCGGATCAAGCGGCGCCTTGCGCTTCCTCGATCCCGAGCTCGCGCAGAATGTCGGCCGTATGCTCGCCGAGCAGCGGCGGCGCGCGCTCGAAAGCAAGCGCGGCCTCGGAGAAGCGCATCGGGCTCACCACCTGGGCAACCGTTCCGGCCAACGGATGCGGGATATCGACCAGCATGCCGCGGTGGCGCACCTGCGCATCGGCGAACACCTGCGGCACGCTATTGATCGGCCCGCACGGCACGCCGGCGGCTTCCAGCCGTACGACCCAGTCGGCTGTGTCGCGCTCGCGCAGAACCTCGCCGATCAGCGTCGTCAGCTGCGCGCGATTGCGCACGCGGCCAGCATTCCTGGCAAAGCGATCGTCCTTCGACCATTCCGCATGTCCGAGCACCTCGCAAGCCTTGCCGAATTGCCCGTCGTTGCCGACCACCAGCACCATATGGCCGTCACGAGTGCCAAAGACGTCCTGCGGCTGGATGTTGGGGTGGGCATTGCCGGTGCGCTGCGGCACCTTGCCGGACACCAGATAGTTCATCGCCTGGTTGGCGAGGCAGGCCGTCCCGACATCGAGCATGGCGATGTCGATATAGTCGCCGCGGCCGGTCTCGCTGCGGCGCGCGAGCGCGGCGAGCACCGCAATGGTCGCATACATGCCCGACATGATGTCGACAATCGGGACACCGACTTTCTCCGGGCAGCCGCCCGGCTTGTCGTCGGGCTCACCGGTGACGCTCATGAGGCCGCACATGGCCTGGATCATGAAATCGTAGGCGGCGGCGTCGCGCCTCGGGCCGGTCTGGCCGAATCCAGTGATCGAGCAGTAGATCAGGCCGGGATTGAGCGCCTTGAGGTCGTCATAGCCGAGCCCGAAGCGCTTGAGCGTGCCGACCTTGAAATTCTCCAGCACGATGTCGGAGCGCGCCGCCAGCGCGCGCACGACCCGCTGGCCTTCCGGCTTGTCGAGCTCGATCGTGATCGAGCGCTTGCCGCGATTGACGCAGAGATAGTAGCCGGCCTCGCGCGTCTCAGCCCCGGACTGGTCCTTGAGGAACGGCGGACCCCAGGCGCGGGTATCGTCACCGAGGCCCGGCCGCTCCACCTTGACGACGTCGGCGCCGAGATCGGCCAAGATCTGGCCGGCCCAGGGGCCCGCCATGATGCGGCTGAGATCGAGAACACGGATATGCGAAAGCGGGCCGGCCATGATCGTCTATAGTCCTGTCCCTCGCCCCGAACGCTATTTGAGCTTCATGTCGATGCGGACCGCGTCACCGCGGTAGATGCCTTCGCCGGTGAAGACGAGGCAACCCGCGCTGTCCACCACCGAGCGATGCACGATGGCGATCGGGGCATTGAGCGCCAGGTCGAGCCGCTCGGCGGTCTCGACATCGGCCATGCCGATGGTGAGCGTCTGGCGCGCATTCTTGATCTGCAGGCCAGGGATCTCGGAGATCAGGCGCAGCGCGGTCTTGCTCACGAGATCCTTCTTGGGGATCCGCCGCGCCACCCGTTCGTCGACGTAGAGATCGGTCAGCAGAAACGGCGCGTCCAGGCGCGAATGGCGCCGGCGTAGTCGGCGATAGGACGGCGCCAGCTCGCCGATCTGATGCGGCACATAGGTTGGCTGCTGTCCGCGCTCGTCGGAGATGATCTCGATCACCGCGTCCCTGCGCGACATAAGCAGGCCGCTCCAATCGGTCGCGACCTCGCACCAGATCTGGTCGCGCGGACGCTCCAGCACGAAGGTGCCCTTGGCGCGATGGCGCTCGATCAGGTGCTCATCCTCGAGAATGCCGAGCGCCTGGCGAATGGTGGCCCGCGCAACCCCGCATTCGGCGGCAAGATCGTCAACGGTGGGAATCTGCTGGCCCGATGCCCACAACCCGGACTCGATGCGTCGCCGGAACAGGCTCGCCAGCTGGATGTAGCGGGCAATCCCGGTGCGGCTGAAGTCGACCTTGGTCCCGGTCTCGGCGCGCGGCGGCATCTCAGGCTCTCCTGTCGGGAACGGGTCAGGACAGAGACAGAGCCCGATCAAGACCTAAGGGATAGCTTATTGGCCTTTTGGGCGGTTGGTCAAGGTCGGAAGGTCCAGGGCGCAACAGGTTCTCTGGCCCGACCGACCCCGAAAAACTTATGACTCTTAGCGCGATTTCGATTTGTCACACCGGGGGCCAATAACTCAGACTAAGTGGAACCGGCGGGGGCGGCGGTTGCAGGGAGTTGCCGAGATCAGCAACGTTAATTGGTGGCGCAGCTCATGCGAGATTGCGCGCATGTTGCCCGCGGAGGTTTGATTGCGGTAAAGCCTCTAATGGGGTTGGATCGGCAGTCGTCGCGCAATGAAACATGTAGCCGCTGTCGGCGCCGATCGGAGACGAGACATGGCAAGGATCGCTTGGATGCGCGCTGCGACGGTCGCAGCCACTCTCTTGGCCGGAGTGATGACAGCCTCGGCGCAGGAGCAATCGAAGCTGCCCGATTGGTCGGGCCAGTGGATGCGCGGCCCCGGCATGGGAACAGGCTGGGACGGGACCAAGGAGCAGGGCTTCGGCCAACAGGCGCCGCTCACGGCGGAGTCCCGCGCCAAATTCGAAGCGTTCCTGGCCGACAAGGCCGCGGGAGGAATCGGCGGCGACATGACCGCCATCTGCTATCCGCACGGCATGCCGCGCATGATGATCGCGATCTATCCGATCGAATTCATTCTCACTCCTGCGGTCACCTACATATTGACCGATTACACGACGCATCGCCGCGTCTACACCGATGGCCGCGATTGGCCGAAAGAGATATTGCCAAGCTACAATGGCTATTCGATCGGCAAATGGATCGACCAGGATGGCGACGGTCGCTACGACCTGCTCGAAATCGAGACCCGTGGCTTCAAGGGTCCCCGCACCTATGAAGGCAGTGGAATGCCATTGCATGAAGACAATGCCACGGTCATCCGCGAGCGGATCGCATTTGATAAATCCAACCCGAGCCTGCTGCGCATCGACACGACGATCACCGACAGCTCGCTCACCCGTCCTTGGGCGGTCAGTCGTGTCTATCGGCGCGAGGCCAAGCCATTTTGGGATTTTGTCGATTGCGCGGAGAACAATCCGCATATTCTGGTCGGCCGGGAATACTACATGATCAGCGCCGACGGCTTCCTGATGCCGACCAAAAAAGGCCAGACGGCACCCGACTCGCGCTATTTCAACAGCGCGCCGGCGCGATGAGAATCCATCCGAACCAGCGACCGCGCACTGTCAGCTCGCGTGCCGAAGCTCGACTGCCTCGTGTAGCCTCGATCGCGAGGCGCACAGTGCAAGCCCGCGCTTGCGAACGTCATCGCGCAGGCGTTGCAGTACGGGGCAGATAGACTTATGAGTGAATAGCATCGGGGTTCATTCACGTGGTCAAGCTCATCATCACCGGCGACGTCAATCTCATGAACGTCGCCGACGCGCAGGCTCCGTTCCGGCGTGTCAAGGAGACATTCCGCTCAGCCGATCTCGTGTTCTCCAACCTCGAGTGCTGTCTGACCTCCAAGGCCAACGAAGGCTCGACCCACGTCGAGGGCTTCTTCGCCGATCCGAAAGTGACGGCGACAGCGCTGGCCGAATGCGGGATCGCCGCCGTCGGCATTGCCAACAACGTCAATTACGGCGAGGCGATCATCGAGTCGATCGCGCACCTCGATCGGATCGGCATCGCGCACACTGGCGCAGGCGCAAACCACATCGCTGCGCGTGCTCCCGCGATTGTCGAGCGCCAGGGCTTGAAGATCGCGTTCCTGCAGCGCAGCTCGGTCTACTGGGCCACCAACCACGAGGCGAGCGCCCAGTCGGCCGGCATCGCCGTGATCCGCGGCCACACCGCCTATCAGGTCCCGATGTACAAGATGCGGCGGGAGATCCCGCCGCTCAACCGGCCGGGCATTCCTCCCATCATCGTCACCTGGGCGGATCGTGACTATCTGGCCCGGTTCGAACAGGACCTGATTGCGGCGCGCGAGAGCGCCGACATCGTGGTGGCCTCCTTCCACTGGGGTCTGCATAAGGACGTGCTGGACTACATGAAGGAGATTGCGCACTGCGCGATCGATTCCGGCGCGGACGTCGTGGTCGGACATGGGCCGCACTATTCGCTCGGCACCGAGGTCTACAAAGGCAAGCCCATCTTCTACGGACTTGGAGCCTTTTCCTTCCTGACCGGGCATGGTGGCCACCGGCACGACGACTGGGTCGGCATGATGGCCAAGCTATCGTTCGATGGCCAACGACTGGAGCGCGCGGCTTTCGAGTTCGTCCGCCGCAACGACGAGAACGAGACCTACATTTGCCAACTGTCCGACGAGGGCGCCGAGTTTGCCGACCTCGAGCAGCGCAGCCGCGAGCTCGGGGCGCGGCTCGCACGCGACGGCAACGAGGTCGTGGTCAGCGCTGCGTGAGCACGCCGGGCGCGCCACAGTCCTGAGCCTGCAGCGCAAGGATTCCGAGCGCTTCAATCGGATCGTGATCGATTGGTGCAATCGGCATCGTTAGCCAAAACTCATCGAGGCGAACTCCCGAGGCCCCATGGCCTGATGACGGAGCGCACCTTTCACGCTAGGTTCCTGTCAGGAAATCGGGCGGAGCACGTTACGCGGCCGCAACCTGGGAGGGCCCCTTCATGTCCATGTTGATGCGCATCGTGTGCCTGGTCGTCCTTGTGGCGTGGTCCGGCCCGCTTGTGGCTCAGGATTTTCCCAATCGTGCGATCAAGGTCATCGTGCCGTTCCCGGCGGGTGGTCCGTCCGACACGATCGGACGCGTGCTGGTCGACAAGATGTCGAGCCTGCTCGGTCATTCAATGGTGATCGAGAACCGCGCCGGAGCAGGCGGTCTGCTTGGCATCAATTCGGTCGCGAAGTCGGCCCCCGACGGCTACACCATCGGGATCGCGCCATCGAGCAACCTCGCGATGAACGTGAATCTGCGCGACGACATGCCGTTCCACCCACTCAAGGACTTTGCACTCCTCACGCAGATCGTGTCAGTGCCGGAAATCCTGGTGGTCAGCGAGAAGGTGCCGGTCACGACACTGGCCGAGCTGGTCGCGCTGGCGAAGGCACAACCCGGCAAGCTGGTCTTCGCATCAACCGGGCTTGGCAGCATGCCGCACATGGCCATGGAGCTGCTCAAGCTCACGGCCAACATCCAGTTTGTCCACGCGCCCTACTCGGGCGCGGCGCCAGCCGTGAACGACCTCCTTGGCAACCATGTCCAGATACTGTTTGCGGATGTTCCGGTCCTGCTCGGCGGCATCCAGTCCGGCAAGCTGCGCGCGCTTGCGGTGGGCAGCCGCACGCGCATCCCGCTGCTGCCGTCGGTGGCGACAACCGCCGAGCTCGGGATGCCGCAAGTCGAGGCCGACAACTGGTATGGCCTGGTCGTGCCGGCCGCGACTCCGCAGCCGGTTCTGGCCAAGCTTCAGTCCGCCGCGATCGAGGCTCTGCACTCGGCCGACGTGAAGGAGAAGCTCGCCTCGCAGGGCATCATCGCGGTGGGCTCGTCATCGGCGGAATTCACAGAATACGTGAAGCGGGAGATCGACCGCTGGGGCAAGGTGATCGCCGCGACCGGCATCAAGATCAAGTAACGGCACGCGGCGTTACAGCCCGTGCTGCCACGCCTCGGGAATGAGCCGGTAGCCTGAGCCGTCCCGCACCAGGTGGGCGAAGCCCGGAAAATGCAGATGCATGCCGGTGATCAGCAGCCGGTCCGTTGCCACCATGTCGAAGACCTTGCGGCGTGAATCAATCGCAAGCTCCTTGTCGGTGTCGAAGTCCATGCCGACCTCCGGCCGCGCCGTCTGCACCTCGGGCACATGGACGGTGTCGCCCCAGATGAGAACCTGCTCGTTGCCGGAGCTGATCATGTAGGTGGTGTGGCCCGGCGTATGGCCCGGCCGCGGAATGGCCGTGACACCGGGGAAGACCTCGCCGGCCTTGAACAGACGCCAGCGATCCTTGTACGGCGTCACCTGCTCGCGCCCGGCCTGGAAGAAATCCCGCTTCTCGCGCTCGGTCCCCTTGGCCATGGCGGCGTCGTCGAACCAATGCACCGGCTCGCGCTCATGCATGACGAGCTCGGCATTCGGAAAGTAGCGCTGGCCGGTGTTGCGGTCGGCCAGTCCCGCTGAGTGGTCCGGATGCATATGGGTCAGGATCACCGTATCGATGCTCGCGGGATCGACGCCGGCAGCCTTGATATTGCCGAGCACTTTGCCGGCCGTTGGCAGCAGGTAGGTGCCCGAGCCGGTATCGACCAGCGCAAGCCTTCCGGCGGAGTGGATCAGAAACGCATTCACTGACGTGCGGCGCGCCGGGCGGAACGACGCCGTGAGGATGCCGGTTGCTTCCTCCGGGCTGATGTTGCGCAAGACCTGCATCGATCCATCAAGAAAGCCGTCGCTGATGGCGGTCACGACGATGTCGCCAATGCGGCGGTGATAGACCCCAGGGATTTGCTGCTTCGGGATGTTGATCATGAAACTGGCCTCTGGTAGGCGATCCGCGACGCGGATCAATCGATTGTAGTCCTGCGGGCGTGGCGCATACAAACCACGGTTGATCGCACCGGCGGCCGGCGTTACAAACCATTCCGCTCGCAATAGCAAGCTTGGTCCGGTTCACGCGTATGCCCAGCATTCAGAATTCGCCGCTCAAGACCTATCTCGATCATCTCTCCCGCGGCGAGCTTGCCTATCAGTTCAGTCCCGAGGCCGGGCGCGCCGTGTTCTATCCGCGCGTGATCTGCCCTTTCACCGGCAGCGCCAAGCTGGAATGGCGCGTCAGCAAGGGGCTCGGCACCGTCTATGCGACGACCGTCGTGCATCCGGCGGAAGGCAAGCCCTTCAACGTGGCGCTGATCGACTGCGACGAAGGATTCCGCCTGATGAGCCGCGTCGAGGATATCGCGCCCGAAGCGGTGCGCATCGGGCAGCGCGTGCGCTTTCGCGTGCACACGCCCAGCGGCGATGACCCCTACCCGGTCTTCACGCCGGCGGAGGGCGCGTGATGGACGGCCTCAAGCGGGGCAGCGCGGCGATCGTTGGCGTCGCGGAATCGGATCTTGGCCAGGTGGCCGACGGCATGTCCGTCGTCGACCTGATGGCGCAGGGCACGCGGCGCGCGCTCGACGATTGCGGCCTGAGCCTGAAAGACATCGACGGCCTGTTCTGCGCCACCGCCCAGAGCCGCCTGTCGGTGCTGGGGCTTGCCGAATATCTTGGCATCGATCCGAAGTTCATCGGCTCGACCATTGTCGGCGGCTCCTCGTTCGAGTTTCATGTCGCGCATGCGATGGGCGCGATCGCGCTCGGCCTTTGCAACGTGGCCCTGATCGCCTATGGCAGCACACAGCGCACGATTGGCCGCAAGCAGGCGTCGATGCGCGAGGTCAACCCTTACGAAACGCCCTTCAAGCCATTTCTGCCCTCGAGCGCCTATGCGCTGGCCGCGTCACGGCACATGCACCAGTTCGGCACCACCCGCGAGCAGCTTGCCGCCGTCGCGGTCGCGGCGCGGCAATGGGCGCTGCTCAACCCTGCAGCCTGGGAGAAGAAGCCGCTCAGCATCGCCGACGTGCTCTCGTCACGCATGGTGAGCTATCCGTTCACGGTGCGGGATTGTTGCCTGGTCACCGATGGCGGCGGCGCGATCATCGTCACCTCGGCCGAGCGCGCCAAGTCGCTGAAGAAGCCGCCCGCCTATGTGCTCGGCTGCGGCCACTCGGTCACCCACGCCAACATCACCAGCATGCCGGACCTGACCGCGACCGGAGCGCTCACCTCGGGCAAGGCCGCCTACGCGATGGCCGGGCTCGGGCCCGCCGATATCGACGCCGTCGAGCTCTATGACGCCTTCACCATCAACACCATCCTGTTCCTGGAAGACCTCGGCTTCTGCAAAAAGGGTGAAGGCGGCGCGTTCGTCAGCGACGGACGCATCGCGCCCGGGGGCAGCCTTGCGGTCAACACCAATGGCGGTGGGCTGTCGTACTGCCATCCCGGCATGTACGGGTTGCTGCTGCTGATCGAGGCGGTGCGCCAGCTGCGCGGAGAATGCGGAGCGCGGCAGGTGAAGGACTGCGAGGTCGCGATGGCGCACGGCAATGGCGGCGTGCTGTCCTCGCAGGCGACCGTCATTCTCGGTGCGCCAGCAACACTCTGACGGCTTATCATGCCCGGCTTTATGCCAGGCATCCACGTCTTGCTTTCTGCGTCAAAAATGTTTTCTAGCGTGTCCCGGCCGAGCGAGCGGAGCGAGCGAAGAGCCGGGATCCAGGGGCGACAGGTCGCGAATTGCCCTGGGTCCCGGCTCTCGCTTCGCTCGGCCGGGACACGTAGAGTTCACTACAAGAGTTGGCATCTACACCCCGATCTCGTCGAGAAACGCGCTGACTGTTCGGGCGTAAAGCTCCGGCGTCTGCAAGGCCGCATAGTGCGCGGTTTCGAGCACCGCATAGCGTGCACCAGGGATCGCGCGCGCCACCGGCTCGACCAGCGGCGGCGGGCGCGTGCGATCGAGCGCGCCCGCGATCACCAGCGCCGGACAGGCAATGCGAGGCAGCTCGCGCGAAAGGTCGGTGGCGATCAGCATGCGGTAGATGGCCCCATAGCTCACCGGGTCGCCGCCGAGCCAGCGCGCGCGAAATTCCGCAAAGCGCTGCGCGTCGCCGCGCAGCTCCACAGGATACGAAAGGTCGAGCGTATCGATGACCGAATGCAGGCCCTCGCGCTCCATCATCTCCACGCGGGCGAGCAGCGCCGGACGGCGCTCGGGCGCGATGCCGACCGCCGGACTGCTGGCCACAACCGCGGCAACGCGTTGCGGAAACCGCACCGCCGCATGCATCGCAATCGCGCCGCCAACCGCAACACCCGCGAGCGCAACCCTTTCAGAAATGCCGAGCGCATCCAACAGCGCCATGAGATCGTCCACCATGGTGTCGATCGAGAGCGGGCTGCGGATCTTCTGCGACAGTCCGGCCCCGCGCGTGTCGTAGCGGAGCACGCGTCGCTTATCGGAGAGCAGCGGCACCACGAGGTCCCAGCTCTCGAGCGTTCCGCCCATTTCGTGGATCAGGACCAGCGTAGCCCCGCCGCCACACACGTCATAGCGGAGCGCCGTGCCGTTGACCTCGACAAAGTGCATGAACCGCCCTCAATCCGGCAGCGCGATGTCGGGGGTCACCAGCGGCCGGCAGTCCTGCGCAAAGACAAGCGGCGCGCCGGTGCGCGCACGCAGGTCCGCCTCGCTGAGGCCCGCGAGCATCTCGCGCACGACCATTCCGGAGGGCGTAGCGTCGACAACCGCAAGGTCGGTATAGATGCGCTTCACACAGCGCACCGCCGTCAGCGGCAACGTGCATGATGGCAGCAGCCGCGGCGCGCCCTTGCGCGTCACATGCTCCATGATCACCCAGACCGAGCGCGCGCACGCGGCGAGATCCATGGCGCCGCCCACCAGCGGCCCCTTGTTCGGGAGCCGCATGTCCCAGTTGGCGAGATCGCCGTTGGCCGCGACCTCGAACGCGCCAAGAATGGCCACAGCGACGTGACCACCGCGGATCATGGCAAACGACCAGGAGGAATCGACGATCGACGCGCCAGGCCGGATGGTGACGCGCCGGCTGCCGGCATCCACCAAATCGGCGTCGAGATGCTCGGGCGCAGCCAGCGGGCCGACACCGATCACGCCGTTCTCGGATTGGATGAAGACGTCGACCTCAGGGCGAATGTAGTCGGCGACCGCCACCGGCATGCCGAGGCCGAGATTGACCAGCATGCCCTCTTCGATGTCCTGGGCAGCGCGCCAGGCGATCTGCAGGCGATTGAGCGGCTGAGTGGTCATGCCGCCACCGCGACGACGCGGTCCACATAGACGCCCGGCAACTGCACGTGCTCGTGCGGCATCGGCTCGTCCAGCAGGGTGCGTACTTCCGCAACGGCCAGCGTGGCGGCCGTCGCCATCACCGGACCGAAATTCATCTGGGCATAGCGAAAAGAGAGATTGCCGTAGCGATCGGCCCTGTCGGCGCGCACCAGCGCCACGTCTCCGGTCATGGCGTGCTCGAGCACGTAATCACGTCCGTCAAAGCTGCGAACCTCTTTTCCGTTTGTGAGCTCGGTGCCGAAGCCGACCGGCGTGAAGAACGCCGGAATGCCCGCGCCACCGGCGCGGATGCGCTCGGTGAAGGTGCCCTGCGGCACGCACTCGAGCTCGATCCTGCCCTCCATCCAGAGCCGTTCGAACGCCGATGGCTCCTTGCTGTGGCCTCGCGCCGCCGTGCACACCACCTTGCGCACAAGCCCGGCCTCGATCAGCTCATGCGTGTAGGAATAACGGTGCGTGGCCGAGTTCACGACCAGCGTGAGATTTTTCGGACCGCGATCGCGCAGCGCGCGAATGAGGACATTCGGAAAGCCGGCGCCGCCGAAG
>Ga0137403_10004659_pt1 | contig 16104 bp, 11 predicted proteins | sample CZOMad2_1_16fung_FD_122057 | JGI IMG/M metagenome (GOLD analysis project Ga0137403, IMG submission 122057) | Vadose zone soil fungal communities from Angelo Coast Range Reserve, California, USA - CZOMad2_1_16fungal (Hybrid Assembly) | ecosystem: Environmental > Terrestrial > Soil > Vadose zone... | reverse complement strand
CGGCTAGCGGGCCCGGTCGCGGAACGGCGCGGCCAGCGGCTCGCCCACGAACACGCCCTGGCCGGGCATGGCCACGCTCTTCCAGTAGGCCTCGAGCACGGTTTCCCCGCGCGTGTACCGCGCGATCGCCAGGGCGGGCTGCGGGAACTTCGTCGTGAAGTTGCACGGCTCCGCCACCGTGCCGTAGCTGGCGGTCGCGCCCGCCTCGAGCCACCGGAGCACGCTCATCTGCCCGTGGCCGGTCAGCACGCCGCCGGTCGAGGTGAGGTGGTCGGCGATGGCGCCGGGCCGGAAGCGAAGCGTCTCGAGCCCCGCGACCGCCGGGAGCCCGGTGAAGTAGAACAACACGTCGCGGCGATCCCGCAGCTCGTCCGCCTCGAGGCGCTCCACCCGCACGCGCGGCTTCATCGCGTCGAGCAGCGCGTAGCCGGCCGCGCGCGTATTCCGGGGGCGGTCGGAGGTGGAGAGCAAGTACGCGGTCCCGTTCGGGAAGGTCGCGTCGGCCGCGACGCCGCGGTCGATCAGGGCCTTGCCCTCCGCCACGCTCTGGCCGGCCAGGAGCATGGCGGGCCGGAGCGCCAGGTCGGCGAACGGGGCGCGGCTCGGGGAGTTGAAGTAGGGGCTCCGCCGCGTGGGTCGGCAGCCCTCGGCGCAGAAGGCGGGGTCGAAGCCGAACGCGAACGCGGTGGTGATCGACAGGCAGTCCACCCGGAAGGGTGTCGTCCAGGCCAGGGCCAGGGCCTGGACGGTCGCGGGCAGACGGGCGTCCGCCTCCGCCTTCGCGGTCTCGAAGTCCTTCCGGCTGATCTCGTCCCGGCCGACCGGCAGCGTGACGAAGACCACGTTGGCGGGCGGGATGCCGCGCCGGCGGGCGTAGTAGGCGCCGATCTCGACGCTGTAAGGGTCCGCGGTGTTGACGATCAGCGCGAGCTGCTCGGGACCGAGGGCGGCCGCCGGGGCGGGCGCCAGAGCGGCCCGCCAGAGGAGGAGCAGGCAAATCATCGGCGATCGGATCGTGCGCACGTTCCATCCGCGCCGGGCTTTGGGCGCTCGCCGCCCATACTACACTAGCGTGATGCGTGCGTTCGTCTCGCTGGCCGTGCTGGTCCTGCAGCTCGTGGCGGGCGAGGCGGCGGCCTCGGATCGGGTCATCGTCGCGTTCGGCGACAGCCTCACCGCCGGGCTCGGGGTGCCGGCGGACCAGACCTACCCGGCGCGGCTCGGCGAGCGGCTCCGGCGCGAGGGCTACGACTACAAGGTGGTCAACGCCGGCGTGTCCGGCGACACCACCGCGGGTGGCCTGCGGCGCGTGGACTGGGCGCTCCGCCTCAAACCGGAGATCGTGATCCTCGAGCTCGGGGTCAACGACGCCCTCCGCGGCCAGAAGCTGGCCTCGGTGCGGGCCAACCTCGAGCAGCTCGTGACGCGCTTCCAGGCCGCGGGCGCGCGCGTGCTGGTATTGGGTATGCGCCTGCCGCCGAACTACGGCACCCCCTACGCCGAAGACTTCTTCCAGCTCTTCGGCGAGGTGGCCCGCGCCCGCAACGCGCCGCACGTCCCATTCTTCCTCGAAGGAGTCGGCGCGATTCCCCGCCTCAACCAGCCCGACGGCATCCACCCGACCGCCGAGGGGTATGCGCTCGTGGTCGAGCACCTGTGGCCTTACCTGCTACCGCTCCTGCGCAAGTAGTCCGAGGCGCCGAAACGGTTGTCCGCGGACTGGGGGAGTGCGGGGGCCATGTCTGGGCCCCCGCATATGAAGAGCTTAAAGAAGTAGACGAGTGTCCGCGGCTTGCTCAAAACGCCTTTCCCGACTACTATATGGCCGTCGTTTGATGTCTAATGTCGCACCCCACAAGGGGAGCTCATGACCACACCGACCGGAGAGTTCTCACTCGAGGCCAAGTACACCCAGGAGCGCGGACGCGTCTACCTGTCCGGCATCCAGGCGCTGGTCAGGCTCCCCCTCGATCAGCATCGCGCTGACATCCGGCGAGGCCTCAAGACGGCGACGTTCATCTCGGGCTATCGTGGCTCGCCCCTCGGCGGGCTCGACCAGACGCTGGAGCGCATGGCGGCGCTGCTCCGGGCCCACGACGTCGTGTTCTCCTCCGGGCTCAACGAGGATCTGGGCGCCACCGCGGTCTACGGCAGCCAGATGGCCGGGCTCTTCCCGAAGCCCCGGTTCGACGGCGTGCTCGGCATGTGGTACGGCAAGGCGCCGGGCGTGGACCGCACCGGCGACGTCTTCAAGCACGCCAACTACGCGGGCGTGGGCAAGAACGGCGGCGTGATCGCGCTGGCCGGGGACGATCCAGTGTGCAAGTCGTCCACCTTGCCGAGCCACTCCGAGGTCGCGCTCTACGACGCCATGATGCCCACGATCTACCCGGGCAACGTGCAGGAGATCCTCGATCTCGGTCTGCACGGCTTCATGCTCTCGCGCACGTCCGGGCTCTGGGTGGGCGTGAAGATCGTCACGAACGTGGCGGACGAGGCGGGCACCGCCGAGGTGGATCCGGAGCGGGTGAACCCGATCATCCCGGTGGTCGAGCTCGACGGCAAGCCCTTCCAGCACCAGATCAACGTGAACCTGATCCCGCCCTACGGCCTCGACATGGAGCGCACGATTCACGGCGCGCGCCTCGAGCTGGCCCGGCGCTACGCGTACGAGAACAAGCTCAACCGGATCACGGTGCCGTCGCCGAACGCGTGGCTCGGCATCGTCACGAGCGGCAAGACCTACTTCGACGTCCGCCAAGCGCTCGTCGAGCTCGGGCTCGACGACGGGGCGCTGCGCCGCTACGGCATCCGCATCCTCAAGATCGGCATGCTGTTCCCGATAGAGCCGCGCATCGTGCGCGAGTTCGGGCGCGGGCTGCAGGAGATCCTCGTCGTCGAGGAGAAGCGCTCGTTCCTCGAGATGTTCTGCAAGGACGTGCTCTACGGCATGACCGACCGGCCGCAGGTGGTGGGCAAGCTCGACGAGGAGGACCGGCCGCTGCTGTCGCCGGTCGGCGAGTTCGACTCCGATTCCATCGCGCGGGCCATCGCCCGGCGACTCGCCCGCCGCGTCCGGATCGACTCGGTCGAGGCGCGCATCCAGCATCTCGACGAGCTCAAGCGCCGGCCGAAGACGCTCACCCTGGCGCGCAGCGCGTTCTTCTGCTCGGGCTGCCCGCACAACCGCTCCACCGTGGTGCCCGAGGGCAGCGTGGCCGCCGCCGGCATCGGCTGTCACGGCATGGCGATGGGGATGGACCGCGGCATCATCGGGGTCACCCACATGGGCGCGGAGGGCGCGCAGTGGGTCGGCATCGCGCCGTTCACCGAGACGCCGCACCTCTTCCAGAACATCGGCGACGGGACCTTCTTCCACTCGGGCGGCCTCGCGCTGAACTACGCGGTGGCCTCCGGGGTGAACATCACCTACAAGATCCTCTACAACGGCGCGGTGGCGATGACCGGCGGCCAGAGCGCGGCGGGGGCCCTGCCGATCCCCGCGCTCAGCCGGCGTCTCGAGGCCGAAGGGGTCAAGCGCATCATCATCACCACCGACGATCCCGCCAAGTACTCCGGGGTGTCGATCGCGGGCAACGCGGAGGTCTGGCATCGTGACCGGCTGCTGGAGGCGCAGTCCCTGCTCGCGGCCATCGGCGGCGTCACCGTCCTGATCCACGACCAGCACTGCGCGGCGGAGAAGCGGCGGCTGCGCAAGCGCGGCAAGATGATCGATCCGCAGACCCGCGTCTTCATCAACGAGCGCGTGTGCGAGGGGTGCGGCGACTGCGGCAAGAAGTCGAACTGCCTGTCCGTCCAGCCGATCGACACCGAGTTCGGGCGGAAGACCGCGATCCACCAGTCGTCCTGCAACAAGGACTACTCGTGCCTGCTCGGCGACTGCCCGTCGTTCCTCACCATCGAGGGCGCCCCGGCCGCGCCGAAGCGGGAGCGGCGGCTCACCCCGCTCGAGGCCGAGCTGCCCGAGCCCGCGCTGAAGGTGCCGAGCGAGGGCTTCGCGCTCCACATGATGGGCATCGGCGGCACCGGGGTCGTCACCATGAACCAGATCCTGGGCACCGCGGCCATGCTCGACGGCCGGCACGTGCGCGGGCTCGATCAGACCGGCCTCAGCCAGAAGGGCGGGCCGGTGGTTTCCGACCTCAAGATCGGCTCCGAGCCGCTCGAGCGCGCCAACAAGATCTCCGCGGGGGCCTCCGATCTCTACCTGGGCTTCGATCTCCTGGTGGCCACCGATCCGGTCAACCTGGACAAGGCGGAATCGGGCCGCACGATCGCGGTGGTGTCCACCAGTCAGATCCCCACCGGCCAGATGGTGGTGGACACCGCGGTGCACTTCCCCGAGCTCAGCAGCATGCTGATGAGCATCGATCGGGTGACGCGGAAGGATCCCAACGTCTACCTCGACGCCCAGGCCATCGCGGAGGCGCTCTTCGGCGACCACATGGCGGTGAACCCGATCATGCTGGGGGCGGCCTTCCAGGCGGGGGCCCTGCCGATCTCGGCGGCGGCGATCGAGCGCGCCATCCGCATCAACGGCGTCTCGGTGGACATGAACGTGCTCGCCTTCCGGTGGGGACGGATGGCGGTGGTGGACCGCAAGCAGGTGGAGGCGGCGGTCGCCCAGGCCACCGCGCAGGCCGTCGAGGCGCCGCGCGCGCTGAGCGCGGAGGCGCGCGCCCTGGTGGATCGCGTGGAGGCGTCGGGGGAGTTGAAGCGCCTGCTGGAGATCCGCGTACCCGAGCTGATCGCGTACCAGAACGCGGCCTACGCGGGGGAGTACGTGGACTTCGTCCGGCGCGTGGCCCAGGTGGAGGTGGAGCGCGCGCCGGGCAGCGCGGGGCTCGCGGAGGCCGTCGCGCGGCACCTCTACAAGCTGATGGCGTACAAGGACGAGTACGAGGTCGCCCGACTGCATCTCGACGCGGCGCTGGCCGTGCAGGTCCAGGCCAAGTTCGGCCAGAAGGTCCGGACGTACTGGCACCTGCACCCGCCGCTGCTGCGCGCGCTGGGCCTCAAGAAGAAGATCCGGCTCGGCGCCTGGTTCGCGCCCGCCTTCCAGATCCTCCGGGGCATGAAGGGGCTACGGGGCACCGCGCTCGATCCCTTCGGCTACGCGGAGGTGCGGCGGGTGGAGCGGGCGCTGATCGGCGAGTACCGGCAGCTCATCGAGACCGCGCTCGTGCGGCTCAGCCCAGTCACTCACGGCGCGGCGGTGACCCTGGCCGGGCTGCCCGACGAGATCCGGGGTTACGAGCACATCAAGCTCGAGGGCGTGGCGCGGTTCCGGGAGCGAGCCAAGCAGCTCATTGCGCAGCTCAACTGAACGGGAGGGCACTCAACGGTGAGACCACTACTGCTGCTCGGGGTGGCCGCAATGCTGGCCGGATGTGCGAGCGCGCCGGCCGACCGGGGATCGCTGTCGGCCGAGGCGATCCTCAAGGACAAGGACGGCAAGCAGGTGGGCGTGGCGACTCTCATCGAGACACCGGAAGGGGTACGGCTGGCGGTGACCGGCTACCGCCTTCCCCCGGGCGGGCACGGGCTGCACATCCACGCGGTGGGGCTCTGCGAGCCGCCCGAGTTCACGTCGGCGGGCGCGCACTTCAACCCGGGCAACAAGCAGCACGGCCGTTCGAATCCGGCCGGCGCGCACGCGGGCGACCTGCCCAACCTGGTGGTGGCCGCCTCGGGTGAGGGTGGCATCGACATCACCACGAAGGCCATCACGCTGAGCCCCGGGCCCAACTCCGTCCTCGGCGACAAGGCGACCTCGCTCGTCGTGCACGCCAATCCCGACGACGACCGGACCGATCCCACCGGCAACAGCGGTGGCCGCATCGCCTGCGGCGTCATCACGAAGTAGTCGCGGGGGCAGGGCGAAGCCGCGCGGGCCGGGTCCTCCAGGACTCGGCCCGCCTGTTTTTCTGGCGGCGGAGAAGCGTGTGAAGTGATTCGCGCAAGTCCGCGGACCCAGTAAGCACACCACGGTCGCGTGTCGCGCGCGAGTCTTGCGGTGGCTCTGGATATCGACTAATCTCCGCGCGGAATGAACGCGCGGTTGCTCGTTACGAGTGCGGGCAGCGGGGCGAGCGGCAACCTCGTGCGGAGTCTCCGGGCGGGGAATGCCGCGGTCGTCATCGTCGGCTGTCACGACGACCAGTTCATCCTCAAGAACTCGACCGCGGACCGCAACTACCTCGTGCCGCCGCTCTCGCATCCGACGTGGGCCCGCTCGCTGTGCCGGGTAGTGGACACGGAGAGGATCGACCTCGTCATCCCGACCAGCGATCCGGACGTTGCCGCGCTCTCACGCGTGCGGGGCCGGCTGGCGGGTCGAGTGTTCCTTCCCCGCGCCGCCACGGTACGGCGCTGCGGCGACAAGTACGGCCTCACCGAGTGGCTGCGGGCGCGCGGCGTTCCCGCGCCGGCCACGTATCGCGTGACGGACCTTCGGCGCCTCGAGCGTATCTTCGAGCGGCTGGGCAACCCGTCCCGAGCGTGGTGCCGGATCCGTGAGGGAGCGGGCTCGCGCGGCGCGGCGCCGGTGGGCGGACCGGAGCAGGCCCGGAGCTGGATCAAGTACTGGCGCGACATGCGCGGGGTGCCCGTCTCGGCGTTCACCCTGTCCGAGTACCTGCCGGGCCGCGATTTCGGCTGCCAGAGCGTGTGGAAGGACGGCCGCCTGGCCCTCGTGAAGACGTACGAGCGGTTGTCGTACCTCGGGAGCGCGAGTCAACCGAGCGAGGTGTCGGCGGTCGGCGCGCTCACCAAGACGGTCTGCGAGCCGGGGGTGGTCGACATCTCGCTCCGCGCGATCCGGGCGGTGGATCCGAAGGCCTCGGGTGTCTTCGCGGTGGACCTGAAGGAGGACTCAAGCCGGGTCCCGCGCGTCACCGAGATCAATGCGGGCCGCTTCACGTCCAGCACCAACCTGCTCGACCTGACCGGCAAGCACAATATGACCGCGGTGTACCTGCGTCTCGCCCGGGGCGAGGCGGTCGATCTCCGCGAAGAGTACGAGGGAACCGAGTACCACTACATGCTGCGGGACATCGACGCCGTCCCGCGCGTGTTTCACGCCGATGAGTTCTTCGACGGAGTGAAGGACGCCCGCGGCCGGGGCGAGCGCAGCGCGGCAACGGACACCGAAAGGAGCCTCACGCCATGATGATCAAGGTGACCCAGACCACGACGAAGGGCCGCACCACCATCCGGTTCGCGGCGACGCCCAAGAGCGCCCAGACGCGCGCGCTCCTCGCGCAGTTCAAGAAGGGAGTGAGGGCCATTGAAAAGAAGTGGAAGGCGCACGCCGCCGCGGCCAAGAAGAAGGCCGCCAAGTCCGGCCGCCGTCGTCGGTAGCATCCAGCTGGACGGCCCGATCGGCTCGCATTCGCTGGAGGCGGTCCGGCTGGAGATCAGGCGGCTGGCCCGATCGTGCGGCTTGGACCTCGTGGACGTGCGGGTGGAGACGCGCGCGGGAGGGACGTCAGGCTAGCGAGCGGGCCTCGGCCTCCGCGCGCTCGAGCCAGAACGGCATCTCGAGCTCGCGGAAGGCCGCGATACCCGCTTGGACGAGCGTCCGGGCGCGCGCGGTCTGGCCCGCCCGACGCTCGAGCCGGGCGCGGCTCATGTGGCAGTGCGCCAGGAGCGGACGCATCGAGAGTTCCTCGGCGAAGGCGGAGGCCTGTCGGAATGCGGCGTCGGCGGCGCCCGGATCCCCGGGCGTTCGTCGCGCCACGACTTCGCCCAGGAGGTGCAGGGCGTAGGCCTCGTGCCCACGCTCGATGTTCTCCCGCGCCATCAGCAGGGCCTGCCGGGCCGCGTCGTCGGCCTCGTCGAGGCGGTTCGCGCGAAGATACGCTTCGCCCAGACGGACGAGGAGTAGCGAGTGCCCACCCAGCCTTCCCATCGCGAGGCCTTCGCGGATCCCTTCCTCGAGGAGGGCGATCGCGTCGAGCGACCGGCCGGCGAGGGAGTAGGCGGCGCCCAGCGCACAGGCGATCAGCGGCAACGCCACCGGGAGGGTCAAGGTCCGGCAGAGGGCGAGCCCGCGCTCCAGGGTGTCGATCGCGGGCTCCACGTCGCCCCTCAGGAGATGGAGCGTGCCGACGCCGCACGAGGCGAAGATCAGGCTGTACGCGTGATCGGCGCCCTCGGCGAGCTGGGTTCCCTCGTCCCCGTGGATCAGTCCCTCGCGGAACTCTCCCATTTCGGCCAGGCAGTAGACGAGGTAGATGCGCGCGAAGACCGGCACGAGGCCGGCGAGGCGCACGTCCTGGTCGAGGGAGATGCCGGGCAAGGCCTCCACGCTCTTCCGGAGGATATCGGCCGCCTTGCGATACTCGCCCCGGCCATCGTAGGCCGAGCCCAGGTACGTGTTCGCGACGATCCACAGGGCTCCGTCCCGCAGGCGGTCGGCGAGCGCGAGCGCGCGCTCCGCCGATTCCACCGCGAGATCGAGATGTCCCATCAGCCGGAAGTACTGCGTCATGAATGAGAAGATGCGGGCGAGACGCCGCGGATCGTCGAGGGTCCGGGCGAGCCCTTCGGCCTCCCGCAGCAGGGCGAGGATCCGCTCGGGGTCTCCGAGCGGATGCAGGGAGTTGCGGAGCTCGAGCCGCAGATCGATGGCCTGCTCGAGCCGCGCGCGATCCTCGGGCAGGTGCGCGAGGGCGACCAGCGCCTGCTCGAGATACGCGACCGCCTGCAGGTGGGCGGAGCGCGCGGCGGCCTTGGCGCCCGCCTGGCGCGAATAGTCCACCGCCTTCTCCCAGAGCTCCCCTCGCGTCGCGTGATGAGCGAGGCGATCGACGTCCTCGATCAGGCGGTCGGAGTGACTCGCCTCGATGGCCAGGAGGATCCGGGCGTGGAGTTGCCGGCGGCGCTCCGGGCGCAGGCTCTCGTAGGCGACCTCGTGAGTGAGCGCGTGACGGAAGCGATACTTGATTTCCGGGAAGCTGGCGATCTCGCAGAGGAACTCGGCCGCGCTCAGACGGCGGAGCGCTTGTACGAGCGCCTCCTCGGGCAGATCGGCGACCGCCGCCAGGATCGGCAACGGGACGTCCTTGCCGATGACGGCGGCGGACTGCAGCAGGGCCTGCTCGGCCTCCACGAGATGCCCGATCCGGCTCAGCAAGACGCCCTGCACCGTGTCGGGGACCGCGAGATCGCCGGCCAGGCTGCCCCGATCCTGGATGGACAGCGCGAGCTCCTCCAGGAAGAACGGATTACCCTCGGCGCGACTCAGAATCACCTCGGCGACCGCGTGGGGCAGCGCGACTCCCGGCAACACCGAGCGCGTCACCGCGAGGCTGTCCTCGTTCGACAGCGGCGGTAGCGAGAGCTGGGTGGCGAACGATCGGTTGGCCCAGGGCGGCTCATAGCCCGGCCGGTAGGTCACGACGAAGAGCACCGCCGCGCCGGGCAGCCCGTCCACCAGGGATGCCAGCATCTCCTCCGAGGCTTGATCGATCCAGTGGAGATCCTCGATCACGACGAGGAAGGGCTGGCGCGGGCTGGCGCCCAGCGTGATCTGGCGCAGGGCCTCCGAGATGCCGGCCTTGATCACGTCCGGCGACACGAGCTCGAGCCCCTCGGTGCCGTCCTTGTATCCCAGGAGATCGAGCAGGGAAGGGGTGAGCTTGCCCGGATCCATGCCCGCCCGCCGGAGCGTGTGCCGGATCTTCTCGCCCGCGCCCGCCGCGTCGTCCGCCTCGGTGATGCGGCAGACGCCGCGGATCAGGTCGAGCAACGGCAGGTAGGGGATCGTGCTTCCGTAGGACACGCACCGCCCCTCGATGTAGAGGGCCTGTTCGGTGCTCACGGTGAGGCTCCACTCATACAGCAGGCGGGACTTCCCGATCCCGGCGTCGCCCACGATGCTGACGAGCTGGCCCCGCCCGCGGAGGGCGGCCTGGAGGCGGCTGTGCAGCACCGCCATCTCCTGGTGGCGGCCGACGAAGGTCGCCATGCGTCCCGCCGCGCTCAGCCCCGGCCCTTCGCGTCCGACGAGGTGGAACGCGGTCGGAGATCCGTCCGGCCCATCCGCGGCGACCAGCTCGAACCGGCGCTCGAGTAGCGCGCCGGCGGCCGCGCTGGCCAGGATGCTGCCGGGTTCGGCCCCCGCGATCAGATCATCGAGCACGGCCGCGCCCTGTTCCTTCGCCGCCTGGTCGATCTGGACGACGCGGCCCGCCTGGGCCACCAGGGCCTGCGCGGCGTGGATGGCGATCCGCGTCGCGAGGGGAGCGGGGGAGTCCCCGCGGATCCGCTCGACGGCTCGCCGCATCGCCATCGCGGCGTGCGCCGCGCGCCGCGGTGCGTCCTCGATGGGCTCCACCCCAAAGGCCGCGTCCAGCCCGTGCTGCCCGAGCGCCTCCACTCGTCCGCCGAAGCTCTGAACCTTCTCGATCAGCGTCTCGAGCGCGCGGCCGGCATCCGAGAGGACGTCGCCGGTCTCCGGCACCATGAGCACCACCCTCATCAGAGCGATGCGGCGTCGCTCCCAGCGGACCGTGGGGAGCGCCGCGCGCAACGCCAACCCCGGCGTGGGACCGTCCGGCGGCGGCGCCGGAGCCGGGGGGGCGGCGCTCGGTGAGCGCGTGTCGCGTTTCACGGCGGCGGCGGTGCCTGCCCGGAGCCCCAGCTTCTCCATGCGCGCGCGCACCGTGTTGCGGGAGATGCTGAGGATGGCGGCCGTGCGAGAGATATTCCAGCCGGTCTGATCGAGAGTGGCGTGCAGGTGCGCGCGCATCGCGTCCCCGAACGAGATCGGCGGGGGCGGCGCGCCGCCCGGACCGGGGGTCGGCGGGGCTCCCGGCGGCGGGCTTGCGTCGCCCAGATCCAGGTGCTCGCTCGTGATGACGTGCTCCTCGGTGAGGAGCGCGACCCGCTCGATCACGTTCGACAGCTCGCGGACGTTGCCGGGCCACGGGTAGGCCATCAGGCGACCACGCGCATCGGCGGCCAGGGTCTTCGCCGGCAGCCCGTAGTCCGCGCAGACGCGCGCGAGGAACCGCTCGGCGAGGAGCAGCACGTCTTGACCACGCTCCCGGAGTGGAGGGAGGCGCAGCGTCAGCACCGCGAGCCGGTGGTACAGGTCTTCCCGGAAGCGCCGCTCCCGGACACTCGCGTGGAGATCCGTGTTCGTGGCGCTGATGATCCAGGCGTCCGCGGGCTCGGGGCGGGTGCCCCCGAGACGTCGGACCACGCGCTCCTCGATGACGGTCAGCAGCTTCGCCTGGAGCGCCTCCGGGGTTGATCCGATCTCATCCAGGAAGATGGTGCCGTGATGCGCGGTCTGGAAGAGTCCCGGTTTCGCCTTCCGCGCGTCGGTGAACGCCCCGCGCTCGAAGCCGAAGAGCTCGGACTCCAGCAGCGTCTCGGGAATCGCCGCGCAGTTCACGTCCACGAACTCTCCGGCGGCGCGCGGGCCCAGACGATGAATGAGGCGAGCGACCAGGCCTTTGCCCGTCCCGGTTTCGCCCTGCAGGAGGATGGCGGGGAGCCGTCGGCCGGCGTGCTGCCGGCCCGGAAGCCGTCGGACCGTCTCGCGCAAGGCTTCCATCGCGGGGCTTCGACCCAGGAGTTCGTCCCAGGGATCCATCGCGCGGCAAGGATTACCCAGAAGCCCTTACTGGTCAAGCTACTGGTCAGATTCTTACCACTCGATCATCGACCGTTAATACCTTAATTAACTAACTATCTGGTTATATTGAAGTTTGTCGTGGCATTTGGTTTGCCCCGTGTAGGGGCATGTTTGCTCCTCCGTCCCGTCCCCTCGCCAAGGAGACCGCCATGGCCGTGACCGAGACGCCTTCCTCTCTACTCCGACTTCTCACGCTACGGAATGGAGCGCGCGCGATCCCCGGCGATCGAGTTCGCGCGGCCGCCGCGGTCCGACACGCCGGGATCTTCGCTGGCTCGGCGGGTAGTCGCCGCACGCTGATCGGACTGCGCGCCGATCCCCGGCAGGCCGTGCAGCAGGACTCGATTCGCTGCCTCGTCTGCGGTGGTGTCTTCCGCCAGCTCACGAACACGCACTTGCGGAGCCACGGGTTGACCGCCGACGAGTACAAGCGGCGCTTCGGGTACAACCGCGGCCGGCCACTCATGTGCCGCGCGCTGCGGAGCCTCTACGCCGACCGGGCGGTGCGGAACGGGCTGGCCTCGCGCATCCGCCAGCGGCCGATCCTGGTGCGGCCGGAGCTGCGGCGCCGAGGCGGGACCCGCACCATCGCGCTCGAGGAGCTGCTCACGCGCCGCGAGGTGCGGCGAGGCCTGCGGGAGCCGCACGCCACGCTCTAGCTCTTCGCGGGCCCCCATCGGGGCCGCGGGCGTCATGCGGGAACCCGCGTCGCGGGCCGGGCGGTCGCAGGTTGTCGGAATCGGAGCGTTGTCGTATATTCTCAATACTTTCCGACTCCGGCTTCACTCGCGACCGCCCCGGCGTTTTCGCGACTGGGAGGAACACCATGACGCGTTCCCGCTGCATGCTCTTGGTGCCGGTCCTTGCTCTGGCGATCCTCGTCGGCCTGGGGGTAACCCCCGCGGCGGCGCAGACGCCGAAGTCCGGCGGGCATCTGAACATCATGCTCCGGGAGGACCTGTCGCCGGGCTTCGCGGTCCACGAGTCCTCGACGATCTCCACCTCGTTCCCGTCGATGCCGTGCTTCAACAATCTGGTGGTCTTCGATCAGCTGAAGCGGGCCGAGACTCCCGAGAATATCGTCGGCGAGCTTGCCGAGAAGTGGTCATGGCAGGACAACTACCGCAACCTGGTGTTCTTCCTGCGCAAGAACGTCAAGTGGCACGACGGCCAGGCGTTCACGTCGAAGGACGTGAAGTTCACCTTCGACATGCTGCGCGAGGCCCCCGAGGCGACCGCGAAGCTCCGGATCAATCCCCGCAAGGACTGGTACGCGAACATCGAGGCGGTCGAGGCGGCGGATCCCTCCACGGTGGTCTTCCGGCTCAAGCGGCCGCAGCCGGGCCTGCTGAACATGCTGGCCTCCGGCTACACGCCCATCTACGCGGCCCACGTCAATCCCGCCACCTACCGCACGGCTTGCATCGGCACCGGTCCCTTCAAGGTGAAGGAGTGGCGGAAGGGCGAGTTCGTGGACTACGTGAAGAATCCGGACTACTTCATGAAGGGGCGCCCGTACCTCGACAGCCTCCGCTACGTGATCATCAAGGAGCGTGGCACCCGTGTCGCGGCGCTGCAGTCGGGGCAGCTCGACGTGTCGTTCCCGGGTGAGACCACCAAGACCGCGGCCGAGCAGCTCAAGAAGGCCGTCCCGCAGCTCGTGATCACGCCGGTCGCCCAGGCGGTGAGCGACAACATCATCATGAACACCAAGAAGGCGCCGTTCGACAACCCCAAGGTGCGGCAGGCGGTGAGCTACGCGATCGACCGCCGGGGCCTCATCCAGGCCGTGCACCAGGGCGGCGCGGTACCGGGCGCCTCGATGCAGCCGAAGCCGTACGGCGTCTGGGGGCTGCTCGAGAAGGACCTGGCGGTCCTGCCCGGATACGGCAAGCCGGCGGACATGAAGGCGCGTGCCCGGAAGCTCCTCGGCGAGGCGGGCATCTCCGCGCAGAATCCGCTGCGAGTGGAGATGGCCACCCGCGCCATCGCGATCTACGTGGACATGGCCTCCTTCGTCATCAACGAGCTGAAGCAGGTCGGCATCGAGGCCAGCCTCAAGCAGGTGGAGACCGCCCAGTGGCACGCGATGGCCACCCGCGGCGACTACCAGATCGGGGCCAACCTCACCGGCCTGGGCGTCGACGAGCCGGACGCCAACTACTACGAGAACTACGCGTGCGGCTCGCCCCGGAACTACAGTCAGTACTGCAGCGAGCTCGTGATGAAGATGATCGATCAGCAGTCGCAGGAGCTCAATCCGCAGAAGCGGCTGCAGATGCTGGCCACGCTCCAAAGGCAGATCGAGGAGGAGGCGGCGCGCCCGATCCTCGACTGGAAGCTCGACTACTTCACGTTCTGGCCGTACGTGAAGGGGCTGGTGCCGCACGACAACATCTACAACTTCGGCCGCATGGCCGACGTGTGGCGGGACAAGTAGGCCCTACCCCCCGGTGAAGACGTACATCGCCCAGCGGCTGGGCATCGGCCTCCTGACCCTGCTCGGCATGTCCATCGTGATCTTCGGCATGCTGCGGCTGGCTCCGGGCGACATCGTGGACATCCTCTTCTCCACCGGGGGCTACGTGAACCCGGTCGAGCGGGTGGCCATCGAGAAAGAGCTCGGGCTCGATCGACCGGTGTGGGTGCAGTATCTCGAGTGGATGCGCCAGATCCTGACCGGCGATCTGGGCAAGTCGTATCGGTACGATCTGCCCGCGTGGGAGATCATCCGTCCGCTCATCCCGGTGACGCTCGAGCTGGCGGTGCTGTCGCTGATCGTGTCGGTGGCGCTGGGCGTGCCGCTCGGCGTGATCAGCGCGGTCCGTCAGGACACCCCGCTCGACTACGCGCTGCGGGTGTTCAGCCTGGCCGGCCTCAGCATGCCGTCGTTCTGGCTGGGCATGGTCATCATCCTGGGGCTGGTGGCGTGGATCGGCTGGATTCCGCCCGTGACCTACGTGTCTCCGTCCGAGAACTTCTGGCTCCACGCGGTGCAGTTCGCGCTGCCGTCGCTCGCGGTGGGCTACCGCTCGTCCGCGCTCATCATGCGCATCACCCGCTCGTCGCTGCTCGAGGTGATGCGCGAGGACTACATCCGCACCGCGCGGGCCAAGGGCCAGTCCGGGAGCGTCGTGATCTGGCGCCACGCGCTGCAGAACGCGATCCTACCCGTGGTCACCGTCATCGGCATCGAGTTCGCGTTCCTCATCGGGGGGCTGGTGGTGACCGAGACCGTCTTCAACCTGCCCGGGCTCGCGCGCTTCCTGGTGGAGGCGATCCTCTGGCGGGACTATCCGATCGTCCAGAACCTGGTCATGTTCATCGCCATCGTGGTCATCGTCTCGAATCTGGTCGTCGACATGCTCTACGGCTTCCTCGACCCGCGCGTCCGCTATGGCCACTAGACCACTCGGGGTCGAGGTGCCGCAGGTGAGCGTCGGCCTGCGCCGGCCGGGGGCGTGGACCGTCCTCGGCCGCTTCTGCCGCAAGAAGCCGCTGGGCGCGATCGGCGGCTTCCTGATGGTGATCATCCTGCTCACCGCGCTTTTCGCCGACCAGCTCCAGACCCACGATCCGATCGCGACCGACGCGGGGCAGAGCCTGGCCCGGCCGGGCGCCGACCACTGGCTGGGCTCCGACCACCTCGGGCGTGACATCTACTCGCGCGTCGTGCACGGAGCCCGGGTCTCGCTCATCGTGGGCCTCGCCTCCACGCTGATGGGCTCGGTGCTGGGCGGGTTCATCGGGCTCCTGTCCGGCTACATCGGCGGCAATACGGACCTCCTCACCCAGCGGGTGATGGACATCCTGCAGGGGCTGCCGCTGCTCGTGCTGGCCCTCGTGATGTCGGCGGCGCTCGGGCCGTCCATCCCGAACGTGGTGCTGGCGATCTCGATCCCGATCATCCCGCGGGCCGCGCGCGTCATCCGCGCGAGCGTGCTGTCCATCCGCGAGATGCAGTACGTGGAGGCGGCGCGGGCGGTCGGCCTCCGCCACCTGCGCATCGCGTTCCGCCACATCCTCCCCAACACGATCGGCCCGTTCATCGTGCTCTGCACCGCGCAGCTCGGCAGCGCCATCCTGGTGGAGGCCGCGCTGTCATTCCTGGGCCTGGGCGTGCCCGAGCCGTACCCCTCGTGGGGCCGGATGCTCTCGGTCTCCGCGGCGGAGTACGCGCAGAAGGCGCCCTGGCTCGTGCTGTTCCCCGGCCTGGCGATCAGCCTCGCCGTCTTCGGCTCCAACCTGCTCGGCGACGCGCTCCGCGACACGCTCGACCCGCGCCTCCGCGGCGCCTAAACCTCGAGACCCCTCTCCTCTGGAAGGAGAGGGCCGTAGGGCGAGCTGCAGCCGAAGGCGAGGCGAGCAGTCTAGAAAGTGAGGGGTTCTTCATGGCCACGTCGGACGACCTCTGCTGGATGCCCGCTTCCCAG
>Ga0137403_10004657_pt1 | contig 16105 bp, 18 predicted proteins | sample CZOMad2_1_16fung_FD_122057 | JGI IMG/M metagenome (GOLD analysis project Ga0137403, IMG submission 122057) | Vadose zone soil fungal communities from Angelo Coast Range Reserve, California, USA - CZOMad2_1_16fungal (Hybrid Assembly) | ecosystem: Environmental > Terrestrial > Soil > Vadose zone... | reverse complement strand
CGATCCAGTCGTCGGAGCCGCCGTAGCCCTGCATCTCGGCCACCTGGGCCGGCGTGCGCGGCGCGTCGCCGCCGTCGCGGAACATCGTGTGGATGGGATTGAAGCGCTGGCGCGTGCCGCTCTGCGGCCCCTGACGGTCGAGCGGGATGCCGAGCGCGAACACCTTGCCCGTCGTCACCAGCCGGCCGGCGGCGGCGATCGTGTCGGGCGTGATGTAGTTCAGCGTCCCGATCTCGTCGTCGGGGCCCCAGCGGCCCCAGTTGCGAACCTTCATGGCCAGCGCGCGCAGCGTCGCCTCGTCGCTCATGGTGTCCTCTCGAGAGCCGGTGTCAGACGACCGCGATCGCCTCGACCTCGATGAGATAGTCGGGGTGCCGAAGAACTCCTCGCGTACCCTCCGGAAGTCCAGGCGGTAGCGCACGTCGGTGACGTAGGTGGTGATCTTGACGACGTTGTCGAGGGTGCCGCCGCCGGCCTCGACGAGCGCCTGGATGGCGGCGAACACCGCGCGCGCCTGGGCCGTGAAGTCGCCGCGATGCTTCACGCCCCCGTTCGCGTCGTAGGGGACCTGGCCGGCCGTGAAGAGAATGGTCTGCGCGCCCGTGACCCTGATGCCCTGGCTGTAGCCCGGCGGATCGTACACGCCGGCCGCGCCGTACTTCTCGATCTTCGCCATGCTCGGCTCCTCCCGCCCGGGGATGATAAGCGTTACCCTCACCCCGATGGACGTGAAAGAACGGAAGTGGACGCGGGTGGAATACGAGCGGCTCGTCGAGGCCGAGATCCTCGGGCCGGAGTATCGCGTCGAGCTGCTCGGCGGCGCGATGATATGCAAGGAGCCGCAGCACAGTCTTCACGCCGCGGCCATCCGCCTGGTCGTGCGCGTTCTCACCCGCGCGTTGGGGCCGGGCTGGGACGTCCTGTCCCAGATGCCGGTGGCGCTGGACGACGAGTCGGAGCCGGAGCCGGACGTCTGCGTCGTACCCGGCGATCCGCGCGACTATCGCGACGCGCACCCGACGCGCCCCGTTCTCGTGGTGGAGGTCGCGCTCTTCCGTCTCGGGTTCGACCGCGACCGCAAGGGCAGCCTCTACGCGCGCGCCGGCCTCGCCGACGACTGGATCGTGAATCTCCCTGACCGCCGTCTGGAGGTCTATCGCCGGCCCGTTCCGGACGGCGCCGCGCTCTTCGGTTGGCGCTACGGGAGCGCGCAGGCCCTCGGTCCCGATGAGCGCGTATCGCCGCTCGCGCTCCCGGACGCGGCCGTCACCGTCGCCGACCTGCTGCCCTAGATCCTTCGCCGTCCCCGCGCGGGGACCATCTCATTCCTCCGGCACGGGCAGCGCCTCCACCCGGCCCGAGCTCTCGCGAGCACGCTCGTTCTGCTCGGCATGCACGCGGCGCATCAACGGGATGAGCGGCAGGATGGCGAGGAAGACGATCGAGATCAGCCAGAAGTCGTCGGCGTAGGCGAGCACCTGCGCCTGCTCGGTCGTGCGCCGGTAGAGCGTCGCCAGCGCCTGCCGGCCGGCGGTGAACGAGTCGGCGCCCTGACTCACGAAGTGCGCGGTCAGCTCCTTGAGGCGCCGGGTCGTGTCGGCGCTCCAGACATCCACGTGGCTGACCAGCGTGGATTGGTGCCGCTGGCTGCGGCGCACGAGCAGCATGGTGGCGAGGGCCACGCCGACGCTGCCGCCGACGTTGCGCACGACGTTATAGGCGGCGGTGGCGTTGCCGAGACGCTCGAGGCGGATGGTCGCCAGCGTCAGCGTCTGCAGCGGCGGGAAGATGAAGCCCATCGCGAATCCCTGCAGGAAGCGCGGCCAGGCGAGACTCCAGTAGTCCATGCCGAGAGTCAGGTGCGTCATCAGGAGCGCCGCGAAGGCGTTGAGCAGGCAGCCGCCGCCGAGCATGAGCCGCTGGTCCATGCGCGCCACGAGGCGGCCCGAGATCATGAGCGAGATCATGGTGCCGAGCCCACCGGGCGCCAGCACGAGCCCGGCGTTCCACGCGTCGTACGAGAGCATCTTCTGCGTGTAGAGCGCGATCAGCAGCATGCTGGAGTTGAAGGCGAGGCCGACGAGCGCGATGCAGGTGGTGCCGACGGCGAAGTTGCGGTCGTTGAAGACGGTGAGGTCGAGGATCGGCTCGGCCGTGGTGAGCTCGCGGACGACGAACCCGACGAGCGTGCACGCCGCCAGCACGAACAGCGCAATGATGAGACGCGAGTCGAACCAGTCCTCCTTCTCTCCGAGGTCCAGCGCCAGCTGCAAGAAGCCGAACCCGAACACCATCATGACGAGGCCCGCCAGGTCGATCCCGCGGGGCTTGTTGACGAACGGCGAGTCGAACAGGAACGCGCTGACCATGAAGAAGCCGAGGGCGCCGATGGGCAGGTTGATGTAGAAGATCCAGCGCCACGACCAGTTGTCGCACACCCAGCCGCCCACGGTGGGGCCCAGGATCGGCGCCAGCATGATGCCGACGCCCCAGACGGCCATGGCCGTGCCCCGCTGCCGCAGCGGAAAGATCTCCCACATGATGGCCTGCGCCATGGGAATGACCGGGCCGCCGCCGAGCCCCTGGAACACGCGCATGGCCACGAGGAACTCGAGATTCGGCGCGATGCCGGACAGGAACGAGCTGACCGTGAATAGCACGGTGCAGATCAGGAACAAGCGCCGGCGCCCGAAGCGGGCCGAGAGCCAGCCGGTGGCCGGGATGGCCACCGCGTTGGCGGCGAGGTACGAGGTGACGACCCATGACATCTCCTCGATGCCGGCCGACATCGAGCCCTGCATGTGGGGCAGGGCGACGTTGGTCACGCTGGTGTCCAGCACCTGCATGACCGTGACCATCATCACGGACAGGGTGATGGCCCAGCGGCGCGTGGGAGAGATCTGGGAGTCAATCATGTGATATAAGGCGTCCATGCGACGCCTGAGCATCCTCCTGTCGGTCGTCCTGACGGTCCTCGTCCTGGCCCCGGCCGCGTCGGCCGAATGGTTCGCGGACGCCTACCTCGGCCCCGCCATAACCAGCAGCAGCACGCTCACCTTCACGACCTTCGGGGAGGAACAGAAGCAGAGCCTCAGCGGCCGCAGCTCGCCGCTCTTCGGCCTGCGCTTCGGGCGATGGCTCGAAGACTTCGACCTCCCGTGGCTCGGCGTGGCCGCGGACGTGTCGTACTTCCGTCCCGCGACGGACGTGCAGACGGTGCCGCTCTCGCTGCTGGTGATGGCACGCTACGGCTTCCTCAAGGACGACGAGTTCAAGGCCGGACGCCTGCAGCCCTACGTGGGCCTGGGCGGTGCCCTCTTTTTCTCCAACCTCAGCGGCGCCATCGGTTTCCAGGAGGGCTCCGACACCAGCGCCGACGTCGGTCTCGACACCCGGGTCGGCCTCGCCTTCATGATCGACTCGAACTGGGCGGCCTTCACCGAATATCGCTTCACGCACGTGGCGCCGACCTGGGACGTCAAGGTCTTCGGCGGCACGACGCCGGCCAGCACGACGTTCAACACGCATCACGTCATCCTCGGTCTGTCGTACCGCTTCTAGACGACGGCCGGATTCTATCCCAACCTCCGTAGGAGGACCGCGCATGCGACGTCTCCTCGTGGCCATGCTCGCCCTGGTCTCCGTCGTGTCGGGCGCCCTGATCGGCCACCGCGTCGCCCCGGCCGCGAGCGTCAGCGAGGTCCTCATCGGCTCCGTGCTGCCGCTCACGGGCAACTTTGCCAGCCTCGGACAGCAATACCTCTGGGCCGCGCAGACGGCCGAGGACATCGTCAACACCGACTACGCCGACCTCCAGGTGCCGCTCGGGCCGGGCAAGGGCTTTCCGGGCCTCGGCGGGGCGCCGATCAAGTTCATCGTGCGCGACGACCAGAGCCGCGGCGACCAGGCCCGCACCATCGTCGAGCAGCTGATCAGCGTCAACAAGGTGCACTGGATCAACGGCGAGGGCACGAGCGGCTCGACGTCGATCATCCAGCCGGTCGTGGAGAGCGCCGGCATCCCGCTCTCGTGCCATCCCTGCGCGTCGCCGACGCTCACCGAGAAGGGGATGAAGTGGTTCTGGCGCACCGGCCCCCACGACAAGGTGATGGTGGCCAGCGTGTTTTCGTTCCTGAAGGAGTGGCGCGAGCACGGCGGCCCGAGCGATCTCAAGACGGTCGCCCTGTTCACCTGCGACAACCTGTTCTGCCAGGACAACCGCAAGGTCGCCGCCGACCTCGCGCCGAAGGCCGGCTTCCAGGTCGTGCTGGATCTGACCACCAAGACGGGCGCGACGACGCTCGCGTCGGAGGTGCAGCGTCTGCAGGCCGCCAACGCCGACGTCCTCTTCCTCGTGCAGTACACGGCGGAGACGACCGTCTTCCAGAACGACGCCAAGCGCGCGGGCTTCACGCCGAAGGTGATCGCGACGAGCAACGGCGCGTACTCCGACGAGACGTGGCTGCAGGCGCAGAAGAAGACGAACGGCGGCTCGGGCTGGCTCGGACGCGATCCGACGGCCATCGATCTCACCCACCAGCGGACGAGCTGGAAGAAGGTCAACGAGATCTACAAGAAGTACAGCCGCGGGCAGAACATGGGCGAGCTGGCCATGCGTGAGATCACGGGCCTCTTGTGGATGGCCGACGTGATCAACCGCGCCCGGTCGGTCGAGCCGGCCGCCCTCGCCAGGGCCGCGCGCGAGACGAACATGGGGCCCGAGCAGCTGATCATCGACTACAAGGGCATCAAGTTCGACGACCACCAGCAGAACACGCTCGCCACCGGCGTGGTGACCCAGATCGGCTGGGACGGCGAGAAGCACACGCTGTGGCCATGGGACCTCGCGAGCAAGGCCGGATTCAAGCCGATCTTCCCGAACCCGGGCTGGCAGGAGCGCGACAGCACGCCGAAGCCCGCTTCCTGAGCGACGCCACGCTCCATGACCGAGCTCGCCCAGGCCATCGTCAACGGCCTTCAGATGGGGTTTCTCTACGCCCTCGTGGCGGTGGGCCTGACGATCATCTGGGGCCTGATGGAGATGATCAACTTCGCCCACGGCGAGTTCCTCATGCTCGGGATGTTCGGCGCATGGGGGCTCAGCGCCGGGCTCGGTCTGGATCCGCTGCTCGCCATCGTGCCGCTCGGGCTCGCCATGTTCGGCTTCGGCGTGCTCGTCTATCGCTCCCTCATGCGCCGCGTGCAGGGCGGCGATCCGTTCACGCAGATCTTCGCCACCATCGGCCTGCTGTTCCTGCTGCAGAACGCCGTCGTGGCCGGCTTCACGAGCGACTACCGCTTCGTCGGCGACAGCCTCCTCGCGCGGCTGAGCGGCGCCAAGCTGCGGCTGCTCGGCATCACCTTCGGGGTACCGCTGCTGGCGGCGGCCGGGCTCGCGCTCCTGCTGTTCCTCGCGCTGTATCTGCTGATCGAGCGGACGGAGTTCGGGCTGGCGCTGCAGGCCACCAGCGAGGATCGCGATGCGGCCCGTCTCGTCGGCATCCGACCGCAGCGCATGTTCGCCATCGCGTGGGGCCTCGGGGCCGCCCTCGTCGCCATCGCCGGCGCCATCCTCGTCAACTTCTTCGCCGTCTATCCTCAGGTCGGATTGCAGTTCACCGTGCTCGCGTACGCCATCGTCGCCCTCGGCGGGTTCGGCAGCATCCTCGGCACGCTGCTGGCCGCCCTCGTCGTCGGCGTGATCCAGAGCGTGACCGTCGTCTACCTGCCGCCGGCGTTCAAGGACGCCTTCGTGTTCGCGTCGTATCTGCTGATCGGACTGTTCCGGCCGCAAGGCCTCTTCGGACGGTTCTAGCGTGGGCCGGCTCGCCCTCGCGGTGGGCGCCGTGGCCGCCATCCTCTATCCCATTCCCCTCCAGCTACAGGGCACCACGTACTACCAGACGGTCGGCTTCCTCGTCCTGATCAACGCCATGCTGGGGCTCGGCTGGAACGTCATCGGGGGCTGGGCGGGTCAGTTCGATTTCGGGCCCCAGGTCTTCTTCGGTGTGGGCGCGTACACCGCCGCCCTGCTCTTCGTCCGCCTCGGCCTCGACGCCTGGCTCGGCCTGCCGGCCGCGGTGGCGGTGGCCGTCGTCGTCTGCGCCCTGCTGACCTATCCGCTGACGCGGCTCCGCGGCCACTACTTCGCCATCGCCACCGTCGCCATCTGGATGATCGCGCAGCCCATCGGCGCCACCTGGGAGTTCATCGGCGGCAGCCAGGGGCTGTTCATCCCCGTGAAGGCGCGCGCGAGCGTCGCCGCCTCCGCGCTGTCGCTGCAGTTCTCGGGGCCGACGAAGGCGCTCGGGTACTACTACAGCGCGCTGGCCCTCTTCGCGCTCACCCTCGCGCTCATGGCCCTCGTCGAGCGCTCCAAGCTCGGCTACTACTTCCGCGCCATCCGCGACGACCAGGAGGCCGCGGAGGGGATCGGCATCGACAGCCGGCTCCACAAGGTGCTCGCGCGCAGCATCACCGCCGCCGTCTTCGCCGCCGCCGGCGTGCTCTACGCCTTCTGGGCGCTGTCGGTGTTCCCCGAGCAGGTGCTGGAGCTGAACTGGAGCACGCTGCCCATCATGGCCACCGTGGTGGGCGGCATCGGCCGACTGTGGGGGCCGGTGCTGGGCGCCGTCATCCTGATCCCGATCGCGCAGATCATGAGCACCACGCTCGGTACGGGCCCGCTGGCGGGCCGCGGCATCGACCTCATCGTCTACGGCCTCATCATCGTCCTCATCGCCGCGTTCCGGCCCACCGGCCTGCTGTCGCTGCCGTGGGGGCGCTGGTTTCGCCGGCGCCGCCCGGCCACGCCGGCGCCGGCGCCCTGATCCCATGGCGCCGCTGCTGAGCGTCGAGGCCGCCACGAAACGCTTCGGCGGCCTGCTCGCCAACAAGGAGATCTCGCTCGCCATCGAGCCGGGCGAGATCGTCGGCCTCATCGGTCCCAACGGCGCCGGCAAGACCACGCTCTTCAACTGCATCACCGGCTACATGCATCCCGACGAGGGCCGCATCGCCTTCGACGGCGCCGACATCACGCACAGCCGGCCCGAGCGCATCTGCGGTCTCGGCGTGGCCCGGACGTGGCAGGTGGTGCGCGCCTTCGGGCGCATGACGGCGCTCGACAACGTCATCTGCGGCGCGCTCGAGCGCACGAACCGCGTGGCGGAGGCGCGGGCCCGCGCCGCCGCCCTGCTCGATTTCACGGAGCTCGGCGCCAGGACGCACGTGGCCGCGGCCAACCTCACCCTCGCCGACAAGAAGCGGCTCGAGATCGCGCGCGCGCTGGCGACGCGGCCGCGGCTGCTCCTGCTCGACGAGGCGATGTCGGGCCTCACGCCGCGCGAGACCGCGGCCGCCGTGCAGCTCGTGCGGCGGATCCACGAGGAGCTCGGCGTCACCATCTGCGTGGTCGAGCACGTCATGGAAGTGGTCATGCCGCTCTCGCATCGCGTGATCGTCCTCGACTACGGCGTCAAGATCGCCGACGGCCGCCCCCACGACATCGTGCGCGACGAGCTGGTGATCAGCGCGTATCTCGGGGCGCGGCGTGCCGCCCGATAACCTGCTCGAGGTCCGCGACCTCCACGTCGCCTACGGCGCCGGCGTGCGGGCGCTGCAGGGCGTGTCGCTCCACGTGCGCCCGGGCGAGGTGGTGGCGCTGATCGGTTCCAACGGCGCGGGCAAGACCACGCTGCTCAAGGCCATCGCCGGCCTCGTGACGCCGCAGGCGGGCGAGGTGACGCTCGAGGGGCGCCCCATCGGGGCGGTGGACGCCGCCGAGCGCGTGAAGCTCGGGGTGGCCCTCGTGCCCGAGGGCCGCCGTCTCTTCAGCCGCCTGAGCGTCGCCGAGAACCTCACCCTCGGCAGCTACAGCAACGGCGATCCCGGCCACCGGCGCGACATGCTCGCGCGGATCCACGCGCTCTTCCCGGTGCTGCGCGAGCGCGCGCGCCAGCGCGCGGGCACGCTGAGCGGCGGCGAGGCGCAGATGCTCGCCATCGCCCGCGCGCTGATGTCGCGCCCGCGCTTCCTCATGCTGGACGAGCCCAGCCTCGGCATCATGCCGCGGATGGTCGACCAGGTCATGGACTCGCTGCGCCGGCTGCACGAGACGGAGGGGCTGACGATGTTCCTCGTCGAGCAGAACGTGCCGGCCGCGCTCGACCTCGCCGACCGCGGCTACGTGTTGCAGACCGGGCGCGTGGTGCTGGCGGGGCAGAGCGACGAGCTGCGCGGCAGCGACCTGGTGCGCCGCGCGTACCTCGGGATGTAGCCGCGCTAAGTCGTACCCGAGCGTCTCCGCGTGGCTGAAGAAGCCGATCTCGTCGACGTTCGCCATGACGCAGATGCCGAAGCGCATGGTCCTGACCTCACGTGGTGAGCAATGCAGTATAGTGGCCGCCGGGGAGGGCCCATGTCAGGCGTGATGCGGTACGTCCTCGTTCTGTGCGCCGCCATCTCGGTCATCGTTGCCGCCGTTCCCGCCGGTGCCGGGGTCATCCGCGGCGTCGTGGTGTTCACCGGAGCGCTGGAACAGAAGAAGCTGCCGGTCACCATCGATCAGTATATCTGCGGGAAAGAAAAACAAGCCGAAGACCTCCTCGTCGGCGCGCAGCGGGGCGTCAGGAACGCCGTCGTGTGGCTGCAGACGCCGCCGCCGGGCGCCAACTTGCCGAAGGCCCCGGTCAGGGTGGAGATGGACCAGAAAGCGTGCTCGTTCGTGCCGCGCGTCGTCCTGGTGCCGGTCGGGGGCACGGTGGAGTTTCTCAACAGCGACCGCCTGCTCCACAACCTGCACAGCGCGAGCAAGGACAACCCGACCTTCAACCGGACGCAGCCGCGCGGGCGGGCGATTCCCATCGCCTTTGCCAAGCCGGAGATCGTGCGCGTCGACTGCGATCTGCATTCGTGGATGCGCGCCTGGGTGGTGGTCGCGGATCACCCGTTCTATGCGCTCACCGGCGAGGCCGGAGAGTTCGAGCTGCCCAGCGCGCCGCCCGGCAAGTACACCCTGCAGATCTGGCAGGAGACGCTCGGCATCGCCACCCGCGAGGTCACGGTGAGCGCGGATGACGCCCGCGTCAGAGTGGAGCTCAGCGCGCCACGCTGATCCGCTTCGAGGCCTCCCAGGCCGCCGAGTGCGTGGGCTCGGCGACCGCGCGTAACGTCCCCCCCTCGTCGAGCGCGACGGTGAAGGTGATCCTGGGCGCCGAAAACACGGGATGCAGGTACGCGCGCGCGATCTCGGCGGTGTCCTTGTAGAGGGCGATATAACGGATGTGGTGCTCGGCGAGCGACGGGTGCTCGCCGCCCGCGCCCACGACGACGGTCACGTCGAACCATTGCCCGCGGGTGACGGAGTCCGGCGCCGTCAGCTTGGGGGTGTGCTTGGCGTCGTAGGTCTTGTGCAGCTCCTTGAACTCCGGCGTGAACTGCTCGTCCTGCCCGGCACGCGTGGTGGCCGTCACCGCCAGGAGCACTCCAAGCGACAGCATGGTGGCCGTGATCGCTCGCATACATCCGCCTCCTGTCGGCATCACGCTTCCGGGACGATCGCGCGGATCTTCGCGAGGAGCTCGCGCGGGCTGTAGGGCTTGGCGAGGTACGCGGTGGCCCCGGCGGCCTTCGCCTTCTGGTCATCTCCGCTCAACGCGAAGGACGTCACCACGATGATGGGGACGGCGGCCGTCCGCGCATCGCCGCGCAGCTGCCGGGTGGCGTCCAGCCCCGACATCTTGGGGAGCTGGATGTCCATCAGAATGAGATCGGGCGGCGCCGCCAGCGCGGCGGCCACGCCGGCTTCGCCATCCATCGCTTCCACCAGGCTATAGGAGGTCTTGGCGAGCAGCTGGCGCACGATCTTGCGGTTGAACTCGTTGTCCTCGACGTACAGGATCGTCTTCTGGCTCATGCCGTCGTTCCGCCTTCCGCGCGTAGCGGGACCGTGAAGAAGAAGGTCGAGCCCTTGCCGAGCTCGCTCTCCACCCAGATCCGTCCCCCGTGAAGCTCCACGAATTTCTTGGTGATGCTGAGTCCGAGACCGGTGCCGCCGAAGTCGCGCGTGGTCGTCCCGTCGACCTGGCGGAACTCCCCGAACACCGTGTCGAGCTGATCGGCCGGGATGCCGATCCCCGTGTCGGACACCCGATAGCGCAGCAGGGCGCCCTCGCGCTCGACGCCGATGGCCACCCGCCCGTGTTTCGTGAACTTCAGGGCGTTGCCCACGAGGTTGAGCAGACACTGCGTGATGCGCTTGCCGTCGCCGTGGGCGACGGGCAGGTTCGTCTCCACCTCGGCCACGAACTCGAGTCCGCGATCGGCGGCGAGCGAGCGCAGGGACGCGCGCACGGTGCCGACCACGTCCTCGACGGCGTAGTCGCCGAGGCTCAGCTCCATGCGCCCGGCCTCGATCTTCGAGAGATCGAGCACGTCGTTGATCAGCCGCAGGAGGTGGCGGCCGTTCGTCTGGATGTCGGTGAGCGGCTCTTTGAGGTCACCGGGCACCTCGCCGTAGAGGTCGTCCAGGATCATCTCGTTGAAGCCGAGGATCGCATTCAGGGGCGTGCGGAGCTCGTGGCTCATGTTGGCGAGGAACTCCGACTTCGCCCGGCTGGCCTGCTCCAGCTTCGCGTTCAGGGTGCGCAGGGCGTCGGCCGCCTGCCGCTGCTCGGCGTCCAGGCGCGCCAGCTCGCGCGTCGTCGCGTTCAGACGCGCGGCGAGGTCGCCGAACTCGTCGCGGTTCGGCACGCTGACGGTGCCCGCGAAGTTGCCCTCGGCGACGTCGCTCAGGAAGGCGTGGGCGGCGCGCACCGGCAGGATGAAGGCCCACGAGATCACGAAGCCGCCGATGAGGGCGATCAGGACGGAGACCACCGCGAACGCCCCCATGACGATGAGGGAGCGACGGTTGTCGGCGTCGATGCTGGCGCGGAGCGCGGCCATCCGCTCGTGTTCGTCCTGGACGATGAGTCCCACCAGGGCGTCGATGGACCGGTAGAGCGGGTCTTCGCGGGTGATCTGGACCGTGGTGGCGGCGTCGATCTTGGCGTCGCGCACCAGATTGGCGATGTCCGCGACGATGGTCATCGCCTCTTCTTGCCCGGCGCGGATCTTCTGGATGATCTGACGCTCGGCGTCGGGAGCGGCTTGCTCGATGCGGGCGAGGGTGTCGTTGAAGCGGTTGTTCTCGCGCAGGATGTCGGCGACCGCCGCCTCCTCGCGCACGAGGAGCGCCATGCCGGTGAGGTGCATCTGCATGGCGAGCGAGCGCTGCAGCTGATGGGACCAATCGACGCGCTGGTGGGCTTCGTCGAGCCAGTCGGTGCGCTGCCACATCCGGCGGATCGTCTGGACGCTGAACGCGCCCATGAGCAGGAACAGCATGGTGACGAGCAGGAACGCCGCGAGAAGCTTGTGCTGTACCGACGTCCGTATGCGCGCCACGCCGCGCACGAGGCTCCCCAGAGGCGAGCGGAGCAAGAATGCCGCGAGAGGGTCGGCCTGTTGCGAGCGCATTTTGCTTGCGCGAGTATACTCCCACCGTCGTGAGAACCCCGGCCCGCATCCTCGTCGCCGACGACACGCCTGCGAACGTGCGAATGCTGGAGAAGCGGCTCCAGCACAACGGCTACGACGTCGTGGTCGCCCGCGATGGCGAGGAAGCGCTGGCGGTGGCCCACGCCACGCATCCCGATCTCATCCTCCTCGACATCATGATGCCGAAGGTCGACGGCATCGCGGTGTGCCGCCGTCTCAAGGGCGACCCGGCGTTCCCGTTCACGCCGATCATCATGGTGACGGCGATGGCCGACAGCAAGGACGTCGTGGCCGGGTTGGAGGCGGGCGGCGACGACTACCTCACCAAGCCCGTCGACCAGCAGGCGCTCGTCGCCCGCGTCCGCTCGATGCTCCGGATCAAGGCGCTTCACGACACCGTCCAGGCCCAGACCGCCGAGCTCGCGCGGTGGAACGCCACCCTCGAGGAGCGGGTCGCGCGCCAGGTGGCCGAGCTCGAGCGCGTCGGCCGGCTCAAGCGCTTCTTCTCGCCCCAGCTCGCCGACCTCATCGTCCGCGGCGGCGCCGACGATCCCCTCGTGTCACACCGCCGGGAGGTGACCGTCGTCTTCATCGACCTGCGCGGCTTCACCGCGTTCGCCGAGAGGGCCGAGCCCGAGGAGGTGATGGGCGTGCTGCGCGAGTATCACGCCCGGATGGGCGCGCTGGTGCTCGCCAGCGAGGGCACCCTCGAGCGCTTCACGGGCGACGGGATGATGATCTTCTTCAACGATCCGGTCATCGTGCCCGACGCGGTGGAGCGTGCGGTGCGCATGACGGTGGCCATGCGCGACGGCGTCGACGAGCTCGCCGCGCGGTGGCGCAAGCGCGGCCACGAGCTGCATGCCGGCCTCGGCATCGCCCAGGGCTACGCGACCATCGGCGCCATCGGCTTCGAGGGCCGCCTGGACTACGGCGCCATCGGGACCGTCACCAATCTCGCCTTCCGCCTCTGCGCGGAGGCGGCCACCGGGCAGATTCTCATCAGTCAGAGCGTCTACGCCGCCGCCGGCGACCTGATCGACGCCGAGTCGATCGGCGAGTTGACGCTCAAGGGATTCCAGCGCCCGGTCGCGGCCTACAACGTGCGTGCGTTGAAAGGCTGACGCCTGGCTCAGAGCTTCGGGATGCGCAGCGTCTTGCTGATCATGAGCGAGCCGGACAGCGCCCAGAGAAGCGACAGGGGATGCAGCCGCCAGGGTCCCACGTGGACGACACCGAGCGGCAGCGCGTCGCCGACGCGACCGAGCCACGCGGCCGCCGCCACGATCGCGACCAGCACGAGGCTGGTGGGGATCGGGGTGCCCTCGAAGTACTCGACCTTCTCGCCGCCGCCGGACAGCTCCTCGGCCGTGACGTTGTAGCGCGCGAGACGGCTGACCCCGCACGCGGTGAAGTAGATGAGGATCACGATGTCCCAGACGCCGGTCATGCCGGCGCCGTACGCGATGGCGGCCGGGGCCACGCCGAACGAGATGACGTCGGCCAGCGAGTCGAGCTCGCGTCCCAGGGCCGAGTGCATGTGCCGCGAGCGCGCCACCCGGCCGTCGAGCACGTCGAGCGCCAGCGCCACCGGAATGAGCGCGGTCGCCGCCAGCAGGCGGCGGACGTCGCGCAGCTCGAGGTACGCCATGACGGCGAAGATCGCGAGCACGCCGCACGCGGCGTTGCCCAGGGTCAGGAAATCCGCGAGGTGAAAGCCGCGGATCATCGACAGATGACGCCGGGACGCCGGCCGGCTCACGCGATCTGCACTCTCCGCATCAGCCGCCGGTAGGGCCCGGCGTCGTTGATCGCCAGATGCTTGACGCAGCGGTTGTCCCAGAAGGCGACCGCGCCCTGGGTCCAGCGGAACCGGCAGGTGAACTCGGGGCGGTGGCCGTGCTCCATCAGGAACTCCAGCAGCGGCCGGCTCTCCGCGTCGGTGAGGCCCTCGATGCCCACGGTGTAGGAATAGTTGACGAAGAGCACCGGGCGGCCCGTTTCCGGGTGGGTGGCGACGATCGGGTGCGTGTTGACCGTCTCGCGCCAGGCGGCGTCGTCGCGCGCCTTCGTCGTCCGCCCGGCGTTGGCGTTGGCGTTCGGCCCCGCGACGAGGCGGTCGCTGTGAATCGCGCGGAGGCCGGTGAGCAGGCGCTTCATCCCGTCCGACAGCGCGTCGTAGGCGCGGTACTGGTTGGCGAACAGCGTGTCGCCGCCGTAGGGCGGCGCCTCGATCGCGTAGAGGATCGCGCCCATCGGCGGCTTCGCCATCATCGTGGTGTCGGTGTGCCAGTCCTCACCGACCACGCGCGTGTCGCCCGGCTCGCGTCGGATCATGACGATCTCCGGGTCGGCCTGAATGCCCGCGTAGTTCGGGTGCACGAAGATCTCGCCGAAGCGCCGGGCCAGCCGCTTGTGCTGCTCGGCGTCGAAGGCCTGGTCGCGGAAGAAGATCACGCAGTGATCGAGCAGGGCCTGGCGGATCTCCTTGATCGTCGCGTCGTCGAGGTCGGCGCCGAGGTCGACGCCGGAGAGCTCGGCGCCGAGGGCGCCGGCGATGGGGTGCACCTCCAGCCGGGTCGTCGTCTGCATGAGCGGCCTCCTCGTGGCCGAGTATAGCGACGCGCCGTGATTTGACGGACCGTCCGCTGCTGATGTAGGGTCCTACACATGCACAGGACTCAGCTTCTGTTGCCTCGGGAGCTTCACCGTCAGGCCGCCGAGGCCGCCCGCGCGCGGCGCATGTCGCTCGGCAACCTCGTCCGCGAGGCCCTCAAGGAATACCTCGCCCGCACCGGTGGCGTCGAGCCGTCTGCCGAGGCGGTGGACGAAATCCTCCTGGGCGAGCCTTTCGACGATCCCGAACCGGATCCTCGGCTGTCCACTGATGTCGATCATTATCTCTACGGAGCGCCCCGGCGGTCTCGCCGGCGGCGATGAGCGCCCTTCGGGCCATCTTCGTCGACACCGGCGCCTGGGTCGCGCTGCGCTACGGGCGGGACCAGCACCACGCGCGGGCGCGCGCTCTGATGAGGCGACTGCGGACTGATGGCTTGGGGCTCGTGACGACCGAGTGGGTCATGGCGGAATCCGTAACACTCCTCAAGGCGCGCGGCGCAGTCGACTATGCCCTCGCGCTGGGTGAGGCGATTCAGGGCGGACGACTCGGCTACGTGGTCGAATCCACGGCGGAGCGTCGCCGCCACGCGTGGGACCTCTTTGTCCGCTATCGTGAACGTCGGGTCGGATGGGTCGACTGTGCCAGTTTCGCCGTCATGGAGGAACTCGGCCTCGACCGCTTCCTCGGATTCGACGAAGACTTCGTCCGCGCTGGATTCATCGCCTACCGCTGACCGGGCTGCCTACGGCGGCGCTTGACGCGCTGCCCGCGCCGCGCGACCATCGGCACCAGAAGGCCAGCCAAGGAGACAACCGATGAGCGACCGCGCCATCACGCCCCGCGGCATCAACCACCTCGTCCTCAACGTGCGCGACCTCGAGGTCTCGCACAAGTTCTGGACCGAGATCATCGGCTTCCGCCACGTGGCCGAGCTGAAGGATCGGCCCTTCAAGATGCGCTTCTACAGCGGCGTGGACGCGGACGGCGGGGTCACGCACCACGACCTGGCGCTGGCCCAGGCGCCGCCGCAGAACGGCGCTCCCGACTCGTGGAGCATGCAGCCCCGGCGCGTGGGCCTCAACCACGTGGCCATCGCCTGGCCCGACCGCGAGTCGTGGCTCGCGCAGGTCGAGTTCCTCCAGAAGAAGGGCGTGAAGTTCCTGCGCCGCGTGAACCACGGCATGACCCACAGCGTCTACATCGAGGACCCCGACGGTCACGGCATCGAGGTGCTCTACGAGCTGCCGCGCGAGGTGTGGGAGAAGGACATCGACGCGGCGCAGAACTTCTCGGAGCGACTGCCGACCGAAGGGCCGGAGGCGCTCGTGGACCGGACCGACAATCCCGTGTTCGGGGGTGCGAAGGTCTCGGCGTGAGCCGCCTCGCCGCGGACTTCGAGGCGTACGACGGCCTCGGCCTGGCCGAGCTGATCAGAAAGAAAGAAGTCACGCCGGACGAAGTCCTCGCGGCGACGCTCGAGCGTATCGACGCGCGCAACCCCGCCGTGAACGCCGTGGTGACGCGCATGGACGACCATGCGCGCGCGGCGATTCGCGCGGGGCTGCCGGACGGCCCCTTCAGGGGCGTGCCGTACCTCCTGAAGGATCTCGGCGTCCTCTACACGGGCACCATCACCTCGTTCGGCAGCCGGCTCTACGCCGGCTACACCGCCGATCACGACAGCGAGATCGTCGCGCGGATGAAGCGCGCGGGGCTCGTGATCGTCGGCAAGTCGAACACTCCGGAGATGGGCATCGCGCCGTCGACGGAGCCGCGGCTCTTCGGCCCCACGCGCAACCCGTGGAAGCTCAGCCACAGCGCCGGCGGCTCCAGCGGCGGCGCCGCCGCGGCCGTCGCGGCCGGCATCCTGCCGATGGCGCACGCCACCGACGGCGGCGGCTCGATCCGCATTCCGGCCTCCGCGTGCGGGCTCTTCGGCCTCAA
>Ga0137403_10004655_pt1 | contig 16107 bp, 14 predicted proteins | sample CZOMad2_1_16fung_FD_122057 | JGI IMG/M metagenome (GOLD analysis project Ga0137403, IMG submission 122057) | Vadose zone soil fungal communities from Angelo Coast Range Reserve, California, USA - CZOMad2_1_16fungal (Hybrid Assembly) | ecosystem: Environmental > Terrestrial > Soil > Vadose zone... | reverse complement strand
CGGCTGGGATTCGAAACCGAAACATTAGTACCTGTCTCGCCTGAGACCGCATTAAGCTCACGACGTTTCTGAAAAAGAGTGTTCAGATACTGCTGGTCGCTGGCCAAATCCGCCCGCATGGAAGCCAGTTCGATTATGTTCTTGGTCTGTTGCGCGGTGAGGCCGCTCTCTCTCGTATATGCAGCTTGCAAACCAGAGAGCTGACTTGCCGCGGCGTCCGCCTTCGCTTTCATTGACGCCATCACTTCCGCCGGCGCCTTTTTCAATTCAACTTCAAGCTGGGCGATCTGCGCGTCAACCTGCTGCACCTCGGGCCATTCCTTGGTGTACTTCTGAAGTAAGCCGGTTTCCTTGTCCTTCAGTTCAGCGATCTTCTTGCGCATTTCCAGGATCCGTTCATCTTTTTGCACTTCGGGATTAGCGAACGGATCTGCTGAATTCTTAGCGGCTTCGTAGGCGGATTGCAGATTGCGCTTCTGATTCTCAGCCTCGAGTAATTGCGAACTATAAGTCGAGACGCGTTGTTGACGCAGGTTGCTCGCCGGCGCATCGGTCAACGGCAGTTCGTATTGTTTCGCATAATTGAAAACGTCTGCCTGTTTCTGTTTGACTTGCCCCTGGTACTTCGCGATCTCTTCGGCCAGTTCCGTTGACTGCTTGCTGGTCCCGCTTTCCAACAGGTTCAAGTTGTTCGCGACGAACACCTCGGCCAAAGTGTCGGCGATTTTCTGCGCCAAAACGGGATCGGTATGATGATAGCGAATGATTACCAGGTTGGTTTGCGACTGAGGCTCAACAGTTTCATTTGCCGTAATCGTGTCTTCATAGGGCTCAAGCGCAGCCAACTGCTCAGGAGTAAATTCCTGGTTATTGAGCGCTTCTTCATTAAGGGGCACGGAGCTCGCTGCCGGCGTCGGCGAAGTCTGGGGAACCGCGTCACGCGAGAAGATTCGCTTCAATGAAGCGAAAACCGTGCTTTGTCCCTGCGGCCCAAAGAACGTCGGATTATGTGGCAGGTCGAGCCTGACGACCACCTGACGCGCGAGTGCCTCATTCTGCAAGAGCTTGAGTTGCGTCCCCCAAAAATTCGGATCGCTTTGGCCGATCACTATCCCTCCACCGTTACCTGACTGGAGGATACTCGGCGTCTTCTGCTCGATTTTGATGGTGGTTGCGCCTTCATAGATCGAAGGCTCGCGATAAGCCTGTATGGTAGCGAGTGAAGTAATGATCAGCACCAGGCTCATGATGAGCCACTTGCGCTTCAAAACGACAAACAGATATTCCTTCAGGTTGACTTCGGCACCCGACCCACCATATCGACCACCGTAACCCTTGCTTTGTGTCAGGTCGGCGAGCGTTCGATCTAAATCGCGGGCCGGCCGTGCCGGAACCAAACGTTCATCTTGAGTCATAATTCAAAACCCTGTTTCGCTAAGGTCAACGTCACCAGACGTGTATGAATTTCACATGATAGCAGAGACGAGCCTGCTGGCAAATCAAGTGGCTCCCGAAGGCGATGCCGCGGCCGTTTCCTCTGCGAACTCGTAAATTGCGTCACGCCAGTACGGCATGGGCTCCATGCCAATGGCTTCAGACAACAAGCAGCGCAGGCGAGAGTTTCTGGGCCGAGGGGCCGGGCGCGACAGCGAGTCGAGGGATACGTTTTCGAGGAGTTTCCGGTCTAATCCTGCTTCCTCGAAAGCGGCTTCCGCCACCTGAGCAAAGCTCGCGCCTTCACCCGCGTTGACAATGTGGTAAATACCGGGGAGATCGAGTTCCGCTAACCGATGAAAGCGGGCGGCGAGGTGGGGAGCATAAGTCGGGGTTCCGAAGGAGTCATTTATCACTTTCAAGTGTTGGCCCTGGCGCCCACGATCCAGAAACGTGCTCAGAAAATTTGCGCCGCCGGCGCCAAAGATATAGCCACTGCGAACCACGATCGTTCCCGCCCAGCTTATTTGTGCGCGACGCTCACCGTCCAATTTCGACGCGGCGTACACGCCGAGGGGATTCGGTTGATCGCGTTGCGTATAGAAGCCCTCTTTCTCGCCGTCAAAGACATAGTCAGTTGAGATCGTGATGAACAGGGCCCCAACTTTTCTGCAGGCCAGCGCCAGAAGTTCAGGGCCAAATGCATTCGTACGCATCGCGCGCTGTTGGTCAAACTCGCAGCCGTCCACGTCGGTCCAGGCAGCACAATTGATCACGACGTCAGGCGATTGTGATTCAATCGTTGCGCGCACGGCAGATTCATCGCTGATGTCGAGAGCATTGCGATCGAGCCCCGTGACATCCTCACCTGCTGTCGTGAACGACGACACGGCCGCACGTCCGACCAAGCCACCGGCACCCGTGACGATTACTTTCAAGGCGCTGCAACCTCGCTTCCGTACTGCTGCGCGTAGAATTCACGATAAGCGCCGCTGCGGGCCCGCTCGACCCAATCGGGATTCGTTTGATACCACTCGATCGTTTTCCCAAGTCCGCTTTCCCACGTCTCCTGTGGCTTCCACCCTAACTCGGATTCGATCAGTGACGAATCAATCGCGTAACGACGATCGTGACCGGGACGATCTTTAACGAACGTTAATAATGAATGGGGCTTGCCCAATTGATCCAAAACTGATTTGGCTACGTCGATATTGCGCCGCTCGTTTCGCGCACCAATGTTATATGTTGCTCCCGCACGAGCCTTCCGCAGAGCAAGCAGAATCGCGCGACAGTGATCCTCAACATGAATCCAATCCCGCACATTGCGGCCGTCGCCATAGACCGGAATCGGTTGATCGTTCATTGCGTTCGCGATCATCAGCGGCAAAAATTTTTCGGGGAACTGACGCGGTCCATAGTTATTTCCGCAGCGCGTGATGACGGTGTCGAGGCCAAACGTATGACGCGCAGCGCGCACCAGATGTTCGGCTCCGGCTTTCGATGCTGCATAAGGACTATTGGGGCTAAAGCCTGATTCTTCGGTAAAGAACGCCTGCTCATCTTCCGCCAGACTTCCCATTACTTCGTCGGTGGAAATCTGAACAAAACGGCTTACCTTACGTGCGCGTGCGCAGTCCAGGAGCACCTGGGTTCCGAGCACGTTCGTGCGAACGAATTCATCCGCCGAAGCAATGCTGCGATCGACGTGTGACTCAGCCGCGAAGTTCACGATGGCGTCTGTTCCCTGGCCCAGCGCCTCCATCACTGCGTCACGATCCGTGATGTCGCCGTGAACGAATCGATAATCTTCCGCCTCGATTCCTTCAAGGTTATCGGTATTGCCTGCGTAAGTTAGCGCGTCAAAGTTCGTGACTTCGGACTGCGGCAACTCAGCCAGAGCTAATCTGACAAACGCCGAGCCGATGAAGCCGGCGCCGCCGGTTATGAATATTTGATTCACTATCTAGACCTTTATGATCGCTTAAGACCTGTTTCCCCAACCGGAAGTGATAACATTAATGACCGCGTAAGAATACTGTCAACTATACTTTCGACGGCTGCTCAACACGCAGCTCTCAAGGTTGAAATCCCAAAGAGTGGACTGTTAGACTGCCTCGGCCCAATGCAAAAGCGAAAAGCTCTAATCACGGGTATCACGGGACAGGATGGATCCTTCCTGGCCGAGTTGTTACTGGCGAAGGATTATGAAGTCTATGGAATAGTGCGCCGCTCCAGTAGCTTCAACCGCGGGCGCATAGATCATCTGCATCAGACGTCCGAGATTTCCGGACTGCGCTTGATCTATGGCGACATGAATGACAGCAGCTCTCTGAATAAGGCTTTGCGAACCGTAAAGCCGGATGAAATATACAATCTTGCCGCTCAGTCTCACGTTCAGATCAGTTTTGACATTCCCGAATATACGGGAGAAGTGACGGCCCTCGGCACCTTGCGGATGTTGGAAGCGATTAGGGAATCAGGAATAAGCCCGCGCTTTTATCAAGCTTCGAGTTCTGAGTTATTCGGTAATACTCCGGAAATCCCTCAACGCGAGACGACGCCTTTCCTTCCCCGCAGTCCGTATGCGATATCCAAGTTGTTTGCTTATTGGACGACGGTTAATTATCGCGAGAGCTACAATATGTTCGCGGTAAACGGAATTCTTTTTAATCATGAATCGGAACGACGCGGCGAAAATTTTGTTTCACGTAAGATCACGCGATCTGCCGCTCGAATTAAGCTGGGCCTGCAGGACAAATTGGTGCTCGGGAATTTAGATGCGCGCCGGGATTGGGGTTATGCCAAAGACTATGTTGAAGCGATGTGGTTAATGCTCCAGCAGGACAAACCGGATGATTATGTAATCGCCACCGGTGAGTCTCACTCGGTCCGTGATCTGCTCGACGTTTGCTTTTCTCATATCGATTTGGACTGGCACGACTATGTCGAGGTTTCCCCCCACTATTTCCGGCCATCTGAGGTTAATCACTTAATGGGAGATGCTTCCAAGGCGCTCAGAGAACTTGGCTGGCGTCCCACCATCAATTTTGAAGGGTTGATTCACATAATGCTCGACGCCGATTTGGCCGACCTGCAGGCTAACAATAAATTTCAAGACCCAAGCGCCGAACTAGAGTATCAACGAGCTGCACGCTGAGAAGCCGCACTGATAAAGGCAACTCCCAAAGATCGGCTCGGCGTTTACGCAGCAATCAATCTTTGTTTATCAGATCAGAAGGAATGATGCCGAAGGATATCTGCAAGCCGGTTGAGAATTGCCGCATCTGCAACTCTCCCGAACTAGTTCCGGTCATCAATCTGGGTGAGCAGTACATTGCCACCCACTTTGTAACCGACGATGCACCTGCGTTTCTGCAAACCCGCCTCCCGCTCGAACTCGTTCGTTGTGCAGGTCAGGGCGGGTGTGGTTTGGTCCAACTAAAGCACAGTGTCGATCCCTCGGTGCTTTATTTTGACTATGGCTATCGTTCCGGAATCAATCAAAGCATGCGGGATAACCTGGCTGATATCACTTCAAAGATTGAACGCCTCGTCCCCCTGAAGCAGGGCGACACGGTACTCGACATTGGCTGTAACGACGGCACGCTCCTCTGTTCCTACCAGACGACCGGGATCAATAGAATCGGGATTGATCCATCCAGCAATGTTCTGGCGCATGCTCGTGAGAAAGGTCTGGACGTCGTCAACGATTATTTCTCAGCGGCAACTTACAATCAGGCTCGACCCGGCACGAAAGTGCGAGCGATCACCAGCATTGCCATGTTCTATGATTTGGAGCATCCGGGAGATTTTGTCCGGGACATATCTTCGATCATGTCAGACGATGGTGTCTGGGTGCTTGAACTGTCTTACCTGCCGTTCATGTTGCAGAAGAATTCGTTTGACACCATCTGCCACGAACATCTCGAGTACTATTCACTGGCCACGCTCGAATGGCTGCTGCACAAAGAAGAACTCGCCGTGCAGACGGTTGAATTCAATGAAATAAACGGGGGCAGCATCCGCTTATTTATTCGTCGCCGATCGGCGATCGAAACCGCCAGCGATTCAGTCGAGGCGGCGCGAAAGTCTGAACAGGAACTTGGGCTTAGGGACGAAGAGACTTTCAAATCGTTTCGCGAGCAGGTTGACGGAATCCGGACAGAGTTGGTTCGGGTTTTAGAGAAGATCAAAAAACGCGGCGAATCCGTTTATCTTTACGGCGCCTCAACCAAGGGCAATACAATTTTGCAGTTTTGCGGGATCAATAACGACATGGTTCCGAAAGCAGCCGATCGGAATCCTGACAAGTGGGGCCGGCATACGCTTGGAACCAATGTCGAAATCATTTCTGAGGCTCAGGCGCGCGCGGAACGGCCGGATTATTTTCTGGTTATGCCGTGGCATTTTTTCGGCGAGTTCAAAGAGCGCGAAAAAGATTTTCTCGAAAGCGGAGGCAAATTCATTTTGCCATTGCCCGAAGTCCGCATAGTTGGCAAGGAAGACTCGTGAGATTCAGTAATCACTTTCGCAGTCTCCTCTAAGAAACAAACATCAGGTTGTTCAACCAGATCGACGCGGTGTTTTGTCTGAGCGTTCTCTCAACAATATGAAGCGGGCCTTAGTAACCGGAATATTCGGGCAGGATGGTAGTTATCTGGCGGAATATCTATCCGGGAAAAAATACGAGGTGCACGGGATTGTTCGCTCAAGTCTCTCGCCACAAAGCTCGAAGCTCAGGATGCATCTGCTTCAGAAGGGCGTGACACCGATCTTACACGAATGCGACTTGAGCAGCTTTGCAAGTGTCAGGGACATAATGAATGCGGTTCAGCCGGATGAATGTTACCACCTGGCCGCTGTCCATTATTCAGCGCAAACTATCTTCACCGAACCAGCTGGAAAAGACCGCTATCTTCTTGAACAAAATATTCTCTCCGTCCTCAATATCCTAAACGCTATTCGGGAAGTGTCGCCCACCACCCGATTCGTTTTAGCCGGTTCCTGCGTCATGTACGAGGATTCTGGAATATCGCCACAATGCGAGTCCACGCCTTTTCGCTCCAATTCTGTTTATGGGACGTCAAAAATAATCGGCCTGCAACTAACTGAACTGTTTCGAAAGCTCTACGATCTGCACACTTCAACGGCGATTTTGTATAACCATGAATCGCCTCGACGAGAGGAACACTTTGTCTCACAAAAAATCGTGAAAGGCTTAATCCGGATTAAGCGAGGCGAAGCCGAGCGGCTCGAATTAGGAAACCTCGACGATGTCAAAGATTGGGGATTTGCAGGGGACTATGCCCATGGTATGTGGTTGATGGGTCAGGCCGATTCACCAGGCGATTATATTCTGGCAACCGGGATGGGCCACTCAGTTGCCGACTTTGTGAACGAGGCGGCGAAGGTACTCGAATTATCGAACTGGCGCGAGGTAGTCACCGTAAAGCCGCGCTTGATACGGCCAGGCACGAAAACTCGATTGGTTGGTAATCCGCATCGCGCCCAGACCGCATTGGGCTGGCGCCATTCGCTGGATTTTCGCGGACTGGTCGAGCGAATGGTGAAACATGCACTCGAAGATACGCTTGATTAGGCGGCTGGATTCTCGCAATGTCCAGATCGTGGCAGGTCTGCACGCCGGCGAGTCGTCGCGTGGCAGTTACACCTGCGAATTTCGGTTCCGCAATCGCAGTTGTGTTTCGTCAGAATGTACTGTTAGACTCGCCGATCATCAAACTCTTTAGAAAGCAATAATTGAACACTATAGACATCTCCGGTCCATTTCAGTTGTAAATTTCGAATCGTGATCTCCACACTTCCTGAGCAGTGACTTCCGAAACATTTTCCACTGAAACACCCAGCGAACCAGCAGCGGGTTCCGGGAATACCCAACCAGGGCTCGATAGCGTGGTTGTCATCGAACCGACTAAAGGATGGGCTCCCCTTAAGCTGCGGGATCTGTGGTCGTATCGCGAGCTTCTTTACTTTCTGGCCTGGCGCGACGTCAAGGTTCGTTACAAACAAACCTTGTTGGGAGCTGCTTGGGCGATTCTTCAACCGCTGCTGACGATGATCGTCTTCACGTTGCTCTTTGGCAGACTGGCCGGTATCAAAACTGACGGTATTCCCTATCCGATCTTCGCGTATGGCGGTTTGTTGATTTGGGCTTTCTTTTCCAACTCAGTAACCAATAGCGGCAACAGTTTAGTAGGCAGCTCAAATCTCATAACGAAGATTTATTTTCCGCGCATGATTATTCCCGCCGCCGCCATCGGCGCAGGTCTCGTCGATTTCTTTCTGGCGTTTCTCATTCAGATTGTTTTGATGATTTATTACGGAGTGAGAGTTACCTGGGCCATTACTATGCTGCCGGTCTTGGTAATTATAGCGACGCTGTTGGCGCTCGGGGTGGGCATGTGGTTGTCGGCCCTGAACGTGAAGTATCGCGACATTCGCTACGCGATTCCTTTCTTAATACAGCTGTGGATGTTTGGTTCGCCGATAATCTATCCGGTGAGCATGTTACCGGCTAAGTGGCAATGGATACTGGCGCTGAATCCGCTTACCGGAATCATTGAGAATACCCGCATAGCACTTTTCGGTAATCAACCTTTTCACTGGAAGTCGCTGGGAATATCTTTCGTGATAACGATCCTGGTACTTCTTTATTCAGCGTTTTCGTTCCGGCGGATGGAGCGGCATTTCGCGGACATAGTCTGAACTCCTGATATGGCGCCCAGCATTACGGTAGACAATCTCGGCAAGGAATACCGCCTCGGTACGCAGGATTCCGCCTACGCCACAATCCGGGAGACTCTGGCCGCCAAGTCGCGCTCGCTTTGGAAGGTGGCGGCCCGCAGCGAAAAGAAAAAGATATGGGCCTTGCGTGGTGTCAGTTTTGAGGTCAATCAGGGCGAAGTGATTGGCATTATCGGTCGTAACGGAGCAGGAAAATCAACCCTCCTAAAGATTCTCTCGAGGATCACCGAACCCACCACCGGCAGAGTCGAATTGCATGGCCGCGTAGGCAGTTTGCTGGAAGTGGGAACGGGCTTTCATCCGGAATTGACGGGCCGCGAGAACATCTATCTTAACGGCTCAATTCTCGGCATGCGGCATTACGAAATCGATCGGCGGTTCGATGAGATTGTGGCGTTTGCTGAGATCGAGAAATTCGTTGACACACCAGTCAAACGCTACAGCAGCGGCATGTATTTAAGGTTGGCCTTTGCGGTGGCTGCACATCTCGAGCCGGAAATTCTGCTGGTTGACGAGGTGCTGGCAGTTGGCGATGTTCAGTTTCAAAAAAGGTGCCTCGGCAAGATAGAACAAGTTGCCGGCGAGGGACGAACAGTACTCTTTGTCTCTCATAACATGCCCGCCGTGCAACGTCTGTGTAATCGCGGAATTCTTTTGAGCGAAGGAAAAGTAGCTCGGGATGGCGATGTTCGGTTAGCCGTTCAGGAGTACTTGACGCTGGATCTGGGACAAGCCGGCGAGCGCACTTGGCAAAATCAGGAGACAGCTCCCGGGGACGATGTCGCCCGCCTTAAAGCTATTCGCGCGCTGAACCAAAAAGAAGAGGTAGCCTCTGAGTTCAGTGTGCGGGATGACTGGTATCTCGAAGTTGAATTCTGGGTGCTGGTCCCGGGCTTCAACATAAACGTGAATGTCTTTCTTTATAATGAATCGGGGAATCTCCTGTTCGTCGCTGGAGACTTCCAGGATGCAGAGTGGCAGCATAAGCCCCGCCAGGTAGGTGTGCACCGTTCTCGCTGTAAGATACCCGGCGACCTGCTTAATGACTGCACCATCCGAGTGCTGGCCGGTATCTATTCGCCGCCGAGCACTTTACGCGGAATAGAGAGAGACGCTATCTCTGTTAGAATTAATGAGGATTTATCGACCAGCGGCGCGCGAGGTTTTTATCCAGGTCCGTGGCCCGGAGGAGCGGTGAGGCCGAGCTTGGAGTGGGAGTTCGGATATACGTCAGATCAAGCTACGGGAAGAAATCAATCTGATTAGTCGCGCGCGATACTCAAGTCGAAGAAATAATTCGCGGCGCCCGCCACGCGACAAGATCACCGGCTGGACTTCCTCAACTTGATTTCAGTGGACTAGTCGATTCTGGAATGACCGAAGAAATGGCATCCTTTCGTCAAATCATTATTAAAGATGCCTATCGGCCTTTGCGAAACATCGCCACCAGAAGCTTCTGGCGGCACAAATACTGGAACTTTGTGCATTCTCTACAGGAGAGGGACCTGACGGCGGACACCCAACATGGGCGGCTAACTTTCAGTTCGAAAGACAAGTTCATTGGTTGGAGCCTATACACCGCGGGACACTATGGGTACGAAGATCTTTCAGTGGCCATCGATATTCTGAAGTCGCAGGGAAAATTGGCCGACCACAATCCGGGTTATTTGATCGACATCGGGGCGAATATTGGAACCGTTTGCATTCCGTTGGTGCGTGACTCTGTTTTCAAACGCGCGTTGGCCTTTGAACCTGAGCCGCGCAACTTTGGTTATCTCACTCGTAATATCGAGCAAAACGATCTGTCGGACAGGGTCATGCCATTTCAAATAGCGCTGTCCGCGACGAATGGCGAAGTTGAATTCGAGTTATGCCCCGAGAATCGTGGCGACCATAGAGTTCGCCTTTCCGCGCCCTTAACTGACTACAACTATTTTGATGAAAAAGGGCGCAGCGTCATAAAAGTGCCGGCCCGGACGCTGGATGAAATGATCGGGTCGCTGGAAATTGGCACAGAAGAAATCAATCTGCTTTGGATGGATGTGCAGGGGCACGAAGGACATGTTCTTAAGGGTGCGCAATCGTTGCTCGCGAGTGGCGTACCTGTCGTTTTTGAGTTCTGGCCTTACGGTCTGCAAAGCGCCGGGCTCGACCTTGAATGGTTCGTTGATTTTGTCAGCAGCCAGTTTACGCAAGTTTGGGATCTGGGAGCAGACAAGCCCGAAGCAAAACCTGCCTCTTACATTCGCGAGCTGTGTAAAATTCTTCAGAACGGCAATGCTGTATCTCAAACTGATTTGTTGGTCTTTTGAAGCGCCACCAGATTTATTTTGATAAGCAAGTTATCAAGTCTCAAACAACGGGTTGTCGATCGAATTGTTCGCGATCTGGTCACCCATCTGCGACCGCATTGGGAATTTTCGATGTTACGACAGCACCACGTGTACGGTGACGCGGCGCTCGTGGAGATCGCCGAAACCGCCAATGTCAACAACGGCTTATTCAATGTGGCGTCCGGCACAATCAAAGTTGAGGATTATGTTTTCTTCGGCCATAACGTTTGCGTTCTGACGGGGACTCACGATTACACCAAGTTCGATCTTGAACGGCAAACTACGATTCCAAAATCCGGCCGCGATGTGATCATCAAGCGCGGCGCATGGATCGCCAGCAACGTCACGATTCTCGGACCCTGTTTGATCGGCGAGCACGCAGTGGTCGCCGCCGGGTCGGTCGTCAGCTCTGATGTTGCGCCCCATTCGATTGTGGGTGGAATTCCGGCGCGCAAGATAGGCGAAATCAATCAAAATCCAAGCCCAGCCGATCCGACCCAAACGGAAGAGCAGGTCAAGACAAGAGCGGAGAAATAATCAGGCGTGCAGCGAACCAGCACCGAAGTATCGAGCGTAACTCAAGGGCATGCAGGGGCCGATTCCATCTTTGCTACCTACTATGCCGACGTTCCTTTTGTCGATCGCTTTGAAACGCAGCCCGATCGGTCGGTTGACGTTATCATCCCGATCATCCACACCAACGAACTGTGGAAAACCAATTTGTTTTCGCTCTACCGCGAAATTCCTATTCACAAACTGCTGATCGGTGACGGTGGCTGCATTGATAACTCGATCGAAGTTGTCAAAGAGTTTCCGCGAGTCGAGGTGTTCGACCACCGTAGCTATAAGACGCTCGGTTTCAGTATTCGCAAGTTAATCGAATCGGTCGAAACTGATTGGTTCATCTACGTTCATTCCGATGTGTATCTTCCGCCAGGCTGGTTTGATGTGATGCAGCGGCATCAGGCGGACTATGATTGGTTTGGCTGTCCGATGAAACACACAGTCATGGTTCAATATGAGATTTCCGAGGAAGTGAGGCCGTACGCCGGTAGTCAAATGGGTCTCAAGTCGGCCTTTGAAGCGGGCCTGGGATCAATCGACGATGACTACGTCTATCGTCAGGAGGATTTCGTACTAGCTGACCTGGTCGAAAGGGCCGGCTTCAGGCACGGCAAGATCGAAGACACTTTCCACTACCATCAGACGATGTATAAACCGACGCCATGGGTGCGAAAAGTTAGGTCGGTGAATTTAGACCTTTACATAAGTCCCGAAGAGGAAGTGCGCAACCGCATAATGCAAGCCAGAGGAATCATCAAGTACCTGGAGCCGACGAATCCAGCACTGGCTGCTGAGGCTTCGATGAGCATCGAAAGATTATTCGAATTAGGTGAATTGACGCCGGCAAACTGGCCGGACTTCAAACAATGGGTCTCTGAGACAAACCCAAGGTGGCTGCCTTACCTTCCGCAACAGCGGCCGTGGAAGCAACGACTGCGCGGGATGGCCAGGAACCTGTTTGATCTTTTTTTTGGTTAGGCTTTGAGTCTATTACAAAATTCGCAGGTTTTAGTTGACCCAACACGATGAGGTTTACGAAGAGTAAAGTCGACGGCGCGTTTATCATAGAGCTGGAGAAATTTGAAGACGAACGTGGATTCGTGGCGTATGCGTGGTCTGAAAAGGAATTCCTTGAACAAGGAATTAGTACGAAGTTCCTGGAAATGATCATGTCTTACAACATCCGGAAAGGCACCCTGCGCGGGATGCACTTTCAAAATAAACCGTTCGCCCAGGCTAAACTGGTCCGGTGCACCAACGGCGCAATTTATGATGTGGCGATCGATCTGCGACCGGACTCACGCACTTATAAAAAATGGGACGCAGTTGAATTGACCGCCCGGAATCGACGCATGTTCTATATCCCAGAGGGGTGCGCTCACGGGTTTCAAACGTTGGCAGACGAAACAGAAGTCTTATACCAAATCTCGACTGTATACTCTCCGGATAATGCCAGCGGAGTGAGATGGAATGATCCGGCATTTGGCATTGAGTGGCCACCGGACGAACGCATCATTATTAGCAGAGACCGGGACTACCCCGATTTTCGAGAATAAAGTAAAGCCGTATTACCCAAGTGTCAGGAAACCGAAACCCAATCTATTTGATCGCAGAGATGGCCTGCTCGCATGAAGGCGATCCCGGCCTGGGCCGGAAGATTATTGAGGCAGCGGCGGACGCCCAGGCTGACGCCGTTCAATTTCAGATCTGGCTGGCTAAAGACGTGATGGTTCCGCATCATCCGGACTATGACAAACTAAAGTGCATTGAGCTGTCACGCGAAGCGTGGACTGAGCTGGCGCAGCACGCGCGCGCCCGCAGGCCGCGGATGGAGATCATCGCCTGCGTTTACGAGCGCGGCAGTGTCGATTTCGCTGAAGACTTGAAAGTCGATGCCTACAAACTGCATACGGCGGATCTTTCGAACCCTTCGCTGGTGAAATATGTAGCGCAAACCGGTAAGCGAATAGATCTGAGTGTCGGCGCTTCGACCCTCACCGAAATTCAAACCGCTATCGATTGGATTCGCGGAGCTTCAAACTCGAATATCTGGCTCATGTACGGTTATCAGAATTTTCCCACGCGAACCGACGACGTTCACCTTGATTACATGATGAAGCTGCGCAATGTTTTCGAATTACCGATCGGATATCAGGATCACAGCGACGCCGAAACCGGAGCGGCATTTTGGTTACCGGCCGCCGCCGCGGGAATGGGCGTAGACATTCTGGAAAAACACATCACCCATGACCGCGCTTTCAAAGGCATCGATCACGAGGCCGCGCTGAATCCAGATGAATTCGCTCGATTCGTCCGGATGGTGCGCGAAATCGAGGCGGCACGCGGTATTGCCGTTCCCAAATCTTTCTCACCTGATGAGCAGAAGTATCGCAATTATTCGAAGAAAAGCATCGTCGCCAGCCGGCCGCTGTCCAAAGGAAGCGTCGTCAAGAAAAGCGACCTGATTTTCATGCGGGCTCCGGAACTGGGCCTTCCTCCCGATCGATCAGACGTGCTGATTGGTCGTTCCACTAAGCGAGACATTTCTGCATACGAGTTAGTTGTAGAGCAAGACTTAACATGAACGCCGCAATTCTAATTACCGCCCGTCTGAAATCGACCCGTCTGCCAAAGAAAGTTATCAGGCCGATCGCCGGCCGGCCGATGATTTGCCACATGATCGATCGGCTGAAGCTGGCGGAGACTCCACGGCAAATAATCCTCTGCACATCTACTCTGCCCGAGGATGACGAGTTGACTCGAATCGCTCACGACGAATCGATTGGCTGCTTTCGTGGAGATCCTGATGACGTGCTCGCGCGTTTGACTGGAGCGGCCCAGCAATTCGACGTCGACACAGTCTTTAGCTGCACGGCCGACAATCCATTTGTTGATTCAATTCATTTGGATAAGCTACTCGAATATCACCTCGCACACGGATATGACTACACGAAAACCGTTGGGTTGCCGCTGGGAACGTTCGGATATGCGCTGTCACGTTCAGCCATGGAACTCGCCTGCCAACTCAAAGTTGAAAAGGACACGGAGATTTGGGGACCTTTGTTTGTCGACAGCGGTAAATTCTCATGCGGAATCATGAAAATCGTTGACCCTGAATTCCACTGGCCCGAATTGAGACTAACAGTCGATATGCCGGAAGACTTTCAACTGGTGACGCGCATTTTTGATGAGCTGTACGAACCGGGTCGCGTGTTCTCTCTGGCCTCGATTCTGGAACTGTGCCGAAACGATCCGTCACTGCCTGCCATCAATGCCGGCATTGAGCAACGTGCAGGGAAGCAATTCACCTTTAGACAAAACCTGGACGAAGCACGTGCCTGAATTTATCGAAATTTCCGGACGCCGGGTAGGCCCCGGTTATCCCGTTTTTGTAATCGCCGAGGCCGGCGTCAACCACAACGGCGATCTCGATCTCGCCCTGAGGCTGGTTGACGCCGCCGTTGCGGCTAAAGCGGACGCCGTAAAGTTTCAAACCTTCGTTGCAGAAAACCTCGTCAGCATTAACGCTCCCAAGGCCGAGTATCAAAAGCAGAACGCCGGCCAGGAAGAATCGCAATTTGAGATGCTCAAACGGCTGGAACTCTCGGTCGAAGAGTTTCGGGGGGTCAAGGCTCACTGCGAAGCAAACAACATCATTTTTATGTCGACGCCCTTTGACACTTCGAGTCTCAACCTTCTTGTTGAGTTGGGTGTCCCGGCGTTCAAGATTTCCTCGGGCGATTTGACCAACCTGCCGTTTCTAGCTGATGTCGGGAAGAAGCAAAAGCCGGTCATACTCTCAACCGGCATGAGTGACATGAGCGAAGTTCGCGAGGCTGTGGGAGCCTTGCGTGGTGCGGGTAACGAGCAAATAGCCCTGCTGCATTGTGTTTCGAATTATCCGGCCGATCCGGCCGAGGCAAACCTGCGCGCGATGGACGCCATGCGTCGAGAATTCGGGCTACCGGTTGGCTATTCAGATCATACGATGGGACTTGAAGTGTCCCTGGCGGCGGTTGCTCTCGGAGCTTGCATCATCGAAAAGCACTTTACCCTTGATCGAACGCTTGAGGGCCCCGACCACCGCGCGTCACTGATGCCGGAAGAGTTGAATGATTTGGTTAAGAGCATCCGTAACATTGAAGTCGCGCTCGGCGATGGAGAAAAAAAACCAGCCCCGAGTGAAAGAGCCATCGCTGAGGTAGCGCGACGAAGCCTGGTCGCCGCAAAAGACATTGCGGCTGGAACAGTTTTGACCCCGGCCATGATTGAGATTAAGCGGCCGGGAACCGGATTGTCTCCGCGGATGCTGCCAAAAATGCTTGGGCATCGAACTCGATTTAATCTTCGGGCCGGCGAGCTTTTGACTCTGGAAACAATCGAAGTTTGAGGTCGCCCGGCAAGCTGGTGAACATGCGAACAATTGGTATCGTTACGGTCAGCCGTTCAGACTTTGGCATCTATACGCCGGTGCTGCGCACAATCCAGACGCGGCCGGATCTGCAGTTGCGGCTTTATGTAGGCGGGGCCCATCTGGAATCTGAATTCGGTCGCACCGTCACGAATATCGAAGCCGAGGGATTTGAAATCCACGAAAGAATCGAGATGCAGCTCTCGGATACGCCCGAAGGCGTTGCCAGGTCGATGGGGTTGGGAACGATAGGTTTCGCTCAGGCGTTCGGGCGCCACCGGCCGGATCTGCTGTTAGCGTTGGGAGATCGTTTCGAGATGCATTCGGCAGTGGTCGCAGCCCTGCCTCTCAGAATTCCCGTGGCGCACATTCACGGCGGCGAGCTCAGTCAGGGGGCCATTGATGATGCGCTCCGTCACTCAATCACCAAATTGAGTCACTTACATTTTGTCTCGACGGCTGACTATGCCCGCCGGGTAATTCAGCTCGGCGAAGAACCGTGGCGGGTGACCGTAAGCGGCGCGCCCTCTTTGGATAACTTGAAGACGCTCGATTTGATGTCCCGGTCCGAGCTGGAAAGACAATTCGATCTCGATCTTT
>Ga0137403_10004654_pt1 | contig 16107 bp, 9 predicted proteins | sample CZOMad2_1_16fung_FD_122057 | JGI IMG/M metagenome (GOLD analysis project Ga0137403, IMG submission 122057) | Vadose zone soil fungal communities from Angelo Coast Range Reserve, California, USA - CZOMad2_1_16fungal (Hybrid Assembly) | ecosystem: Environmental > Terrestrial > Soil > Vadose zone... | reverse complement strand
CATCAAGCAGCTGAAAGCCTTCAAGACTGGAAAGCGAACCAACGATGCCGGCACCATGTCGAGCGTCTCGAAGACGCTGACCGACGAAGACATCGAGAACCTGGCGCACTTCCTCGCCAGTCTCTGACGAGCCGGCCGTCAGCGCGGCGTGCTGGGACTCGTCGTGTTGTCGGGCTGGGTCGACTTGTCGGGCGTGGCGTCGCTGGCCGGTGGCGTGGCATCGCCGCCGGGCGGTGTGGCATCGCTGCTGGGCGGCGTGGCGGCCGGCCGGGAACGATCCATGCCGGAGGGGCTGCGGCCCATCGGGCGTGCCTTGGTGCCCTTGATCATCTTCCCGTCGCAATTGCACATGCACTCGTCCGACATGGCCTGGTCGCGGCTGCGCGCGGCGGCCGGCCTGTCTTTTGCGGCCGGAGCGGCCTGCGCGGAATCGGAGCTCTGAGCGGTGCTCTTGCTGCTCTCGTTCGTGCTGGTTTCCCGGTTCTGCGCGCGAGCCAAGGGAGCGGCGAGCGCCAAGGCAAGGATCGAAAGTGCTGCGAGCTTCATGGAATGCCTCCGTCGAAGGTGTGCGTCCCGCAGGAGACGGTGGCGACGATCCGACGCAGGGACAACGCACGAGCCCTCGCTCGTCCGTAGGGCGACTCGCGCCCATCGATCAGTCCTCGTAGCGCCGCAATGCCGGCACCAGCAGCGCGACCGCCGCGGCGGTGGCCGCGCAGAGCAGGCCTCCCGACCCGACCGCGACGCGGACGCCGAGCAACTTCGCCACCACGCCGGCTTCCACCTCTCCCAGCTGCGGCCCGCCCATGAAGAAGATCATGTTGACCGAGCTCATCCGGCCGCGCAGCTCGTCGGGCGTGAGCGTCTGCCGGATGGTCTGCCGGATCACCATGCTCACTGTGTCCGCCGCGCCAGAGAGGGCGAGCATGAGGAAGCTGAGCCAGAACCAGGGCGAGATTCCGAACACCGCGATTGCGGCGCCGTAGAGGGCCACTGCCCAGAGCATGGCAGCCCCTTGCCGCCGCGGCAGCGGGAACGCCGAGAGCGCCGCGCCCGTGAGCGCCGCGCCGGCCGGCTGGGCGGCGTAGAGGAACCCCAGCCCGCGTGGGCCGACGTGCAGCAGCTGATCGGCGAAGATGGGCAGCAGCAACATCGAACCGGCGAAAAACGTCGCCGCGAAGTCGAGCAGCATGGTGGACCAGATGAGCGGAGTGCGGCGGATGAAGCGCAAGCCGTCCAGCGCGGCCTTCGCGCTGATCTGCGATTTGCCCAGGCCCACGTGGCGGTGCTTCATCGCCAGCAGCGCGGCGATCACCGCTCCAAAAGAAAGCACGTCGAGAAGGTAGATTGCGGTCGGCCCGCTCCAAGCGAGCAGCGCGCCTCCGAGCGCGGGTCCGGCGATGGTGGCCACCTGCCAGACCGTGGCGTAGAGGCTGAGCGCGTTGGGCAACTGCTCGCGGTCGACGAGCCGCGGCACCAGCGCCTGCCGTGCCGGGTTGTCGAAGGCCGTCGCCGCCCCCGCCACGAAGGCGAGCGCGTAGATCGCAGCCGGGGTCGTACGCTGCGCGTGCGCCAGCACCGCCAGCGCGACGGAGACCATCGCCAGGGCCGTCTGGGTGAAGAGCATCAGCCGCCGGCGGTCCAACGCGTCGGCCACGACGCCACCGCCCAGCGCGAAGACGATGATGGGGACGATGCGGAAGAACCCGAGCATGCCCAGCGCAAGCGGCGACCCGCTGAGCAAGTACAGCTGCCATACCACCGCCACCTGCTGCATCTGCGAACCGGTCAGCGAAATGGCCTGGCCGGCCAGGAGCAGGCGGAAGTCTCGCGAGCGCAGCGCGATGAAGCGTGCTGCGGGCGGCTGCGCAGGAGCGGCTGGTTCCGTCATCGATGGAGGATACCGCGGGGCGCACGCAGCGCTGGGGCAGAATCAACAGAGGTCCAGCTCCCAGGTCTCGGAGACCAGGTCGTCGCGGCCCCAGCTCGCGTGGCGCTCGCTGCCCGCGAGCCGGAACCCCGACAGCTGGTACAAGTGCCTCGCCGCTCTCAGCTCGCTCTGCGTCCACAGGACCAGCTTGCGGTACCGGCATTGGCGCGCGAAGCGGACGCACTCCTCGACCAGGCGCTTGCCGATTCCCAGACCGCGCGCGGACGGCTCCACCAGCAGCAGACGCAGCTTGGCCACCTGCTTCGACTTCGCCACCAGGAAGACCGAACCCAGCCGTTCGCCGTCCCTCTCCGCGATCCAGCAGCGCTCGCGGGCGGGATCGAGGTGCTGCACGAACCCGGACACGATCTCGGCCACCAACGCCTCGAACCGCTCGTCGTACCCGTATTCCTCGGAATAGAGGACTCCATGCCGGAAGACGACCCAGCCCATGTCGCCAGGGCGGTGCGAGCGCAACAGGTAAGGACCGCTCGCGGCCGCGGTCGGTTCCAATGCCGCCTCGATCCACCGCATGGCGTCCACCACGCGGGTCTGGAGAACGGGAGAGAGCGGCCTCAAGAGGTGGCGAACCTCCTCATTGGATCGGGCGTTGAGCGGCTCGAATGCGGCGCGTCCCGACCGGGTCAGCGAGAGCAGCTGTCGCCGGGCGTCGTCGCTCGCGGGCGCGCGTCGGATCCACCCCCGCTTCTGGAACCCGCGCAGGATGCGGCTCAGGTACCCCGCGTCGAGGTCCAGCTCGTTCCGGACCTCGGTGGCGGTCGCGTTGTCGCGCCGCGCGAGCTCGTAGAGCACACGGGCTTCGGTCAGCGACAGGGAGCTATCCAGCAGCCCTTCTCGAAGGACTCCGATCCTGCGGGTGTAGAAGCGATTGAAGTGCCGCACGCGCTCGACGCAGGACTCGAGCCGGGCAGCGTTGAGGTTGCGCGCCATGCGGACAAGCCTGCTCGACATTAGTTGACGCTGTCAACTAGCCCCGGCCGCTTGTCTGCTGCGCATTTGACAGGACCCGCGATCTATCCAGATGCTCGCTGCCCGGCGTCACGCATTGGCCGATACGCCGGAAGAGGCCCCTTCTGTACGCTGCCGACAGGAGCGAGAAGACTTCGCTCGTCCTCGAGGACGCCGTGGTCGAGGGCCTCGAGTCCCTGTATGAATGCGGCCTGACGCTCGCAGCATGGCAGCGCGCGACGGCCATGGCCCCGTTCGAAGAATGGCGGGGGACCCGCGCGCGGTGCCTGGCCTGCCGTCTGCTCGAGGCGACCGGCGCTCCCCGGCAGAGCGCGCGCTTCATCATCGAGACCTGGCGGGCGGATCGTAAAGACCCGTCGGCGTGCTTCTATTTCGGGGGGTACCTCCTGAGGAGAAGGGGGCCGCTGCCTGCGCTCGACTTCGTGCGGCGATACGGCGCCGGCATCGATGCCCCGCTCTGGCACGCGCTGGAGTCGTGCGCCCTGACCGCGCTGCGGGATTTCGAGGGCGCCGATCGGGCGCTCCGATGCGCGGAGGCACGAGCACCCAACGATGCGTGGCTACAGGTCTGCCGGGCGACGCTGTTGGTGGGGCAGGACCGGTATCCGGAAGCCCTGGCCGCGGCGCAGGGCGCGCTGGCGTTGGCGCCGGACTATCCGGCGGCGATCCAAGCCACGGCCCAGGCGTTGCTGCTCGTCAGCCGCGATGCGGGCGCGCTGGAGCTGCTCGAGTCCGCCTGCGCGCGACTCCAGAATGGGCCTGTTGCGGCCATGCTCGCGGCCATCGAGAGCGATCTCGATCGGCACGACGAGGCGCGCCGGAGTTGGGAACGGGTCGTGGAGCTCTCGCCGGCGATGGAACCGGGCTTCGCCCGCTGGCTCTGCGCGAAGCGCTCGGACGCGGCGTTCCACTGCGGCGACATCGAAGCCGCCATCGAGCTGGCGCGTGCCTCGCAGATACCGTTTCAGCTCGCGGTGGCTGCAAGGATGGAAAAGACGCGCGGCCGCCGCGTGGCTCTTCCGGCCCGCTTCGTGCGCCAGCATGAGAAGACGTGCGTGCCCGCCACCTTGATCGCGATCAGCGAGTTGTGGCACATGCCGGCCGACCACCTGCAGGTCGCCGGGGAGATCTGCTACGACGGCACTGCCGCGCACAGCGAGCGCAGGTGGGCGGAAGAGAACGGCTGGCGCGTCCGCGAATTCACGGTCACCTGGGACGCGGCGAGGATGCTGCTCGACCGCGGGATCGCTTTCACGTTGACCACCGTCGAGCCGGGCAATGCCCACGAACAGGCGGTGATCGGGTACGACGAGCGGCGAGGGGTGCTTCTTCTGCGCGATCCATTCCTGGCCATGCGCCCGGAGCTGGACGCCGAGGCCGGACTGGCCCACTACGCGCCTACCGGACCGCGGGGCATGGCGATGGTCCCGCTGGAACACGGCGAGCTGCTGGACGGAATCGAGCTGCCGGACAGCGTCGAGCGGGACCTTCTGCACGTCATCGATTGCTCGTTGCACGTGCACGATCGGGAGGGCGCGGACGCGGCGTTGAAGGAACTGGTGGCGCGCAGCCCCGATCACCTTCTCGCGCTGCAGGGACGGCGTGCGCTGGCCGCGTACGATTCGGATCCGCTGGCGATGCTCGAATGCGCTGATGCGCTCTCGAGGCGATTTCCGAACGACGCGAACTACTTGCTTCTCCGGATATCGGCGCTGCGCGACCTCGGCCGACGCGCGGAGGTGCTTGCTCTGCTCGAAGAAAAGGGTCGCACGTCGAGCGGCGAGCCACTGCTCTGGTCCGAGCTGGCCGCCGAGCTGAAGCCTGATGCGCGCCAATCTGCCCGCGTAGTCGAACTGCTTCGCCGCACGATCCGCGCGCGACCGACCTTGCCGGCTGCCTTTCATTCGCTCGCCGACGTCCTCTGGGACCAGGGTCGCCGGGAAGACGCCTTGAGGCTGTACTGGTTCGCGACCTGCCTCGACGACAAGAACGAGGCGCACGCGATGCCCTTCTACCTGGCGGCGCGTGCATTGAGCCGGAACGCGGAGGCCCTGCGTGTTTTGCTGGCCCGATTCGACCTCTTCGGCGGACGCTCCAGCTTGCCGGCGCAGACCCTGTTCCTGGCCCTGGCTGCCGAGCAGCGCCGGCCGGAGGGTCTGGCGGCGCTCGACCGGGCCCTCGAGCTGAGACCCACTGACTTGAACCTGCTACTTTTCTCCGCCCGCGAAAACGGACGAGTGGGCCGCCTCGAACGCGCGGAAGCGTTGCTCCAACGAGCCGCGACGATCGCAAAGAGTCCTCGTTGGCATCGCGTGGCGGCGGACATGGCGTCGTATCGCCTGGACCTTCGGGCGGCCCTCGAGCATTGGCAAGCCGTCTTGCGCTCCGAGCCATTGGCCGTCGATGCACACGAGGCATTTGCCCGGCTCCTCGCCCAGATGCAAGGACGGGCGGCAGCGCTGGACCATTTCACGAACGTGTGCGCGCGATTCCCGCATCACTATCGCCTCCGGCAGCTCTGGCTTGGATGGCTGCGCGAAGACGATCCGACGCGCGCATACGAGGTGGCACGGATGCTGTGCGACTTCCATCCCGATGACGCTTGGGCGCGTCGCGAGCTGGCCATCTCGCTGGGAAGGATGGGGCGGGTCGATGAAGGGCTCGACGAGGTCGAAATCGCGGCGCGGCTCGAGCCTCGAGGTCCGATGAATTTCAACCTTCGCGGGAACCTCCTCGAGAACGCTCATCGGCCCGCTGAGGCGCAGGAGCAGTTCCGCGCGAGCCTGCGACTGGACGTCGATCAGCCTTGGACCATCGCCGCACTCTTGCGCTGTTGCCCCGACGCAACGGCGCAACGCAGGGAAGTGGAGTTCCTGCGGACCGAGATCCGAAGTCAGGTGCTGGTGGGGCAGTCGCTGCTCGAGCTTCAGAAGGTGGCGTCGACCCTGGTGCCCGCCGAGGAATTGCTTGCCGACCTCGAGTCCGCGCGGACGTTGCGTCCGGAGCTCTGGGAAGCGTGGTCGGCGTGCATCCAGCAGCTCTTGGTCCTGCGCCGGCTGGATGCGGCGCTAGACCTTGCTGCGGCGGCTGTGGACCGCTTCCCGCTGCTCGCGAATGCATTCCGGAATCTGGCGGCCGTGCATCGTGCCCGGGGCGACCGGAAAGGCGAGCGTGCGGCGCTGGAGCAGGCCGTTCAATTAGAACCTGGCTCGTCCGAGTCGGTCATGACGCTCGCTGAGTCATGGGAAAGGGAAGGAGATCGGGCACGCGCGAAAGAGCTTCTCCAGCGCCTGGTGGCTGCCGCGCCTTTGGATGCAGCGGCGCACGCATTTGTTGCACAGGGCTTTTGGAAGCTCGGCGACAAGGATCTGGCGATCGAGCGCCTTGAACACGCTCTCCGGGTGAATCAGGAATCCTCGTTGGGTTGGGCGCAGCTCGGCGAGTGGGTGGGTGCCTCGAAGGTCGCTGAATTCGCCCGCCATCTGACGAGAGAAAAGTCATGGAGCTGCGGCGGCTGGCTAGCGCTCGCGAAATTCTCGCCGGTGCTCGACGAGCGGCTGGATGCCTTGGCGCACGCCGAGACCTGCCAGCCGCTGCACATCGAAGTGCACGATCTCCGGGCGCTCGTGCTAGCTGAAGCGGGCCGCTTCACCGAGGCGTTTGCGGCATGTGCGCCGGACGTTTTCGGCGCAGAGAGGCCCATTGAGCTCCGGGCGCGCGAGGCGTCGATTCACGCGTACCAAGGCGACCGTGACAAAGCGATCGCGGCCATGCTGGAGGTGGTTGCCTCCGACCCGTCCTTTCTTTGGGCGATTCGCTGCCTGATCGACTGGTACAGGGAGGCAGGCGAGGCGACGAGATTGCTGGAGATGGCCGCGCTGGGCTGCAACCAGGACCCGACCAGCGCGTACCTGCAGGGTTGCGTCGCCGAGGGAAAGCTCCTCGAGCGGAATTCCGCGGGGGCGAAGCTGGCCTTGCAGCGCGCAATGGAGCTGAACCCAGCATACCGGTGGGCCGGCCTGGTCCTGCTCGATCTGTACCTCGGGGATGGCGAGCTTCTGGCGGCTTCCGAGGTGCTGGCGGTGGTCGAAAAGCACCACTCCAGCCCCGAAGTCTGGGACCGCGCCGCGCGGCTGGCGCTTCACCGCGGCGACCGCAGCGAGGTCGAGAAGCGTCTTTACGCCATCTGCATGGACGCTTCGGAGGGGGACATGCCGCTGCGACGCGCGGCCGCGGCAGTTGCCTCCGCCGGGGAACCCTGGGCGAACCTGCTGCGCGACGTCCTGGAAAGGGTGCTCGGGCAACCATCGCCGGATGCTGCCGCCGGCGCCGCTTGGGTTGAGCACGTCGCGGCCGAGCGGCGATCATGGAGAGTCTGGCGGGACTTGCGCATCCTCCGCGAACGCGGGCTCACAGGCAGTCACGCCACTGAGGCGTACCTGCGACGGCTGGCGGAGACACGGGGAAGCGAGCTGCGGCTGTTCCTGTCCTTTCACAGGGAAGCGCTCCAACGAGAGCTTGCAACCTGGGCCGCGGCCGGGTTTGCGCTGGTTTCACGGCGCGCCTACAGGGCAGCCGCGAAATGGCTTGCTGACTACGCGAGCCGTTCGCCCGAGCCCTGGATGGTGATCAATGCAATCGTCGCCTTCCAGACCGTCGGCCGGGACGCAGAGACAGACGCCGCCATCGATTTCGCGCTGGCGCTGGACGGGGCAAGGGACGAAGAGCGGCTGCAGCTATGGGCGGCATTTCGCAAAGCGCTGGCGGGCGCTCCGGCCGAGGCACGCGCTTTGCTGGCGCAGTGCAAGACCGATCAAGATCTCTACGGCAGGTTCCTGCGCCAGGCTGCGCTGGCGGTCGCAAGCGCGACGGACGCATCGCTCACGCGCTCGGAAGCATTCCGGGACGCGCGCCGCCAGATCTCCGCCGCGCTGGACCCGTTGCACTTTCCTCTGCCTCCACTGGTCCGCGCGATCCACGCACGGGCCGTTCGAGTCATCGCGCGACGGCGTGGCGGCCTGCTCGGCTTCCTCTGGGGAACTGCGCAACGCGTAATTCCGGTCTGATTGCCCTGAGACTCAGAAGTCGTACGTCATTCCCAGCGAGAAGGCCTGGATGGTGGTGCCGGTGAAGCAGCCGGTGCCATTGCCGACGAACCCGATGCCGGGAGCAACGCTGGCCGTTGACGGACCGGACCCGTCCTTGCAGTCCCAGGTCACGCCGTGTCCGCCGGGTCCCAACGCGTAGTGCGCCCCGGTGTCGTTGCCCAGCCACGCATAGACCAGATAGACGGTCGTCTTCGGATTGAACCAGTGTCGAACACCTCCGCTGACCATGTTGGCGGTGTTGGGGATGTCACCGATGGTGGGATCGCCGAGCGTCTTGCCTGCGTGCGCCCAGCCGGCCATCAGCTCATCCCTTGCGTCGAGCTTCTGCAGAGCTGAGAGGTAGAATCCGCTGCGCTGCCGTTCGTTGTAAGCAGCCACGTCCCTGCGACGCATGTCCTCGTAGATGAAGGCAACGGTCGTTCCCGTGGGTGCGAAGGTGTACTTCGCGCCGAACTTCCAGGCGCTCTCGTCCCCGACGCCGACGGCGGAAGTCCCCGCAGGCGTGGTCTGGCCGGCATCACCAGCACGGTTCGTGCTCTTGTGCATCTCGTAGCTGACGATGAGCTTGAGCCCCATTCCGCGCCACTCGGCCGAGGCACTGTATCCGTCGCCGAACGAGCCGTCCTCGCACGGGCCCGCGTTGCCGCCGGCACAGACCGGCTCGCCGAGAGCGTAACCAGCATTGTCGGTGAACCGGTTCTGGCCGGGCGACCACATCGCGTTGAGGCGGAAGCCGCTGACGTCGGGCGACTCGTACCAGATCGCGTGCGGGAACCGGGCGTCGAACTCGGTGCGGTTGTCGCCGCCGGTATTGCCCATGATGCTGTTGTAGTCGCCGGGCGAGTCGGCGAGGAAGTCGAAGTCTGCGGTGCTGCTCTTGTAGGGCGTATCCGACTTGCCGATCTTCAAGGCGCCAAACGGAGTGCCGACGCCGAGGAAGCTGTTGCGCGAAGAGAGCGCGCCAGTGATCGCGTTGTTGCCGGGATTGATGGTGTCGTTGCCGCCATTGGGCTTGTTGCCGGGAGTCGCGGCGACGTCGACCTGCGCCTCGATCTGGAACACGGCCTGGTACTCGGGCCCGCTCAAGTCGTGGTACCCGCGAATGCCAAACCTGGACAGGTTGCTGGAGACGTCGGGAATCCATTTCAGGTTCCCCTGCGGAGCCGCGCCGACCGCGCCGCAGGAGTTGGCGTTGTTGCATCGGACCCCACCGAGACCCTGTGTGCCGTCATCGAGGGAGAGGTTGAGCCGGCCGTAGATGGTGAAGTCCGTCGTCTTCCGAGCCGGCGCGGCGGCCTCCGCAGCATTCTCCGCGAGATCCATCGCCGGCGTGCCGTGGGAGAGAGAGATCAGCAGAACAAACGCCACATACGCGAATCGCGCGTGCATGATGCCCCCTGTGGGAAGGCAGAGCTGGCCATGTCGGGCGAGGGCATCAGTACAAAAGCGCCTCAATCGCTGTCTTCGGCTGGACAACGGAGAGACAAACGCCGGAACGGAGGGACAAACGCCGGACGGACGGACTCTCGTCGACTCGCAGGGAAAAATGCCGGTTCATTTCGATAGCTGGTGGTAACGGCGATCCGATCAACGGGCGCATGCGACCAAGGGCGCAAAGCCGAACGTCCGTTGACACCCCTCAATTGGTCTGATGATCGGATGTACCGAAGGTCAGACCAATGTCATGCGCGGCCGCTTGCGGAGCGACGACCGCTTCCGACTCGAACCAGTTCGGGGTACAGCCATGGGGCAAACGACCGAGGCCGGCGGGGCCACTGGAGCAGGAGCGTTTTCCAATCGCTGGGTGATCCTCTTCTTCAGTGTGCTCAGCATGGTGGCGGTGGCGAACTTCCAGTACGGTTGGACGCTGTTCGTACCGCCGCTGCAGAAGCACCTCCACGCGGAGCAGGCGGCCATCCAGGTCACCTTCACCCTCTTCGTGCTGCTGGAGACCTGGCTGGTCCCCTTCGAGGGTTGGCTGGTCGACAAGTTCGGACCGCGTCTGCTGGTCATCCTTGGCGGAATCCTCGCCGGCCTCGGATGGGTGGGCGCCGGCAGGGCGGAGACGGTGACGCAGCTGTATCTGACCTACGCCGTCGCCGGCATCGGCGCAGGCGTAGTGTACGGCACCGCCATCGGTAGCGCGCTCAAGTGGTTCCCCGACCACCGCGGGCTGGCGGCCGGCCTGACGGCGGCGGGGTTCGGCGCCGGATCGGCGCTCACTGTGGCTCCTATTGCCAACCTGATCGAGCGGGCGGGATACCAGACGGCGTTCATCCAATGGGGCATCATCCAGGGCGCCGCAGTCGTGTTGGCGGCCCTGTTCCTCAAGGCGCCTCCGCACGGCTGGTTGCCGAAGGCATGGAAGCAGGCGCCCGCGGGCGAGGCGGTGAAGCAGCGGCAGACCAACATCGAGTTCAGCTCCTGGCAGATGGCCGCCACTCCCCAGTTCTGGGTGATGTACGCCCTGATGACGCTGGTGGCGACCGGCGGCCTGATGGCCACCGCGCAACTCAACCCGATGGCGGTGGACTTCAAGGTCGAAAAGATCCCCGTGCACTTCCTCTTCCTCACCATGCCGGCGTTGCAGTTCGCGCTCTCCGCCGATCGCGTGCTCAACGGAATCTGCCGGCCGTTCTGGGGCTGGATCTCCGATCACATCGGCCGCGAGCGGACCATGGCGCTCGCCTTCACCCTCGAGGCATGCGCGATCTTTTGCCTGATCAAATTCGCCCAGGACCCGAAGCTCTTCGTGATCTTCAGCGCCTTCACCTTCTTCGGCTGGGGTGAGATCTATTCGCTCATGCCGGCCATCTGCGGCGACTTCTTCGGCCGCAAGCACGCCACGCAGAACTACGGTTTCCTCTACACGGCCAAGGGCACGGCCTCGGTGCTGGTGCCGCTGGGAAGCGCGCTCGCGGCCGGCAAGGCGTTCGACTTCCGGGCCGACATCCTGCTGGCGGTGGGAGGCGCGCTGGCCCTCTTCGCGCACTTCATTGGCCCCACCGTGCTGCGCCTGCACCTGACGCGCAAGCTGCACGACACGCTCTTCTACATCGGGCTCGCCATCGTCGCGTACGGGATCTTCCTCACGGTCGTGCCCACCGGATGGACGCCCTTCTCGGCGAAGTTCGCCCTGCCCAGGATCGGGTGGGCGGGCGTCTTCAGCATCGCCATCATCTTCGATTTCGCCGCGGCCGCCATTGCCTTCTTCGGGCTGCGGCGGATGAGCGTGCCGGTGACGCTCCCGTCGACGGAACCTGCTGCCGCGCCCAAGGCGGCGAGGGTGGCGGCGCACTAGAGGCCGCGGGACGCCGGCCTACGGATTGAGCACGTTGCTTGCTTCCGCCGCCGCGATCAGCGCGTCGGCGTCGGCCTGCAGCAGGAAGCCCTGGGCAACGATGCGCGCCGCGGCGGCCCGCACGGTGGCGACGTAGTTTGCGTGCGTGCCATAGCGCTCTTCCAGTGAGAGCCGGGGATCGCCGCTGACCAGGCGCTCGGCCCTGGTCTTGGCGAAGGGGATCCAGCCGCCCTGGTAATTGCAGACCTTGCCTTTGTGGAAGCCGGTCGCGGTCACGTTCCAGCCCAGGTACGTGCCGAGCGGCGCCTGGAGCAGCACCACCGGAACGCCGCCGATCTCGTTGCCGTCCAGGTCCGTTCGCGGCACCACCTGCTTGATGACGCGCCTGATGAGCGGTGGCTCGAACGAGTGGAACCCGATGTTCTCGCTGTAGTCGAGATCATGGCCCCAGTCGTATTGCAGCATGGCCTGGATGAAGTTGTTCGGGGCATCCGGGTTGGCGCTGGCGAGAACGGCCGGGATCTCCGGGAATCCGATCGCTCTCTTCGTCGGCAGGACCAGATCGGCCTGTCGCTTCCGGCCGCGATCGTCGCGTCCGGGCTTGCCCCGCCCATGCTCACCGTCTTCCTCTCCGTCATCGTCTCCGTCATCGTCCTCCGACGCATTGAGCTTCGGGTAGACGCTGTCCGGCGGAGAAATGCCCTTCATCACCCAGTTCCGGAAATGGAACCGGAGCGCGTTGACGGTCTGCGCCTGCGGGAGTGGATTGGACGGGAACGTGCCCGGGCCATAGTTGTTGCTGCTGCATTGGGGGATGCTGCCCCCGTTGACGTTGAAGCCGCCGGCGCCTCCCCCGTGCGGGCTGCTGGCGAAGTAGTACCTGCGGACGTTGTCCGGGAGCGGAATGTCGCGCTTCGCGTCCGTGCCGACCCAACCGGTGGTCAGCTTCTGGCCCCAGACCTCGGCGGCGCCAAAGTGCTCGACGATCTTGGGGCAGGTGTTGCTGGCCCTGCAGCGATCGAGGATTCCCCTGGTCGGCAGACCGCGCACGTGATCGGGCCACCTCTCCCACCAGAGGGGACCTTCGCTGCCGGCCTCGTACAGCTTCATGACGAGGTCAGGCTTGGCAAAGCGGAAGTTCAAGGCGATTCGACGCGCGGCGACGATCGGCCAGGCGCCGTCGTAGACCTTGCGATTGGCCTCGTCCTGGGTGAAGCCGAAGTGGATCAGCTGCCGGACGAAGGTGCCTGACTGCGAGCTGCCTCGGGTGATGACCCAGCTGATGCCGCCGGCCACCGGATTCGGATTGCCCGAGTCATCCTGCGTCTCGTACTTGAAGAACGAGGCGGCGTCGCGGAACGCGGCGGAACCGACGGCGAGGATGGGCGGGTCCTTGGCCTTGAAGACGACCTGATGGACCTTGTTGGGAGCAAAGCCGTTCCTCAGGCAGATCTGCGCCGGGTCGGGCGTGCCCGGGAACGGATTCGTTGCGCTGCATCTCGCCCAGGCCCAGTCGCTGGAAGGAATCACCGTCACTCCGCTGACCACGCCTTCGATGGTCTCGTGGTCGTGCGACTCCAGATGCGCCTGTCGGGTATCCAGCGTCACGGGCTGGTACGCGAGGGGATTCGAGTGCTCGATGATCGGGGAGGAATTCGGACCGCTGGCGTTGAGGATTCTACCCATCACCACGCCGGTGATCGGCGACCCGTCCCGATTTCGCGCGATCGGCACCACCGCCCAGTCGTTGACGTTGCCGGGAGTCGGCTCGTGGGCCGTGTCGCCGGAGTTGTCGCCCTGCCACCCGCTGCTCAAGCCGACGTCGCCGTCGATCCGGCTGGCGGCGGCGAGCGTGATCCTTCCGCCTCGGTTCGGTACGTCCTGCCACATCAGGTGGCTGCTCTTCGACATGTCGATCGGCTTGACCAGGAAGAACGTGGCCATGTACTCGACCTTGCCGTTCGCGTTCCTGGGCGCCAGCTCGATGTCGTTGATGATGGCGTCATGGCGATCGTAGGGATTGAGCTCGCCGAACACGCGGCCCGCGAGCGTCTCGTACTGTCCGGCGGCGCCGAAGGACGCGCCGCCGAAAGCAGGCGAAACTTTGGTATCGACGAGGATCTTCGTCACTCGGGCTTCGGCCTTTGGCGTCAAGGCCAGCAGGGCGGCAACGGCGGCTGCGCCGGCCAGGGCCGATCTTCGAAACGGTTCGCGCATGTTCTCCCCCCTTCGCGGGACTGATCCAGCTTGGGCACTTTGCAGATCAAGCCGCGGCGAGTCACGATGCCCTAGCCCTTCACCGACCCCGCCAGCAGGCCCCGGACGAAGTATCGCCCGAACACGACGTACACGAGCAGCGTCGGCAGCGCCGCGAGCAGCGCTCCGGCCATGGGGAGGTTCCACCTCACCGCCTCGCCGCCCGCGAGCTGGGCGAGCGCCACGGTGATGGGCTGGCTCGCCGGGTTCGAGAGGCTCACCGCGAAAAGGAACTCGTTCCAGATCTGGGTGAACTGCCAGATGATCACCACCACGAACCCGGGCAGCGAGAGCGGGAACACGACGTACCGGTAGATGGCGAAGAACCCAGCCCCCTCGAGGGCGCTCGCCTCGATGAGCGAGTTCGGGATGTCCATGTAGTAGTTGCGGAAGATGAGCGTGGTGATGGGAAGCCCGTACACGGTGTGGACCACCACCAGCCCCCAGATCGTCCCGTAGAGCCCGATGGCCCGGATGAAGCCGAAGAGCGGGATCAGGATCGCCTGGTAGGGGATGAACATTCCGAACAGGATCAGCGCGAAGACGACCTTCGCGCCCCGGAACGGCCACTTCGCGAAGACGTAGCCGTTGAGCGATCCGAGCAGGGCCGACGCGGCGGACGCGGTGACGGTGAGGACCAGGCTGTTCCGGAGCTTCGGCGCGAACGCCGACCAGGCGTCCGCGAAGCTCGCCCAGTTCCAGACGCTGGGGAGCTGCCAGGCGGTGTCCAGGCTGATCTCGGCCGGGTCCTTCAGCGCCGTCACCACCATCATGTAGACGGGCATCAGGAAGAACGACGCCGCCAGGCAAAGCACCAGGTACATGAGCCAGCGCCAGCGGCCGCCGGCGCGCTTGCCGGACACGGTCATTCGCGGGCGCCCTCCCTGAGCTGGGACCGCAGATACGGCACGATGATGAGCGCCACCAGCAGGAGCAGGATGACGCCGATCGCGGCCCCCTTGGCGAACTGGTTGCCGCGGAAGGTGGTGATGAACATGAGCAGCGCCGGCACGTCGGTCCAGGCGTTGTCCGGCCCGGCCATCGCGAAGACGAGGTCGAAGATCTTCAGGCTGATGTGACCGAGGACGATGGTTGCGGAGAGCGTGATCGGGGCCATCATCGGCAGGATGATCCGGGTGTAGAGCTGCCACTCGTTCGCGCCCTCCACCACCGCGGCTTCCCGGAGCTCCTCGGGGATCCCGGTGAGGCCGGCCAGGTACAAGGCCATCGTGTATCCGGCCATCTGCCAGACAGCGGCGAGGATGATCCCGATGAAGGCGAGGTTGAACCCGTGCGGCTCCGGGAAAGCCAGCGGCTTCCAGCCGGGTGCCACCCCGATGGCCAATCCGAGCACGGCGGCGCCAGCCAGCGCGGTGACGACGGCCCGCCGGCGCCGCCCCGCCTTGCGCGCCGCGACGGCCACTCCGGCCAGCACCGCCGCGGCGAGCAGTCCAATGATCACGGGGAGGTGGTTCCAGTCGAACCGCCACACCTGGGTCCTCGAGGTGAGCCAGGCGAAGCGGGCCGGGGGGAGGCCGACCAGCGTCGGGAGCACGTTCACGCCGCCGCCGGGCTGGAGCAGCCACCGCCAGATCGTGCCCGTCACGACGAACGAGAGCGCGAACGGGAACAGGAACACGCCGCGGAAGAAGCCCTCTCCCCTCGGCTTGTGGTCGATGAGGATCGCGAGGAGGAGCCCGAGAAGGAGGCAACCGGCGAGGAAGAACAGGGTGAAGAAGACGGTGCTCACCATGTCCTGGCGGAACCTGGCGTCGATGAGGCCGGTGAAGAGCTCGCGGTAGTTCTCGAGCCCGATGAAGCGCGTCACCGGCTTGAGCGCCAGGGCCTGGCTCGGGTCCTTCCCCCAGTCGGTGAGCGACACCCAGATCGCCCGGCCGATGAAACCGTAGACGAAGACGCCGATCAGTACGATCGAGGGAAGGACGACGAGGAAGCCGGTGATCTGGTTGGTATGCTTTCGCCACCTCATCGGCTCACTTGCCGAGGCCGACCTGATCCGCGATCGCCTGCGCCGCGTTCGCCGCGGCCTCGGCGTTCTTGTTGGCGAGGTAGATCTCCATCACCGTCCCGAACTGGCTGGCGAAGGCCTCCGGCGCCACCGCGCCGTGCGCGAGGCTTCCCACCACCTTGTTCGTCTTCCAGTCCTTCGCGGCCGACTGGAGGTACGCGTTGTACTTGGACAGGTCCGAGTCGAGCCGCGCGGCGATGGAGCCCTTCAGCGGGTTGAAGGTGTCCTGGCCCTCCTTCGACCCCAGGAGCTGGAGCCACTTCAGCGCCGCGTCGCGATGCTTCGCGCCCTTCGGGAGGCCAAACGAGTCGGAGAGCATCATGAACACGCCGCTGGTCCCGGGCGAAGCCTCCCACCCGAACCCCTCGCCCGGCTTGAGCTTCAGCGTCGTCGCCATGTAGCCGGCCGCCCAGTCTCCCATCACGTTGAACGCCGCGTTGCCCTTGAGCATCCGGTCGACGGCCTGCTGCCAGGAGAGCCCGGACGCGTCGGG